>JADMIO011270910.1_pt1 | contig 38076 bp, 36 predicted proteins | sample 8958161 | NCBI WGS metagenome assembly JADMIO01 (sample SAMN16585339, study PRJNA669376) | soil metagenome | isolation source: Crop rotation soil | place: USA: Cullars Rotation, Alabama | collected 2011 | reverse complement strand
CGCGACAACTTGTCCACGTGGAATTCTAAGCTTAGGATCCCAATGTGCTGGAAAGGTTGCAATTGGTTTTTTTAATGATTAAATTTATTATATACTCCTCCCCTGCAACTCCTTCTTTAACCTTAAAGCACTAATTATGGAAAAGTTCAAAAAAATGCTGCCATTCTTTTTAGCAGTTATTATGCTCCAGGTCTTATTCAGCCAATGCCACAATTTTTATAAAGCTGTGCCTGCGCAAACTTCTGCTGTAGACAGCCTGAAAGCAAAAGGCCGTTATTTTGTTTTACGCAACGGCAATTCGGCTTATGCGATGACCAATGTAACATTAAGCGCTGATAAAAAAACATTGACCTGTAATTTAGAAGCCCTGCCTGCCGATCACCAGCTTCATTTGATAAAAGGGCGGAGGGGTAAAATGCAATACAAAAGAAATGAACCGGATAATTTTTCCGTATTGAATGAAGTTCATTTTTATATTCAGCATGATAATAGTGCAGCAACAGGAGAATATACTTTGGCCTTAAACAAAGTAGAAAAGATCGAGATCATCGAAAAAGATAAAGGCCGTACCACCGGTAGTTATATTATAGGCGCAGTAGGTTATACTTTTGCCGGTTTAACCGTTGCCGCAATAATTATCGCGGCAACAAAAAGTTCCTGCCCATTTGTAAGTGCATATGATGGTAATAGCTTTTCATTACAGGGAGAAATTTATGGTGGCGCCGTTTACCCGCAGCTGGCAAGGCATGATTATATACCGCTTAAGATGCAGCCGCTTGCCGATGGTTCTTTACAGGTTAAGATCAGCAATGAACTGCACGAGCACCAGTACACTGATATGGCAGAACTTTGGGTGATCACACATGATAAAGGAAGTAAAGTGTTACCTGATGAAAAAGGGAACCTGTTTACAGTAACAGCGCCACGATCCCCTGTCAGTGCAAGCCTCAATGCACACACTGATGTTACCGCGGCATTACAAAAAGCTGGTGATAATGCTTTATTGTATATGGATGATACAACAGGGCATGTTACCAATGAAGTGGTAATGCAATTCAATAAACCCGCAGCGGCAACAAAAGCCAGGCTGATGCTGAGTTTAAAGAATTCTTATTTCCTCGACCTGCTCTATGGCGAACTTACCAAAGGCTTTGGAAGCTATTACCCCAGTTATATCAAACAACAGGAAAAAAGGCCGGCTGCTGAATTATTACAATGGACAAAAGACCAGCAGGTGCCATTGGCAGTTGAAATAAAAACAAATACCGGCTGGAAAAGAATTACTGGTATCACTACTATTGGCCCATTGGCAACAAGGAATATAGTGGTGCCAATAGACATTCCCGGATCCTCTGAACCATTTACTGAAATACGTTTATCCAGCGGCTTCATGTTCTGGGAAATTGATTATGCTGCTATTGATTATTCAGCAGAAAATAATTTTACAGTACAAAAGATCAACCCTGCAAAAGCAACTGATGAATTGGGAAAAAATATTTTGCCCGACCTGCAAAAAGAAGATGCTGTTTACCTGGCGCAACCCGATATCGGCAATATTGCAACGATCATTTATAATGCTGCGCCATTAAATGATGCTGCCAAAACACGAACTTATATTTTACACACCAAAGGTTATTATGAGCATATCAGGGATTTTAAAAATCCGCCGGACCTGGAATTTTTAGAGCAGTTTAAAACCCCGGGTGCATTTCCTTTATTCGGTATGCAGTTATACAAAAAAATAACTGCGGAGAACATGAAGGCCTTGGCCAGTTCAAACTAAACTGAATTAAAAATCATTCAATCATCAACAGCTTATTATGGAAACAGCTATAGTAATACAACAACCGCAGGTTCTTAAAACATTTATTGATACAGCTATTATCAAAAATGACCCTGCAGTGAACACAAAACGATTAGGCAGTATCGAAAAAAGCATGGTGCACCTCCTTATCAAATTGCGGTTGCTGTATTTTGGTTTTATCATTTTGAAAAACCCCATCAAAGTATGGAAGGTCTTTAAAACATTGATCAGGCTCCGCGACAATGTTGCGGGTGGCGTATTAAAAAAAATGTACAAAGTAGATGGCAAATATTATGTGAGCCAGTACAAACCGGGTTGGCCATCTAAAGTGTATGATAATTTTATAAAGAGCGAGATCCGGCGTTATGGTGCACCCGGAACTGTTAGCGATAAACTTTCTTTTGTCTTTTTTGCCATTACCCGTAAATGCCCCATGCAGTGTGAACATTGTTTTGAATGGGACAACCTTAATCAAAAGGAATCTTTTACAAAAGATGATCTTTTTAAAGTTATAGACATTTATCAAAAAGAGGGTGTGCAGCAATTTCATTTCAGCGGAGGCGAACCCATGGTGCGTTTTAAAGATCTTTTGCCGGTAATAGCATATGCCAGTAAAAAAAGCCAATGCTGGGTGCTTACTTCAGGATTTAATTTCACTAATGAAAATGCTGTGTTGTTAAAAGAAGCGGGATGTAAAGGCGTAGTGGTTAGTATTGATCATTATATTCCTGAACTGCACAACCTCTTTAGGGGAATGAATGCTGCTTTTGATGTTGCAGTGAATGCAGTTGCTGCAGCACGCAAAGCCGGGTTGGTAACATCCATAAGTGTATGCGCTACAAAAACTTTTATTGACGGCGGGCATTTGATGCCGTATATGAATTTTGCAAAAGGCCTCGGTGTACAATTCATCCAGGTATTAGAGCCCAAGGCTGTTGGGCATTACGAGGGAAAAAACGTATTGCTGGAAGAAAAACATATTGTTGAACTTGAAGCCGTATTCAAACGCATGAATCACGATCCTGCCTATAAAGATTTCCCTACTGCATTATACCATGGCTATTACCAGCGAAGGATCGGCTGCCTTTCAGGTGGAAGAAGTGTGTATATTGATTCTGCCGGTGACGTGCATGCCTGCCCGTTTTGCCATAACAAGTCTTATAATATCATTCAACTCATCCGCTGCAATGAAAAGAAATTGCCGGCAAAAGAAGTGAGTTGCCCAAGATATGAAAAGACAGCGTGAGCAAGCAAAGCCATAAGTAACCAGCCGCAAGGGATAAGCATGAGGTAAGTGACCGTATGCTTATCCCTTGCAGCTATTTCCCTTGTGGCTTTTTAAAACTTTAACGCTTATTAACTTTTATTGCTTCAACAATTTTCTATTTTCACCGGATGAAAAAACTAATTGTTGTACTGCTTTTCCCTTCGCTGTGCTTCGCCCAAAAAAAATATGATTACAAAAATTTGGTAATGGAAGGTGGTGGCGTACGCGGGCTTGCTTACGCAGGTGTGCTTACTGTACTTGAACAAAATGGCGTGTTGCAGCAAATAGAAAATGTGGGTGGCTCTTCTGCCGGTGCTATTGCAGCTTTGCTGGTAAGCATTGGTTATACTGCAGCCGAGATCGACAGCCTGATGACAGAACTGCCGATACAAAAATTCAATGAAGGAAGGGGAGGGCTTGTTGGTAAATACAAAAGGTTTAAAAATGATTTTGGTATTTATAGGGGCGGCACATTCGAAAAATGGCTGCAGCAATTGATACAATACAAAACCGGTAAACCATTATTAACCTTTGAACAGTTGCATGAACTGCATACAAAAAATAATTTCTACAAAGACCTTTATTGCACGGGCACTAACCTGAGTAAACAACAGTTGGAAATATTTTCTTATAGCAATACACCACAAATGCCATTGGCGCTTGCCGTACGGATAAGCAGCAGCATACCCTTATATTTTGAACCGGTAGCATTGGATAACCACTTACAAAAAATAAAAAAAACCGATTCGGCTTCGTTCATTAATTATTATGTTGATGGCGGCATGCTGTGCAATTATCCCATCAGTATGTTTGATACCTGCGAAGACGGCAGCCTCAATCCATTAACATCAGCTAAAGTAAAATTCAATACACAAACTATTGGTATAAAATTGGAGCGGCCGCAACAGATCGATTCTCTGAACAATAACAGCATAAGGATACCGGCCTATGATATTGATAAACTTTCTGAATACCTCGCCGCCTTTGCCAACCTGTTGATGGAAACACTCAGCAGGAAATATCCCGGCCTTGAAAATGAAAAAGGCAGGACCATCTATGTAAGCCAGGGCAATATTTCTTCCCGTGTAAAGAGAACAAAGCAGCAGGATAAACTGCTGCTGTATCATAATGGCATTAAAGCTGCCAAAGATTTTTTTGAAAGGCGCAGTAATGAGTAGTGAGTTGTGAATAGTGAGTAAAGATTCTGCAGATTGTCCTACTCTTCACTCACAACTCACTACTCACAACTCACCACTCACAACTCACCACTCACTTTATTACTTTAATTCCACTTCTGCCCAAATACTTTTTTCAATATATCGGTTGTTCTTGCAGCAATATTAGTGCGAATGTTTTTTTCTTCTATCGCCACCAGGTCAAACAAAGCATCAGTTGCTTTTGACGTAACAAAACTCGCGAGGTCGGGATTTATTTTCTTTATCGTAGTAGGAAAATTATTGTACTTGCTGATCACATCGCCATAATATTTTGTGGCATCTACTTTATCAAGCGAGCTTTTTATCACAGGAAGGAATGCAGCCAGTAATTTTTCTGTTGTTTTTTCCCTGAAGAAATGTGTGGCGCTGGTATCACCATTCCTTACAAGGCCGATCGCATCCTGCAGGGTCATGCTTTTTACTGCATCTACAAAGATCGGTTTTGCATATCCTGCAGCATCTTCGGCACCGCGGTTGATCTGCAAAATGGCTTTATCTACAAGGCTGTTAAAACCAAGGCTGCGTAAGGTGTTCTCTACTTTTTTTGCATCGGGTGGCAATAATATTTTATATAAAGCATCTTTAAAAAAACCATCTTCACGGTTAAGTTTTAAAACCGCATTGGTCAGCCCCTGTGCCAATGCTTCCCTGATGCCCTGTGCTGCTTCCTGCTCTGTAATACCTCCAACGCCAGTTGTTTGAGGAAGCTTATTCAACACTTCGCAACTGCTCAATAATAATACGGTCATTAATACTGGTAATAATTTTCTCATTTGATTTGAATTTGTTTTTTAAATATAAACCAATATAGTGCCAAAAGGAGAAATTACTGGATACCAGATGCTGGATACTGGATGATAAACCTAATTAAATGAGGTTTCGTGTTGAATATCTGGTATCAAGCATCCAGTATCGAGCATTAGTATCCAGCATCCATAATTGTTTTCACTATAATTTTATGCCTTCCGGGTAAATATGGATGATTGAGCGGCATAAAGTATCTTTGCCGCCGCTGTAACCAATCACAGCCTATCGAATTATTCAAATTATGAGTACACAACATTTATCAGAACAGGAGATCATCCGCAGGGACAAATTAACAGAACTTAAAAAATTAGGGATCGATGCCTACCCGGCAGCTTTATATCCTGTAACGCATACTTCTGTACAAATAAAAAAAATGTGGGCAGAAGACCCTTCTCAACCCATTGATGTATGCATCGCAGGGCGCATCATGAGTGTGCGTGATATGGGCAAAGCAAATTTTGCAGTGATACAGGATGCTGTGGGCAAGATCCAGTTCTATATCAAGCAGGATGATATTTGCCCCGGCGAGGATAAAACTTTATACCAAACCGTTTGGAAAAAATTGGTGGACATCGGCGATATTCTTGGTATCAAAGGATACGTGTTCACTACCAAGACCGGTGAAACTTCTATTCATGTAAAAGAATTCAGCATCTTAACAAAATCACTACGCCCACTTCCTATCGTTAAAGAAAAAGACGGTGAAGCATTTGATGAAGTAACCGATCCGGAGTTCCGTTACCGCCAGCGTTATGCTGATCTTATTGTAAACCCAAGTGTAAAAGAAACATTCATCAAGCGTACCAAAATGGTGAATGCCATCCGTGAATTTTTAAATGAACGTGGTGCTTTGGAAGTGGATACACCGGTATTGCAATCTATTCCTGGTGGTGCAGCTGCAAGGCCGTTCACTACACACCATAATGCATTGGATGTGCCCATGTATATGCGCATCGCCAATGAGCTTTATTTAAAAAGACTGATCGTTGGTGGCTTTGAATGGGTATATGAATTCAGCCGCAATTTCCGCAATGAGGGAATGGACCGCACACATAATCCTGAATTTACTGTACTGGAATTTTATGTGGCTTATAAAGATTACGAATGGATGATGGATACTACCGAGCAAATGCTGGAAAAAGCTGCGATTGCTACTAACGGGTCTACAAAAGTTATTGTGGGTGATCCTTCGGCCCCGCTCAGGGAGATCGATTTCAAAGCACCTTACAAAAGAATAACGATGTATGATGCTATTAAAGAACATACAGGTTTTGACATCAGTGAAATGGATGAAGCAGGCATCAGGAATGTTTGCCGCGAATTAAAGATCCATGCAGATGAAAAATGGGGCAAAGGAAAATTGATCGACGAGATTTTTGGCAGCAAATGCGAGGGCAATTATGTGCAGCCAACATTTATCACAGATTATCCTGTAGAGATGAGCCCGCTCACAAAAAAACACCGCAGCAAACCGGGACTGGTAGAACGATTTGAACTCATGTGTAACGGGAAAGAAATCGCGAACGCGTATAGTGAATTGAATGATCCATTAGAACAAAGAGAACGCTTTGAAGAGCAGGTGAAATTAATGGAGCGTGGCGATGATGAAGCAATGTTCATCGACCATGATTTTTTACGTGCTCTGGAATATGGTATGCCTCCAACAAGTGGTATCGGTTTCGGTATCGACAGGATCGCTATGTTATTAACTAACCAGCATTCGATACAGGATGTATTATTTTTCCCGATGATGAGGCCGGAGCATATGGAATAAAATTCGACCTTTCACAAATTAAAAATGCCGATCAGATTATACAGTTTGATCGGCATTTTTATTATACACAATTATCTTTTCTTTTCGTTTCACTGGCTGCTTCATAGTATAAACACGGAAGAGTAATTTAACATTCCACGCTTGCAAAAGACAGCTTAAAATATTAATTTTCATAAGTAACCAAAAAAACAAATTATTATGAAACAGATAATTCCTTCAAGAGCAGCGGGCATCATTTATGCCCTTGCCATAGGTACTTTTGGTGTTTTGCATTTTATGAATGCAGAAGAGATGAAATCAGGCGTACCTGATTATATACCCGGCGGAATAACGTGGATCTATATAACGGGCACCTGTTTAATTTTAGCAGCTATCGCGATATTGCTTAATAACAGTATAACGCGCCTTGCCTGTTATTTACTTGCAGCAATGTTATTGATCTTTGTATTTACCATTCATTTAAAACATTTGGTGAATGGAAATTATACCAATGTTTTAAAAGATACTGCAATGGCAATGGCCGCTATATTGGTTGGTAATAATGCACCGGGAAGATGATAGAACAGCCTCAAGTCATAAGCTACAAGGGATAAGCATTAGATCGCGACCTGCATGCTTATCCCTTGAAGCTATTCCCCTTGCAGCTTAAACTATTTTCTTCTTTTTCAATTTATTCTTCGCTGTTAGGTAATCAAGGAAATAGATCACCCTTACAGAAAAACTATTGGCCTGTGGCCTGCTGATCGTTTTATCCAGGTTGGAAAAATAATTATTTTCAAAATCCCTGTTGAAAGAGTCGGCAATATCTTTCCAAACCACATTGATAAAACTTCCCTGGGCAAACTGCCATGTGTAAACAAAATCGGTACTGAAGAAATTATAATTCTGGTTTACATTCTGGGTAAAGGCAACAGTTGGAGTTTGCAGTTTACCATATTGATCGAGTTGGTAAAATTGTTGCGGGGCTACTTTGCTCCAGTAATGACGGGTACGCAATGTAATACCCATTTTATTAGTGAAATTATATTTCATGCTCAGCACATCTTCTACTGTCCTCACATCTCTTCTTGAGAAAATAATAACTGCATTCAATGGATCGCTGCCGGTAGACGTTGTTGCTGCCCAACCCGGTGCATTATTTTGAAAATCCATGCTCAATGAATTATCAATAGAGAATTTACTGTTGAAGCGGATCTTTCCAAAGAACATAGGAGTGATATTGGTTCTTTTGAACACGCCGCCTGTACCACCATATACTTCGCCACCCCATGATAATTTTTTTGCCTGGTTACTGTTCCACCAAATATCCAAACCGATCCTTCCTTTATTTTGAAACACGCGGCCCGGCACCCTTGCTTCATAAAAATCATTATAGTTAAAGCCCCAGTTGAGATTAGCGCCTACATACCATAATTTTTTTGTTGGCCCGTTCGCATTTACATTGCCGCCTGCGCTTTGGTACATCATATTTTTTCTTTGTAAAAGATCAATAGGTGTGACCAGCCTGCTGTAAAAAGAATTAAAGTTGATATGCAGCTGCGTAAAGAATTTCTTAGGCTTTATGATATTATATCCCACCCATAAACTATGGTCCATTGTATTGTTATTGGTAAAATAACCCAAATCGCTCTTGTCGTATTTACTGTTGTACAACTGCTGGTTGATATTAAAATTCAATTTCCCGCTTGTTTTAGCAAAATATACCAGGTGTGCGTAGCCGGTTATATTTTTTCCATCCTTCCCCAATAAATTACTTACGCTTGCATTGCCGCCCACATTCCATTTATTTTTTTTGTCATTAAAATCGAATAGAACAGAACTTACATTCGCATCATAATCCTTTCCCGAACGCAACACATTGGTGTTTACAAATGAAACACTGCTGTTGTGTTTAAGTGTTTGATCAAGTACAAAAACATTGTAGTTCGTCAACGGCATACTTTCTTCTTTATGTATATTGCCATTGGTCCTGTCCATAAAGGAAGTGTACTGCGGGCTGGTCACTGCATTCAATATACCAATCCCCAATCCTTTTTGTGTGCGGCCGCTTATTTTAGTAGCATTTACTACTTTGGCCTGCCCCGGATTTTCTATTACACTGTCATCTGAAGAGCCTGATGGAAATTTCCTGTACCTTGGCTCTACACCGATCTTCCTGCTGTAAAACAATCCACCTTTTCCAAATAACTCTGTGCCTTCTGTAAAAAACGGACGGTTTTCCTGGTACTGTATTTCAAAGGGAGACAGATTCAATACCTGGTTATCGGTAACTACCTGTCCAAAATCGGGGATCAATGTCATGTCCAATGTAAAGGCCTGGTTCAATCCATATTTTACATCTGCGCCCCCGCCTACCCTGCTTTTGAACTTGTCTGCAGTGGCAGGTTTTTCATGGTAGATGGAAAAATAAGGTGAGAATTGTAATCGTAAAGGTGGTTTGATATCTGTTAGCCCTGTAAGAAATCCTTCCTGCGTTAAAAATCCATTTGCCGTTGGGTCGATAGACTGCCAGAATAATTGTTCACCGCTTTTTTGTCTTTTACGAACAATATTCAATCCCCAGTCCTGCACTTTTTTCTTACCGAAACGGATAGCGGAATAAGGCAGGAACATTTCAAAGCTCCATCCATCGCTGTTGATTTTTGCAGCGCTTTGCCATACAGCGTTCCAGCTAAAATCTTCGCTGTTACCATTAGGGTTAGGTGCTTGTTTTGCATCAAACTGTTCTCCCAATGGTGTAACAAAATATTCAAAGCCATTGATCTTATCATCATAGGTATCGAATATCACGCCTGCGAAATCATTATTGCCAAAACCATCGCGGCCTACTAATTCAGCCGCAATACTGTCTTTGGTCTTTTCATGAAAATAACCGCCGATATAGATGCCTTCATCATTATATAAGAAATACATTTCACTTCTATTATCGGGATTCTCCGGTTTAAATGGAGTAGGGCGTAAGGCAATGAATTTATCAGCAACTGGAGCGGTCTTCCACTCTGGTTCATCTATAACGCCATCGATCTTTAATGATTTGGAGATCCGTACTGCAGCGATCTTTTTCTTTTCAGTTTGGCTGAAAGCAGTTGCAGTTAACAGCATGCAGAAGCATACTGCTCTTAGATGTAAGAAGTTCATGGCTATACTTTTGGTTTTTGAGCGGGTATTATTTTAGCAGAAATAATACCGGTACGAAATTAAACGTACAGCCTGGCAGAAATGTTACCGCTTATCAAAACAAAAAAGTATTTAGGCTTTCTTTAACAGGGAAAGATGACACGAATTAAAAACGCGAATACTTCGATAAACTCATTACACGAATTAAAGTACAGGAATAAAAGCGATGGTTTTAGTTAAGTAAGATCTGTTTTAATCATTATACAAAAAGATCGTTATACAATTGTGCGCCGGGTACAACGGAATATTTACTGAGATCTGTTATACCTGCTTTTGCCAATACTTCTTCATCAATAAAAGTATTGCCGCTGCAGGTAGCTGCTGCTTTGCTTAAAATATAATATGCGGCGTCAGCAATGATCTCTGTTGTGCGGCTCATCTTCATCAGTATTTCCCCGCCTAATAAATTATTTACCGCCGCCGTAGCGATCGTTGTGCGTGGCCAAAGCGTATTGGCGGCGATATTATATTTTTTTAGTTCTGCTGCCAGCCCTAAAGCGATCATGCTCATATCATATTTACTTATCGTGTAAGCGAGGTGGTTGGCAAACCATTTCATATCCATATTGACCGGTGGAGATAAATTGAGGATATGTGCATTGGTAGATCTTTTCAAAGCGGGTATACAGGCCCTGCTTACCATGAACGTTCCCCTCACATTGATATCATACATCAGGTCGAAACGCTTGGGCTCAGTTTTTTCGGTGTCGGAAAGGTTTATAGCGGAGGCGTTATTTACCAAAATATCGATGCCGCCAAATTGCGCTATTGTTTTATCTACTACATTTTGTACCTGGTCTTCAAAACGGATATCGCATTGCACTGCTAAAGCCTGCCCCCCTGCTGCCACCATTTCTTCTGCCGCCGAGAAAATAGTACCTCCCAGTTTGGGATTTTCTTCTACACTTTTACTGGCGATAACGATATTGGCGCCTTCCTTAGCGAGGCGAAGCCCGATCGCTTTCCCTATACCGCGTGAGGCGCCGGTAATAATGACCGTTTTATTTTTAAATGGCATAATTGTTTATTTATTCAAAACTAATTAAAAGGCATAACAAAATGCTTTCCAGTGCTTTTGTAAAAAATTTCAAAAAAAGTTAAACAAATGTTTGATTAATATTAAACAGTTGTTTAACTTTGCGTCTTCAAAAAATTCAACATGGATTTCAACGACAAGCAAATAAAGATAATGGAGACCGCCGAACTGCTTTTTGCTGAAAAAGGTTTTTCCGGTACTTCAGTAAGGGATGTTGCCGATGCAGCTGATGTGAATGTGGCCATGATCTCTTATTATTTTGGTTCCAAAGAAAAGATGCTGGAATCACTTTTCAATTTTCGTTCGCAAAGCACCATGCTAAAGCTGGAGAGTATGTACAATAACCCCTCTTTTAGCCCAATGGAAAAAGTGCACCAGATGATCGACTATTACATTGATAAGTTTTTTAACCAGCAATGTTTTCATAAGGTAATGATGAGGGAACAGGTAGGCAATCACCGGCATGCTGTATCCGGCCTGATACAGGAATATAAAAAACGCAACCAGGCACTTGTAAAGCAGTTGATACAGGAAGGACAGAAGAGCGGGGATTTTGTTAAGAACATCGACGTGCCTTTATTAATGACAACGCTTGTTGGAACGGTAAGCCATATGGTAACTACACAGCATTACTATAAAGAGATCAATAACCTGCAGGCAATGCCGGATGAACAATTTCAAAAACTCATAAAGAAAAAATTAAGCGCACACATAAAATTTCTTTTTAAAGCCATCTTAACTCATGAAGCATAAACTCTTATTATTTACGTTGAGCCTGGTCGGCCTGCAGCCACTTGTAGCGCAACAAACCAGGACATTAACATTGAAAGAAGCGATCGACCTCAGTATTGCCAATAGCAAGCAACTTAAATTGAACGCAGCTAAAATACTCGAAGCCAATATCGGGATAAAAGAAGCAGAAGAAAAGCGTTTACCCGATGCAGGTGTAAGCGGTTCTTACCTGTACCTGCCCGTAAGGCCAACCATAAATTTAAAAAGCGATTCAGCCGGTGGCGGAGGCGGTCCTAAAGTATCACAGGCGGTTTTTGGTACGCTCTCTGTTTCTTTACCGCTTTATAATGGTGGTAAATTAAAATACGGTATCGAATCAGCTAAATATTTAGAGCAGGCTTTAAAGCTGGATGCAGAGAACGACCGCACTGCAGTCATCATGAATACGATCAATGCCTGCATCAATTTATTTAAAGCCAAAGAAGCGATCAACCTGGTAAAAGAAAACTTAGAACAATCGCAGCAAAGGGTAAAAGACCTTAGCAATCTTGAAAAGAATGGCTTACTGGCACGCAATGACCTGTTGAAAGCAGAATTACAATCTTCCAATATTGAATTAACCTTACTGGATGCACAAAGTAATTACAGGCTGGCAAGTGCTAACATGGATATCATGCTCGGGTTACCGGAAGAAACTGATCTTATACCTGACAGGAATGGCCTTGCATTACCGGCATCAGTAAAATCTATTTCGGAATATGAACAGGATGCTTTGCAAAACCGTAATGATATTGCTGCTGCTGCAGTACGTAAAAAATCGGCAGAGCTCAATATCAAAACAATAAAAGCAGATTATTATCCCAGTATCGCTTTAACAGGTGGTTATATTGCTGCAGATATCCCTAAGTTCTTAAGTGTGACCAATGCAGTGAATATAGGCGTTGGCGTAAAATACAATATCGCTTCGCTTTGGAAAACAAAAACAAAATTGACCAGCGCCGAAGCCAGGGTAAAACAAGTAGTGGCCAGCCAGGAGATATTGAATGATAATATCCGCATGCAGATCAACCAGGCTTACCAGGCTTATTTTGTGAGTACCAAAAAAATAGAAGTGCTGGAAAAATCCGTGATACAGGCAACAGAAAACTACCGCATCACAAAAAATAAGTATGATAACAGCCTCGCAACAACAACTGAATTACTGGATGCTGATGTGGCGTTATTGCAAAGCAAATTAAGCGTGACCAATGCAAAGGCTGATTCTTTCCTTGCTTATAACAGGTTATTGTATGCAGCAGGGCTTTTAAAAAATTAATTCATTACCACAACAAATATAAAAGAGATTGACATGGAACAAAACACAACACAAACCCCGGCAGCAGAAGCACCAAAAAAGAAAAGTAAAGTTTTTCTTATTGTTTTAATTCTATTAGTTGCAGGCGGCGCATGGTTTGGGCTCAGTAAATACAATCATGCCAAACACCATGAAGAAACAGATGACGCACAGCTTGAAGCGAACATCAGCCCGGTGCTGCCACGTATTGCAGGATATGTAAAAGAAGTGCGTGTAAAAGATAACCAGGTAGTAAAAAAAGGTGATACCCTTTTGGTACTCGATGACCGTGATATGGTATTAAGGGTACAGCAAGCGGAAGCGGCATTGGCAACTGCCAAAACAAATTTGGGCACTGCAGAAGCTAATACGAATGCCTCAAAAGCTACGATCAACAGCTCACAGGCAAATATCGCGATAGTAGATGCACAGATAGAAGCTGCAAAAGTAAATGTATGGCGTACCAAGCAGGATTATGACCGATATGCCAACTTGATAAAGGACCACTCTATCACTCAACAGCAATTTGAACAGGCGCAGGCAGCTAAAGAAACTGCTGAACGCCAGTTGAATATTTTAGTGCAGCAAAAGAACCAGGCTGCACAGCAAACGAATACCGTTGCATCACAAAGCAATGCAACCTCTTCTCAAATTAGTGTAGCCGGCGCTGTGATCAAGCAACGCGAGGTGGAAGTGTCGGAAGCCAAACTTAATCTTTCTTATACAGTAATAACTGCCCAGGAAAGTGGACTGGTATCGAAGGTAAATGTACAGCCCGGGCAATTTTTACAGGCGGGCCAACCTGTTTTTAGTGTTGTTTTAAGTAATGACATCTGGGTGGTAGCCAATTTCAAAGAAACACAATTTGAAAAAATGAAGATCGGGCAAAAGGTAACGGTTCACGTGGATGCATTTCCCGGCCATTCATTTGAAGCAACATTAACTTCCTTTGCCCCTGCAACAGGTTCACGTTTTGCTTTATTGCCCCCGGATAATTCCAGCGGCAACTTTGTAAAAGTAGTGCAGCGCTTACCGGTGAAGATCGAATTCAATAAAGCTAACGATCCATTGGTACAGCAATTGAAAGCTGGTATGAATGTGAGTGTAGATGTACACCTGGACTAATAATATTATCGCATTAGACTGCTTAAGTAAAAATTTATGCAACAGATGGAATCTTTGGTGGAGTATGGATCAAGGCGTGTGATCATTACTATCACTGCAATCATTTGCACGCTGCTTGAAATTGTGGACACCACCATTGTAAACGTGGCGTTGAACGATATGCGTGGTTCTTTGGGTGCTACTTTACCTGAAGTGGGCTGGGTAGTTACTGCTTATGCCATCGGTAATGTGATCATTGTGCCACTTACCAGCTGGCTCTCCCAGCAATTTGGAAGACGAAATTATTTTACCGCATCAATTATACTGTTCACCGTTTGTTCTTTTTTATGCGGTAATGCAACAGGAATTGTAGAGTTAGTACTCTTCCGTTTTTTACAGGGTGTTGGTGGCGGTGCATTATTAGTAACCTCTCAAACTATTATTACTGAAAGTTACCCGCCAAATAAAAGAGGCATGGCCCAGGCTATTTATGGTTTGGGTGTTATCATTGGCCCTACATTAGGACCGCCATTAGGTGGCTATATTGTGTACCATTATAACTGGCCATTAATTTTCTACATTAATATTCCCATTGGTGTGATTGCGGCATTACTCACACTCCAGTATGTACGCAGCCCGAAATATGGAGAAAAAAGTGCCGCTATGGATGTAGACTGGCTGGGTATTGCATTGCTGGCCATTACGGTAGGATCTTTACAATATGTTTTGGAAAAAGGCCAGGAAGATGATTGGTTCAGCAGCAGTGCGATCGTAACACTAACTATCACTGCAGCTTTAGGTTTATACTTTTTTATCTGGAGGGAATTAACCGTAAAGAGACCCATCGTGGAATTGCGTGTACTCAAGAACGGTAACCTGAGGGTAGGCACTATCCTTTCATTTATCATGGGTTTTGGTTTATATGGGTCAACGTTTATAATACCATTGTATACGCAGTCTATTTTAGGATGGACAGCTTTGCAGGCCGGCATGCTGATGATCCCTGCAGCATTGACCACTGCATTCATGATGCCGATCATTGGTAATTTATTGCAGAAAGGTGTACCGCAGCAATACCTTGCTGCAGGTGGATTTATTTTATTCGCCGTGTTTACCGGCTGGTGCTATTTTATTTTGACACCGGATACCAATGCTGATAATTTCTTTTGGCCATTGATCGTTCGTGGTGTGGGCATGGGTATGTTATTTATTCCTATCACCACTTTATCATTGTCTACTTTAAAAGGGCAGCAGATCGGGCAGGGTGCAGCATTTACCGGTATGATGCGTCAACTTGGTGGATCATTTGGTATTGCTTTAATTACAACATTTATGTCGAGGCAAAATGTAGTACATGGTGCCAACCTTGTAAGTAAATTAGATTATACCAATCCTGCTGTACAGCAAAGCATACAGAACATTCAGCGTGGGCTTATAAGCCGTGGCAAGTCATCTGCTGAAGCGCTCCAAGCGGCCTATGCATCAATGGAAGGCAAAGTAGCTAAGCAAGCAGCGGTATTATCTTATATGGATGTGTTCCTATACCTTGGTATTGCTTTTTTGATCTGCGTACCATTTATCATGATGGTTAAAGGGAACAGGAAGAAAAAAGTTGATCTTTCTGAAGCAATGCATTAAAAATTTCACGCAAAGACGCAAAGAATTAAAAAGCCGTCCCAACATTACAGTTGGGACGGCTTTGTATTTTAACTTAGCGACTTTGCGTGAAAATTTATTTCAACGTTGCCTCATGTGATTTAGTGGCGGTCAATGATTTTGAGATGGGGCAGGTTGCTTCCGCTTCTGCAACGCATTCTTCAAATTTTTCTTTACTAATGCCCGGTACGCTTGCTGTTACTATCAAATGCGATTCGGTAATTGCCCCTGCAGTAGTATCAAAATTAACTACGCATTTGGTTTCAATGGCATCGGGTGTAAAGCCTGCTGCACCTAAAATAAAACTCAGTTTCATACTAAAGCAACCTGCATGCGCTGCAGCTACCAATTCTTCGGGATTAGTTCCCACGCCTTCTGCAAAACGTGAGTTGAAGGAATACTGTGTTTTGTTTAATGTAGAACTTTGGGTAGTTAAATTACCACTGCCTTCTTTTCCGGAACCGTTCCAAACGGCTGTTGCGTTACGTTTCATAATTTTAATGGTTTGATTTGTGCTTAGTGTTATTTTAAAATCGCTTTGTTCTGTTCTTCATTATAGCCAACAATTATTTTGCCATTATGTTCTATCACCGGCCTTTTTATGATGCTGTTATTGGCCAGCATTATTTTTATGGCTTCCTGTTGGTTGGTGACCTTTTGTTGCACTGCTGCCGGTAATTCCCGCCAGGTAGTGCTTCGTTTGTTAAAGATAGTTTCCCAGCCCTGTTTATCGCACCATTCGCCCAGTTTTTCTTTGCTTATGCCCTGCAATTTATAATCGTGAAAGGTAAAAGCAATATTATTTTTGTTGAACCAGGTAAGTGTTTTTTTGGTGATGTCGCAGTTGGGGATGCCGTATATTGTTACATTTTTCATAACCGTTATTTTCTATTTACTTTTTTTCTTGACAAAAAAAGTAACAAAAAAGTCAAGGCAGGAAGGATTACATCCCCTTCCTGCCAAACAGCTTTACTGATCTTTTGCACTACTGTAGCTTCAACATTAGATCTTTACTCTTAATTTCAATACCGTTCAGTTTATAAGCAATTTCTTTTATGTTTTACCTTTACTAAGTTTTATTTAATGCTCCGGTAAAACTGGCTTTGTCTGCATGATGTCTTCTATCTTGCCCATTACTTCAGGGGTCAATTTTTCCATTGCATCCAAAGCCTTTAAATTATCCAGTAACTGTTGTTTTTTTGTAGCCCCTAAAATTGCTGTGCTTACATTGGGATTTTTGATACACCAGGCAATACTCAATGCAGCGGTAGTGATGCCAAGCTTAGTTGCCAGCGCACTGAGTTTTTTAACCTTCTTTACCTTCTCATCCATCACCCAGCGATCTTTTAACCAGTCAAAACCCTCCAGTGCAAAGCGGCTGTTCTCCGGTATACCATCGTTGTATTTACCACTCAGCAACCCCGAAGCCAGCGGGCTCCAGATAGTGGTGCCCATGCCAACCGTTCTGAAAATATCCAGGTATTCTTTATCGATCTTTTCACGTTCAAATAAATTGTATTGCGGTTGTTCCATTGTTGGAGCGATCAGCCTGAGTTTTTCGGCAACGCGGTGCGCTTCCATAATTTCCACGCCGCTCCATTCACTCGTGCCCCAATACAACACTTTTCCCTGCTGGATCAAATGGTTCATCGCCCAAACAGTTTCTTCGATGGGTGTATTTTTATCGGGGCGATGGCAAAAGAACATATCGAGGTAGCCTACCTGTAAACGTTGTAACGCTTCATCGCAGGCTTCCATTAAATGTTTGCGGCTGTTGCCCGTTTGATTGGGCTTATTGGCTTTTCCCCTCCATCCCCAAAATGCTTTTGAAGACACCGTGTAAGAAGTGCGGTCCCATTTTTTCTTTTTTAATACACGGCCCATCATCTTCTCACTTTCACCCAATGCATATACTTCTGCATTATCAAAAAAATTGATGCCGTTATCATAGGCAACGCCCATGAGTTCATCAGCTATTTTATCATTGATCTGTTTACTGAAACTTACCCAGCTTCCAAAACTAAGTACACTCACCTGTAAGCCTGATCTTCCAAGTCGACGGTATTGCATAAAATTATTTTGAATTTTAAATTTTGAATGGTGAAGTTAGGATAAGAGAAGGAAAACGAATTTTCGAAATTGGTTAAAAAAGAAAATGCACTTTGTACCTGGAAGCTTTTAATTCTCCGGAAATTGCGATGAAGGCACTTTTATAAAAGTATTGGTAGGGTTGATCACATGCTTGTCTTTAAAATCCTGGCTGGTCTCAAAACCGGTTCCATTGATGATCTGCATTTTGGTCCTTATCTGCACGGGCTTATCGGTATAGAACTGGTAGGTGGTACGGCTCCTGTCCCAATACAATTCATTACAGTATAATGTATCGCCATTCTTTAAACCTATAAAGCGAACACTATCCCTTAATACTACTATGTTCTGGCTTTCGATATACTTTGCATATTTGGCATCGAGTATACTCTCGATCACGGAAGAATCATTATAAAAATCAACGTGCATCGTTTTGGGGAATTCAACATAAGGCAAAGTATCCTGCACCCTCAACATCAATGGCGCCTGCAATATAGCTTTTGATTTGCCGCCCGTGGTATAATTAATGTTTACTTTAACGGCTTCTTCTACTCCTAACTTTTTTTTTGTAACAGCATCTATCTGTTCAGGGGTATTTTCGCAGGCCAATAAAAAAATGCAGCCTGAAATAAGGGCTGCACTTAATTTTATGTAAACAGTTTTAAAAACCATGTTTAATTATACTTACGTTTGATGAACCAGTTGGCATTCATAGAAACCCCGATACTGAAACGAACAGTGGTTTCTTTTACGTTGGTATTCTTATCTCCCCTTCCGCCAATTTCCAATGCAGTGTTCAGCATTACAAGTCCCGATTCATAATTATATCCTAACCTTTGTAAAGAACTTAATGGCATGCCTGTTCCTATAGTAAATGCATAATCAGGCCTGTTGTTATTGGTTTTGATATAATCGGGGCCATAATAAAACCCAGCACGGTATTTTACAAAATTAAAATACTTCTTGAATGGTGTACCGGCTTTAGCAGGATAATATTCACCTCCAACCCTTACCACCCAGTTATTTTTTACCTGGTCGGTCTGCCCATAATACCTGTAATTATTCCATTGCGTCATTTCAAAATCGGCGCCAAATAACCAATGGGCATCGCGGTAACTAAAACCACCACCAATTGACATAGGGTATTCGATCGTGCCTTTCACGTCCTTATTTTCAAAAACACTGTCGATGCGGTAAGCAGCAGTGTTGGCATCGTAATCAAATGTTTCGCGGATATCGTCCCTCTTCGCCTGCAGTTTTTGCTTCATGTTACCATATACACCAAGGCGTAAGAATTTGACATTTTCTTTATTGCTTGAATCCAGCAGGATATCATATTGCAAACCTGCATTGAGGAATATGCCACCAAAATGGGTTTGGTTGGCCGAGTTGGATTTGTAATAAGTTACTGTATCATTAATAAAGCTGAGGCGGGTGCTGTAATTCTTGTTGCCAAATACATAGCCTGCAGTAATGCCGATACTTAAATTCTTTATTTTAAAGCCGGTTCCTATAAATGCTTCATTGGCGCCGCCGGTGCCTTCGTATAAAGTATAAAGGCTGTCGGAAGGATTAAGATTAGTAAGCCTTTGCCCTTTTTCTATTTTATAATTGATCTTGGTCATCGGCCTCAAACCAAAATTCATTCCCCATCCAATATTCTTCCTTCTCATTTTTGCAGTAGCTAAAGGAACAGCCAATTGCAGGTAAGAAAATAAAGAATTGGCAGAGGTAAATTTCTTAACCGGGTTGGTGCTTTTCAATGTCCTGAAATCTGCTTCCAGCCCCATATCAAAGATGGTATTGTATATCCTGCCTAAAGAAGCCGGGTTGATATAATTGACATTCGGGTAATCGCCCGTTGCTGCCGAAATGCCTCCCATAGCCCGGGCATATATATTATGATTGGGAGCAAGGTCACCTAAACCATATCTTGAATAAGGGGAATTTTCCTGTGCAAGAGCCGCCATCTGAAAGCCAATCGCCACAAAAAATAAGGGTAGAAATTTAGTCATTGTTAGTTTCGCTGAGTGCATAAAGTCCTTTATATAAAAAATTACTATCGGCAAATATCCTGTTTTTAAGCCGACGAGCAAAATAGGCCGTATCACCCCCGGTTAAAACCACGTTAAAGTTCCCGTATTTTTGGGCGTATTCATCAATAAATCCGTCCATTTCAAAGGCTATTCCGGCTATTACGCCGCTTTGCATATTGGTCTTGGTATCATAGCCAATAATGGGGAAATTCCATTCGGCCTGTACCAATGGCAGCTTGGCCGTAAATACCTGCATGGCCTTAAAGCGCATCTCCATACCCGGCGAAATACTGCCTCCAATGAATTGCTGGTATTGATTAATAAAATTATACGTGATACAGGTGCCGAGCCCGATCACCAGGTTATTCTTGTTGGGATAAAAATGGGCAGCAGCAGCACAAAGGGCTAACCTGTCGGCGCCAATAGTTTCGGGTTTGCCTACTGCAGTAGTAAAATTGGCCTTAGTAAGATGGGACAGCTTGTGAAATTTAGTAGCGCCCGCTAAAAAAGTTTCAATAGCAGGATTATGGTTGATAACAGAGGACAGTATTGTTTTTTCGGGGCGGTGGATTGCGATCAGCCTTTCAATGGTAAACATTTCATCATTAGGCAGGACGATCTCCTCCACAAATTCATCATTATTAAAAACAGCAACTTTCAGCCGTGTATTTCCAAAATCAAGACAAAGTGTTTTCATTTGTTTCGTGGTTTCTATATTTGGTTTAGAGGTTTCGTTTAGCAGTTTAGGTGTTTAGAAAGTTTAGACGATCAGGCGTTTAGACTATCTTGCAAATTATATCTTTTTAACTATCAACTATCAACTATCAACTATCAACTATCAACTATCAACTATCAACTATCAAACCCTTTTAAATTTTTAAAGTGCCCATTCATTTGTACCCTTTCCTTTAGTGTTTCCATTTCAGCAATTACAGGCAATACTTTTTTAAGGTGGCGTTTTAAATATTCCTGGCGCTGCAGTTCGTGCAGCAGTTGCAGCAATTCGTATTCTTCTGCTAAAGCCAGCCCGGCATGATGAGCCACATCATAACTCCATAGTTCTTCATCGGGCTTTTTAAATTCCTTGCTTATCTTAAGCAGCTTATGCAATTCGCGGATGGCAGCAATGATGGTCATCATCAAAGCCCTGTTACCGGTCTCCACGTTTGCAGGATAAGTTACTATTGCACCGCTGTATAATTTATCAGGCACATCTTTTATCTGTTCTAAAATATTGAATACCTCCAGGCCTTCTGTTTTGATATCCATCTTGCCGTCTTCATACCTTGTTGTGATTTCTACCACTTTAAGCAATGTGCCGGTCTCGTTCACTTTGTTGTCGATCACTGGAGGGATGCCAAAAGGTTTATTGGTTTCAAAACATTCTGTTATCAATTGCCTGTAGCGTGGCTCAAAAATATGCAGGTTAAGCTGTTCGCCCGGGTACACTACAATGCTTAGCGGAAATATGGGAATAAAATTTGTCAATGTTTACTGCTTGTTCATTTCTTTTAAAAAACTATATTTCAAAAACGTATACCAGGCCGTGGTTTTGGCAATAACATAACCTTCCCAACCATCTAAAAAACCAAGCCGTAAAATATAATGCTGGAAAAAAGTCAGGCCGGGCGCCATACGCAATTTAAAAAAATTTGCCTGTTTGCCCTGTACATGATATTTAGTGGCGTTCAATTTGGCGTAAGCAACCGTTTTATTGATGTAATCATCCAGGTGCTGCGTGGTAAAGTGCAATACATTTCCCGGCAGCGTCACTATCTTCGTATCCTTGCTCAAAGTAAGCCCTTCGTGCACGGCAGCTTCATTCCATTTTATTTTTTTTCGGTTAAAGAGGCGGATATGGTCATCGCCGGCCCATTCGCCATAGCGTATCCATTTGTTGCAAAAAAAATTTTTGAATTTGAAATTGTATACAATGTTCTCCTCTTTTAGTTCCAGCTGCATGATCGCAGCCTTGAGGGTTTCATCTATCGCTTCATCTGCATCAAGGTTCAATATCCAGTTGTTTTTAGCAGCACCGATGCCTTTATTTTTATTTTGTCCATAACCATCCCAGCTGGTCTCAATAACTGTAGCGCCAAAGCTTTTGCAAATGGCGATCGTATTGTCTGTGCTGCCGCTGTCTACAATAATATAATCATCCGTAATGCCCTGCAGGCTTTGCAGCGTAGTGCCGATAATATGCGCTTCATTCTTGGTTATAATAACTACCGATACTGACATTAATGCAAATAAGTTTTACAGGCCGCTCCTCTTGCAAAGAAACAATAAAGAGCAACAACTTAAACGCCTGCCGAAAATTAATTTGAATTTGCCTTCGGCAAAATGAGGTTAGCCACGGATCACACAGATTTTCTCGGATTATATACAATATATTTACCCGTGCAAATCTGTGCAATCCGTGGCTAACTTTGGCAAATAAAAATCTGCCGCAGGCAGATAATAATATGCCATTAACGGTACTTGTTGGGATGCTTCCATTAATTCATTAATTTGCCGTATGTGGCAGCAACAATTGAATGAAATAAAACAGGGCAACAGTAAAACGCTGGCCCGTTGTATTTCAATTATTGAAAACGAAGTAGATGGTTATGAATCCCTGTTAGAGCAATTGCCTTTTTCGAATACAGCTGTTATTGGTATCACGGGCCCGCCGGGTGCCGGCAAAAGCACGCTGGTGGATGCTTTGGTATCGGTGTTGGTTGCAGAAAATAAAAAAGTAGGCGTACTTTGCGTTGACCCTTCTTCGCCATTTAATTTAGGGGCTTTGTTAGGCGACCGCATACGGATGAGCGAATGGTATAATAATCCTGCTGTGTTCATCCGTTCATTGGCTACAAGAGGTTCATTGGGCGGGCTGCATCCAAAGATCATTGAAATAACAGACCTGTTGAAAGCCGCCCCTTTTGATCATATCATTGTGGAGACAGTTGGTGTAGGGCAAAGCGAGATCGAGATCGCCGGCCTTGCAGATGTAACGATAGTGGTAGTAGTGCCTGAAGCAGGTGATGAAGTACAGACCATGAAAGCCGGCCTGATGGAGATCGCCGATGTATTTGTAGTGAACAAAGCCGACAGGCCTGATGCAGATCTTTTTGTAAAGAATTTAAGGTTGATGCTTGCCCCGTCCTTTAGCAATCATACCATGCCGGTGCCGGTGATCAAAACCATTGCTTCGCAAAAAAAAGGGATCGACAAATTATTTAGTTCCATTAAAGAACATATTGCCCGGGAAAAACACGCAGAAAAACACAGCTGGCTGCTGGCAGAAAAAGCTTTTCAACTGATACAGCAGCAAAAAATGAAATCAGTAAATAAAAGTGAACTGAAACAAAAGATCGATGCATTGGGTAATGCATTTAACCTGTACCAGTTCATCAGGCAATACTTTTAAAATGAAAATAATTGATTGCTTTACTTTTTTTAATGAGCTCGACCTGCTCGAATTCAGGCTGAAATTACTGGATGATTATGTTGATCATTTTGTGATCGCCGAATCCAACCTCACCCATTCAGGAAAAGATAAAGTTTTCATCTTCGAACAAAATAAAGAACGCTTTGAACCCTGGCTGCATAAAATTATTTATCTACCCATTACCCAAACAACTGAGGGGCTCGACCTTGATAAAAAAGAAACAAGCTATAACCCTGGAAGCGCAGCGTGGAAACTGGAGAATGAACAACGCAATGCATTATCCTATGCCGCTACAATTGTTGCTGATGATGACCTCGTGATAATTGGTGACCTTGATGAAATGCCCAGCCCTTCGCTATTAAAAAAACTGAATGTTGATAAAGGGCCGGTGGCCTTATCCATGTTATTCCATTACTATTTTTTGAATTGCCAGAATAATGGCAGTGAGCGATGGTGGAATGGCAGCATTGTTTGTACAGGAAAACAATTCCGGTCCCTTACCCCGCAGCAATTGAGGGATAACAGGAATGTTTATAAACGTATCGCAAAAGGCGGCTGGCATTTTTCTTATCTCGGCGGGCTCGAAAAAATAAAATACAAGATCCAGTCCTTTGCACATACAGAATTTAACAGGGAAGATTATTTAAAAGACGAGAACATCATCGCAGCAATGGAAAAAGGCATTGATATCTTTAACCGGCCGGGAACCGTTTTTAAATTTGTGCCTGTTGATTATTACCCGGCAAAGCTGCGCAGGATCATGCTGCAGTATCCCGCATTTGTACACGTAAAAAGAAAGGCAGGGCTTTTTGAAAAGGCCGGCTATTCCATAAAAAATATTTTTATCAAGGCCTGATGTTAGCCGGCGCATCACATACCGTTAATGAATGGCCGCTGGTTTCTATTGCACTTTGCACGTACAATGGGGAACAGTTTGTACAGGAACAGCTCGATAGTTTATTTGCGCAGGATTATCCCAATATAGAGATCATTGCTGTAGATGATGCATCAGCAGATAACACGAAGCGCCTTCTTGAAAAAAACGCCAATAAGAACAGCAGGCTGAAAGTTTTTATCAATGAAAAGAATTTAGGTTACAATAAGAATTTTGAAAAAGCTATCAGCCTTTGTTCCGCTGACCATATCGCCATCAGCGACCAGGATGATATTTGGGAAACCAATAAGATCAGCATGATGATGCAGCACTGGCCTTCAGGTTCGTTGTTTGTATATTCTCTTTCAGGTAATTTTTCTGGTAGTGATTTTGAAGGAAGAACGCCTGCACCGGGTGTTTTATACAGTGATATCAATGATGCACACCAGTTGGTCTTTAACAGCCCTGTTCATGGGCATGCATGCATGTTTAAAAAAGAAATAGCCGTTTTATCCATGCCTTTTCCTGCTGGTATTTTTTATGACTGGTGGATAAGTATGCATGCGGCTGCTACTGGCACTATCGGTTGTATACCTTACACGCTTACATGGCACCGCAAGCATGATGACAACAGTTCGAGGAATATTACTTCGATCAAAGATATTGATCATCGCAATCAACAGCTGAGGCAACAGTGTGTTCATTTTATAGAAACATTTTGCAGTAAAAATATATTGAAGCAATCTCAACAGCAGTCTTTGCTTAGCTATGCAGGCATCTTAAAACAAATGGATGGTAAAAAATTTTGCTGGCCGATGTTGCAATATGTATGGAAGAACAGGAAGCGGGTGTTTCATTATAAAAAACCAAGGCCTTTTATTTTTATCTCTTACTTAAAACATAGTTTTAAGATGGCATACAAAGGCCTGCTCTAAAATAAATTTTGAAAAAGAGAAGTTGTTAGGTGAAATTGAACAGCAATTATCCTTTAGCCTGTTCGTCTTCTTCGTACTGCTTATTGCTTTTCCACCATTTATAACCTACCACGCCAACAATTGCAAAAGGTGCAAACATCAGGTAAAGGATACCCTGGTTCAATCCTTTGGCAGGTTTCTCGCCCATTTGTGTTACTGTTTTTGTACAAACAGAACATTGCGCAATTACAGCCGGGCTAAAAAAACCGGTCGTAACGGTCAATAAAAAGATGGCCAAGAATTTTTTCATTTACAAGCGCAAAGTTAGTGAACAATCCGTCCTTTCAGCGGCCTGTTTAACTAAAAATTTGAAAAAAATCCACGGTTAAAAGCCAAACTTGCGTTTACTTTGTTAGTAAAATGATCGCTTACATGTCAAAATATTTTTATACAATTTTATTGGCTGTTTTAAGTACCCTTTCAGTAATGGCACAGGGGCCAAAACCCGCGCTGGTGGCTTTTAATAATGGAGTAGCGCTTAAAGAAAAGGGGATGTTCATTGAATCTATCGCTGCTTTCAAAAAAGCGATCAGCCTGAATAAAAAATACGATTCCGCTTACCTGGAACTGGCAAGGGTATATGCAACAGTAAGCAAAGCCGACACCGCTGTAATGTTACTTGATCAGGCAATAAAGATCATTCCCAATTTTGTGGCTGCAAATATCCTCGCCGGCAATCTGTACAGGGATTATCTTAAGAACCCGGACCTGGCAATACCTTATTATTTAAATGCTTTAAAAATAGACAGCAGCGATAAAACAACTTATTATAGCCTGGCCTGGTGCTCCAATGCAAAAGGATATTACAGGGAAGCTATAAAATATGGTGTCAAAGCCCTCGAGATCGATAATAATTACAAAGCTGCTTACAATGAATTAGGGCACGCTTACCGCCAGCTAAAAGCTTTTGAAGAGTGTATCAACCAGTTTAAAAAGAACCTCGCGATCTCGATCAATGAATTACCGATATTATACAGCGGTTATTCTTATATGGAATTGAATCAAAAAGAGAATGCATTAAAAATGTACGAAGAGCTGAATAAGCTAAATCCAAAAATGGCAGGTGCACTTAAGAAACGGCTGGATGCAATGCAATAAACTTAGCGTATCTCGGAAGTGCTGTTGCTGTTATGGAATACTTCCTGGTCGAAGAATTTAGGCACCGTTACAAAAGCATTCAACTCACCTTTTAAAATAGTATGCGACAACAGGTCGTCTGCACGGTATACCACCGGTGTTTGTGCAGCCAGTAGTTTTTTTGCTGCGCTTAATGTTACCGCGTAAGCATGCGTGCAATCATGAAAGCCGGCTTTCTTTAAATGACCGCTATAACCCCTGGGTAAAAGATTGCTTACCATGGTATAGGTCCACTTCATTAAACCCAGTGCAGCTTTTATTTTATACAGGAATTGTTTTGCCTTCGAAGAAAAGTTGACTTCCTCATTTTTTAAATAGCCGAGGTATACAAGTTCCCAATCTGCCGGAAGTTGCTGCAATGCCGCAGGCAGTTCGGCAAGATGATCATACAATGGCAATACATCGTCTTCCAGTATCAATACCCTTTGCCAGTTATGTTTGATCATTTCTTCATAAACCATCCTGTGCGAGAGGGAGCAGGCGAGTTCACCAAGGTTCAATGATTTTCCCTGGCGCTGCAATTGCTTAGTTCTTGCTTCGTCATAGATACCTTCCTGTTTTGCTTTATCGATGTTAAGCTGCTGCTTATCTGCCCCCCAAAAAAAATCAAAAGGCAAACCCTGTAAATGCTCCTGCACTTTAGTATGCCTTTCCGTAAAACGGGGAATAGATACTATGAATATCTTATCAAAATAATTTTGCAGCGATCGTATAGTGGTGTCTGGTATTGGCAAGTATGAAATTATTGGTGCATTATTTTTTCTGCAATGCTATGAAATGTTCTTCCCCAGGCATCCCAGTTAAGTGTTGCCTCATATTTTTTTCTCGTGCTTGTGCGAAGCTGGTAATATTTTTCTTTATCATCGAATACCATCTTTATTTTTTCTGCATAGGCAGCTGCTCCGGCATCGATCGGTAAAGTAAAACCATTTACGTCATCTTCTACATAAGTTTTAACGCCGCCTGTATCTGTAGTGATGCTGGGGAGGCCAAAAGCACTGGCCTCACTGTAAGCTACGCCTGCACATTCTGCCCTCGTGGGCAAAAGTAAAAAATTACTGGTAGCAAAAAGCCTGTTCAGTAATGCAGCCTCTTCTTTATTGTCTTTATTGATAAAAGGGATCACTGTGATATCAATATGGTCATTCTTACCTTCGATATAGTTTGGTGGCGAACAACCGGCAATGGTTAAATGAACGGGCATACCTAGTTTTTTTAAAAGGAAAAAAGTTTCCAGTGCTATTGGCCCACCTTTTCTTTCCCATTCAACGCCTAAAAAAAATAAGCGGCAGACATTGTCCTGCTGTTCAAATTCAGCTGCTGCCGGAATATTATCAATGTTAGCGCCCAATGCTGTTACAGTAATGGAGTTTGGCACAATATGATAATCATTGATCGCAGATCGCTTCGCCCATTCAGAACACAACATACAATGTGTTGCTTTCTGCATGGCCAATTTATCCAATGCAATGCCCTGTTCAATATTATACTGGGCAATATCTTTAAAAAGCGGGTAATATCCCTGTAATTGAAAAAAAGTAGCGTCGGCTAAATAAATAATGGGAACTGTGGTATTGCAATAAGCTATTAATTGCGGTGCACCTGGTACGAATAACAGGTCTACTTTTGTTTTAAGCAATTCTTTTTCCAGTTGCTTGCTGAAATATTTTGCATAGCCTTTTAAAAATTCTACCGCGGCTTTTTTGTTCGTGATCTTTTGAAATTGCTTGTGCAGGATAAGTGATTCCCTAACATACCATGGCCATTTGTAAAAAAATATTGCTGTGTCGTAATATTTTTTTATCGCCCGGTAACTATTAAAATAGGTGCCCGACCATGCAGCCCTGTCCATTGGGCTCCATCTTCCTGCAAAACCGACTTTCATTTTGTTTTTTAGTTAAAGGTGTTTCCTGGCGATACAATTATAAGTAGTATCCAATTCAAATATCTTCTTTGTTGTTAAATTATGCAAATAAGTATCCCAGGAAAAAGATTCCCATAGGTGGTGAAGATACGCATCGGGGAAATCAATTGATTTTTCAAACATGTCCTGCAGGCCGTGCTTGTTGTATAACGGGTAATGAAAAGCATATGGATCAAGGAGTGTTACTTTATCAGGAAACTGCTCTGCCAGTTTTTGTGGTATGCATACTGAATGTTCATTCCAGTATTTGTCCCTTCCTTTTGAACGAAAGCTGGTATAAGACTTTAACCACATATCAATGACCTCGCTGTTTTTTTCTGCGCCTATCACTGCATTACAGAGCCCATTTATTTTTTTTTGTTTTTTATTGCTGAATTTGCTTTTAATAGCATGCTTGATCTTTTGCCGCCAGTTCTTGGGTACGTATTCGGGTTCAAGTTCCTGCCCTATGATGAAGGAGTGTTTTAATAAACCATTCAATGGTTTTACGCAGATCGTATCCATGTCGAGATAAATGCCTCCCATTTTTTTTAACACCTGCAGCCTTACCACATCTGCCTTATGTGCTACATGGTATAAAGGCCTGCCCATAAAACTTTCAGGCGCTTTGATCTTATTTAATGTAACCAGCGGTTTTGCTTTTTCCCACCATTCCCCCTTCGGTTCAAATTCGTAATGCAGGTAAACAGCATCGGGTTTATTGATCGTAATGGCAGATTTGATCGCAAGGTAATGAGAGAGGGAGAAAGGTTTGCCGCCGAAATCAGCAGCCATACCAAAAACAAAATGGATCAAATTAGGGATCATACTCTTTAATTGGTGCTAAAATTCATTTAAACTAATTGTGCCCTGCTAACCTTTTATCTTGAAAACAATTTATAAATTGCGGCATAATGGACAACCCCTTTATTTCAATATGCATTCCAACTTATAAACGAATTCATTTATTGAAAAAACTTTTAGACTCCATCAAAATACAAACGTTTAAAAATTTCGAGATCCTCATTAATGATAATAGTCCTGATGATTCAGTAAAAGATTTGGTTGGGTCATATAATACCGAACTACAAATTTCTTACCAAAAAAACGAACCTGCTGTTAGCGCTGTTGAAAACAGCATCAAAGTAATGCGCAGGGCCAATGCCCCCTGGATAAAGATAATACATGATGATGACTGGTTTAACAGTGCACATGCATTAGACCGGTTTGCAGACGCAGCGCTGCATTCGGGAAAGGATTTTATTTTTTGCGCCAGCAACCAGGTATACCTGGAAACCAATAAAAAAGAAGTAGAATCATTAACTCCCGAAAGAAAAAAAATGCTGGATGATTCTTTTTTCAGCCTGCTATATTTAAATATGATCGGCCATCCCAGCGTGGCCATGCACAAAAGGGACAGTACGATCGAATTCGACAAACAATTTAACTGGGTATTGGATATCGATTATTATTTGCGCTATTTAAATGCACACGGCGGTTACCATTATATACCAGAAACCCTTGTCAATATTGGAAAAGGCGACACACAGGAATCTTTCAAATATTATAAGAACAGGACCGTTGAGATCCCCGAATACTTTACACTGCTTACTAAATACGACAGCGATCTTTTATTAAAGAACCAGTATGTATTTCACCTGGTATGGAATATGCTCAAACGTTTTGAAATAAAAAATATAGAAGGGATACGTGCAACCGGGTTCAGCGGAAGGTTGCCTGATAAGGTAAAAGCCATCATCAATTTTCAAAAAAAGATACCCCGTATCATTTTAAAACAGACAGCCTGGTCGGAGAGATTAATGAAGAATTGTTATAAAAAACTGGCCCAACAGGGCCCTGCGGGCTATAACTTAAAGAGATAAAAAGCTGCCTGGTCGGACTGTTTCATTTTATCATTCTGTTCATTAATAGTTTTGAAATGCTCAATATCGGCTTTACTATAGCGGGAAGCTGCTTTGTTCACCATATAAGAATTACTATCCGGCAGGGCAATATCATTGGCATATTGGTCGCTGCCTATAAGGCTCATATAATTGCCGTCAAATACTACTTTCCTTAATTCAAAGCCAGCTTGTGCCGCAAGTATTTCCATACTCTTTAAAGAATGAACAATGATATGCCGTGGGGCATCAAGGTCCATCCAGTTCACAGCATATTTTTTCCAGCTGTACATGCCCATTACCGGTGTGCGGATCAAAACGCATTTTCCTTTTTTTATTAATTTATGTAACTGCAGTAATACTTTTAATGGCTCATCCATATGTTCAAACGCATGGTGCAGCATGATAAGGTCAAATTGTCCCGTTACTTCAAAAATATTTTTCCTGTAAATATTGATGCTGCCGTATTGCTGGTCTTTTGCAATGAATGGATCTATTCCCGTTAAATTGGTGAAACCGATCTTAAATAAATTCAATAATAAACTACCGTTGCCTGTGCCTACATCAAGGATGGCATCATCATATTTTACGCCGGCATTTTTCATCCAGTCATAATAACCCGGCGCTTTATAACCAATAGATAAAAGGCTGCCCAGCAATTTATTTTTTCCATAAATAAGATACGAAGCTTTGATCCTGCGAAGCATATTTGCTTTTTGCCTCACATCCAAACCAAGGTTAAAGGAATAATAACCTTCATTGGGGTAATACTTCCCCAGGTCGGCGGGAATATTTTGTAATTGCATGCAACCGCAATTACCGCATTCCATATAAGTGAACATTTCCCGCAATCCGAGCTGCATTTCTTTTACATGATGCAGCTGATTGTTATTGGTATTGCTACAAACCTTGCAGGTAGTTACCGCCATCTGTTTTTTATTTATACAAACTTAATATAATTGCCATTGTATTTAACTGCCCTTCCTAATAAAAAATCCTCTCCACAGTGCTGTGGAGAGGATCAAATTATTTGAGGGAATACTTATACTGCTTCTGCTTTCATTTGCTTCGATACTTTCGAACGCTCATTTTCATCCAGTATCACTTTACGCATACGGATGCTTTTTGGTGTTACTTCGATGCACTCATCCTGCTGTATATATTCCATACATTCTTCCAAAGTCATCATGATCTTGGGTGCAGCTTTGCTGGCATCATCACTTCCGCTTGCACGGTGATTAGTTAGTTTTTTTGGTTCGGTAGCATTCACGTTCAAATCACCTGGCTTAATGTGTTCAGCAATGATCTGCCCTGCATAAACTTCATCTCCCGGATCCACGAAGAATCTTCCCCTATCCTGTAATTTATCAATTGAGTAACCGGTTGTCCTTTCTGTATTCTTAGACAATAACACGCCATTACTTCTACCAGGGATAACACCTTTCCATGGACGATAATCTGTAAAGCGGTGCGCCATTACAGCTTCGCCTGCAGTATTGGTCAACATATTGCTACGCAAACCTATCAAACCTCTTGAAGGGATATCGAATTCCAAATGCTGCATTTCGCCCTTGCTTTCCATGATCAGCATTTCACCCTTACGCTGTGTAACCAGGTCGATCACTTTACCGCTGAACTCAGCAGGAACATCCACTACCAGGTTCTCATATGGTTCACATTTCTTGCCATCAATTTCTTTTACCAGCACCTGCGGGTTACCAACGGTCAACTCAAATCCTTCCCTTCTCATGGTTTCTATTAAAATACCGAGATGTAAAATACCACGTCCGTAAACGAGGAAACTGTCTGCACTATCGGAATCTTCTACACGAAGCGCCAGGTTCTTTTCAGTTTCTTTCATCAGCCTGTCCCTTAAATGACGCGAGGTAACGAATTTTCCTTCGCGGCCAAAGAATGGCGAGTTGTTAATGCTGAACATCATGCTCATGGTTGGTTCGTCCACGCTGATCACCGGCAATGCTTCGGGGAATTCCACGTCACAAATGGTATCGCCGATATTGAATTCATCCAATCCTACTATTGCACATATATCGCCTGCACTTACTGATGTTGCTTTCTTTTTACCGAGCGCTTCAAAAGTATACAGTTCTTTTACTTTCATTTTTTTAATATTACCGCCAGCCTGTACCAACGCGATCTGCTGGCCTTCTTTGATGGTGCCGCGGGCAACTTTACCTACAGCGATCCTTCCGAGGAAAGAAGAGTAATCCAAAGATGTGATCTGCATCTGGGTAGTACCTTCATTTACTTTTGGTTCGGGTACGTGTTCCAGTATCGCATCAAGTAAAGGGAAGATATTATCGATCTCTGTAAGAGAAGTATTCATCCAGCCATTCTTGCTGCTGCCGTAAATAGTTGGGAAATTCAATTGTTCTTCGGTAGCATCGAGGTTGAAGAATAATTCAAATACTGCATCATGCACTTCATCAGGGCGGCAGTTGGGCTTATCTACTTTATTAATAACTACGATAGGATGTAAACCTAAATGCAATGCTTTCTGCAACACAAAACGTGTTTGGGGCATCGGCCCTTCAAAAGCATCAACCAATAACAATACACCATCAGCCATTTTCAATACCCTTTCTACTTCACCACCAAAATCACTGTGACCAGGGGTATCGATAACATTGATCTTAACATCTTTGTAGGTTACAGATACGTTCTTGCTGAAAATGGTGATACCTCTTTCCCTTTCAAGATCATTATTATCCATGATCAGTTCACCAGTTTCCTGGTTCTCCCTGAAAATATTGGTGCTGTGTAAAATTTTGTCAACCAGGGTTGTTTTACCATGATCTACGTGGGCAATGATAGCGATGTTACGAATATTCATTATATAGTTATTGTGGTAAGATATTGAGAACCAGTACGGTTATAATTTTACCTCTTTTTTTGAAGCTGCAAAGGTACGTCATTTAAGCCGGCTTTCCGCATTAAATAAGAATGAAATTGAGGAAGATAAGTTAATGTTTGGGGGAGCAATTGTAGATTTTAGATTGGCGATTTTAGATTTCCTTAAGATTGAATACAATTTGTTTGACAGTGGCTTCTTTAAAGCTTATACACTTACAATGTATCTCAAATCTGCAATCGGCAATCTAAAATCTACGATCCACATTTATTTTTTAATGAAACTCTTCACATATTTTTTATTGCCGGTATCAATACAAAAGACATATTCGCCGGCAGGTAATTCTTTTACAGAAAGCATATAATAATTATTCCCCTTTTCAAACAGTGGTGGTGCAACTGTTTTTACAACTGCGCCTGTTGAACTGATCACCGATACATTGCAGCGGGTTTGTTTATCCAGCATAAAAAATACTTTTAAAACATCCGTTACCGGATTAGGGAACAGCATCATACCCGATGGGTCTTTAGCTGCTTTTATAAGGATGGTATTGGAATAAAAGAATTTATTATCTGCATCAATTACTTTTAAACGGTAATAATAAGGAATAGAGCTGTTGATATTTTTATCTGTATAACCATATTGGGCTGTTGAGCCTGTTTTTGCTACCGATGCAATGCTGATGAACTGCTGGCCGTTAACGCTTCTTTCCAGTTCATAAGTTTTGAGGCTGGTCTCGCTGCTTGCCTTCCAGTTGATGAAGTTAGATGCCAGTATCTTATTCCCTTCAAGGGTTATTACTGGTTTTGTTGCCAAGGCGATCACATTTAGCTTGGCCCGGTACGTTCTCATTTCATTATGGCCTAAAGAAAACAACATATCGCTTCCTGTAGCAGTAACAACTTCAGGCATATCAGTTTCTACATGCGTAGTACGTTTGGCCTGTGCAATAGGAAGGCTAAAATGATAATGAAGGGTAGTATTAGAGATATCATTATTTCCCAAATTCCACATCCTGGTAACGATGCCCCGGTCAACAAAATTACCTTCGGCAGGTTTCAATGCCCAGATCAACACATCTGGCTCTGTAGTGTACACAAGCGAAAACTGGTTAGGCAATAAAAAATTTGCGGGGCTTACTACCGTACCGCATACCATGGGATCCTGGTGTTCCAATGCTTTTTTCACTTCTGCAGCAGCAGAGTAAGCTGTATGAGTGGTGATAGCAAAGCGCTGGTTAAAAATTGTTTCACTTGGATCGCCCTGGTTAGGGAAGCCATCCGAACCAACAACCCTCCCACCTGCCAGTATATTTAACTGCCGGCTGTTCACCGTTTCATCCAATGAATTAGCTGTACTGTTACCGATCTTCATAAAATAACAGTCTTCGTTAGAAACAGAAACACCATATCCCGAAGGCTGCTCATTTACACTGGCAAAATGATTGAGCGTACTCCAATCGTAACGTGCGTTTTGTGTAGCGTAATGGCCCCCGTTAGTAGTAAGTTTTGCTTTTATAACAGCCCCGGTTTCTTCATGCCATACTTCAGGAGAATTGATATTGAAGGAATAACTCCAGGTATTGGTATTATCAAAATTTTCAGTGATCTGGTTATCTATTTCTATTCTTGGTATATTTTTAAATAATGTTATCCTTGTAGTATGCTCCAGAGGTGCAGTATTTCCAGTGGTCGTGAGCAGGATCGTTGTTGAAACCGGGCCATTCGATTCGATCACAGCAGTACCGTTGTTATCAAGGCCGCTACCCAGGTCATTCGCATATTTGCCACCGGTTACTGCAACCATTTCCTTATTGCCGTTTATCTTATCTAATATACTGGTTAATACTCCCTGCTTTGTATAGACGATCTTAAAGTAGTTATTTTCAAAAACATTATTTACCAGGTCAACAGTTGCAGCATCAGTATACGTTGTTCCCGCAGTTGGCTGTATCTCAAAAACCCTATAACCCAAAGAAGGAATTCCTACCGCATCGATCCTTATATATTGCGTACCTCCTTTAGTTATTAGTTGAAAGGGGACTTCTAAATTGGTGCTTACATCTATAATGCGTATAGTACCGGGCCCGGTATAAGCATAGTCTGCATAATCATTTCGATCCCACCCCAACGCGTTAAATGCATAGAAACGGGTGTTGGCCGTACCGTTAGTGATCAAATTACCCAGGTTACTTTGTGCAAGCGTATACAACTGGTTTACATAAGAACTGAAAACTGATTCAAGCCGGTTTTGAAAAACAAAGCGGCCCGAGAATGGAACTGCCAATTCAAAATTCAAAGAATGCTCCCAGTATAAACCCAATGCCAGCCATGCTTCTCTTTTCAAACTATCTAAACTGCTTCCAAAAGTATTATCATAATTACTTACGATCGCGGCCATTGCTTCGGCTACACGTAATTTTTCCAGCGAGCGTTTTATCTTTCCACTTACTCCTGCAATTGATGCACAGGCGAGGTCCCATTCATTGCCATAAGTTTGAGTTAATGAACTTAAGGAACTGCCATAAGTGTTTTCAAAATCTTTGAAAAAGTCCACTTCATTTGAAACAATAACCTGGTGTCCAGGATCATTGTCCGCTATTGCTGCAGGTACAAGATCATCGTTTGTTGTTTCTGCATTATCCCAGCCATATCCAAAACCCCCAGCGATGTTATAGGGATATGAAGGGTTAGTGAGTGTTGCTTTTGCATCCAGGTTCGCTATCGTGGCCAATGGCAGCCTTGCCTCGCCATACCCACCAAGGTCGGTGCTCTGGCCCTGGACTACCATGCTATACCATTTCATCAGGATCTTATTTGTATCTAATCCTTTATACCAGTATATTTCTTTTTGCCTGTTGGTTAAACCCGTGACCAATGTATTGCAATCACACACCCCATACCAGCTATACTTGGCGCCCGCACCTTTCCAAAGTGAAGCAACCCCCAATGGCAATGTTTGATTCTCCATGGCATAAGCCATATCAAGATCTAAATTATAATCTCTTTCCAGTTGCCCTGCATAATACATGCTTCGTAAAACAGCCTCTGCAGGCATTGAACCATAAGTAAGGATCAATGGCGAGTAAGGAACAGTGATCTTCCCGGTACGGATCTGGTCGATCAACCTGTTGAACTGGGTTGTGGTACGGAAGCGTTGGTAATTCTTAACCCAAAACGACCCATCGCAGGTAAATTTGCTGTGAAAGTTAGGATTGGGGTTTACCGAAGTAGCGTCATTATGATCCATCCACCAATCGAGCATCGTTAAAAATGCCGTTTCATAGTACGCCGAATCCGCTGTCCACATATAATCCGTATGGTCGTCATTGGCGATATATAAACGTTTTTGCTGCGCATTTATGGTAAATTGCAACAGTAAAAACAATACAATGCTGGTCCCGGTTTTGGTAAATCTATCCCTCATAATGTAATTACATTAGTTATTTGCTTGAACATTCATGCAAAACAATCTTAAACTATTGGTTGTTAAGGGGAATAGGTTTTTGTATAGAATGGGAAGAGGCGAAGGCAAATGTAGGAGTTTTTTCGTTTGAAAGAGTATTTCATCACAAATTATTAACATGAAATCTGTAAGGAAGATCACGGCATTCAAAAGAATTGCGCTGGTGGCGCATGACAATAAAAAAGCCGACCTGGTGGAATGGGCGGTCTTTAATAGATCGGCATTGGCAAAACACGACCTTATCGCCACGGGAACTACCGGCAAGCTTTTAGAAGAACAACTGGGCCGGCCGGTAAAAAAAATACTGAGTGGCCCGCTTGGGGGCGACCAGCAAATGGGTGCCATGATCGCCGAAGGAAAGATCGATGTGCTGATATTTTTTTGGGACCCGATGGAAGCACAACCGCACGATAGTGATGTAAAAGCCCTGCTGCGCCTCGGTGTGGCATGGAATATTTTATTGGCCTGCGACAGGGCAACGGCCGATTTTATCCTTACTTCCCCTTTAATGAACCAGGATTATGACACGCAGCTGCCGGATTACAGCAATTACCTGAACAGGAAGGTTACGCGGTGAAGTGTCACTATGACTGCAATAAATGCCGGATCTTTTAATGGCAAGGGAATTGATATATCATTGTCTAAATGTTATACCCAAGGATGAAAAAAGAAAAAATCGCTGTACCACCGATCGGCCTTTGCATTATTATGGACCTTATAGGAATGGCCACTTATAGCCTTCCGGGATTGGGGGAGTTTGCAGATATTGTATGGGCACCCATCTCCGGTTTTATTTTCTACCTGTTATTCGGCGGCAGGTTTGGCCTGCTTGGCGGTGTATTGAATTTTGCAGAAGAGATCCTCCCTTTTACAGATGTTATCCCCTCTTTTACTATCGCCTGGATGGTAAGAAAACATGAAGCGGCCAAATTAATTGGCTAAGCGGCAATTATTTTAACGCTAATTAGTTTGCGACCGGTTTTTTTCATGTTATATTTATTGTTCATTTAAAATTTCACCAAATGAAAAAAATATTTTTAGCTGCCATCGCTATCTGTTTATTACATGTAACCAGGGCACAGGTAAAATTTGATGCATTAACCATCACACCGCAACTTCCCAAAGCAGATCAAACAGTGAATTTTAAGTTTGATGCACAACTGTCACCATTGATCGAAGCAAAAAAAGTAGACGTAGTGGTGTACCTGTTCAATAAAAGTGGCTTTAAGGTGGTAGAACCTAAAATGATACAAACCGGCAAAAAATATTCCGGCAGTTTTAAAACAGAGAACAATACTGATGCTATTGCCTTTGGTTTTTCTTCAGGTAAAGAAAAAGATGCCAATGGCGGCAAAGGGTATATTATTCCTGTTTATACCGACCAGGGCTACCCTGTAAAAGGTTTTTATAGCAGTGCAAATATGTTGCAGAATTTCCAGCACAGTGGGATCCGAAGCTTGGAATTCACGTGACTTGAAGTCGCGGC
>JADMIO011200147.1_pt1 | contig 38077 bp, 35 predicted proteins | sample 8958161 | NCBI WGS metagenome assembly JADMIO01 (sample SAMN16585339, study PRJNA669376) | soil metagenome | isolation source: Crop rotation soil | place: USA: Cullars Rotation, Alabama | collected 2011 | reverse complement strand
TGTGAAGGACGCCTGGCGCTTGCAAGCGCGACTCTGAATGAAGGGGACGGCTGGTCTTGACGATTCGGGATTATCGGCAGGGTGATTTCGACAGGCTCTTCGAGATTGATCATCAGGTGTTCAAAGAAGAGATCGCTTACTCACGCCACGAGCTTCGCTATTATCTGCGCTCGCGCAACTGCCGCACGCTCGTCGCCGAAGACGAAGGCGAGATCGTCGGCTTCATCACAGCCAGCACCGGGCCTCGCAAAGTCGGACACATCATCAGCATAGACGTTGCGCCGAACCGTCAGCGTCAGCGGATCGGCAGCCGCTTGCTCGCGGAGATCGAAGTCTGGCTGTGGGAGAAAGGCACCGAAGCCATCTACCTCGAAACTGCCGTAGACGATACCGGCGCGCGCGGCTTCTATGAGCGGCACGGCTATGTCATCCTCGAACAGATCAAAGGCTATTATAACGAAACCCTCGACGCCTTCCTGATGATGAAGACGGTCAAACACCCGACGCCATAAACGCCTTGCTTGAGACGGCAGAGGCGGGCGTGGTACTTTCCCCATGTGGCACTTCATCATCATCTGGAGAACGATTGAATGAAGGTTGAAACCGGTGTGATTGCAGCGGCAGGCTCAGGCACGCGCATGTTGCCGTTGACGCTGGCATACCCGAAAGAATTGGTGCCGGTCATTAACAAGCCGGCGATTCACCTGATCGTCGAAGAGTATATTGATTCGGGGATCAAGAAGATCATCATCATCACGGGCGCGAATCCTGAGCCGCTCGAACGGCAATACGACCTCACGCACGTGCCGCGGCGCGGCAAGTACGCGGCGCTCGACGCCTTCGTTGATAAGCTGGCGGGGATTGAGTTCATCTTCGCGGAGCAGGAAGGGCCGTATGGCAACGGCACGCCGCTGCTGGTGGCCCGCCCACATATTCCCGAAGGCGAAGGCTTCATCTACTCCTACGGCGACGACATACTGAAGACCCGCGTGCCGTTCGCGCGGCAGTTGATCGAGACGCACAACCGCACGGGCGCGCTGGTGGCGGGCGTTCAGCAAGTCCCCTGGGAAGAGGTCGTGCGCTATGGCGTCGTCGAGTTCAAGGAAGAGAGCACGATCAACGAGATGAAGGACGTGATCGAGAAGCCGCCGCGCGCGGAAGCGAAATCGAATCTGGTGATGTTCGGGCGCTTTCTCTTGTCTAAAGACGTGATCCGCATTCTCAGCGAAACCCCGCTCGGCCAATCCAACGAGTTATGGCTGACCGATTCGGTGCGCGAATACATACGGCGCGGCGGGCACGTGGTGGCGCAGCAAGTCAAAGACGGCGAATGGCTCACCATCGGCGACCCCATCAATTACCTGAAGACGGTGCTGAAGTATGCGATGAGCGATGAAAAGCTGCGCGCCGCGCTGGAGCCGACCATCCGCGAGCTGCTCAACGAGTGACAGACCTTGCAGGCGCACGGCGAGCGATCAGCTTCGATAAAACGCCAGCATGATCCGATAGAAATTCCACACGTCAACTTTCGACGACATCTCGAACGTCGAGTGCATGGATAGCAGCGGCACGCCCAGATCAATCACTTCCATGTCTTGCGCAGACATAAAGCCGCCGATGGTGCCGCCGCCGCCGACATCCACCTTCGGCGTCTGCGTCTGCCAGGGGATCTGATTCTGATCGAGCACCCCGCGAATCTGCGCGGTGAATTCAGAGTTGGCATTGAATCCGCGCCCGTACGCCTTGATCGCTACGCCGTAACTCAGACGCGCCGCGTTCGATGCTTCGCTGGTCTCAGGAAAGATCGGGTTGATGCCGTCGTTGGTGTCGGCAGAGATAACCTGCGCGTTGCGCAACGCCGTCCGCAAATCGAGGTCGTTATAGGCCGCGCCGCGCTGCGCCGCGATCAGCCGCGCATAAGACGAGTTCAGGAATTCGGACCCCGCGCCGGTGTTGTTGACCGAGCCGACTTCTTCAAAGTTCGACAGGTAAGCCAGCGCTGTCACGCGCGGCGTGTCTTTCAGGTCAATCAACGCCGTCGCCGCGCAGTAAGAAGACAGGCGATCATCCTGACCGTAAGCGCCGACCAGCCCGCGATCAACTCCAACGTCGCGCGGCTCGGTTGCCGGCACCAGTTGCAGCTCGGCGCTCACGAAATCCTCTTCTTTGATGTTGTACTTGCCGGTGATCTGGCGGATGACTTCGCCGACCACCGAATCCCGCTCGCCGGGGACGCTGCCGGCGACCGGATTGAGTTCTTCTCCCGTAAAGACGTTCGTGTAAGTTCGGTTACGAAGCTCGGTGTCCGAATGCGGCGCGTTATCGGCGATCACGAAGACCGGGTCGCCGGGCGACATGCCGATGCTGACATCTATCGTGCGTCCGTCAGCAGTGTCTATGCGACCGAGCAGGGCGAGCGGCACGTTGGCCCACTGATATTTCTTGATGCCGCCATAGTGAATGGTCTTGAACAGGGCGAAGCCGCCGGGGGCCGGGACGACCGGGCGGGCTTTCAAATCAATGTGCGGGCTGTCGTGGTGCGTGGCGACCAGCCGCGAGCCACTGGTGATGGCTTCCCTGCCGATGACGGCGAGAATGATGGCGCGGTCGCGGCCATTGATGATCAGCCGCGCGCCCGGCTTGACCTGCGCGGCTTCAGTGAAATCCGCAAAACCGGCGGCGCGCGCCTGACGGATGACTTCGCGCGTTGAGGTGAGCGCCGACCGCGCGACACGCAAATAAGATTTATACTTTTCTGCGTAATCAAAGACCTCCTGCCGCTGCGGCGGGCTGAGCAGTTGCCAGCCCGATTTCTTCGTCGTCCATACGCTGCCGTCCTGACCCAAAACGCTTGCGCCCATCAACAGGTAAGCCAGCGCGCAGGCAAGCCCACGCCGAATCGTTTCCATCGCTCCTCCCTCTGGAGTTGAATTGATGTGTGATGAATGGCTGTCGGATTACTTCACCCCGCCCTCGACCAGCCGCCGCGCTTCGTCGCTCGTCAGCGCCTTGAGGAATTCGATGAGGTCGCGCTGCTCGTCTTCGCTCAAGTCCACCGGCTCCAGTTGCCAGTCGCGGAAGGCGTTCTCGTTGCCGCCCTTGACGTAGAACTTGACGACATCGGCGAGCGTCGCGGCGCTGCCGTCGTGAAAGTAAGGCGCGGTCAGCTCGACGTTGCGCAATGAAGGGGTGCGGAATGCGCCGATGTCGAGCGTGTTGCCCGTCACCAGAAACCTGCCGAGTAGCTGCGAATCCGCCTGCCGGCTCAAGTCAACCAGCAGCGCCGGCTTGAAGTCGCCGGCCACCTGCATCGCCCGGCGGCTCAGCGCCGTGAATCCGGCGGCGACTGCCGCGACGCCGGTGTTGCGGTAGTTGCCATCGCTCAGGAAAGGGTAAGCTCCGAAGCCTTGATTGATTGTGTGGCAAACATTACAGCGAGCCTTGCCGCGAAACAGGATCATGCCGCTGCGGGCGGCGCTGCTCATTGCGCCGGAGTCGCCGGCCTGATAGCGGTCGAAGGGCGAGTTGCCGGCGACCAGCGTGCGCTCGTATGCGGCAATCGCTCTGGCAACCGCGTCCGCAGTGATCGGGCCGCCGAAGACGCGCTCAAACTTACCGGCGTAATCCGCCGCGCCGCGAAGACGAGTGACCATCTGCTCGTGAGTCTGCGCGCCCATCTCGTCCGGGTTGACGAGCGGCAGCCGGGCCTGAGCTTCGAGCGATTCAGCCCGCCCGTCCCAGAACTGGCCCGTGTTGAACATCGCGTTCAGCAGCGTCGGCGAGTTGCGCGTGCCGCGCCGGCCACCGATGCCTTCGGCGATTGGCTTGCCATCGGTGAAGGCGTGTTCAGGCGCGTGACAACCGGCGCAACTGATCGAGCCGTCGGCGGACAGTCGCTTGTCGAAAAACAATTCACGACCGAGCGCCACCTTCTCGGCAGTCATCGGGTTATCCTTCGGCACGAAGTAAGCCCACACGTCGCGGGGGATGCCGAGCGGAAGCTTGATGTCGAAGGGTTGCGAATCGGGCGGCGAGTCGGCGGCTTTGACCAGCAAGGCAAAATATGGCTGGAGATGCGCTAACGCGCGCGGCGGCAAAAAGCAAAGGGCAAAAAGCAAAACTAAACGCCGCGTTGTCAAATGCGTTTGACCGGCTCTCTTCATTGTCGTCGCCGCGCGCGTTAGCGCATCTCCAGCCATATTTTGCCTTAGCGCGAAGTGCTCGGAGTTACTGTTCAGCGACGCCTTTGACGATAAAAGCAATCGGCATTTCGCCCGTCGCCGTTTTAATCTTCGCGGCAAAGACCGTGTGATTGTGCTCGTCGGTCGTCACTGACGGCGCGGCGCTGGCGGCGGGAGAGGCAAGACTCAAAGCCGCCGGGTGATTGGTGCCGCTGGCCTTAGCGCTCAGCTTGACGAGTTCTTCAAACTTCAAATTGGCTTCGGGGTTCGTGTCCGCGGCGACCGGCACGAGCAGCAGGAAGTCACGTATCGGCGAGATGCCCATGTGATTGCCGTCGGTCGGATGCACTTCGTAACGGAGGCTGTAGGCGCCGGCTTTGATGGACTGGCCGCGAAAGTCGTTGAACGTCTTCGGAAACGTGATCACGCCGATCAACGCGCCTTCCGGCAGCGTCGTGTAGACCGCGCCTGCCGCGTCAGTCTTGCCGCTCGGCACGGTGGCGCGGAACCAGACCTCGCAAGCGACGCTGCCGTCGGCGAGCGTGACGCGATAGCCGTTCGGCGCGAGCGCCTTGCGCACGGCTTCCGGCGCGCTTTGATCGCCGAACGCGCCGATGCTTTCGACCTTGCCGCCATCAGCGGCGAGCGCGGCCAGTGAAGCGAGAAGAATCAAACACCCGACACCCAGTGTTCTACGCAACATCTATCATTCTCCCAATCCGGTTCATCCGCACAAACGAACGTCACGACAACGGCTGATGCTCTTCCCTTGTCGTGACGTTCGTTTGTGAAGAAAAGCCTAACGCGAAAAGCTGCCGACGAAGGCGCTGCGCTTGCCGTGCACCGTCCAGCGCACGCCGAGGCTCGGCCCATTGTACTCGTCGAGTTCGGCCACCGCCGGCATCGCATGATTCATGGTCACCAGCGGCTGGTAATAAACTTCCTCGTTGCCGCAGAGGTGATCTTTCTTACCGATCATCCGCGTCTCGATGCCGGCAAGGTCGCCGGCGCGCAGCATCGTCTTGTCGTAATGGCCGCCGTCGTGGCTCACTTGCAACTCAATGGGCGCGACCTCGACGCGAACGACGTTGCGCAACAACTCGCCGGCCATCTCCTGCGCCAACCCGACGAGCGCCTTCTGTTGTTCGGCGCTGGCCTTCTGGTCAACGATCAGCACGGCCTTAGCCGGGTAAGGGTTGGAGTACTCGTCGCCGAGCGTCGCGCCGGCTTTGACGACGCCGACGACGCTGAGGCCGTCGAGTGTGACGCCCTTCCACTCGCCCTTGTTGACCCGCCATGCCATGATGGCCTGATCGCCGGCGAGGTTGACTTCGCCATTGGCGACGCACGGCCCCGTCCATACGTCGGCGCTGCGCGTCTCGACGTAGTCGCCGCTGATGTGCTGCGCCTGGCTGGTCGAAGCCAGCGCCAGCACGGCCATGATCAGAGACCCGAAAGCAAAAATTCTACGCATACTGTCTACTCCTCTTCATGCTGATGAGCTATCCGTCTGCTATTGACTCTATCGCCGCCCCGGTTAACGGTCAAGAAAAGAGAGTAAGGGCAGCCCTTGTGGCTGCCCGGATGGCGCTGCGCGCCATGACGCTTCATCGCCGCCGCGTGCGCAGCACATCTCCAGCCATCGCCCCTACACCTTCCCGGTGCCGTAGCAGGCGCGGTCGCCTGAGATGCAATTGATTGGCTCGGCGAGCTGGCCGTCCGGGCCTATGCAGGTCTGCGTGTAGACGCACCAGAAATTGCCGTCGCTCGACGGCGGCACCGACGGGTCGTGCTCGACCTGAATGAACATGCCTTTCCAGCGCAGGCACGGGCACAGGTCGGGGTGATGTATGTTGAAGCGTTCGGCTTCGGTGATCATCTGGCACCTCCTCGCGCCGCGTCGAGAATCGCGCGCTTGACCGCGACCCGCGCAAGCTGGATTTTGTAGCCGTTACTACTCAGCGCCTTTGCCTTGCTGACCGCCGCTTCGCCCGCTGCCTGCGCCGTCGCTTCGCTGATCGTCTTGCCGACGAGCGCCGCTTCGGCTTCCCGCGACCGCCACGGCACCGGCGCGACGTGACCGAGCGCGATACGTGCCGCGCTCACCTTGTCGCCTTCCATCTTCAACGTCACCGACGCCGTCGCCAGCGGCCAATCGAGAGCCTCTTTCTGGCGGACTTCATAGGTCGCAGACTTCTCGCCGGCCACGACCGGCAGCAGGATCAGCGTGAGCAGCTCGTTCGGCTTCAGGTTATGCTCGCGCTCGCCTTCGGCCTTCGGCGTCGTGAAAAAATCTTCGGCGGCCACGTCGCGCGCGCCCTTCGGCCCGACGATGACGAGCGCCGCGTCGTGAGCGATGAGCGCCGGCGCGAGGCTCGACGGAGAGACGAAGTAAGCCGGGCCGTCGTTGCCGAGGATGGCGTGATAGCGATTGTCGCCGGTCGGCACCAGCGCCTCGCCATTCGCGTCTTTGGCCAGCAGGCCGTAGCCGGCGCGGTAATACCAGCAGCGCGGGCGCTGGCACAAGTCACCGCCCACCGTTCCCATAGCGCGAATCTGCGGGCTGGTGATGCCTTCAGCCGCTTGCACCAGAGCGCGATAGCTTTGCATCCGCTTATCGTCTATCAACTCCTGCACAGTCGTCAGGGTGCCGAGCGACACGGCCTTGACCTGCGGCTTTGACCGCAGCGGTTGCGCCGCGCGAATGCCGCGCATCTCGGCGATCTCTTTGATGTTGACCAGCCGCTTCGGCTGCACGACATCATCTTTCATCAGCGAGATCAAGTCAGTGCCGCCGGCAATCACCGCCGCGTCGTCCCAGCTATTGCCGAGCAGGCCGATGGCTTGCTCTTTCGTCGTCGCGCTGGCGTATTCAAATGCTCGCATCTTTTCGGCCTCCTTTCTGTTCCAGCGCCGCCAGAACTTTGTCGGGCGTCAGCGGCAGCGTCGGCACGCGCACGCCGATGGCGTTGGCCACCGCGTTCGAGATGGCCGCGCCCGGCGAGATCACCGGCGGCTCGCCAAGCCCGATGACGCCGCGCTCGTCGTAGCCTTTGCCGGTCATCATGTGAATCGTGAAGTCGCCAATGTCGCCGATGCCTGCCAGCTTGTAGAACTCCATGTTCGGGTTGAGCATGCGACCGAGCTTCTGGTCCATGATCTTCTCTTCATAGAGCGCGTAGCAGACGCCCATGATCAATGCGCCGTAGACCTGACTCTCGGCGGTCTTCAAGTCGATGATCAAGCCGCAATCCTGCACAGCAACCATGCGGTTCATGCGGACGATGCCGGTCTCTACGTCAACCGAAACGTCGGCCATCTGCACGCCGCCGACGCCTTGATTGATGAGGCTGCCGGGGCCGGGGTTCTTGCCGCGCACCGTCAGCGGCATGCCGCCGAGCTTCTGACAAGCCTGCTGCCACGTCAGGCTGCGATTGGGCTGGCCCTGGACTTGAATCTTGCCGCCGACGGCTTCCAGCTCTTCGGGCTTGGCGTTGAGCGCCGGCGCGGCCTTCGCGTACAAGCCATCGAGCGCGTCGAGCGAAGCGCGGCGGGCCGAAGCCGAGACGCCGCCAATGGTCGTCGAGCCGCCCGACCCGCCCGACACCGGCAAGTGGCTGTCGCCTATCGTCAGCTTGACCGCTTCGAGCGGCAGGCCGAACGCGTCGGCGACGACGATCATCACGGCGGTGCGCGTGCCTGTGCCGAGGTCTTGCGTGCCCATCTTCATCTCGATGGAGCCATCGGGGTAGATCGTCAGATCGCAATCGCTCGGATGGCCGAGGCCGCCCCACGTGTGTAATGAAAGCCCCATTCCGCGCTTGATCGGCCCGGCGGTCTTGTCGCCGCGCTCGTGCCAGTTCTGCTTCCAGCCGATCAGGTCTGCGGCGATGCCGAGTTCTTCGCGATAGATCGGCGCGCGTGCGCCGGCCATCTCGAGGTTTTTCAGGAAGAATTCGAGCGGGTCCATCTTGAGCGCCGCCGCCGCGTCTTCGAGCGCCGTCATCGTGATGGCGCAGCCTTGCGGGTGGCCGGGTGCGCGCCAGGCGCGGGCGCTGCCGATGTTATTGACGAGGGCCGTGTGCTGCTTGCGCTGGTTCGGGATCGTGAAGATGTAAGGCAAGGGCGGCGAGCCGCCGCTGCCCATGCCGCCCGACGCCCATGATTCGGACTGCCAGCCGGTGATGGTGCCGTCTTTCTTCAAAGCGATTTTGACTTTCGCATGAGCCGAAGGCCGCGCGCCGGCGACCATCAATTCGGCATCACGTTCGTTGAACATCTTCACGGGCTTGCCGGCTTTCTTCGACAGCCGCGCGGCGGTGATGTCCCACTCGTCAGGGCCGAACTTGCTGCCGAAGCCGCCGCCGATGTGATCTTGAACACAGCGGACGTTGGCCGCAGGAATCTCCAGCGGGCGGGCGATCTGCGCCGGTGCGCCGCTCACCGCCTGCGTCGAATGGTGCGCCACCACGTTCTGCTCGCCTTCCCATTCCATCACCGACCCGTGCGGCTCAAGGCAGCAGTGCGTGATGACCGGCAGCCCATAAAAGCCTTCGACCGTGAGTTCGGCTTCCGCAAAAGCCTTGTCGGGGTCGCCCGTCACCTGCGCGGCGGAAGGCTTGGCGTTAGCGCCGGCGTTCTTCGGGTCTTTGTCATTGACCAGATGCGGCAGCACTTCATAGACAACTTTGATGGCGCGGGCCGCGTCTTCGGCGGTGCCTTCGTCAACGGCGGCGATAGCGACGACCGATGCGCCGGCCCAGTACAATTCCGCGCCGGGTTCCTGAACGACCTGCACGGCCTTGACGCCGGGCATGCGTTCGGCGGCGCTCGTGTCTATGCTGGTGATCTTGGCATGGGCGTGCGGGCAGCGGACGATCTTGCCGAATAGCATGCCCGGACGGTTGATGTCGAAGGAATACTTGGCGCGACCGGAGACCTTCTGCGGGCCGTCAACGCGGGAGATGCGCTTGCCGATGAGGCTGCGCTTGTCGGCTTCGGGCCACTTGTACTCAGCCATTGCGTCGCCCTCCTTTCTGCTGCCTGGCGGCCTGCAAGACCGCCGCGCGAACGCCTATGTATGTGCCGCAGCGGCAGAGATTGCCGCCCAGTCCTTTCTGAACCTGTTCGGGCGTCGGGTTGGGGTGCTTGTCGAGAAAGGCTTTGCAGGCGACGACGAAGCCCGGCGTGCAGAAGCCGCACTGCTGTGCATCGTTGTCAACGAAAGCCTGCTGGAGCGGGTGCAGCTTGTCGCCCTGCATCAAGCCTTCGACGGTGGTGATCGGCTTGCCCTGCGCTTCGATGGCGAGCACCGTGCAGGAATAGACCGGCTTACCGTCAACGATCATCGTGCAAGCGCCGCAGGTGGCGCGGTCACACACGCGCTTTGCGCCGGTCAGGTCGAGATCGTTGCGCAAGGCTTCGAGCAGCGTGACGCGCGGCTCGACTTCCGTCTTCATCGCCTTGCCGTTGACGGTCAGGGTGATTGGAACACTGCCGGGGCCGAAGACTTTGACATCCGCGCCGCCGGCCCGCACAACACGCGGGCCGAGCACCAGCGGCACGGTCAAAGAGATGCCCGACACTTTCAGAAAGTTTCGCCGCGAGATGCCTTCCTTCTCGCCGACCTTGTCATCATCATCACGCATCGGTTGCCTCCCTGATTGAGCCGCCCGCGACTTTCAGTGATCGGTCGCAGGCGTTTCGCGGAATTCCATCTCATTGCGACAACATGGGCAGAGGCCGGGCGCGTAAGCCCGTATGTTGCACAGTTCGCAAAAGTAATAAAGATCGTAGAGCCGGCCTTCGCGCAGCGACTGCACGCGAACGATTTCGAGCTGATGCGTAGCCGTCGTTTGCGCGGTCACCTGCAACTCGCGCTGGCGGACGCGAACGTCGGAGAAGATCGCCGCGCTCGCGTCGGTTGACGAAAAGTGATGTAACTCGCCTTTGCCATCCGCGAGCGCATAACGCACGTTCGGGCCGTTGCAACCTAATAGAGTGTCGAGCCGCTTGCCGCCGTCGTCAAAGCAGACGATGTGGCCGCGCATCACCATCAAGCTCGTGCGGGCAGTCTCGGCCTGCCGCGCACTGACCGGCCCGCTGGTCGGCAGCCATGCGGTAAGCCCAAACAGCAGCGAAATGATGAGCGGGTTCATGTGCGGCTACTCGTTACGGTCTGCTTGCCATCAGCGTGGATAGCGCCTCTTGCCCGGCTTGAGGAAAAGCGCACTTGCAACAGCGCGGTGGCCTCCCTGATTCATGCGCCGGGCCGCAGCGCTGGCTACGTTATCACACACCGCGACTGCCGGGCAACGAAGGCGCCGCCGCCGGGCGTGATCGCGCAAGAATCATTGCAATTTTTTACAAGCGGTCAGTGCTGAGGCGAGCGCCGAAGCGACGGCAGGCCGTGACGCCCGCGCTCCGTGCGCCAATGGTTGAGGATAAGGAAGTGAAGTTGAGACGGCCCGCCTATGCCTCTTGTGATGAGTTGACGGCGCTGCTCTCGTCCTGTGCGACGGCCTCGACGACCGGCACGTTCGTCACGGTCGCGCCGACCGCCATCTCGCCGTCAATGATCTCCGAGATGAAGCCCATCTCCAGCGCTTCTTCGGCGCTGAAGTAATGATCGGCCATGTCTGTGAAGAACATGTGCCGAGCCTGCTCCTGTGAAAGATCGGTGTCGCGGGTGTAGATGCGCAGCAGTTGCTTGACCGTGCGCTCCAACTGATCAACTCGATCTTTGAGAAAGGCGCGCGGTCCGTCGCTTTTCCAGGAGATGTCGTGCGACATGAATTCGGTGTTGGGATAGCTGGCGCGATTCTCGCGCTCCGCCGCCAGCAGGATCGTCAGGGCCGACGAATGGACTTTGCCGAGGCCGATCAGGTGCACGGCGCACGGCGCGGCGCGCAGCACGTCATAAATCGCCAGCGCGTCGGTGACCGAGCCGCCGCAGGAGTTGATGTAGATCGTGATCGGCTCGCCCGACTGCTCGAACAACTCATGAAGCTGCGCGATAAACTTCTCGGTGCGTTCATTATTGATTTCGCCAAATAGATAGGCTTTTCGCATACACACCAAAGACTGAGGGGTCTTTGCTCCTTTCATCGTATTCGGGGAACTGTCGCCAGGGGCTAAGACAGAATCGTTTTTAACAACCTTAAATCGTTCTGGGGGCGTTCTGTCCGCGACCGGCTGCGGGGCCAACCGAGCCGGCTCTACTAGCGCAGGTTTGCTTATCATAGTCGAGAGCGCTCCGACATTCAATTGGATTCTTTATGGGAGCATATTGGTTGGCATTAGACGAGAGAAGCATCGTCTCTTCCCAGCGTGGCAGGCTGAATGTATTGCGTTTTTATTATCCAGTAGCATCTACTTGCAACCTATGTTATTGTACGGTGGAACGCCTTAAAGGACGCAAGGTCCAAGCCCCCGTACGATCACCAAGACGAGTTGCCGCAAGAACCGCTGGCGTGCCGCCAGTGGCTAAGCTGACGGGCAAGGCGTTCGGCGCTCAGACCTGACAGACGGACCGAGTCACGGACGAGCATTTCTGACCAGGATGGTTTTCAGCTTTATGAAATCACGCTTCCTTCCCTTCCGCACTTTCATCGCAGTTCTTGCAATCATGCTGATGTTTTCGCTCGCTCTGGCTGCGCCGGTGAAGCGTGGTTCTTCTTCGCGCCATGCGAAGGCCGCGAAGAAGGGCGGCAAGGCTTCGGCGCGGAGCGCGAAAGCTGACCGTCGCGGCGGCAGGTCGAGTCGAGTCGCGGCGCGGGCCGGTCGCGGGCGGCGCGGACGCGGCGAGATCGCACGGGGGCGCGGTCGCTATCGCGGCTCGCGTTGGACGAAGCGCAACGCCAATGCTATCGCAGGCGGAATCAGCGGCCATAACCTTCGCGTCCATAATTTCCTGACGGAAGAATGGTCGAGAGAACAGGCCACGCCTTTAACGCCGCCGCAGACCGCGACTCTTTCGGCGACGCCTTCGATGACGGCGACGGGGCCTGAAGCCAAGCGGCCAATGACGATGGCCAACACCGTGCCGGTTCCCGCACCCGACGCGGCAAAGACCAATCCGTTGAATCAGGCGCTCGGCACCCCGACCGCGCCGCTCGCTAACCAGGGGCCGGACGCACAGCCGGTTGTGCCGCTGAACCCGCTGGTGCAGGCTTACGCCGACAGCCTCGCGGCACGCGGCTTCAGCGCCGAGAATCAGGGCTTCATCGTCGCCACGCTGCAAGGCGAGGTGCTGGCCGAGCATAACGCCGACCGTCTCTTCAATCCGGCCTCTGTAACGAAAGTCGCAACTTCGCTGACGGCGATCTCGCGGCTCGGCCCGGATTTCAAATTCCGCACATCGCTCTACACGGACGGCGCGCTCGACCCGGCGACCGGCATCCTGCACGGCGGCCTGTACGTGATCGGCAGCGGCGACCCGGCCTTCTTTTATGAGAATGCCATGATGATCGCCGACAAGCTCAACCGCGCCGGCATCCGTGAAGTGGACGGCAATTTCTACGTCCTCGGCCATTTCTATTTCAACTTCTCGACCTCGCTGGAGGCTTCGGCCAAGGGCTTGCGCAGCGCCCTGTCGGCGGACACGTGGACGGCGGCGGCGCGGAACTCCTATCCGCGTTTTCTGGCTATGCGCGCCGGCGAAGGCGTCACCAGCCCGGTCGGCCAGATGGCCGCGCCGCCTTCGTTGAAGATTTCCGGCCAGACGATCACCAGCCCGACCGTCAACACCAGCCCGCTCAAACCGCTGGCCGTGCATACGTCATTGCCGCTGCTGCGCGTGCTGAAGGGCTTGAACGATTTCTCGAATAACTGGATGGCGACCGTGATCGGCAATCTCGTCGGCGGTCCCGATGCGGTCGAGCGGTTCCTGAAGATGGAGGTCGGCTTCAAAGACGACGAAGTGCAATTCGCCACGCCGTCAGGACTCGGAGCCAATTACATCTCGCCGCGCAGCACGATCACGATCCTGCGCAAGCTGATCACTTACCTCGACAGCAAAGGGCTGACGATTGATCAACTCTTGCCGGTGGCAGGGGTTGACGCGGGGACGCTGCAACGCCGCTTCACGGACGCCTACCGCGCCGCCGTGGTCGGCAAGACCGGCACGCTGTCGGGCGTCAGCGCGCTGGCGGGCGTCGCCTACACACGCTCGCGCGGGCCGCTGCTCTTCGTGATCTACAATCGCGGCGGCTCCGTGCCTTCGTTCCGCGCCGCGCAGGACGAGACGATCAAGAAAGTCATCACGATGTACGGCGGGCCGGTGCCTGTGCGGTACTCATTAACCCCTGTGTCGCGTGTGCAGTCGGGACCTGCCGAATCGTCGTCGAACCGATAGAGTGAAAGATGAAGAACCTGACCGGCATGCAAAAAGGCTTACTGGCGTGGAGCATCCTCTTTCTGATCGCCGTTGAAGCGGTGAAGTATCTGCAACTCGCCGGGCGCGCGGCGAAAGTCGCCGGCCTGCTCGAACTGCTGCTGGCCATCGCCACCGGCATCAGCCTTGGATTCGCCGCCTCGTTCAAGAAAGCCTGATGCCTGCCGGATACGTCACGACAAGGGCCGCGCTGATATGATTGATCAGCGCGGCCCTTCCCTTTTCATCCTTAATCTTTGATCTGTGGTGAATGCGATAAAGCAGAAAGGCTACTCTTCGGCAGGAAACTCCACGTCATCGCCCGTCTCGAAGTATGCCGCGTAGACGCGCCGCGCAAGGTCGAGTTGTTCGCTGTCAACCAGCACGCGCAATTCGCCGAACATCGCCAGGTGCGGCAAGACCGATAGCGAATGCGCGCCTTGCACGATGACGTGAACGTCATGTTGCTCAAGCACCTGCTTAACGAGCATGGCGACCGGGTAGAGGCGCGGGCGGCACAACTCGACGTAATCAACCGGGCGGCGCGTCGCGGCTTCCAGTTCCGCCGCCGCGCGTTCATCCATCGTCACCGGGAACAAATCAAAGCCGCACGCCGGGCAATGCGACTGGCTGCCCGCGAACTCATCGGCGCAGATTGGACACAACATCAACATAGCTTGATTAACTCGACAACAATTGACAGTAGCATACAAACGCGCGCGCCTGCCACACCCCGATTCGGCGGCAATCCCTGTGGTCATTGATCTGTGTTCGAGACCGGACAGCTTACGAAGTGCGGCGATATCTCGACCGTTCCGCGTCATCTCAAGCCTTCTTCTCGGCGCCTTCTTCGAGCCGCCGCGAGCGCGCGCCGCCGTACTCGATCAGCCAGTCCACGTCGTTCTTGATGCGCCGCGCCGACGCGTAAATGCCGCGCACGGCTTCGTGCTGCTCAGGCGTCAGCGGCCCGTAGCTGCCGCGCTCCAGCAACTCGGCCAGTCCGAGCACGCTGTGCAGCGACCCTTCGATCTCGTGGCCGGCGTTGACGATGAATTCACTCTTCAGGCGGTTGATGTCGAGCAACTGCTGCGCGGAAGTCTCGACGCGCGTGACCTCCTGCTTCAGGCGGTCACGCTCCTGACGCGCTTCGGCTTCGGCGTGGCGGATGACTTCGGCTTCGGCGCGGGCTTTAGCCTCGGCGGCGGACGCCTTCGCGAGCAGCGCACGAGCTTGCTGGTCGGCGGCGCGCACGTCATTCAAGCCGCGCTCCATGTCGGCGAGCTTCTGCTCAAGCTCGCGTATGCGGCCAGTCGTCTGCCCGCCGGCGCGCTGCGCTTCTTCGCGCGCCGCTTTCACCTCGCGCAGCGCACGGTCGAGCGAATGAACGTTGGTCAGCGACAGCGCCAACTGGCGGGCGACACGGTCGGCGAATTCGATCTCGTCGCGCTGCCACTGGCGCTGGCGGTCGCACTGGTGCAGGTAAAGCAACGCCCGCGTCGCGCCTTCTATGCGCACGGGCACCATCATCTCGGACAATACCTCAAGCTCGGCGGCGCGCTCACGGCCCATCGGCGAAGACTGGCGCGAATCGTCAATCGCCACCGGCTCGGCGTCGGCCAGGGCCGCCAGCCGTGTCAGCTCAGGCGACGCGAAACTGACTCCGGCAGCCGGTTTCATCCCTTGAGCGACGAATTCGTGGCGGGCCGGCAGGGCTTCGCCTTTGTCGTTGAGCGGCACGATCAAGACGCGCGACACGCCCAGCGCGTGGCCAAGCACTTCGACGACCGCCTCCATCACCTCGTCGGGCGTGCGCAGCATTTGTAAGGCTTCAGACAATCCGAGGTAAGCCGTCTCGACGCGCAGCCGGTTGCCGCGCTGATCTGTGCTCTTCAATATCTCGGCGATGGTCGCGGCAGCCGTGCGTAGCGTGCGCAGGTCGGCTTCGCTCCAGCGGCGCGGCTGCGGCGCGTGCACTTCGACGACGCCGAGCGCGTGTTCATCGCTCGCCACCGGCACGCCGAGATAAGCGACGATGCCGCTCTCGCGCGCCTCGCGCGGAAAGATGCAGTGCGGATCAGCCGGCGCATCTTCGAGCATCAACGGCTCGCCACTCTGCGCGATGCTGCCGGCCAGTCCCTGCCCGATGGGCAACGGCAGGAACTCCGCCGACTTCAAGCCGTAAGCGGCGACCATCCTGACCATAGCTGCGCCCGGCTCGACGCGCCACAAGGCGGCGCTGTCGGAGCCGATCAGCCGCGCCACTTCGCGGGCGATGGAGGCGAGCGGCGACGGGTCGTCGAGACAGGCGATCACGGCGCGCGAGAAGATCGCGCTACGCGAGGCACGTTCGTCTAAGGCGAATAACTCGGCGCGCTCACGCTCGAATTCCAGCGCCACCGCGAGCCGGTCGGCCAGCCGCGCCACAGGCTCGCGCAGACGCTGTAAGGCTTCGGGCGTCGGCGGCGGCGTCGCCTGCGTGAGAATCAGTCCCGTCCAGTCATAAGCCGCGCGCCACGGAAAGACCACTGTATCAAGGTTCGCCGTCTCGGACGCCTGCGCCGTCTCGGTCGCCGTCTGATCCGTGGCCGCCTCGCCTTCGGTTATAGCCTCTGCCGCCGCCTGCTCTTTGACCAGCGGCCCCGTGACGAACGAGCCGGCGGCCAACTCGCCGGTGAAGAAACCGAGCTTGGTCTGTTGCGGCTTCCAGAAGTTGCCCAGCACGTTCGCGTTGAGCGAAGCCGGCAGCGCCGCCTTGAGCGTGCTGGTCTGCAAGCCGGCGTCGCCTTCATGCGGCATGATGTTGCTGAGCCGCTCATCCGGCTCGCGCCCGGCATAGATGGCCAGCACCGGCAGGCTAACGTAGTCGCGCAAGACCTGTGCGGCTTCCTGTGCGACGGTCGCCGAGTCGCGCGCAAAAGGCATCTGCTCGGTGGCGGCGGCGAACTGGTGCTCGCGTTCCATCTCGACCAGCTCGGCGCGCACCTGTTCTTCGCGCTCGCCGTCGCTGCGCCGCGAGCGTCTCAACAACCAGAGGACGATGACAAAAAGAATAATGAGGACGACAAATGCAGCGACGATGAGAAAGGGATTACTTAACAGATTTTGCAACGTCTCGCGTGACATAGTTTATCCTCGCGGGGCGCGACCGGTCTTGACTCCATGAAATGCAATCCACTTGAAAGGTGTAGCGGCTGCAACGGACTCCTGCTAGTCCATGCGCGCTAAGCATAGTAGCAAACGGCACATTAACGCAACGCCTTTTCCAGTTGCCTGCTGCCACAGACTGCTTGCGCGTCGGCAATGACAAATGTAGAATCCGCACATCCTCTCTCAGACAGACCTGAACCAGTGGCCGCAGAAAGGAGCGTGTCTATGCCTATCCGTATCGCCTTGAGATCGCTTGCCATCGCGCTCGTCGTCATGGCTGGCGCATCGGTCGCTTCACCCGCCATCAAGAAAGCCGATGACAATGCCAAACTTGAGAAACTCGCGCGTGCGGTGACCATCTACCGCGACAGCTATGGCGTGCCGCACATCTACGGCCCGACCGACGCCAGTTGCGCTTTCGGGTACGCCTACGCGCAGGCCGAGGATAACTTCTGGCAGATCGAGGATAGCTATATACGCTCGCTCGGACGCGCCTCGGAAATCTACGGCCCGCGCACGCTGGCCGACGACCTCTTGAATCGCGCGCTGGAGATTCCTCGACTCGCAAGGGCCGAATACGACCGCTCGACGCCGCGCGTGAAAGAGCTGGCGCAGGCCATCGCCGACGGCTTCAACTATTACCTCGCCAGGAATCCGCAGACGAAGCCGCGCCTGATCACGCATTTCGAGCCGTGGCACATGTTCGCCTTCAATCGCTTCGCCATCTATCAGCTCTTCATCTTCGGCAAGTCCGGCCTGAGAACCGAAGAGATCAAGACCGCCGTGCGCGAAGTAGGCGGCGACGGCGCTGCCGCCTCGCACGGGCAGTTAGGATTTAAGATCACAGACCTCTACGAGAACGCCGACGGCATGGAAGCGGCGGTCGGCTCGAATATGTGGACGGTGACGCCGCAACACAGCGCCAGCGGCCACGCCCTGTTGTTCATCAACCCGCACCAGCCGTTCTTCGGGCCGGGTCAGTGGTACGAAGGCCACGTCCACAGCGACGAAGGCTGGAACATGAGCGGCGCGTCGTTCTTCGGCTCAGGCTTTCCGACCATCGGCCACAACGAGGTGCTGGGCTGGAGCCACACGGTCAACGACCCGGACATCACCGACGTTTACATCGAAAAGTTTGACGACGACAAGAACCCGCTCGCTTATCGTTATGGCGACAGCTACAAGATGGCAACGGAATGGACTGACACGGTCACGGTCAAGACCGACAAGGGCGCGGAGGCGAAGACTTTCAAGTTTCGCAAGACGCATCACGGGCCAATCGTCGCCGTGCGCGAAGGCAAGCCGCTGGCGCTCAAGCTGGCGCGGCTCGAAGAGGGCGGCCAGATCGAAGAGTGGTACTTGATGGGCAAGGCGCGCTCGCTGAAGGAATGGAAAGCGGCGATGGCGCGCACCGCTGTGCCGATGTTCAACGCGATGTACGCCGACCGCGACGGCAATATCTTTTATGTTTATAACGGCGCGGTGCCACGCCGCTCGCAGAAGTTTGACTGGCTGAAGCCCGTGGACGGCAGCAACCCCGAAACCGAATGGAACGGGTTTCATTCTTTCGACGAGCTGCCGCAGTTGTTGAACCCGAAGAGCGGCTTCATGCAGAACTGCAATCAGACGCCGTTCACGACGACCAGCGAAGGCAGTCCCGTCAAAGAGAACTTCCCCGCTTATATGACGCGCGAGAGCGACAACGCGCGGGCGAAGATTTCGCGCCGCCTGCTCAGCTCGCAGGAGAAGTTTACATTCGACGAATGGGCACGGCTTGGATTGGATACGCGCACACTCGAACCGGAGACGCAGATTCCCGAAATCGTCGCCGAATGGGAGAAGCTCAAACAGACGGACGCAGCGCGGGCCGAGAAACTGGCCGACGCCATTAACGACCTGAAGGCGTGGGATCACGTCTCGACATTTGAATCTACGCAGATGACCTTGTTCACCTTCTGGTTCGAGCGTTATCTGAGATCGCGTGCGCAGAATCCCAAAGGCGAATGGCTGCGTGTGCGCGCGCTCGAAGACGCGACCGGCGCGCTGGCTAAGGATTGGGGCACATGGCGCGTGGCGTGGGGCGAGATCAATCGCTTGCAGCGCATACAATCGGGCGGCGAGCTTGAGACGTTCGACGATAACAAGCCGAGCCTGCCGATAGCCGGAGCGCCCGGCCCTGTCGGTATTGTGAATAACTTTTACGCGCGGCCCGAAAAAGGCCAGAAGCGCCGCTATGGCGTCGCCGGCACGTCGTTCGTGAGCGTCGTCGAGTTCGGCCCGCAAGTGCAGGCGCGCTCGCTGCTGCAATTCGGCGAGAGCGCCGACCCGGCCTCGCCGCATTATCTCGATCAAGGGCGTTTGTACTCGAAGCGCGAGTTCAAGCCGGCGTGGTTCACATTACAGGAGATCAAAGCGCACAGCGAGAGCGTCTATCATCCCGGCGTCAAGGCGGCGGTGAAAGCAGCGACGACAAAAAACCAGTGAAGTCAGACCACATATTCTCTCAACCACGGAGACAGCCTCCCTGTCTCCGTGTCTTTGTGTCTCCGTGTTGAATGCCCCTTCCCTACTCTTGAGCACTGAATGACTCTGCTTAGATATGAAGAAAGGTCTTTCCCATCTCCCCAGCCACAAGCGCTCTGCAAGGAAAGAATCGAGAGTTACGCGTAATAGTAGCGGCCTTCCCTACGCAAGGATGGTTAGTTTTTCTGTCTACTCGTCCATTGCATACAGTTGCTAGACGGCCAATAGATACTTCGCAAGTGGGCCGACGCGAGCGAGCGTTTCCGCTCGTATGCGCGCAGTCAGGTCGAACCCGGACTGAGCCTCACGCCGGATATACGCGCCTTGTATTGAGCGACGCGGCTCACCGGACAGGTTGGCCGAGTGCCCATGCCGGATGGACCCATTGTAAATGATGACCGATCCCGCCGGACCACACGCCTGCACTTGTCGCTCCTCGTCTGCCACGTCGTCGTTCATCCGGTTGCTTGGAATTGCGGCCCACTTGTGTGAACCCGGCACGAAGCGGGTGGCCCCGTTGTCACGTCGGAACTCGTCCACCATGAAGATGAAGCCGACCATCGGCCAGCCATCGGCGTCGCGCTCGAAATCTACATGAAGCCCCTGCGCCGGCATGTGAGGCCGTAGAGTCCTCGCAAGCATCGAGCTGAGCTTGAACGGCTGACCGATGACACGACAGCAAGCCTCAAGGACGGGTCGGTATACGTATAGCCCATCGAATTCGGGGCCGCGATTGACAAAGTCATGGACTCGGGTTGTCGTGCTACCCACCGACAAGTCACCGGCATCTGCGCAGGCCACGGCGGAATCGTAAGCGATGGCAAGTTGTGCTAATCCGTCGGGCGGCACCGGCCCGGGAATGACGACAAAGCCTGCATCGCACAAGTCCTGGACAGCACTCTGTGGTAACTCGCAGCCCGCTGTTATTATGCCGAACCAGTCGTCCATAAGCGTAAGCTTTTCCAGTCGCCTAAGGCTATAAGATACTGGTTGCTTATGATCTGGCACAAGCAGGCGGGAAGCTACGCGATAGGCGCGGTCCAGCTTAATATCTCGCCGGGGATAGCGAGCTGCACTGGCCGTGTTTGATTTACTACAATTAAAGTGTATTCTCATGGCTGATCCGTGTGACGACACTGCTAAAACGCTCGATCAGTTCAAGGTCAGAGTCACACGGCCAGTTGAGGAGAAGGAGCAATGAACAAGCCGTACGCTAAGCTGGAAATGGCAGCGAACATCGCGATCATTGTTGTTGCCATCATGATCGGTTTCGTGGTGGTCAGAAACTACCTGTATAAGCCGGCAAGCATGAAGCCTTCCGCCCCCGCCGCAGGCACCAAGCTGTCTCTGCCTGATGTGTATTGGGCAAACAGCAATAAAACGCTGGTCATCGCTTTACAGGAAGGCTGCGGGTACTGCTCGGAGAGCGCGCCTTTCTATCAGCGCCTTGTCACTGAGGCATCATCGCGAAACGTTCCGCTCATCGCTGTGCTGCCCCAGCCCGTTGAGGTCGGTAAGAAATATTTGAGCGATCTCAAGGTATCTATAAACGAGGTCAGAGAATCTCCTCTGAAATCGCTCGGAGTTCAAGCCACACCGACGTTGCTGCTGGTGAATAACAAAGGCGAGGTGACAGAAGCGTGGCTCGGTAAGCTGTCCCCTGAGAAAGAGTCGGAGGTGCTCGAAAAACTCCAATAACCGTCATGACCGAAGCCGTCGAAGCGATAGCAGGAGATGCGCGACGGGCGCGGCGGGCTTCTCCCTGCCCTGCAAGGTGAACCTAATATCACGCTGAGAGACTCGCTTCGCGCCCGTCGCATGTAAAGAAGTCATCTCTGCAACAGCCTGCTTGCCGCCGGCGCAGGCGATTATGTGTATTTACATGATGCCGGATGAATCAGCGAATCGTCAGTGACTGAGGGCCTCCTCAACTTTCCGTTTGTGCTCGCCTACTGTTTTCACCTCCGTCAGCCGCTCATCGAGCGCTTGCGAGACGGCCTGCCGCAGCCGCTCGTTCTCGCGGGTGACGGCAAAATTGCGCGGCTCGATCTCCTGCCGCATGACTAGCTCCAGCGAGTGGCGCACTTCCTCCTTCACGAAGAAAGGCTCGCCGGCGCGGATTTTGTAATGTATCTGACCTTCGTGATAGCCGAGATGATATGGCGTTGATTGCCAGGGCTCGTCAACTCTCTGCAAGAGGTCTGCGATCTTGTCATCGGGCTTGACCGGTTGATTGACGATCACAAAAGCTCCGTCCGCGCCGCCGTCAACCGAAGTCGCCGCCTCGCCTTCGGCAACAATCAAGGGCAACTCATAGCGCCGCACAGTCTCGCGCTCGCACGCGTCGCGGTCGTTGAGGATTTGTTCAAGCGGCAGCTCGGCGACGGCTTTACGCGCCTGCGGGATCGCGCCCGCCGCGCCGTCTGCGGCAATGTAATATTCCGAAATCGTCTTCGCCATGCGATTCTCCCTTATCATAATTTCATATGCGCAAGTCAGGATGATGGCGAACTGATAGTCAATCCTTATGCCACGCCCGATGAACTGAATGTTAAATTCAGCAGATTGATCTGTTTTCTTTGGGATTCGCTTATTTACCGCCGCCGTCACGGTGAGACAGAGACTGAAGCAGATTGTGCGCCTAACTTCGATGCGCGCCGGGTCGTTTGGGCCTGTACGGGATTCAAGCCGGGCCGTATGATTTTGCCGCATCGGTCTGCGCAGCCCTTTTTACCCCTCGCCGCTTGAGCAAATAATCTATCGAAAACAGGTCGAGGTCTCGTGGCAGGGCCAGGATAAACAACAGCAAGGCGAGCCGGGGAATGACATGCGTGTGGAACTCGTAAAGCGGCTCTTTCAAGAGGTGGCCAAACGTGACGATGGCGAGCACGAAGCCGAGCGCGATCAGCGCTTCGCGTATTCGTAAGCCGATGATTAACAGGCCGCCAGCGAGCAGCTCAACGAAAGGAATCACCACTCCCACAGCCCACAGCGACCACACCGGCAGGAAGGTATCGGAAAAGGGCAGGAAATATTTGCGGGCATGTTCGAGCGGCCCCAACTCGAAGACCTTCCAGACGCCCGCCATAAAAAAGATAAGCCCAAGCACGAGGCGCGCGAACAACAGCGCCCAGCTTCGATCAAGACGATCTCGCTCCATAGTCGCTCCTGGGTGAAAAGTCGAAACGCCGCGCGCATCCCCGCAGACCTGCGCGCGCAGACTCAGCCGGGGCCTAACGCAAAGTTCGATTCGTCGCGTCGAGGTGCGGCACCGCGTTGAACGTGAAAAGCCGCAGGTCATCGGCCTTTGAACGCAAGACGGTGATGCTGGTGTTATAAATCACGCCGAGAATGCTGACCAGCTTCTCGTTCGTCAAGCCCAGCGCCGCGCCCGTGTGAATCGCAATGGGCGTCGCCGAAGTGTAGACGGCGACGGCTTGCTCGTTGTCATCGAAAGTGGCAACGCAGGAATGAACGCGGGCGCGGAACGATTCCCACTTCTCTTCGACATTGAGTTCGGGGAAACGGTCTTCCATCCATGCGCAGATCACCGCCCGGTCGCACCGCCCGGTCGCGCCTGCCGTCGTGCGCGGGTCGCGGCGAATGGCTTCCTGCATCTCGACAACGTCGCGCGCGAATTGCTCGTCCTCTTTCATCAGGCGGCGCGCGATGGCTTTGTAAACAGACATGAGGCTGAACTCGTTCCAGCGCTCGTCCGTGCGCAGGTCGGGCACATTGACGCCGGCGCGGCGCATCGCTTCACAGGCAAGCTCGGCTGTGCGCCGCTGCCGGTTCAGGCTGCCCGTGACGACTGCGCCAAACTCGATCTTCTGCGCCGCGAAATACTCGCCGAGCAAACGCGCCTGCTCCAGCCCTGTCTCGGAAAGCGTGTCGTAGTCGTCTCGCGTGCCAGCCTGACCGTGGCGAATAAGATAGATGAAGCTCAAGCCGTGTCCTCTTTGCCTTTGCCTTGCTTTAGATTCCTGATTGTTCGGCCAAGTCCCAGGCCGCGCGCGCCAGACCGGAGACCCGGCGGTCGAAGTCCTTGAAGCGTTCGTCGTGCGTCTGGCCTTTCACGTAGCGGTAGTAAATCTGTTGCAGGACGACGGCCACCTTGAACAGCGCGAAGACTTCGTAAAAGGCGATGCCCGACACGTCGCGCCCGGTCTTCTCGGCGTAACGGGCGGCCAGTTCGTTGCGCGTCAACCAGCCCGGCTCAGTCGTCACAGGGCTGATGGACTCGCGCCGCGCTTCGGGATCGCCCTTCTGCGCCCAGTAGCAGAGCGCGATACCCAGATCAACCAAAGGGTCGCCGACCGTGCACATCTCCCAGTCGAGAATGGCAATGATCCGCGACGGCTCGTTTGTGTCGAGCATTACATTGTCGAGCTTGAAATCGTTATGCACGAGCGTCGCCGGGCGGTTCTGTGCCGGATCAGGCTCAGGCGGAATGCGTGCGCCGAGCCACTCGACGACGCGCTCAAGCTCCGGCACGTCGCTCGTCCGCGAGCGCTGCCAGCGCTCCGCCCAACCGTGCACCTGCCGTGTAACAAACCCTACAGGCTTGCCGAGCTGCACCAGCCCCGATGCGTAAAGGTCCACCGCGTGGAGCGCCGCCAGCGCATCAACCATCGCTTCACTGATCTGCCGGCGAAGCCGCAAGGTGTCTTCGACGCCCTGCGGCATATGGCGACGAATGACCAGCCCGTGCCGCCGCTCCATCAGGTAGAACGGCACGCCGATGATTGACGTGTCTTCGCAGAGCAGAAAGGGGCGCGGCGCGAGGCCGAAGACCGGATGGATGGCGGCCAGCAGGCGATACTCGCGTGGCATGTCGTGCGCCGTCGGCGCGACCGGGCCGAAGGGCGGACGGCGCAGCACGAATTCGCTGTCGCCCAGACGGATCAGATAGGTCAGGTTCGAGTGGCCGCCGGGAAACTGCTCAATGTCAATCGCCGCGTCACTCAACCGCAAGCCGGGAAGCACCTCGGCAAGGCCGGCGCGCAGGTAGGCTTCGAGCGCGGCGCTGTCGAGTTCTTCGCCGGCGCGAATCGGCGCTGTATCTTTCAATACATTTTCATCCATGCTCATCAATTGACAGAGGCGACGGGCAACGCAGGTCTTAGACAGCAAGACAGTCGGGACCGGCAAGTGATTCGCAGCCCGCCACGGATGTTATGCGCTCGTGCCAGCGAATTCAAGCCCCCTGTTGAAACCGGCTTCGCTGCCATGCTATCTTCGCGGCGGTTCCGAGCAACATCCTTGCCGGTGACGACGTAGTTCAAAGCGCGGGCCGACCAGCGCACGCCGCGCGTCTGGTCATCATCAAAAAAAATGATAAGATAGGTGGCGGATCAAGCGACGGCCAATCCGCTCAGGAGATCGAAGCGTACGAACGAGAAGATTCACACAGCAGAGACTGACGGGACGGCGGCAGCCTCCCGGCATGATGAGGGCCGGCTCAGACTCAGATGCGCGGAGGCGAGATAGGGGACGCGATGACGACCGTGCTGATAGCTGATGACGATCCGGCTGGACGCGGCATGTATCGCCGCGTGCTCGAATTTGAGGGCTGCAATGTGCTCGATGTCAGCAGCGGCGAGCAGGCGCTGGAGATACTGGAGCAGCAGCCGGTTGACCTCTTGCTCACCGACGTGATGATGCCGGGCATGGACGGGCTGGAGCTGCTGGAGCGCGCCCGCGACCTCCACCCGGACATTCGCGCCATCATCATGACCGGCTTCAAGACCGATGAAGCGGTCATCCGCGCCTTCCGCAACAAGGCATGTGATTTTCTTAACAAACCCTTTCACGTTGACGAGCTGGTCGAGGCGGTGCAGTCGGCCATGAGCCGCGATCCCAACTGCCAGATCGAAGTCATCTCTGAAAAGCCCGACTGGATCGAGTTGCGCATCCCCTGCGACCTGTCAGCCGTCGAGCCGATTCAAAAATTCCTCTCCGAGCTTCAAGGCAACCTTCCCAAAGAGACACGCGAGGCCATCGGCTCGGTCTTTCGCGAGCTGCTCAACAACGCCATCGAGCACGGCGGCAAGCTCGACATCACGAAGAAAGTCGAAGTCAAATACATCCGCCTGAAGCGCGCGATCATGTATTCGATCAAAGACCCCGGCGAAGGCTTCGACCTCAAGCAGATCAAGCACGCGGCGGTCGCCAACCCTGACGACGAGCCGTTCCGCCACATGCAGGTGCGCATGGAAAAGGGCTTGCGGCCCGGCGGCTTCGGCATCATGCTGGCATCGCAGACGATTGACGAATTGATCTACAACCAGAAGCACAACGAATTGATCTTCGTGAAATACATCAGCAGCAACGGCAGCCAGTCGCCGGCTGATGAAAAGAACGATTAAGAACTGGCCGGCTTCTCGCGCACAAACAAGCGGACGAACCATTGTTGGAAAGCTTCCCCGACTCTGCCTGAACAGGAGTAATAGAATGAAAAATCCAATCATGTGCTGGGGCAAGGCTGCGGTTAGTCGGCCACGCCATCTGCTTGTGCTAATGCTCGCGGCCCTGCTGTTAAGCTGGCCGCTGCCGAGGCCCGCGCAAGCCGCCGCCGGTGAACTCGACGCAAATTTTAATAACGGCGGCAAAGTCACGACCGACTTGGGCGATTCCGGCGTGGACCGCGTGTCTGCCATCGCCTTTCAGAGTGACGGCAAAATCCTCGCAGCCGGAGTCGCCAACCAAAACTCCGACAGCGCCTTCGCCTTAGTCCGTTATAACCGCAACGGCAGTCTGGATACGAGCTTTGGCACAAACGGCATTGCCAAAATGAGCTTCCGCCTTACCAGTTGCGAAGCTCGTGCTATGGCCATTCAGCAAGACGGCAAGATCGTCTTAGCGGGGTCGGCTGGGACAGACCTTGAACACTCCAACGATTTCGCCCTGGCGCGCTTCAACGCCGATGGTTCGCCGGATACGAGCTTCGGCACAAACGGCAAAGTCATCACAGACTTCTTCACGGAACACGATAACGCTTTCGCCGTGGCCATCCAGCGCAATGGCAAGATCGTCGTCGCAGGTGCAGCAATGGGAGATGCCATCTTCTTCGCGCTCGCGCGTTACAACCGCGACGGCAGCCTGGATAAGAGCTTTGGCACAGACGGCAAAGTCACCACAGATTTTCAGGGCCGACTGGATCAAGCATTGATTTACGCCCTGTCTATTCAGAATGACGGCAAGATCGTCGCCGCCGGGCGTGCCGATGATACCAGCTCAAACTTTGGGCTGGCGCGCTACAACCGTGACGGCAGCTTGGATACGACCTTTGGTTCCGGCGGCAAAGTCACAACCGATTTTGACGGCTTGAATGACGAGGGACACGCGCTCGCGATTCAAACGGATGGCAAGCTGGTGGTGGCAGGCAGCGCCGATAATGCCAACGTGTTCGTTGATTCACAATTCGCTCTTGCGCGCTATAACGCCGACGGTAGTCTGGATAACAGTTTCGGCGATGGCGGCAAGGTCAAGACTAGCTTCGATACTTTCTTTACAGGAGCCAATGCCGTCGCGGTCCAGAGCGACGGTCGGATACTTGTGGCCGGAAAGGCGGGACTCGGATTTGGGTTGGCACGTTACCGCTCGGATGGCAGTTTGGACGCCAGCTTCGGCACGGCGGGCAAATTGACAACTCTCTTTACTAATTTCTGCGGCAACATCAGCGAAGTGTTTGCTCTCGCCATTCAAAACGACCATAGAATTATCGCCGCCGGCACCGCCTCCGAGTGCAGCACCGGCTTTGATTTTGCCCTCGCACGCTATCAAGCTTTCTCGCCCCGCATCACCGACGCTTCGATCAGCGGCAAGAAGTTGTTCGTCACTGGCGAGGAGTTTGACACCGGCGCGGCCATCCTGATCAATGGCGTCGAGCAGAACACCGCCAATGACGCAGAAAACCCTGGCGCTCGCCTCATCAGCAAGAAGGGCGGAAAGAAGATCAAGCCCGGAGACGCGGTGGTCTTACAGGTCAAAAACCCCGACGGGTCATTATCGCCGGAGTTCAGGTTCATGCGCCCGACCTGATGGCGCAGTTGTAGGGGCAGGGCTTGTCCCTGCCCGGATGGTGCAAAGCACCATGACTGGTCATCGAGCTACGCTCGATCCGGGCAGCCACGAGGGCTGCCCCTACATTCAATCCGAATCCGATCTAGATCGCAGTCGCCCTCATCTCTTAATCGGGTAGGCTCTCTGCCACTCTCTGTGACAGCCAGAGCGAGGCGCGCTCGAAGAGTTCGCGCTTCTCCGGCTCATTGAATAGCTCGTGATAATAGCCGTCGTAGATGGCCAGCTCTTTATCGCTTGAGGCGATCTGATCAAACAACGCCTTCGTCGCGTCGAGGCTTGCCAGCCGGTCTTTCGTGCCGTGCATGACAAAAACCGGCGTGCGAATCTGGCCCGCCCACGCTTTAACTTCTTCCATCGCGTGTGTCGCTTCGGCGAACCACTTCGTGCTCACCTTGCGGTTGACGTGCGGGTCGGCGGCGTAGGCGCGGCCTACTTCCGGGTCGCGGCTCAAATCAGCCGGGTTGATCTCGTTGTCGAGGCGCAGGCGCGGGGCGAACCGCGCGCCGACGCGGGCGATCATGAGCTTGTGCGCCGGCACCGGAATCGCGACGGCGATCAGAGGCGCTGAGATGATGGCCCCCGCCACCGCGCCGCCTCTTCGCGCCAGGTAGCGCAGCGCGACCAGCCCGCCCATGCTGTGGCCGATGATGAACAACGGTCGCCCGGCGGCGCGGCTGCGAGTCAGAGAGATGACCTTGTTGAGGTCTTCATCATATTCGCTGAAAGCCTCGACGTGGCCGGGCAGCCCATCCGACAGGCCGTGGCCGCGCTGGTCGTAGGCCGTCACCGAATACTGGTTGGCGAGTAGGTGTTCGGTGAGCGCGCCATACCTGCCGCTGTGCTCGCCGAAGCCATGAACGATCACGATTTCGCCGCGCGGCGCGCTCGCTTCGTGACGGCGCAGGTACAATCGCAAGCCATCGCTCGCAGTGATCGTCTCTTCGATGAAAGCCATAAGCGCCTCCCTCGGAGTGCTGAGGTTGGAGTTGACCCGCCTGATGTTGCCGCCAGAATAGTCGCTCGCGCCGCGAATTGCAACCCGCCGCCGGCGCAAACAATCCGCCGCGCCGGCAATCCGCTTTTTCAGATGCCGCGTAGTTAGCAGGTGCAGGCGCGCTCCTCAGTACAGCGCCCGTTATCAAGCTCGCACCAACAAAAGACCGGAGAGACGTAATGAACGGATTCCTCGGAACCGGCGCAACCTTCCGCGCCGACCTCAACCTCGTTGTGCAGATTGTCATGGGTATCGCGCTGCTGGTGGGAATGATGCTGGCGCGGAAGAAGAATTTCGAGGCGCATAAGCGTTGCCAGGCTTCGGTGATGCTGCTCAACCTGCTGATGATCTTTTTGATCATGGCCCCTTCGTTCCATAAGCAAGTCGAGCCGCAAGTGCCAAGCGGCTTGCGTGAATCGTATTACTACCTGCCGTTCATTCACGCGGCGCTCGGCACCGTCGCCGAGCTGCTGGGCCTCTACATCGTTCTGGTCGCCGCGACCAACCTTCTGCCCGAACGCTTGAAGTTCGACCGTTATCGTCCCTGGATGCGCACTTGCCTCGCGCTCTGGTGGGTGGTGATCCTGTTCGGCGTCGGCACTTATTACGTGTGGTACGTCAAAGGTGAAAGCAAACCGGCGACGGCGATAATGCTGGACGTTCCGACCAAACCGGCGACGCCGACGGCTCAGCGAGTCACCGTGAAGATTTCAAACTTCCAGTTCACGCCCAAAGAAGTCACCATCCCCGCCGGCTCGACCGTCGAATGGATAGACGAAGCGGGCCGCCACACGGTCGAAGCCGATGACGGCTCATTCAAGTCCGACACGCTGACCGCGAACGGGAAATATGAACATACTTTCGACACGCCCGGCACGTATCCTTACTTCTGCACCTTCCACGGCGACAAGCATGGCACGGATATGGCCGGCGTGATCAATGTCACTGAAGCCTCGAAGTAACGGGACTACTCATTCAACAAAGGAGAGATCAGCATGAAGAAGATAGCGAACATGATTCTGGTAGCAGTCTTGGTGGCAATGATGACCGCGCCGATGGTTACGGCTCGCGTCAAGAAGCCGACCGCCGCGCGTGGCGCAGCCGCGACCACGACCGTCAAGATTACTAATTTCCAATTCACCCCGAAGACCGTCACCATCGCGGCTGGCTCAACAGTCGAATGGGTGAACGAAGCCGGAAAGCACATGATCGAAGCCGACGACGGCTCGTTCACATCCGACGCACTGACCGCCGGCGCGAAGTTTTCTCACACGTTTGCGAAGGCCGGCAAGTATCCCTATCACTGCACGTTTCATGGCGACAAAGGCGGCAAGGAAATGGCCGGCACGGTCATCGTCAAATAAACCGGCAGCCGTGAAGCTCATCGGATTCTGTCGTTTTGGAATGCAAATAAGGGCGGCCAGAGACGGTCGCCCTTATTTGTCGGCCAAAGACTACGCAACCGCGCCGCTTCCCTCCCCGCTTGACTTGGCCGCCCGCGCTTCATAAGATTCATCCCGCTTGTTAAGTAATTCGCACTGTCTTCCGACAACCGGGGATCATCGTTCGGAAGACAGCCCCCAGCCTGATCGAAACTGACGACCTATGAGAACCGCCATGCGCCATCGCCTCTCGCTCCTTTTCGCCTTCGGGTTTATTGTAATCTCAGTCACGCAATCCGCAGCGCCGCTGGCCGCCCGGCAAGCCGCCGGTGAAGCGCCGATCGTGGCGCGCGTAACGCTCAACAACGCGGCGGATGTTACGCGGTTCGTTCAACTCGGCCTCGACGTGCTCGAAATGCGCGAAGGCGACGACCTCTTTATTCTCACGTCGCCATCGCAGATCGAAGAGCTGCGCGCCAAGGGCTGGGCGGTCAAGGTTGATCGCCAACAGACCGATCTCTTCACACAGCAGCAGACCATCAACACGTTTCGCAGCGGCTATCGCACGGTTACCGAGATGCGCGCCTTCGTCAACGGCAAAGCCGCGCAGTACCCGAACCTCGCCGAAGTCTTCACCTACGGCCAGAGCTGGGAAAAGATACACAGCGGCGGCAGCGCCGGGTGGGACTTGTTCGGCATCACCCTGACCAACCGGCAGATCGCCGGGCCGAAACCGACCTTCTTTTTGATGGCGGCCATTCATGCGCGCGAGCTGACGACCTCTGAGCTGGCGCTGCGGTTCATTGATTACCTGTTGACGAACTATGGCACGGACGCCGACGTGACGTGGCTGCTGGACGAACACAAGATTGTCGTCGTGCCGACGGCGAATCCCGACGGTCGCGTGATCGCCGAATCGGGCTTCTATCAGCGCAAGAACACCAACACGAGTTACGGCGGCGGCTGCGCCAACCCGCCAACGATAACGAATCAGTATGGCGTAGACCTGAACCGCAACTCGGACTTCAAGTGGGGCACGGTCAACACGCCGAGCGAGCCGCGTTGCGGGCAGACCTATCCCGGCCCCTTAGTCGCCTCGGAACCTGAGACCGCCGCGATGGAGAATCTCGTGCGCAGCCTCTTCCCCGACCAGCGCGGGCCGCTCGACACGGATGCCGCGCCGCTCACGGCGACGGGAATGTTTCTTACATTGCACTCGTACAGCAATCTGGTCTTATGGCCGTGGGGCTGGACATCACAAACGTCGCCGAATAACACCAGCTTTACCTACATGGGAACCAAGTTCGCCTCCTACAATGGCTTCACGCCTGAGCAGTCGGTCGGACTCTATCCGACTTCGGGAACGACCGACGACTGGGCTTACGGCGAGCTGGGCGTGGCGGCGTTGACGTTCGAGGTCGGCCCGGAGAGCGGTACCTGCGGCGGCTTCTTCCCGCCATTCACATGCCTTGATGGCGGCAGCGGCGGCAATTTTTGGCTGCGCAATCTGCCGGCCTTCATGTACGCCGCGCGCATCGCTCGCGCCCCTTACCAGCTCGCGCTCGGCCCGTCGCCGGAGTCTGTGACCGCGACCGCCAACGCGGCGAACGGCTTCGATCTGCGCGCACAACTCAACGAGCAATACAATGGCGGGCAGGCCATCGCGGCGGCGAAATATTACCTCGACACGCCGCCGTGGCGCGGCGGCACGCCGCTGGCGATGACGGCGCTCGACGGCAGCTTCAACAGCATGATCGAGACTGCCGCCGCCAGCGTCGGGCCGGTCTTCGGCAAACATTTAATCTACGTGCGCGGGCGCGACACGCTCGGCAACTGGGGGCCTGTGCGCGCCGTCTTCGTCAATGGGACGAGCTGTGCGAGCGCGATTGCGCCGCCCTCGGCAGGCTTCGACGTGACGGGCGGAGCCGGTGTAATCAATATTACTACGTCGGCAGGCTGCCCGTGGTCGGTGGCGAGCAGCGACGTTTGGATCGCGGTGACTTCTGAAGTGAACGGCAACGGCAGCGCGACGATTAACTACGAAGTGCGCGAGAACACCGACGAGCGCTTCCGCGTTGGCAGCATCACGGCTGGCGGCCAGGTCTTCACGATCAATCAGGCAGGGCCATCACAGGGTGGTTGCGCCATCAACTTCACGCCGGCTTACATGTCGGCAGGCCCAAGCGGCGGCGGCGGCACCATCAACATCGCCGCCTCTGAAGAATGCCTCTGGACCGCGACCTCTGCGGCAAGCTGGATAACCGTCACCACGTCGCCGAGCGGCTTCGGCCCCGGCACGGTCAGCTTTCAGGTCAGCGCCAATCCTTCGGCAAGCGCCCGCAAAGGCGTCATCACCATCGCCGGGCAGTCATTCGTCGTCAAACAGAAAGGCTCATGAATCGGCATCTTCATCGCTGATCTCGTAACGAGTCGTGATCGTCGCGCTGGACGCGAGCATGGCCGAGACGCTGCAATACTTCGTCTCGGAAAGCTCGATGGCGCGGGCGACGGCGCGTTCGTCAACGTGGTCGCCACGCAAGCGATGAATGACTTCGATGCGTGTGTAGATACGCGGGTGCTCGTCGCGCCGCCTGCCGCGCACCTCTATCTCGTAGGCGGTGACGCGCTGGCGCTTCTTTTCCAGAATCGAAATAACATCTGCTCCCGTGCAGCCGCCCAGCGCAATCAATACCAGTTCCATCGGCGACGGCGCGCTCATCTGGTCATGCGAAAAGCTGGTGACGATGGCGTGACCGCTCTGCGATTCGGCGACGAAGGCTTCTTCGCCGGTGTAGCGCAGGTGCATCACTTTGGCTTCGCTGTTCTGTTGACTGTCCAAGTCTTTCGTCATACCCATCCTCGATTTCGATCAAAGTTGTCTGGTGAGCCACTAGAATAACATACAGGTTTCGGCTTGCAATATTGGCACGGGCCACAGACGCGCCGAGCCATCGTCACGCCTTACCGCATCCGTCGAGCGGCCTGCTTCATCACTCGCTTGAACATGGGCGATTCGGCAGATTATGCTGTGTGTTGTAGTAATCCGTCAGGCCCGCCGGTGCTTCGCTCGAAGCGTGCGGGCCGAGCCGGATGTTTGTTGGTGGAGAATAGCTCAATATGAAAATGATTAGTTGTCTACAAGCGGCAGTCTTCAATCTGAAGAGCCGCATGCGAACCAACTGAGCCGGTCTCAGGCGACCTCGGTACGAGGCCAGAACAGACCGGCATCTTAAGAGGCTCAACGGCAGCCCGCCTTAATTCATTCGCCTTCGGTGGCGAGGCGGCTTGCTGGCATGAGCCGGAAAGCGAGTCACTCGTCCACATGAAGCAAGCCAAATGCACGATCCTGGTGATCTGCGGCGTCATCTTAAGTCTGGTCAACAGCGCCGCCGCACAACAGTCACCTTCCCCTGCCACTGCCAATCCCAACTCACAGCTCAACGCCGTCAACGCCAGCCACGACAAGCCGGCTGATTCTCATGCCAACAGCTCGTCGAGCGAAGTCGAATCGCTCAAGCGCCGCGTCGAGGAGGTCGAAAATCAGAACCGCCTGCTGATGCAGTTGGTCACCGAACTCAAGGTCAGGCTCGACGGCGCAAATGCAGTTGAAGCCCGCCACGCTTCCGCGCCCCCGTCACCGGCTCGCACTGAAGCCACACCGGCGGCGGCGCAATCCGCATCGCCGCCCGCTCAAGCCGACAACAATCAATCTGTCCACTGGCCTGATCTGGTCAGTGCCGGCAATCACATCAAGTTCTATGGCTTCCTGCGTCTGGACATGGACATAGACAGCCAGCACCCGAACAACACGCAGACGCCGCTCTTCATCAACTCGCCTGACCCCGCGCTTGGCGGCAACACGAACGGTGATTTTTCCATGCACCCGCGCCTGACACGGCTGGGCATCAATTTTTCAGGGCCGCGTATCGCCGGGCTGGGCGACGCCAAACTGTCGGGCCAGTTAGAGACCGACTTTGAAAATGGCGGCACCGAATCGCGCCAGATCATCCGCATACGCCACGCCTTCCTGCGTCTGGATTGGCGCGACTTCTCGATACTGGCCGGGCAGACGTGGGACACGGTTTCGCCGCTCTTTCCGACCGTCAATAACGACACGTTGCAATGGAACGCCGGCAACGTCGGCGACCGCCGCCCGCAGTTGCGCGCCGCCTACGAGCCTAAAGTCGGTCGCGGCAAATTTTCATTCACGGGCGGCATCGGCCTGACCGGCGCGATTGATGCGCTCGATCTGGATAATAACGGCTTCCGTGACGGCGAAGAGTCCGCGCGCCCGGACGTGCAAGGGCGCATCGGCTACGCTTACCCCATCGGTCACGACCGCAACGCCAGCTTTGGGATTTCGAGCTTCTACGGATTCTTGAAGACGGCTCGCCCCATCGCGGGCCGCACGGATTACCACATCCAACTGACGAACGTTGACTTCACGCTGCCGCTCGCGAGCTTCTTCGCCCTGCGCGGCGAAGGCTGGTGGGGGCGCAACATGAGCGACGTGCGCGGCGGCGCAGGTCAAGGCATCAACCTGACCAACGGTCGCGAGATTCGCGGGCGCGGCGGCTGGTCGGAGGCCAACGTCAAGGTTACGCGTTATCTCTCGCTCAATCCCGGCTTTTCGACCGACGACCCGGTAGACGAAGACATCCCCAACGGCGGACGCACGCGCAACCGTGCTTTCTACATCGCCAACCGCATCACGCCGGGCGGCAACTTCGTGTTCGGCGCTGATTACCTGCGCTGGCTGACGACCTACAAAGGGCTGCGGCGCGGTCTCGATAACCGCGTCAATCTCTTCCTGCAATATAACTTCTAACTTCGCACCTGATGCTTTCGTTCATAGGAGGAAACATGAAAAGAGATCACCGTTCCCGTCATGACCTGACCGTCTCTCTGCTACTGGCCCTCATCGTGTTGTCAGGCTTGACGCCTCAAGCCAGTGCCGCGCCGCCGCGCCAGCGCAAGTTCGAGTTTGAATACAAAGCTACGGTCAAAGACATCCCGACCGGCGCTAAGAAAGTCGAACTCTGGCTCCCCGTGCCGCACGACAACGCCTTCCAGAACGTCACCGACCTGAAGATCGAATCGCCCTACCCTTATCAATTTCACACAGGGGAATACGGCAACCGCATGCTGCACATCAGCCTGAATAACCCGCAGCAGTCGAGCTTCACGGTCGTGATGCGCTTCAACGCGCTCCGCCGCGAGCACGTTCAGGAGCGGCTGCAACAGGCCGGCGCGGCGAAAGTGAAAGAGGCGCGCGACCCCAATATGGCGCGCTGGCTACAGCCGGACAGGCTCGTGCCGATTGACGGAAAGATCAAGCAGTGGGCGCTTGAGGTGGTCAACGCGGCGGGCGCGAAGACTGATCTGGAGAAAGCCAGAGCCATCTACAACCACATCGTCGCCACCGTCAAGTACGACAAGAGCGGTCAGGGCTGGGGGCGCGGCGACATCTACTACGCCTGCGACGCGCGGCGCGGCAACTGCACGGATTTCCATGCCATCTTCATCGGCTACTGCCGCGCGCTCGGCATTCCGGCGCGTTTCGCCATCGGCTTCCCGCTGCCGGCTGATCGCGGCGCAGGCCAGGTCAGCGGCTATCACTGCTGGGCAGAGTTCTATGCCAAGGGCATCGGCTGGGTGCCGATAGACGCGTCGGAGGCGGCGAAGAATCCGGCCAAGCGCGAATACTTCTTCGGCGCTCATGACGAAAATCGAGTCGAGTTCAGCATCGGTCGCGACCTGCTGCTCGACCCGAAACAGTCGAGCGACCCGCTCAATTATTTCGTCTACCCGTATGCCGAAGTGGACGGCAAGCCCTTCGCCGCGATTGACAAGAGTTTCGCCTACCGTGACGCGACGGCGACAGCGGCGCGCACGGGCAGGTAGCATGAGCGGCGTCCGAGCCGGCGGCTGGTTGTGCTGGCCGTAACGGGCTGCGATCAGGAGCGATTAACCTGACCGATGACGCGAGGGGCATCTATCTCCCTCGCGTCATCACCTCTACCGGCCACATAGAAGCGACCATGAAAACCCTTGACCCTCTGAAGCAGGAGCCTATCATGTGTGAGGATGCCTGAGTGTCAAGGAGAGAATTTGTCCTTCAAGATACTTGTAGTCGAAGATACACCCGACACCCGCAGGCTAGTCAAAGCCATGCTGACGCTGGAAGGCTTCACGGTATACGAGGCTGCGGATGGCAAAGAAGGGCTGGCACAGGCGCAGGGGGTGCATCCCGACATGATTGTCACCGACATACGCATGCCGGAGATGAGCGGCATCGAGATGGTTGAACATCTCAGGCAAGACAAGACCTTCGAGAAGACGCCTATACTCGTGTTGAGTGCTTTCGGCGACGAGATCACACACGCCATTCAAGCCGGCGCGAACGGCGCGCTGCTCAAACCCGTCATGCCGGAGAACATCCTCCGCGCCGTTAAGCGAATGCTCAATTGATCAACCGCACGGCGGCCATCCGCCCAAATAAAAAAGCCGCGCCGGCGAATCATCGCCACAGCGCGGCCAAGGATTGAAACCTGCCGCCGATTGAAGCTTGCCCCTTGCGAGGTCGCCCTTGCCCGGTCGGCAGTTAGAATGGGGATGGAGAGACTCGAACTCTCATGGGTTTCCCCACACGCCCCTCAAACGTGCGTGTCTACCAGTTCCACCACATCCCCGTATCACGACACTTTTCAAACAACTCTAACGATGACGAGCGGCTACTTTCTGTTAGCATTCGCCGTCGCCGCGTTGCCGTTCCTGGTCGCGGCAGCAGGCCGCTGGATGCCGTCCGACTTCGCGCCGGCGGTATTGGTATTGGCCGCAGGCTCAGGCGTCGGGGTGACCGGCAAGGCTGCCGGCTGCTGCTCAGGCGTGGCCGGCGGCGCGGGCGCGGGCGCTTGTTCGGCTGGCGCGTTGACGCCTTCACCAATCGAACGCCTCTCGAAGATGCCGGGGATCGAGAAGAGGAAGGCGATCAGAAAGAAAACAATCGCCGCCGTGATCGTGACCTTCGCCAGTACGGTCTGGGTGCCGCGCGGCCCGAAGGCTGCGGTGTTGGCACCGCCGCCGAAGACCGCCGCCGCGTCGGATTTGCCCGGCTGTAGCAGAACGAAGAGGATCAGCACGAAGCAGGCTATGATGTAAAGCGCCATCAGAACGTAGTACACAACGGATTCCTACCTGTCATTTTTATAATTAACAATCTGCGCGAACGACTCGGCTTCGAGGCTGGCCCCGCCGACCAGCGCGCCATCAATGTCCGCCTCGCTCATCAGCGCCGCCGCGTTATCCGGCTTGACGCTGCCGCCGTAGAGGATGCGCATCCCCGCCGCAACGGGGTCGCCGAACATCTCACGGATTCGGGATCGGATGAAGGCGTGCATCAATTGGGCTACGTGCGGCGTTGCCGTCCGCCCTGTGCCGATTGCCCACACAGGCTCGTAAGCAATGATGATACGAGAGGCATCTGTCACTGTCAAGTTTCGCAACCCGCCGACCAGTTGCGCGGCGATGACCGCTTCGGCATGGCCCCCTTCGCGGTCTTCGAGCCGCTCGCCGACGCAGACAATCGGCAGCAGACCGGCGGCGAGCGAGGCGACGATTTTGCGGTTCACCGACTCGTCCGTCTCGCCATAATACTGCCGCCGCTCGGAGTGGCCGATGATGACATAACGCGCGCCGGCATCCTTGAGCATCGCCGCTGACACTTCGCCGGTGAACGCGCCCGGCCCAGCTTCTGCGGCGACATTTTGCGCGGCCACTTCGACGTTCGAGCCTTCGACGCGGTCGGCCAACGCCTTGATGGCGATCACAGGCGGCGCGAGCACGATGTCACAGTGAGTGGCGGCGACGACCAGCGGCTTGAACGATTGCGCGAAGCCGAGGGCTTCGGGAATCGTCTTGTACATTTTCCAGTTTCCGGCGATCAGCGGTTTTCTCATAATCAACTCAGCGGCTCACGATTGCGGCTTCGACGCGGTCGGCTCCGGCTTCGACGGTTTGCCTGTGCGCGCCGCGACGATCATCAACCCCTTGCCCGACTGCTTGTCTTGCTGAACCGTTACCTTGGCTTGATCGGTTTCGCCTTTCTTCAGAACCCATTCGGAATATTCCCGGTCTACCAGACGGCTTGTGACCTGCCACCCATTGCTTTTGATCACCTGTTCATAGAACGCCGCGATCTTATCCATCGGGTCGTGGGTCTGCATGGCAATCGAGAACATTTCGACCTCTTGCTGCGGCCCATACATCACGTTGACCGTCGCCGCCTGCGGGTAATTCGGCAGGTCTTTGGGATAACCTTTAGCCGCATCCATGAACGGCGGCATCCTGAAGGCTGCCGGCGGGGTCGGCGCGGCTGCCGGCGCGGTCTGAT
>JADMIO011631549.1_pt1 | contig 38080 bp, 34 predicted proteins | sample 8958161 | NCBI WGS metagenome assembly JADMIO01 (sample SAMN16585339, study PRJNA669376) | soil metagenome | isolation source: Crop rotation soil | place: USA: Cullars Rotation, Alabama | collected 2011 | reverse complement strand
CGCGACAACTTGTCCACGTGGAATTCTAAGCTTAGGATCCCAATGTGCTGGAAAGCAGGATCAGTCCACAAGGGTGTGTGCAAGGCGCTTTGATCCTGAAAGTCCGCGCCCAGTTTTGAACGATCGGGTCGGGGAAGAGCCTCGAGCTTTACCGAAGGTTCGAAATTGACGAAGCCCGGATTGCTGCCTTCGCCATGCAGACCGGCGCCCATTGTGAGCAACTGGCCGAGCGTGATATTCGCCTTTCGCGGGTCATCCAGAGGGAAGGCCTCGGGCAGATACTTTTCCGTGAAGACTTTGGTATCAAGCCCTTCCGGGATCTGCGCCTTCTTCTCGTCGAGCATGATCCCGCAAGCGATACTTGTATACGCTTTACCGACCGACGCCATCGCGGGCAACGCCTCCCGGTTGCCCTTGCCGTAGTATTTCTCGTACACCAAATAGCCATGCCGCACCACCAGGAGTCCGCCGTGCTGGCTGGTTCGAGAAGCATACTCAAAGGCCTGATCCAGACGCGTCAGGTCCATTCCGCCGGTCTTAAGAATCGCGGCAGAGCCTTCGAGTGTGCGCCATCCCCCCTTGCTGTCGGGCGGCGGAAAATAGTCGTCGGCCCCGTGCAAGGTGGAAAGCAGCAAAAGCGCAATGAGCGTGCGGTGCAGCATGTCGTTTTAGAACTGAAACCGGAGGCTGAACTCGATATTCCGCGGAGTATTGGTCTGCGGATTCGTGAACTGACCGAAGGTTGCGGCGGAGATATTCGTGCTAAGACTGCCCAACAGGTGGCGATTGGCAACGTTGAAGGCCGATCCACGGAATTCGAGAGTGCGCTTCTCGCTGCCAAGATTCCAAATCTTCCCGAGAGCGACATCTTCGTTCAACTGATTCGGCTGGCGGAGTTGAGCAATGACGGGAGCCGTATTGCCGTAAACGCCATTAGCCGGTTGGTAGAATGCTGCCGGGTTAATGTAGCGGCTTGTAGGGTTCTTCGGATCCCACGTGGGATTCAACAGCGGGACACCCGGATTCAGGCTGGCGCGAATGGTTCCGCTGCTCGCGCCGAATAGGTTCTGCGAAGCCGAGATGGTGAGCGGAGTACCGCTTTGATAGCGCTGAACTCCGGACGCCTTCCAGTTTCCAAATATCCCATTGAGCACAGGGTGCATGTGGCTGCCAAACGCCTTGCCGCGGCCAAACGGGAGTTCGTAGATGTAAGCGATCGCCACAATATGGGGACGATCGTTGGAACTGATCGCCTTCTCCTGATTGCTGGTATAGACATTCTGCGCCGTGACGTTCGTGATCAGCTTCGAGAACGTATAGGCGAATGACGCGTAGAAGCCCTTGCTGAAACGGTGCTCATAGCTGGTCTCGAGCGCGTTGTAGGTGCTGTGGCCGCCGGCCGTCGTCCCGTTGATGTTCCCGTTATATTGCGGGTAAGGACGAAGCGCCTGGGCGAGCGTTTGGTTGACCGGAAAGTTGGCATAGGGTGCCGTAAATCCCGTTGCGATAACAGCGGCGCTGTTAATCGGGCTGCTGAGCAGGCTGCCGTATTGGGCAATGTACTTTGGATCGAGCTGGTTGAAATTCTGCGTCGCCAGGAACTTGATCCCGTAATTTGCGTGGAAGCTGGCCCGGACGATGGAGGACGGCGTCAAGCTGTGCTCGACGGTCAGGTTGTAGTCGGTGAAATAACCGGCTCGTCCGGCTTCTGCCGTCTTGTATTGCGGGCTTTGATTGTTGGCCAGGGTCGAATCGACTTTCGGAGGACGGCTCGCGTCGACCAGCGATCCGTACTGCGTGAAGCCCTTGCCAAACAGATACGTAATTCCGGTGGAGTAGTAGTTGCCGGGCGCCGAAAAGCTTCCGCCGAAGCCCTGAATTCCCGAATCGGCGTTGTTATCCTCACGATTGCTGTCGTACATGATGGCGCCGCCACCACGAATGACGGTCTTGCTCGTTGCCTGATACGCGAAGCCAAGCCGCGGTCCGATACCGTTGAGGCGCGTATCCTGCAAGCGGCGGCTACCCGTACGGCCCGGGCCGTCACCTGCGAATTCGAGTGCGCCTAGCCGGCCCCCCGCGCCGGCATTTGGAATCGACGGATTGAAGTTGCTGAGCTGATTGTCTGCTTCGTAGCGCGCGAACGGTAAATCGTAGCGCAAGCCGAGGTTGAGGGTCAGCTTACGGTTGACCTTAAAATCGTCCTGGATGTACCAGGCGAAGTAGTTGAAGATCATGTCGATGTTAGCGCTGTAGTTGAAGCTCGCGCTGCTGCCGAGTCCGAGCAGGAAGGAGGCATAGTTGATGCCGGTGGTTCCGCTGACGCTCGGGTTGCCGGTAGAGGAGTTGCTGAAGCCGATGGTCCCGACGCAGTTATTGCAGTCGAGACGGGCGTAGCTAACCGAGGCCCATTCCATCCCGATTTTGAAATTGTGACGGCCCTTGAGCCAGCCGACCTGGTCGCTGATGTTGAACGTGCGGCCGGGCGAACGCGTAGAGACGTTGCTGCTATAGTTGCCGAACTCCGTTTGGTAGACCGTGTAGTTGGGAGCCTTGTCGGCGCTGGCGCCGGTCGCGAGGGTCGTTTGACGGTAAGCATCGTCCACGCGCTGGTTACCCTGTTCACCCAGGTCGCGTTGGTTGTATCCAAATGTGAAGTGATTCAGCAGGTTGGGCCGTGCGACGTAGTCAGCGTTGAAGCGGACCCACTTCGTGGTGCCAAACTCCTGAAAGCCTTCGCCAAGTTGTCCGGGCACGGGTCCGAGCAGCGGATAGCTGTTAAAGTACTGCCGGCTGAACAAACCATTGAAGCGCAGCTTGTCGTTTACGATGTAATCGCCCTTCAGTGCGTAAACCGCCTGGTTCTCGCCAGGGGTCCGGGTTCCGTTGCTGACGCCAAGGGTGTTGTTAAAGATCTGGTTCGGATTATCAGGCTGCGGGACGTACTTCAGAATGTAGCTGGCGATCGGATTGATCCGCGAGGGGCAGATGACGTTCAGGACGCCGGCACACTGCAGGCGAGGCCGCTGATTGGCGTCGGCGATGATGTTGCCATTCGCGTCGAAGGGATCGTACAGCGGAATCACACCTGCGGAGTTCGTGTACTTGCGGAAATCGCCGTTGCGGAAATCCTGAATCGGGAGCGTAATGAGACCCGCGTTCGCAATGTCCTTTGCTCGCGACCGCTCGCCCGAGAAGAAGAAAAACGCTTTGTTTTTGCCGTTGAACACTTTCGGGATCCACACTGGGCCGCCGATCGTCGCGGCTTCGAGGTTTTGGCGATGGATGGTGTAAGAGGGGGTGGAATAGAAGAAGCCCTGAGCATTCAAATCCTCGTTGCGGATTCCGACAAAAGCGGTTCCGTGGAACTCGTTCGTGCCGGACTTCGTGGTGTAGTTGAGGACTCCGTTCGAGGTGCGCCCAAACTCCGCCGAATAGCCGCCCGACTGTACTTTGAATTCTTCGATGCCCTCGGCACTGACGACCCGCATCGCGGGATCGTTGCGGCGTTCGCTCATCGCTTCTCCGCCGTCGAGCAACATGCTGTTTCCGAAAGCCTGCCCGCCGGCAATTCGCGGTGCGCCGCCCGTGGTGTCCGGATCGCCCGTGATACTCGCATTCGCGCCAGGCGTCAGGAGCGAGAAGGCAATGTTGCTCCGGAGACCGCCGTTCAGGAAGAGCGGCAGGTCCTGAATCTGCTTGTTCGTGATAACCTTACCGAGATCGCTCCGGTCGGTCTGAAGAAGCGGCGCCAGCGCCTCGACGCTGACCGATTCGGCCACCGCTCCGACTTGCAGAGCAACGTCGACTCGCGACGTCGTGTTGACGTTGACCACGACTTCGGCCACATCGGCCTTGCGGAATCCGGGTTTCTCGACGGATAAGCTGTACCTTCCGGCCGGAAGATAAATAAAGGTGTATCCGCCTTGGGCATCGGTCGTCGTGTTTTGGGAGATATCGTTGCCCGGATTGCGGAGGGTAATGATCGCTTGTGGAACGGATCCACCCGATCCATCCGTTACGGTACCGGTGATGGTGCCGCGATCCTGAGCGAATGCAAACACGGCTGACAAAGCCGCGAGCACGATTGTCTTACAGAGACAAGATTTCACAACTAACCTCCCAGAAGGCCGACCGAACTAATTGCTTTATATTATGTCAGCGCTGCGGAAGATTCGAGGGGGAGTTGTCAAGAACTTGTCAAGATCTTGTCAAGGCGGTGTCTTGGCCGATCTGGCCTGCGGAGCTGGATGGCTTGCTAAAGCATGTCCTGGCTCCGCATAAACACCGTAATCGGACCGCCAGCTGGAATATCTTGGTATTCAGAACGTATGCCGCTCGAAACGTACAGACCCGCATATCCACTTTCAGAATTCGTCGAGGCGCTCTGGCTGGCAACCAACGACGGCAAGTCTGCGATGGCATCGAGGATCGTCCCGCATGGCGCGGTCCAGCTTGTCATTAGTCTGGATCGCCCGGTGCTCTCCTTCTTAGTGGGCACGATCAGGCACACGATCAAAGCTCCGCTGTGGGCCGGTCCGTACTCGCAATCGTTCCTGATCGACCCCTCGGAATTCACGAAGGTGGCGGGGGTTCGCTTCAAACCGGGCAAGGCGCGTGCACTGCTGCCGGTGCCGGTGGACGAGCTGCACAACCTGGACGTTGCGCTGGAAGCGTTTTCTCCGGCCGAGGCAGTGCGCCTGACCGAGCAGCTCAGATCGACAGATGGCGTACCCGAGGTGTTCCGGACGCTCGAAGAGTACCTCACCTCCAAGCTCCGGAGCGCGACTCGGCCGCATCTGGCCGTCGATCACGCTGTTGAAGAATTTCTGCGCCGGCCCGGTGCCCGGACGATATCGGCGGTCCAGAACGAAACAGGATTGAGCCACACGAGCTTTATCCGGTTATTCCGGGAGCATGTTGGACTAACGCCGAGTGTATTCTGCCGGATTCAGCGATTTCAGTCGGTGCTACGCCAGCTCGAGACCGGGCAGCCTGTTCGTTGGGCTGAGGTCGCCGTTTCCTGCGGGTACTTTGACCAGGCGCATTTCATCCGCGACTTCCGGGAGTTCTCCGGACTCACACCGGGTCAGTATCTCCGGATGCCGGACGGCACCTTCGAGCGCGTTCTGAAAGAGAAGTTGAAATCCGTACAATACACGCCGGCCCGCTAAGCAGCACAATGCTGGCATGGACAACGCCAGACTTCAATATCAAGTGAGACGCGCGGCGATCGGTCGCGCAGCCGTTCTGGGATTCGCGCTCGCGTCGGCGGCGTGGCTGCCAGCCAACGATTCGGAACAGCGCCCGTCTTATCCCGAGGGCTTCGAGAAATGGGCGCACATCAAGAGCGCCATGGTCACGTCTGCCCACCCGGCTCACGCGACCGAAGGCGGGCTCCACCATATCTATGGGAACGGTCTGGCGATTGAGGGATACTCGACGGGTCGCTTTCCAGACGGCGCAGTGGTCGTCTATGAACTGCTCTCGACGGTGGAGAAGGATGGCGTGATCTCGGAAGGACCGCGGAAGCGTGTGGATGTGATGGTGAAGGACGCGAAGCGATACACCGTGACAGGCGGATGGGGGTTCAACCGCTTCTATCCGGGGGGCGATCGTGAAGGGGCGCTTCGCGAAGCCTCCGCGGCATTGGGGTGTTTTGCGTGCCACAAGCAATCGAGCGGGCACGACTTTGTATTCAGTCGAGCGCGATGGTGACGCTGGTTTGACCATCTGGGTCTGGTCCAAAAATCGGGAAGAATTGAGCCAAACGGACGTTGGTTGCCGGGGCTGAGTCTGGACGCCTCGTGCATGGCCTGTTGGTGGCCAGGTTTCGAAGCCAATCGCATCCACGGTATATGGCGGCAAGCCCCGGCGACACTGGGCTACTGCAACTGCTGTTTTGGAATTGGCCGGGGTGGCCGCCGGTTCGCTGGCGGTCACGCGTTCCGATTCGTTTCGGGAAGTTGTTCCACATCGCTAAGCCCCCTCCGTCCGCGCCGCCTTCAGCCCTCGCGGGGGATGCTCCTGCCGTGAGCGTTAATATTGCATTACATCGATTCAAAACTTCCGGAACGAACTGCCTATTACTTCCACTCCTTCGCCTTCAGTGGCTGCGGTTCCGGTTCCAATACCCCGTAAAGGCCCCTCGCCGATCGGCTTATGCCGGTCTTCAAGAAAGACAGTAACGGATTTGTTGCTCCAAGTCGTAAGCAGCCTGACCTGATCACCGAGCGCCTGCCGGGCAAGTGTAGTTAACCACCATGGGTTTTGACACGGCATGGATTCGCCGAAAAACAGGCGCTCATGTTGAAACACGGGGTAAATAGAAAGAAAAAATAGATAAATACTTAAGCCATTTAGAATCAATAGTCGGACGGCCTGATTCGAATATGCGAACACGCTGCGCCCAAGGCAATGTCCTGCGCTGGCTTGGCACGCACCTTCGTCGTGGGACCGCCGCCCGGACTGGCCTCCCGTTGGTCGGGCCCGAGTCCGAGCTGTGGAACGCGACGAGGAGAACGCTCTCGTTGCGGTTCATCGTTGGCGATGAGTTCCGGTCGGCTTTTTCTAAGGGGCTGTCCCTCGTAGCCTTCAGTGCGGCCGTAAAGTCCCACTGAAGGCTTATCTTCTTAAAACTCCTCCGGCTCCACGGTGGTCGAGATCATCACTTCGGTAGTAAGCATCAATCCGGCGATGGATGCTGCATTCTGCAGAGCCGACCGAGTCACTTTTGTTGGATCAATCACGCCCGCTGCCACAAGATCCTCATACACCTCGGTAGAGGCGTTGAAGCCGAAGTGCGGATCCGGGCTCTCGCGAATCTTCTCCACGACTACCGGACCCTCCGGACCACAGTTGCGCACAATCTGCCGGATCGGCTCCTCGCAAGCGCGGCGTACAATCGCTACACCGAACTGCGCGTCGGCATCCAGAACAAGATCCTTGAGCGCCATGGATGCACGGAGCAGCGCAACTCCGCCGCCAGGCACGATCCCTTCTTCAACAGCGGCGCGAGTGGCATGCAACGCATCCTCTACGCGAGCCTTCTTTTCTTTCATCTCAGTCTCGGTCGCCGCTCCGACTTTGACGATCGCGACGCCGCCTGCGAGCTTCGCCAGCCGCTCCTGAAGTTTCTCCCGATCGTACTCGGAGGTGGTCTCCTCAATCTGCGTCCGGAGTTGCTTAATCCGGCCTTCTATGTGCACCTGCTGTCCGCCGCCGTCAATGATCGTGGTCACGTCTTTGGTGACGGTCACCCGCTTGGCACGGCCCAGATCCTCGAGTTGGACGCCCTCGAGCTTAATGCCGGTTTCTTCCATAATGGCTTTTCCGCCCGTAAGGATGGAGATATCCTCGAGCATCGCCTTACGGCGGTCGCCAAATCCTGGCGCCTTCACCGCGCAAACGTTCAGCGTGCCGCGAAGCTTATTGACGACAAGGGTCGCCAGAGCCTCGCCTTCAATGTCTTCGGACAAGACCAGCAGCGGCCGTCCCGAACGTACAATCTGCTCCAGGATCGGAAGAACGTCTTTCATGCTGCTGATCTTCTTCTCGTGGATCAGAATGTACGGATCTTCAAGTACGCATTCCATGCGCTCCTGATCGCTCACGAAGTAAGGGGAGAGGTAGCCGCGGTCGAACTGCATACCATCCACCGTCTCGAGCTCGGTGGTCATCGTCTTGGACTCTTCTACCGTGATAACTCCGTCTTTTCCCACCTTGGCCATTGCTTCGGCGATCACGTCGCCGATTGTGGAATCGCTGTTCGCGGAAATGCGGCCCACCTATGCAATCATGTCGCCGGACACAGGCTTAGAAAGCTTCTGCAATTCTTCAATTGTGATTTCCACGGCACGGTCAATGCCCCGCTTCAACGCCATGGGATTCGCGCCCGCCGCGACGGCTTTGACGCCCTCGCGGAAGATCGCCTGGGCGAGAATTGTCGCCGTGGTGGTTCCGTCACCGGCGACATCCGAGGTCTTGGACGCGACTTCACGCACCATCTGCGCGCCCATGTTCTCGAGGGGATCCTTCAGCTCGATTTCTTTCGCAACCGTAACACCGTCTTTGGTGATGGTGGGCCCCCCGAACTTCTTCTCCAGGACGACATTGCGTCCCTTGGGTCCAAGCGTGACCTTCACTGCATCTGCGAGCTGATTGACGCCTCGGAGGATTGCCTGGCGGGAGTCGTCTCTGTATGTAATCTGTTTTGCCATGTTTGGTCTTTATCAGTAGCGAACTAGGCGGCTACCGCCGCCGTATCGAGAACGCCGAGAATATCGCTCTCGCGCATGATCAGGTACTCTGCTCCGACAAGCTTGGTCTCTGTGCCCGAGTATTTTCCAAAGAGCACATGGTCGCCGATCTTCACGTCGAGCACCGCCACGTTGCCGTCCTTGCGCAGCTTGCCTCGACCTACGGCCATCACTTCGCCTTCCTGCGGCTTCTCTTTAGCCGAGTGTGGGATTAGCAGTCCGCTCTGAGTGGTATCACTGGAATCGATGCGCTTCACGACTACGAAATCGTACAAAGGTCTGATGTTCATGAGATCTATCCTTTTCTGACTTACTATGGCCGGAACTTCGGCTTATTGGCTAATCTGGCCTTTTCCTGCTTGTTCCTGGCTTCGCCGTTTTCCGTAGCAATACGGGCCGCCTGACGTTGGGGCTCCTCCAGATCATCCAGCCGGCGGGCTTCGATCATCGCGGTTTTCATCGGTCCCTCGAGACGCTTGAGAACTCCAATTAACCGGAAGCTCGGTCCGAAGGACGAGTGGACCAGTTCAAACCGGTACTCCGAATCCTGCCATTCTCCGACGATCCTCTCCTCATCCCCATAGCGGCCGGAACTGGTCTTCGACGGGGTGATGGGTTTGAGTGCTGTCCCGTACTTGGCCGAAATAGCCTCGATTATGTCATCGCTGGTCAAACCCTCGGTCTCGTAACGGTCATAGCTCACGACGATGCGATACAACTCGTCGTTGTAGAAGGTGAAAGTGAGTTCCTGAGTCGACTCAGCCTTTACCGCAGCCGCTCCAAACTGAACCGGCTGCCACACAAGATCCTGAATCAAGGCGGGACGGCTATGAATGGTCTTCGCTTTCGCGGGATCGATCGCGGCTTGCTTTGCAACGGTGGCCAGATTGGAGCCGAGAGCGTAGTCGCGATAATGCGAGAGGTCGCCCGCAAACGCCGGCAGCATGGCGAACACCAGCGCCGATTGCAGAATAGCGCTGGTTCTCATTCCGGCTGCCCCAGAAGCTCACTCCAAACCAATTCGCCTTCCGGACAGTGCCGGAGCCATTGCACAGGATGAGTGAGGGTAATCCCCTTGGTGTCCTCATGTACCTCCGCCCATTGGGTATCGGGCCTCAAAGCTACAAAATGACCGATTGTCCCCTGGTAGACCCCGTGCGAAATAAAGATCTTCTCACCTGCCTGGAAGGTTCGAACTGGTTGTGTTGTCGTCATTGCGAGCTCCTGTTCGGGACGGACCCGACTACCGGCTGCTGCCGCTCGGCATCGGCGCGGCTTCGCGCGGCGAGTACTTGTTGAGAAGTTCGATCAGCTTCATCGCGACGGCGGGAGTGCGGACGTTGGTAGTCACGATTTTGCGATTTTCCATCTTCCTGCCGTAAAGCTCTGCATTATCGCTAAGATCCTGCCGCAAAGTAGCGCCCTCAAGAGCGAGACCGGCGAAGAGTCCCTGCGAGCGTGACCAGGAAAGAATCTCGGCGTGCATCTGAGCGTCTGTTTGCGCTGTAGCCGTGCGACCCACCGGACCCGCCGCTACCGAGCCTTCCGCGCCCAGCGTGAACTTGCTGGAAAGAAGCTTGTCGGCGCCGCGCTCGTTCATCACCAACATAATGAGGTCCGTCTCCGAGCCCCCGATTTGAAAACCGACGCTGCCGCCTTCAATGCGAACCGTTCCCGGCGCCGACCATCCGCTACGGCCTTTGTTCCGGCACGAAAGATAACCCTTTCCATACTTGCCGCCGACAAGGAACGCCGCCGTCTTGAGATTGGGAACAATCACGATGCAGTGGGCGTTCGACAGCATATCTTCCGGTATGCCCTTGTCGGGCGTGGCCATGATTTCTGAAAATATAGCAGTGGCTTCGTCCAGCCGCTTAACGCTTTCGTTGTCTTTGGCCAGCAGGGGCACCATTACCAGAGCAGCCGTCAAAATGATTCGCATTCGTCTTTAACCTCGTCGTCCTCAAACCCTACAGGGTTCAGCGACACCTGGAGTGAGTGCACGGGGACGCCCATCATCGCTTTTGTTGAGTTGATTGGTGCAAAGGCGCGGGCGATTCACCCCAGAGTGACCGCCGACGGTCAGTTGACCTGCCGTGGTCAGGGGAAATCGGGAGCCGGTCACCGTGGAACACAGCTACGATTGCGGCCTTGTGCCACAATCCGCCTGACTAGAAATCTTTCCGGGAAATTCCGAGCTTGCGCATCATCGCGTTTAGCGTGGTGCGGTGAAGTCCGAGACGCGTGGCGGCTTGCGTGACGACGCCGCCGCTCTCCCGCAGCACTCGCAGGATATGCTCACGCTCCACCTGCTCGAGTGTCGAACTCCCGGCCACCGGCATTCCTTCAGACCGGATCTCCGCAATCGGTGCCCGCAGACTGGGCCCGCGCGAGAGTATGACGGAACGCTCGATAAAGTTCTCGAGTTCCCGCACGTTTCCCGGCCAGTTCCAGCTGATCAGCGCCTGCATCGTCTCCTCGGGAATCCTGTCGATCAGGCGACCCATCTTCGCGGCATATTTTTTCGTGAAGTGGCGAGCCAGAACCGGTATGTCCTCGGGGTGGTCGCGAAGCGGCGGCGTTGCGATCGGGAATACCTTCAACCGGTAGTAGAGATCGCTGCGAAACAGCTTATCGCCCATCATCTGGGTGAGATTGCGATTCGTTGCCGCCACCAGGCGCACGTCGATCGGTATGGTTTTGGTGCCCCCCAGGCGCTCAAAGGACTTCTCCTGCAGCGCCCGCAGCAGTTTTGGCTGGAGGTCAAGCGGGATATCTCCCACTTCATCGAGAAAGAGCGTGCCCTTGTGGGCCATTTCGAAGCGGCCGATCTTTTGCGACAACGCCCCCGTGAACGCTCCCCGCTCGTAACCGAACAGCTCACTTTCCAGCAGTCCTGTGGGAATAGCAGCACAGTTCAGCGTGATAAACGGCAGATTTCTTCGCGGACTCATGCGATGGATGGCGCGTGCCACGAGTTCTTTGCCAGTTCCTGTCTCACCCAGAATCAGCACGTTCGCGTCAGTCGGCGCCACCACTTCCACTTGCTTCTGCAGCCGCTTCAGTGCGGCGCTGCTTCCCACAATCTCCTCAAAATCCTGCTCCGGACCGGCGTCTTCTTCTTCGACGCTCTCCATGCGATCCCGCTCCCGCAGGTCCTGGATGAAGGTGATCCAGCGGAATGGCGAGAGCTTCAGGACGGCGGTTGCCACCAGCACGGGAACCCGAGTTCCGTCCTTGCAAATTAGCTCCTTCTCAAAAGGGGTGCAGGCGCCGAAGCGTAGGCCCTCTTCATGTGCCAGGTCGTCCATCGCCGCGAACTCGGGCGGAGTCAGGCTCGCCCATTGAAGACGGCCGGACAGCAGATCTTCACGGCTGTACCCCACCAGTTCGAGAAACGCATCGTTCGCCTCCGGCACGCGGTCGAACTCGCCCGACACCACGCCTGCAATCGTCGACTCCCGGGGCGAACTCCGCACCCGAATGCGGCTCTTTCTCAATCTTTCGTCGCGCTCGTGGCGATCCGTGAAGTCCCGCACGATGCGCGCAAAACCCTGCAGCGTTCCGGTGCCATCCCGCAAAGCCATAGTCATCACGCTGGCCCAGAATCGAGTGCCATCCTTGCGCATGTGCCAGCCCTCGTTGCCGAGGTGTCCCTCGGAACCGGCACGACTCAGTTCGGTTTGGAGTTGAACGCTGGCATTGGGCTCCCCCGCGGAGTCAAGAAAGGATGCTGGCCTTCCGATAGCGTCATCGACGCTGAAACCGTAAACGCGGGCCGATCCCGCATACCACGCCGCGATCCGTCCCTCGGCATCCAGCAGGCAGAGTGCGTAATCCTGCACCCATGACGGGATGTGTGGATCGGACGTAGGACGTCGCGGAGTGGTCGCTTTATCATGCAACACCAGTAGGTGCCGAACCGGCAGCACATTGCCTTTTGCGGTGTACTCGACTTCCCAGTGCGTGCCATCGGAGCCGGCCAGCCGCAGCGTGCCATGCTGCTCCCCTTGGCCGAGAAACTCGCGCCAGAGTTCAGGAATCTTCGGTTTGAATTCGGGATCGGCAAATTCGTCGAGTCGATGGCCGACAATCTGGTCCCGAGCCAGGCCGAGCAGCTTTTCGGCGCCCGAGCTGACTTCCTGATACGTACGGTCGTTGTCGGCAATCAGGATCGGGGTGGACGGGTGAAAGACGATCGCGCGAAAGAGGAGCTCCAGTTCCGCTGGACCATGCTCCAACAGCCAATTGGCCCCCGACACTGCTGAGACCTGAGTGGCCACCGCTGCTCCTTCGCCTGCTCCATCTCCAGGAACAGATCGTGGCTACATGCTAGCACCCATTTGGGATCCGGCAGCCGATTCCGGCCATATGGGATCAATGCCTTCCGCTTAGGCCCAAACTAGGGAAAACGACAGGTATGTTAGCGCTGCGTGAAAAGGCGTGCCGCCCGATCCTTATGAAGGTGGCGGGCGTGTGCAGTGACGCTGATGTACGGAATCCAGAAGAACGAGCGCGTCTCGACTCCATCAATTTCGAGGCAATTGAAGTCCTGTGGATTCACTTCATCGATCAGCCTCCTGAGTAGCGAGGCGATCATCTTCGCCCGGTTGAAACCGAACGCCGTCATTTGCAGGGCGCTCGGCGACAGGGAGAGCGTCCAGCCTCTCGCTGCCAGTTCCTGTTCCAACTCATCCGGGCTGAGTTCGTGCTTTACGGCGATCCACGCCTTCGGATAGGGGGTGTCTTCAAGATGGAGGCAACTGGGATGCGGCGTGCCCTTCTCGAGCAGCAGTGTTCCGGGTGTGATCATTCAGCTCTTTTCGAAACTTGGCTGCAATGACGGGAAGGATCTTCCCCTTGGGGGAAGCCTTCGACCATCATTGACTCCGATCCGAATGCACTCCGAAGAGCTGAATCCGGAAGCCACCGCTCCTCGGTACGGCTTCGTCCCAACTGGGCTGGTGACAATCCGTTCCGCGGCGGCGTTGATCACACCGCAAATGGAGGGCCACCCGCTGGCGCGTGTCCTAAAAAAGCATGCTGATCCCGGAGCATTGGCCTGAGCCTCTATATTTCCCAGTCGCAGCACAGCGCAGTGTCCCCGATCGTCCATTCCGCCTTCGCCCCAGGCGCTGCCGACAGGCGACTGACCAAACTCGGTCATTTGACGCCGCCCGGTCACATCTGAAATGGCTCTACGGCGCTCAGGTTGCTGAGGCAGAACAGAATACCCCATCCCTCATCGTGGACTCCAACATGCCCTACCGTCCCCGTGGATCCTGAACCGGCATCCGCAATTCCGCCGGAAGGGTAAACACCCTCAGTGACCACACTCAATTAAGGAAATATGAAGCACACGAATTTAGTAGTTATGGCTGGTTGTCTCGCGCTCACCGGCGCAATGCTCGCACCCAGCTTGAAGGCCGGCGAATGGGATCGCAAGACGTTAGTTACATTTGGAGCTCCCGTCGAGATCCCGGGCGTCCACCTCGCCGGATGGAGTGTGCTGCCCGCCGGCACCTACGTTTTCAAAATCCTGGATTCTTTGTCCGACCGGCACATTGTGCAGATCTTCAGTGAGGACGAAAGCACCGTGTACGCGACCATTCTGGCCGTCCCGAACTATCGTCTAAAACCCACCGACAAAACCGTCATCACCTTCCGTGAGCGGCCTTCCGGAGAACCGGATGCACTGCGCGCCTGGTTCTACCCCGGCATGAACTCGGGTGAAGAGTTTGTCTATCCCAAGGCGAAAGCGATTGACCTGGCCAAGGCGACAAAGACCCCCGTGCTCTTCACTCCCGCGGAAATCCCGGTAGAAGTAGTTGAGCCGATCAAATCGGTTGACGTTCCGGTGGTAGCGGAATTGAAGCGTGCTCCGATCATGGCAATTCAGCCGACCGGCGAAGAAGTTGAATTGGCGCAAGTCGTCACTCCGCCCCCCGCAGGCCTTCAGGCCGCCGTCTCTGCTTCAACTCTGGAAGCCGATCGCGCGGCCAGCCCGGTCGCCGATTCTCTCCCGGAAACAGCCAGTCCAGCGCCGTTGATCCTCTTGTTCGGACTCCTGGCTCTCACGGGCGCATACGCGATCCGCACAACCGCTAAACGTCTCTAAGATTCATTGATTCGACCAGCGGCGTACCACTACGGCACGCCGCAACGAATCCGGAAGGAAGGCATCATGCGATTGAGAGTGATTCCACTCCTCGCCCCGGTCACCAAGCCGCGCGAACTACCGGATACCTGTCTCAAGACCACGGCTCGCGGAGTGGCGGTGCTCAAATCCCCTTCGCTCAACAAAGGGACGGCCTTCTCTGCCGAAGAGCGCAAGTCGTTGGGATTGATAGGACTCCTGCCGCCCGACATCACGACACTCGCAACTCAGGTAAAGCGGGCATATCTACAGTACGAACGTCTTCCGGACGCGGTCAGCAAGCATAACTTTCTCACCGGATTGCACGACAGCAACGAGGTTCTGTTCTACCGGCTGTTCTCGGAACACCTGCGCGAGATGATACCGATCGTTAACGAACTCACCGTTGGAATGGCCATGGAGCAGCACCCGCACGAATGCCGCCCTTCCCGCGGTGTTTATCTTTCGGTCGATCACCCGGAAGCCATCGAGGAAGCCTTCGCCAACCTGAACGCCGGACCCGGTGATATCGACCTCATCCTTGCCACTGATGCTGAGCAGATTCTCGGGGTAGGCGATTGGGGCGTCGGAGGTATCGAAGTGTCGATTGCCAAACTCGCGGTCTACACGGCGGCCGGCGGCGTCGATCCGGCCCGCGTCATCCCTGTGATGCTTGACGTCGGCACCAATCGCGAATACTTGCTGACGGATCCCACCTACATCGGCAATCGCCACGGCCGGGTTCGCGGAGAAGGCTACGATCAGTTCATCCACGCCTATGTCACTACTGTGAGGCGTCTCTTTCCGGCTGCCGTGCTGCAGTGGGAGGATTTCTCACCTGGGAATGGCCGGCGCATCCTGAACAGGTACCGCTCCGGCATGCCAATGTTCAACGATGATATGCAGGGCACCGGCGCTATCACATTGGCCGCGGCCATATCCGCGGTCAGGGTGTGCGGATCCCCGCTCCGAACGCAGCGTGTGGCTATCCTCGGAGCCGGTACCGCCGGCATCGGAATCGCCGACCAGATCTGTGACGCTATGGTGCGCGAGGGTCTAACGCCGGAAGAGGCCCGGTCCCGCTTCTGGCTCGTCGACCGCGAAGGGCTCATCACGACCGATCGGCCGGCGCCATTGCCGGACTACCAGGCCATGTATGCCCGGCCCGCTGCGGAAGTCAGGAACTGGAAGCGCGACGAAAGCGGCAATCTGGGCCTGTTCGAGGTGGTTCATCGGGTCAAGCCGACAATGCTGATCGGTGTCTCTACGGCTGCCGGAAGCTTTACAGAAGAGATCGTGAAGGAGATGGCGGCACACGCGGTGCGACCGATTATCTTTGCGCTGTCGAACCCGCCCGCTCGGGCCGAGGCGAATCCGGCCGACTTGATTTCCTGGACCGAGGGACGGGCTTTGATCGCCACCGGCAGCGCTTTCGCGCCCATTACTTACAAAGGCGTCACCTACGTCATTGCCCAGGTGAATAACGCTCTGCTGTATCCAGGACTCGGCTTAGGGGCCATTGTGTCACGCGCCAGCCGGATCAGTGACGGCATGTGCGCCGCGGCCGCCAGCGCCGTCTCCAGCCTGGTGACCGTGCGTCAGCCGGGAGCGTCCCTGTTGCCCCACGTGGACGATCTGAGGAGTGTTTCGGTCACCGTCGCCGTTGCCGTCGCAGAAGCCGCTGAGGCGGAGGGCTTGGCAAATACTGTCTTTGAAGATATGGTCCAGCAGGTGCAAGATGCCATGTGGCAGCCCGAGTACCGCCGGATCCAGGCGTCCTGACGCGATGCGGTTAACAGTCGATTCGCGTTACCTGCGACGGTTGCTGATGTGGACGCAACGCGCTCTCCTTGTCCTCGCGATCTTGCTGTTGGCGTATGGCGGGCTGTTCTATTTCAACGCCTGGCGATTTCAGGATCGTGAGAGCCGGTTGCTGAATGAGCAGGTGCGGCGCCGTAAGAATCCGGCGGACTCCGTGGCCGTTCCCACCACGCTTCCCGCCAACAGCGTCATCGGATCCGGAGAGGTGATCGGACGAATCCAGATTACGCGCCTCGGCGTGTCGGTGATCGTTATTGAAGGAGCCAATGCAGACGCCCTGCGGAACGCCGCGGGACACATTCCCGGAACGGCCCTGCCTGGCAGGGCGGGCAATATCGGCATCTCCGCTCACCGCGACACCTACTTCAGACCGCTGCGAAACATACGGCGGGACGACATCATCACCATAGCCACCCCCCTCGCCGACTACCGTTATCGCGTGCTCTCGACCCTCATTGTGAAACCGGAAGATACCTCCGTTCTAAAGACAACTCCCGGCGAGGTCCTCACCTTAATCACCTGCTACCCCTTCTATTTTGTGGGTTCTGCCCCCAGCCGGTTTATCGTGCGGGCCGAAAGGATCACCTGATTGATCTGCCCTTCAAAGGATTTTCCTCAATGAAACAGAGTTCCAGAGTCCGCAAGATCGCCTTTGTCGGCGATCACTTGCCGCGTAAATGCGGGATTGCCACGTTCACAGCCGACCTGATGTCAGCCGTAGCGATCGCCCATCCCCAGAGTCAGTGCTTCTGCGTATCCGTCAATGACCTCAAAGAGGGTTACGATTACCCCGAAGTCGTTCGCTTTGAGATTGAAGAGCAGGACCTCTCGTCCTATCTCCGGGCTGCTGACTTCCTGAACATCAGCAACGTCGACATCGTATGTCTCCAACACGAGTTCGGGATCTACGGCGGTCCTGCCGGCGGCCACATCCTGGCGTTCCTCAGGGAGTTGCGGATGCCTGTCGTCACTACGCTCCACACCGTCCTGCTCGAGCCGCGTCCTGACCAGCGTCGCGTCATGAAAGAGATCCTGTCGCTCTCGACGCGCGTCGTCGTGATGGCCGAACGCGGCCGCCAGATGCTGCGCGACATCTACGATGCGCCCGCCGAAAAGATCGATCTCATCGCCCACGGGATCCCCGACATTGGCTTTGTCGATCCCACCTACTTCAAGGATCAGTTCGGCGTGGAAGGCAAGATCGTACTCCTCACGTTCGGCCTGCTTTCGCCCGGCAAAGGCATCGAGTACGTGTTGAACGCTCTGCCGGAGATCCTCAAGCAGTTCCCGGATGTCGTCTACATCTGTCTCGGCGCGACTCACCCCAATGTCCTGCGCGATCACGGCGAAGCTTATCGCGTGAGCCTCGAGATGCTATGCAAAAAGAGCAAGATTGAGAAGAGCGTCATCTTCTATAACGACTTCGTCGAACTGGATGCGCTGAAGGAATTCATCGGAGCCGCGGATCTGTACATTACCCCCTATCTCAACGAATCGCAGATCACTTCAGGAACCCTCGCCTATACCTTCGGTTCGGGAAAAGCAGTGATCTCGACGCCGTACTGGCATGCGGCCGAACTGCTCGCCGAGGATCGCGGCGTACTGGTTCCGTTTGCCGACGCGCCTGCCATCGCAAGAGAAGTGATCAGCCTGCTCGGCGACGATACCCGGCGCCACGCGATCCGTAAGGCCGCCTATCGCATGGGCCGGGAGATGATCTGGAGCAATATTGCCCAACTCTACATGAGTTCGTTCGAACTTTCCCGTTTGCAGGGCACCGCTCCTTCCCGAAACTCATTGGTCACCAAGACACTGGACCGGCGTCCGCGCGCTTTTCCCGCCTTACGCCTGGATCACCTCTGCCGCATGACCGATTCCACTGGTGTGTTCCAGCATGCGACATTCAGCGTCCCAAACTTCGCGGAAGGCTACTGCACCGACGACAACGCGCGTGCCTTCATCCTCGCCGTGCTGCTCGACGAACTGGGAGAGGACTCGGAACAGGTGCGCGCCGTCGCCACTACCTCCGCCGCCTTCCTCCACCACGCCTTCAACCCCAAATCCAAGCGCTTCCACAACCTGATGAGCTTCGACCGCCACTGGCTCGACGAGCAGGGCTCCGAGGATTGTCAGGGACGCGCCCTCTGGGCTCTAGGAGTGGGCGTTGGACGCTCCCCCTTTCGCAGCTTCCAAATGATGTCCGGGCAGTTATTCGCCCTCGCTCTCCCGGCACTCACCGATCTCACGTCGCCCCGCGCCTGGGCCTTCGGCCTCATTGGCATCCATGAATACCTGCGGCGCCTCAGCGGAGATAGCATGGTCACCCAGACCCGCGAAATCCTCACCACTCGATTAATGGACCTCTACGATCGCAGCGCCTCGCCGGACTGGTCCTGGTTCGAACAGGAACTCTCCTACGACAACGCCAAGCTCGCGCATGCCTTAATCGTGAGCGGCAGTTCGACGGATCAGCCCGCTATGGTTGAGCGTGGATTGGAAACTCTCCGTTGGCTTGGCGAACTCCAAACTTCGGAAAAGGGTCACTTCCGCCCCATCGGGAGTAATGGATTCTACCGTCGCCATGGCACGCGTGCCCACTTTGATCAGCAGCCGATCGAGGCTCAAGCGATGGTCTCCGCCTGCATCGAAGCCTATCGTGCCACCGCCGATACCCGCTGGTACGAACAAGCCCAGCGCGCCTTCGATTGGTTCATCGGCTGGAACGACCTCGGCCTCGAGCTCTATTCCCCGGAAACCGGCGGGTGCAGCGATGGGCTGCACGTCGATCGCATCAACGGTAACCAGGGCGCCGAATCCACATTAGCCTTCCTGCTCTCGCTGGCCGAGATGCGGCTGGCCCAGAACATGGTCACCAGCTTCCAGGAGCCGGTTCCGGCAGGCGCCTGAACAGATCATGGGTCTCCCTTCGATTCGCCTCCATCGCACACCCACCATCCTGAAGCCGGATCAATCCCGTGTGCTCCTTCGCCCGTTCACGCCCGGAGACCCGTCTCGCGTCAGCCGGATCGTCTCCCGCATTCTGACGCTGCCGGAAGACACCGTCCACAGCCTCCTGTCCGGTGTTCTCGCCGGCTTCTCAGGCCGCCACGATCGGATCGAGGACACATTTATCGAGCGCTACGAATCGATCCGTCAGATGATTTCGCTCGAACAAGACCTCACCCCGGAGCGGCGTCAACTAATCGGCTCCTACTTCTTGTGCGAATACTCCCTCGAATCCGCGGCGCTCTTTAACCCCTCCATCGTTCCTGACCCCGACCAGTCAAACGTTCCCGGCGGGGCCCTGCGCTTCGTTCTCAGCCTTCGCGCCACCGGCGAAGGACATATCTCTTCCATCACCTTCCGCGGCGGTATCATCCACTCCAGCGGTGAGATTGAAGTCTTCCCCGCGAGCGGCTTCCTCCGTGAGCCCCGCCAGATTCCCAACACCCGCTATGAACAGGGACTCTTCTCGCGAAAGCTGCACGAACTTGGCCTGAGCAGCGAGTTCGCCCGAGGTGTGATGGACGCTCTAGGCGTCAACTTCACTCTTGATGAGCTGCGAACGGTTCTCCAGGATCACCAACTCCGCCGCGCCGGTAGTCTGACCGCTGAAGACCAAAACTCCGCGCGCGGAATGCTGACCTTGGCCTGCTCGAACTACGAAGTCCAGTTTCGGCCGGACCAGCAATTATCAGAACGTATCATCTTCCCTGCCACTCCCTCCCAGCGCAATGGCATCGAGGATGCCCGCTTCGTCTGTTTCCGGGAGGACGACGGGACGCGCAGTTACTACGCCACCTTCACCGCCTACGACGGCCGGCTCGTCGTGCCCGAACTCGTGGAGACCTCGGACTTCCGGTTCTTCCGCTTTATCACTCTGAATGGTCCCGCCGCTGAAAACAAAGGCATGGCAATCTTTCCACGCAAAATTGGCGGGCAATACGCGATGCTCTCGCGGCAGGACAACGAGAGTATCTATCTCATGTATTCGGATAACGTCCATTTCTGGAACGAACGCACCGCTTTATTGAAACCAGCCTATCCCTGGGAACTGGTGCAAATGGGAAACTGCGGATCACCCATCGAGACCGAGGCCGGCTGGCTCGTGCTCAGCCACGGCGTCGGCCCGATGCGCAGATACTGCATCGGCGCCTTTTTGCTTAGCCTGGACGACCCCGGTAGGGTTATCGGCCGCACCCGCGAGCCCCTGCTCGAGCCCGACGAGAGCGAACGCGAAGGCTATGTGCCGAACGTCGTCTATACCTGCGGCGCTCTGGTTCATAACCATCAGTTGGTTATACCGTATGGCTTGGCCGATCACGCCTCCGGCTTTGCGACCGTCCCGGTTGCGGATGTGTTGGCGGCAATGGAATAGCCGATCCATGAAAGTACACGTCATCCACTCGACAACTTACCGCTACAATCAGGCCGTCGTCCTGGTCCCGCATATTTTTCGGCTCCGGCCGCGGTCGAACAGCGCCCAACATCTGCTCGCCTTTCACCTCCAGATCACGCCCTCCCCGGCAGGTACCACCGAGTGCTTGGACCAGGATGGCACGCTTGCGCAAAATGCTTGGTTCAGCGAACCCACCAGTGACCTCAAAGTAGTCAGTACCTTCACCGTGGAAATGCTCCGTGACGATCCCTTCAACTATGTGTTGGCAGCCGAGGCACTGAAATTGCCCCTCTACTATCCACCACCCTTGGCCACCGCCTTGGCCCCTTATTGCAGCATTGCCGGGATCACCAGCGACGTGCGCCGATTTTCGGAATCCATTGCTGATGCCGCTGAGTGGCACACTCTCAAATTTCTGAGCGCGCTGAGCACCGATATCTACCGTGGTTGCCGCCAGGTGATTCGGCCCGATGGTCCGCCTTGGCCGGCAGCACAGACCTGGGAACTGCGCGAGGGCTCCTGCCGCGATCTCGCCGTCCTGTTCTGCGAATGCTGCCGGGTAGCCGGCATCGCTGCTCGCTTCGTTAGCGGTTACGAGTGCGAAGCTGCCGGTGAGGATACTTCGTATATGCACGCCTGGGCCGAGGTATATCTCACCGGTATTGGCTGGCGCGGCTACGATCCCGCCCGCGGCCTCGCCGTCTCCAACCGCCACATTGCAGTTGCCGCCGGCTTCGATTACGACCTTGCGGCCCCTGTCGCCGGCTGGTATTCGGGCTCCGCGCAGTCACACATTGAGGCGTCCGTCTCGCTGACGGTCGAACATGACCGGTAAGCGGATCGCGGTTCTCTCACCCATCGCGTGGCGAACCCCGCCCCGTCAATACGGCGCCTGGGAGACCGTAGCCGGGAACGTCGCCGAGGGACTCGTGGCTCACGGGTGGGACGTTACCCTCTTCGCCACTGGTGACTCGATCACACGGGCTCGCCTCCAATCCGTAGTCGGCCGAGGCTACGAAGAGGACCCTTTCGTCGATCCCAAGGTCGCCGAGTATCTGCACATTTCCGAAGCTTTCGAACATGCTTCGGAGTTCGATCTCATTCACAGCCACTACGATTTCATGGCGCTCTGTTATACGCGCCTCGTAAAGACGCCGGTCCTCACCACCATTCACGGCTTCTCGTCGCACAAGATCATGCCGGTCTACCAGAAATACCGCGATGGTTACTTCGTCTCCATCAGCGATTCCGACCGCGCCCCCGGCCTCAACTACCTGGCCACCGTGTACAACGGCATTGACGTATCGTTGTATCCCTTCCACGGCGCACCTGGTAAAGACCTGATTTTTCTTGGCCGCATTCATCCCGATAAGGGCGTTCACCTCGCCATCGCCGTGGCCCGCCTCAGCGGGCTCCCCCTCACGATTGCCGGCATCATTCAGGACCAGGACTACTTTCGCCGACAGGTGGAGCCTCACCTCGACCACTCCATCCGCTACATCGGCCCCGTCGACGTCGCGGGCAAGAATGAACTCTTCGCCACTGCTCTCGCGCTGCTCCACTTGAATACCATCCCCGAACGCTTCGGCCTCGTCCTCGCCGAAGCCAATGCCGCCGGTGTCCCGGTGATCGCCTCCAACCTTGGTTCCTGTCGGGAAGTGATTCAGGATGGCACGACCGGCTTCCTGGTGGAGGGAACTAATCAAGCCGTCAGGGCATTACAACGGCTCCCTGAAATCAATCGCGACGACTGCCGCCGCCGCGTGCTGGATCATTTTTCCACGGAGACCATGGTCGAAGGTTATGAGCAGGTCTATAAAATGATCCTGTCTGGCCACACGCCCTCGACTGACCACATGCGGTCACCTGACCCCACGCGGCCACAGAAGCTCGCATAATCTCTCGTCCATTCCGCACAAAGTGCCGGTCAATCGCAGGCAGGCGTGACTTTCAACGCCTTGGCGCCGAACGGCTACCCCCGTGCCCTATACGTCCCCGAAGCTAGGAGCATTCAATCATGCTGTGGACCGTCGCTGTAGTTCTCGTGATCTTGTGGGCTTTGGGAATCACCACTGCCACCACCCTTTCCGGTTTTATTCACATTCTGCTCGTCCTCGCGATTATCGTCGTGCTGCTGCGAGTGATTCAGGGCCGGCGGAGCATCCTTTGAGCCGCATCGCAGTCCGTCGGTTGATGATGGGCGCCGCTGCTTTGGCGTCGACGCTTACCTTGCTCGCCCAGGGCGACATGCAGTTGCGCGTCCGCAGGCAAGCCGGATGGGACGCCCAGGCTCGCGAAGGCAGGTGTCAGATCCGTGTTTGGATAGACAATCGGGCCGAAGTCAGACTCCGTGGCGAATCGATCTTCGTTCGAACCACGGAAGGATCCAAAGGGCGCGATGAGGGCAGCGAGTGTAGCCAGCCGCTGCCGTTCAACTCCGTTCGAAACTTTCAGATTCATCAGACCGCGGGCCGCAGCCGGATCGCGCTCACTGAGGAGCCTTCCCGCATGAACAACTACACCGCGTTAATCTCCATCAACGACGGCCAGGGCGGCGGCGATAATTACTCTTTTGAAGCCTCCTGGCAGGCCGATGCCGATGTCCAGGCTGCGCCGGCGCCGTTTTTTGACGATGTTCGCGCTTGCCAGGAAGCGGTTCGGCAGCGCTTCGTGAGTCAGAATGGACGTGGCTCCTATATTGATTTCGACACTTTCGCCAAACGCTCCGGCGACGCTGGCCGCAACGTCGGGAACTGGCGAAATAAGGCCGGGAATGGTGGTCGGGAAGCTGTGCAAGGAAATGGCACAGCCCGGCGCGCCAACGAGTCGCGGGAACTCACTTATTCCTGTGTCGTCGAGCCCCGGCAGAACCAGGTAACCTCGGCCACTTATCAGCTTTCCGGAAACACACTACGCACGAATCAGAACCGCGGCCGCCAATTGCGCTAGCCTGCTTCGCTCGGCCCAATAGGCCCAATCAACCCATCAACCGGTACGGGGCTCCGGCATTTGCCCATCAGTACCTTCAGCTCTTCAGCCGGAAGGCTGGAATATCGAAAGTCGAGAAATATAGATGATGCAAGCAACACTCGTCAGCGCAGCCCTACTGGTCTGCGGTGCTCTCTCAGCGCAGGAACCGGCTCAGAATACCGGCGTCATGGAGCCCGGAACGGTTCCGGTTTACCGTGTCAGCGTAACCGCCCGTACCGCGAAGGCCATCAACTACCGCCATCGCAGCGGTGCGACCAAAATTGACTTCCGCGGTACCGATCTCCTGCCCGCTTCGCACGGTGAAGCGAAAGTGGAAAGCAAGCAGGGCTACATCGAAGTCGAGGTAGAGTTCCGCAACCTGCAGCCCGCGTCGAAGTTTGGCGCCGAATACCTGACCTACGTTCTGTGGGCCATCACTCCCGAAGGCCGCACATCGAACCTCGGTGAGATTCTGATCAATGGCACCAGCGGCAAGCTCGATGTCACCACGGAATTGCAGGTGTTCGGACTCGTCGTTACCGCCGAGCCGTACTTCGCCGTCACTCAGCCCAGTGACATCGTCGTCATGGAGAATGAAGTCCGCAAGGAAACCATCGGCAAAGTGGAAGAGATCGACGCCAAATACGAGTTACTGAAGCGCGGCCAATATGAGAAATTGACCAATCCTCTCAAACTCAAGGCCGACGCCAAAGCGCCTTTGGAACTCTTCGAAGCGCGCAACGCGATCCAGATCGCTCGATCGATGGGAGCGGCGAAGTTTGCCGCCGAGACCTTCGAGAAAGCAGAGAAGAGCCTGGCCCAGGCAGAAGCCTATCAGGCCCGCAATGCAGGCAAGAATCCCGTCACCATGACTTCTCGTGAAGCGGTGCAGACTGCCGAAGATTCGCGTGCGATTGCTGTCAAACGACAGGAAGAGGAATTGCTGGCAACCGAGCGACGCAATTCCCTTGACCGCGAGGCTCGCGCCGATAGCGCCCGCACCGCGGCCCAGGCAGAAACCGGCCGCGTAACCCGTGAAGCCGAAACCGCACGGCTCCAGGCGCAAGCCGATGCCGAGCGCTTGGTTCGGGAGAAAGAGGCACAGACCGCCGCCGCGTTGTCCGCCCAGGCCGAGACGGATCGCATTTCCCGCGAAGCTGAAGCTGCCCGCCTCAAGGCGCAGGCCGATGCCGACCGCCTGGTCAACGAGAACAAGGAGCAGGTTGCCGCGGCGCAATTGGAAACCGATCGCCTCAAACGCGAACTGGATGCTCGTACTGCCGCCGCTTCCATCAATGCGGATCGCATCCGGGCAGAGGCTGATGCTCGTGAGGCCGCCGCCAAAGCCGAAGCGGACCGCCTGAGGGTGGAGAACGACAATCGCATCGCCGCGGCAGCAGCCGAAGCGAACCGCCTCAAATTGGAAAACGAAGCGCAGCGTGCAGCCAGCCAGGCTGCTCTGGATACAGCAGCGAAACAGAAGGCCCAGTTGGAGAAGGAAAAGGCGGACCTGCGCATCCAGCTCCTCGCCCAGTTCAGCGCCATCCTCCAAACCCGTGACACCGCCCGCGGTTTGATCGTGAATATGTCGGATGTTCTCTTCGACACTGCCAAGTTCACTCTACGGCCCCTCGCTCGCGAGAAACTGGCGAAAATCGCCGGCATCGTCTCCGGCCATCCCGGCCTCAAGTTGGATGTCGAAGGACATACGGACAGCGTCGGCAGTGACGACTACAATCAGCACCTCTCGGAGAAGCGTGGCGGCGCGGTCCGTGACTTCCTGGTGGAGCAGGGAATGCCGGCGGCTTCAGTGACCGGGAAAGGGTTTGGAGAAACCCAGCCCGTAGCGTCAAATGATACGTCAGCCGGCCGCCAGCAGAACCGCCGCGTTGAGATCGTGATCTCCGGCGACATCATCGGAACCGAGATTCAAAAGATCATCGCCATCCGCTGAGTAGTTTTACGATTGGGTTTGATGTGCTCACCGTCAAACCCAATCTGTCAGGAAGTATGCGACATGTATGCTGCGACGCAACTCATCGTCCTCCCAGGTCGAGCACCTGTTCACCGCTGAACGTTTCGTTCCGTAGTCACTGACCACCTGTGCTGCTCCGTTCAGATCGGACCATCCCGGCGCGCCAAAAGCTGCAGTCCACTGGCTGATACGGCAGCATCGCTGGTGACCACCACCCGACAACGTGTGGAGTACCTGCCTTGCTGCCTTCCTGGTCGTAGACAAAGCTAAAAATGAAGGTTGCAAAGGGAGTTTCCCTTGACTGGTCGTCTGATAGGCAAGTGGTCAAGGGCTTGCACCTTCGGGGATGTACCGTTTCATTCAAAACCCAAACGCGTTAGATTCCAATGATCAGGCGTTCCCCCGTTTAACCCCAGCTCAGATAGACCGCATTCGTCCTCTCGGCCATATTCGGGTTGTCCGCGCAGGTGAAACTCTGTATAGACCAAACGATGTGGAGGTCCCGTTCTTTGTAGTGCTTTCAGGACAGATGGAAGTGCTGCGGCCCACCCGGGACGGCGAGCGGTCAGTGACTATCCATTCCGCGGGTTGCTTCACGGGAGAAATGACGATGATTGCGGGTCAGCGATGTTGGATTCGTGGACCCAGAACTGGTCGATGCTGGTCAGCGTCACACCGCGCGCCAGATTCGGGTACACGCGCAATCGATGATTGGAATCCGTCGTCGCTACCGTGAACTTGCGCTTACGCAGGCATAGCAGGTTGTCTTCACGCACGATGCGAGCAACACGGCGGTGGCCAACTTCCCATTTGCGATCGGGCAGTTCCGCCACGATCCGCGGACAGCCGTAGCCGGGGAACTCCAGGGCGACGCGCTGGATCTCGTCGCGCAACTCGATGTCGTGATCCTCGGGTTGGCGATCCGGATCGAAGCGATAGAACCCGGCGCGGCTAACTTGGCCGAGTTCGCACATCCGCTCGACTGTAATCGAGAACCCTTCTTCGACTTGCCGTCGGATCTGTTGATAGGTTGCGGCTTTCCAGTCAGCGCCTGCAGCATCCGCTCTTCCTCGATTCGCTGCAAGCACCCTTTCAAAAAATCGATCTCCAGGGCTTGTTGGCCGACTTTGCGCTCGAACTGCGCCACCTTCGTCTCATCCCAGCGCCGCTTTCCCAGGCCCGGGAACGCATTGCCTGCGCCGTCGCGAAACTCCTTCCGCCAGCGGTGCAGCAGGTTCGGATTTACTTCAAATGCGCGGGCCACTTTAGCCACGCTGGCGCCGGCATCCAGCCGTTGCAGCGCGGCCATCTTCACTTCTTTTGAGAACCTCCTTCTTCCTACAGCCACGAGTAAATCCCTTTCGCTGATGATCGACTCTTAACTGTTTTCTCAAGAAGCGCGACAACTCCACGGGTCGCATCTGCCGTCGGTGAGGGCGCCATCAGCGTCCACATGGTCCATCAGGCACTGGCCGAACTTTAGTCATCATCCCTGTCGTTGTATTCACGCTCTTGTGTGGGTCCGACAATCCTGCGATTTCCGCAACTCAGCAGATCTGGCGGCGCGAATTGTTCAGCATCCGATAACAGGACCGGCCCTGGCGCTCTTAAAATCGCCAGTTGAGGGATTTCGGTCAAGGCATAATACAGCGCTTCAGCGACTTGATCCTCGTGCACGTTCAGAATGGCTGAACAGGACTCCATACTGAATCCCATAAGAACTCGCATCACGAAGCTGTGTCGACGCATAGCGGTAAGCAGAAACAGCGATTGAAGCTCGGGGGGCAAAATCGAAGGCGGTTGACGGAGCGCATCGTTACAAAGGTGAAGCGCGCACTTTGCCGTCTCGAAGAGTAGTTGATTTCCAGGGAAGCTAAAATCGACTTCTGCGATTGCATCCGATACTGCCAGTTCCGCCACCTCGATGCTGCCGGTTAGGATCAAGGCGGCCAAGAGAGCGTCGCGGATTTGAGGTTCTTGAGCCATGAAGACGCGTCGCTTGTGGTCACAGGCGGCCGGCATCGATAACCGCCTGAGCGAACGCCTGCGGGGCTTCTTGGGGCAAGTTGTGTCCAATGCCGCCGCTCACAATCCTACTGACATATTTCCCCGAGAACTTCGCACGATAAGCGGCTGGGGAAGGGTGGGGTGCTCCGTTCGCATCGCCTTCCAGAGTAATAGTGGGCACTGTGATGACGGGAGCTTGAGCAAGCCGCTGTTCGAGAATGTCGTATTTGCGCTCACCCTCGGCTAAGCCAAGCCGCCAGCGATAATTGTGAAGCACAACCGCGATGTAATCGGGGTTTTCGAACGAGGCGGCTGTGCGGTCAAAAGTCGCATCGTCAAAGTTCCATTTAGGTGATGCAGTTCGCCAGATGAGCTTTCCGAACTCCCGCCGGTATCGGGTGTAGCCGAGTCTTCCCCGCTCGGTGGCGAAGTAGTATTGGTACCACCACTGATATTCGGCCTCGGGAGGCAGTGGGGTTCCGTTGGCTCTTTGGCTGCCGATCAAATACCCGCTCACGGAAACCAGCGCCTGACACCTCTCCGGCCATAACGCCGCGACAATATTCGCCGATCGGGCTCCCCAATCAAACCCCGCGACGGTTGCCTTGTGAACACCAAGAGCATCCATCAGATCGATTACATCGCTTGCGACCGCGGCCTGTTGTCCATTGCGCGGAGCATCGCTCGAGAGGAATCGGGTTGTGCCGCATCCGCGCACGTATGGCACAATCACGCGGTAACCGGCAGACTCGAGCAAGGGTGCAGCATCGAGGTAGCTGTGGATGTCATACGGCCAGCCATGCAACAGTAAGGCTACTGGACCGTCTGCTGGACCGGCCTCAGCGTAACCAACGTTCAGCAGACCTGCTTCAATCTGCTTGACAGTCTTAAAGGAGGCGCGACCGCCCGCCATAGTTTTGGACACTTGAACCTGATCTGTTTGCGCGTTCAGGCAGGCTCCCGCTCCGCCAAGAACGGCGCTACGGAGAACGTTACGACGACTTCTTTTGCTGTTTCCAAACGGTTGTATTGTGCTCATCACGGTGCTCTTTTCCGGATTTCGCTTGTCTCAGAACCTCTGCTCGAATCCGTACCAGGCAAACTGCACGCCACCCTCCAGCCAAAAACCACGCTGCCACCTCCTGCCTTTTTATTGGAATGAAAGGTGTTTGTCCGGGCCGACGATGAGTACAACGCCTGTACAGTGTCGACCACTCGGCTCAATTGACGACTGCTGGTGCCGAATAGTGGCCGCAGCGTCAGGCTCCCCACAGAGCTTTCGACAAATCCTGCTCATAATCTTGGGTGATGGAATCGCCTCAATGGACGTAAAAGCCGCATTCAGTGGTTCTGGAAAGCTCTTTCAGACCGTGGTATCTTTCCCCAGAGGGATGCCCGGTTGCCCGTGCAGAGCCCACGCCACTGCCCGGGCAGGACGCCTTCGCGTGGCAAAAACCCAAGCAACCCTTAACGTAGATCGCTCTGCTTATTTCCCTCGCTGACCAAAGGCGCCGGCACAGTTGGTGGGCGGTCATCAGAGCGCGGTCCATTTGTCAGGTTGAGAATCCTAGCTGCCGCGCTGAATGTGAAGCGCCTTGATGCGAGATGCAAGTGTACTCGGACGAATGCCCAGGAGATCGGCCGCACCGCCCTTACCCGAGATACGCGAGTTGGCCTGTCGGAGGGCGCAGATCACATTGGCGCGTTCCCGGTTGCGCCACTCCTGCTCCGGAATGACGGTCTCGCCGGAGCCAGGCGGGAGCGGAGCAGGGCGAACTGGCCGGATACTAGGCTTGTTCGTCTCCGGCAGGTCGAAGGCGAGTTTCGCCCCGCGCGACACGATCACAGCGCGCTCCAGCACATTCTGTAGTTCCCGGACATTGCCCGGCCAATCGTATCGTTGTGCTCTCTCCATCTCCCGCGCTGGAACGTTCGGGGCGGGGATGTGAAACCGCAGCGCCGCCTGGCGGATAAAGTGTGCGACCAACGCGGGGACGTCCTCCTTTCGATCGCGCAATGGCGGCACTTCCATTGGGAATACGCCTAGCCGGTAATACAGATCCAGCCGAAAACGCCCTTGATCTACTTCCTTTCGAAGATCCCGGTTGGTGGCCGCAACCACCCGGACATTCACCCTGCGTGTTGACTCATCGCCGACGCGTTCGAATTCTCCTTCCTGCAAAACTCGGAGCAGTTTGGATTGCAGATCCAGAGGGATCTCGCCGACTTCATCCAGGAAGAGTGTTCCACCATCCGCTAGCTGAAAACGACCGATACGGTCACGGATAGCTCCGGTGAACGAACCCTTCGCATGTCCAAAGAACTCGCTCTCAAACAGCTCATGCGGGATCGAGCCGCAGTTGACTTTCACTAGAGGCTTGCGCGAACGGCTACTCCGCTGATGAATGGCGCGCGCAATCAGTTCCTTGCCTGTGCCGCTCTCTCCCAGCACCAAAACATTCGCGTCCGTGGCAGCGACCAGTTCCACCTGGTGCAGCACACGTTGGAGCGCTGGACTCCTGCCGAGGATCTCGCCGAAGGACCCCGCCGATTCCACCTCTTCCCGAAGGTAGTCGCGTTCCAATTCCAAATCCCGCCGGAGTGTCTCGTTTTCCTCGAAAGCCCTTGCGTTCGCGATAGCGACCGCTGCGGCACTGGCCATCGTGCGCAACCAGTTGTAGCAGTCGTCATCAGCCGGCGTGCGGCGAAACACGGCAAGAACACCGAGCGGCTGCCCGCGAAACATGAGTGCGTGGCCGGTGAAACTGGCTAGTCCCTCGGCCTGGGCCCACGCGGGATCACGAACCCAGCGCCCATCCGTCGCGAGATCCGCAATCCGAATGGATTCTCCCGTTGTGCCGATATGCGCGATCTTCAGATTGCCCGGCGAAAGCGGAATTCGATGAAAGGCGCCGTCAATGCGGGTCCAATTGGTCTGGAGCGTAACCGGAGTACCGGCGCTGGCGCGCAGATGCAGCGCCGGTTCCGGGTTGAGTTCCCCTGAACGGCATACCGGGCAGTCCTGATCAGCCTCGCGCAACCAGAGTCGTGCGAGAGCGACACCTGGCTGGCGTGCGACCGCATCGATGATTGTGGTCAGAACGGCCGGCAGGGAGCGCTGCTCCGCGATGGCGAGAATGACCGGCGGTAAGGACTCCAGTTCCACTTGTCGATCATATCGCGAAATCTCGCGGGATGGTCTCAACTTCTCGCGACTCACGAATTCTCGCGATCGACAACCTTCTGCCGATGTCCAAATGCTCCAACCACTTACGCGACTTCGCGGATTGGCTCTCCCCATGCACCCTCTTGGGTATCGCAAACGCGACGAAAGAGAGAACCGAATGCAACGAATCACTGCAGTGCGCCCTGCGGAAGCAACTGGCAAAGCCAAAGAGCTTCTCGATGGCGTCCAGGCCAAGCTGGGCATGACGCCGAACCTGATGAAAACGCTCGCGACCGGTCCCGCCGCACTGGAGGCTTACCTCAAATTCGGAGCTGCCCTCAGCACCGGCAAGCTGGACGCGAAGTTTCGAGAACAGATCGCCCTCGCGGTGGCCCAGGCCAATTCCTGCGAATACTGCCTCTCCGCACATACCGCCTTCGGGCAGATGATGGGCCTGAAGCCGGAGGAGATCGCGGCCAGCCGCGAAGCTCATTCTCGGGATGCCAGGCGCGACGCCGGCCTCCACTTCGTGCAGACGCTCGTCGTGCAGCGCGGCATGGTGTCGGACCAGGAAGTGGCGCAAGTGAAGGCGGCCGGATTCAGCGACGGCGAAATCGCCGAACTGGTCGCCAACGTGGCCGTCAACATCTTCACCAACTACTTCAATCATGTCGCGGGTACCGAAGTCGATTTCCCCCAGGTGCCGGTCGCCATGGAAGCTGCCCGAGCCTGAATCCACCGACAAGGAACGACGACCATGAACACTCCTCAAACCTTCAACCGCACCGTGACGATTCAGGGTCTCCAGATTGCCTACCGCGAGGCCGGCGATCCGGGCAAGCCCAAACTGGTTTTGTTGCACGGCTTCCCGGCTTCCTCCCACCAGTACCGGAATCTGATTCCCGCGCTGGCCGATCGCTTTCACGTGATCGCGCCGGATTATCCGGGCTTCGGTAATAGCGACATGCCCGACCCTGCAAGCTTCGCGTACACCTTCGACAAGCTCGCCGATGTGACGGAGGCGTTCCTGAAGGACCGTGGCTTCGACCACTACGGGCTCTTCGTTCAGGACTACGGCGGACCGGTAGGCTTCCGCATCGTGCTGCGCAATCCGCAGGCGCTCGACTGGCTGATCGTCCAGAACACCAACGCGTATGAGGTCGGCTTCAGCAAAGCCTGGGATGGCTTTCGTCATGCACTCTGGCAGAACCGGAGCGCGGAAAACGAAGCGGCCCTTGCCGCGTTCCTGGAACATGACGCCATCAAAGGGATCTACCTCCACGGAGCAAAAGATCCGGACCTGATCAGTCCGGACAACTGGAAGTCGGACTTCGGTTTCATGGAGCGTCCGAATGCGCGTCGTGTGCAACTCGATTTGTTCTACGACTACCGCACCAATGTGGACCTGTACCCGCAATGGCAGGCGTTCTTGAGGACGAACCAGCCCAAGACCGTGATCTTCTGGGGCCAGGACGATCCGTTCTTCACGCCGGAAGGCGGCGAGGCCTATCTCAAGGATCTGCCCAAAGCGGAGATGCACCGGTTGGCCGCCGGGCATTTTGCGGTGGAGGACTCGCTGAACGAAATCGCCGCCGGCATTCACCGCTTCTACGCGGAACAGGTGGCCGGCATCGGGCAAGCGGCTAACGTCTGACACAACGGCGGGCGGCGCTTGAATCAGCTCTGCCCGCACCAAGGAATCCAATATGTCATCGCCGATCATCATCGCTCCGCCCTTCACGCTGGAGACCGCAACCAGGAAAGTGCAACTGGCGGAAGACGCCTGGAACTCGCGCGACCCCGAACGGGTCGCGTTGGCCTACTCGCCGGACTCCGAATGGCGCAACCGTACGGAGTTCCTTTCCGGCCGAGCAGCGATCGTCGCCTTCCTGAAAAGGAAATGGGCCAAGGAACTTGAATACCGTCTGAAAAAGACGCTGTGGGGATTCCGCGAGAATCGCATCGCGGTGAGCTTTGAGTATGAGTGGCACAACGCAAGCGGCCAGTGGTTCCGATCCTACGGCAATGAACTCTGGGAGTTCGACGATGCGGGACTGATGCGGCGCAGGCTGGCCAGCATCAACGATGCGGAGATTCTGGAATCCGAACGCCGGGTGCTGTGAGGAGGTGTCCATGTACGTCAAAGAAATTTGGCGATATCCGGTGAAATCGATGGCCGGGGAACATCTGGAGCGGGCGAACATCACTCCGCTGGGGATTGAAGGTGACCGCGTGGTTCTGGTTCTGAATGGCCACGGGCGGATCGTGACCGCGCGCTCTCACCCTGCCCTCCTCGGACACAAAGGGACGACGGATGCGAACGGTGTGCCGATGGTGGACGGAAGACCGTGGACAGACCCAGACGTGTTGGCGGACGTTCGCAAGATCGGCGGCGCGCGCGCCGAACTGATACACGACCAGTCCGCGGAGCGCTTCGATGTACTGCCACTTCTCGTTGCCACCGACGGCGCAATCGCCGCATTCGGTAGGGGTGGAAGGCGCTTACGTCCGAACCTGGTGATCGGCGGTGTCGAGGGCCTGGAGGAACGAGACTGGCCTGGTAAGACGTTGCGCATCGGCACCGCCGTGATCGCAGTGGACAGCCTCCGCGGACGGTGTGTGATGACGACCTACGATCCGGATACGCTGCAACAGGATTCCGGCGTGTTGAAAGACATCGTGAAGCGCTTCGGTGGAAAACTGGCGCTGAACTGCGGTGTCGAACACGGCGGCATCATCGAACGCAATCAGGAAGTGGAGCTACTGTAGCCTCTTTGACCAGCGAGGAACTGCGCCGCAAATACTGTCCGGAACAAATACGCTTACTCTTCGTAGGTGAGTCGCCGCCTGAATCGGGGCGGTTCTTCTACCGGCGTGACTCAGGGTTGTATCAAGTCGTGCGTGACGTGTTTGCTGCCGTCGCGCCCTCCGTCAACGACGAGAACTTCCTGAAGAACTTCCAGGCATCTGGTTGCTATTGGGTCGACCTGTAGCTCGGAGCCTGTAGACCGGATGAGGCCATCTCACCGCCGCGCCGCGTGCCGGGCAAGCGAACCTTCTCTAGCACTCAGTATTGCGAGACTCGGTCCGCAGATGATTGCGACAATGCTGCGCTCTATGGAAGTGAACGTTTCGAACGCCGTCGCAAAGACGTCTTGGAGCGGACTGCTACTCCACTTCCCCTACACCGGTCTGCTGCCCGTGTTGAGCGCCTGCTGCGAACGATGGCAGAATCGTCATGCTGTCGGGTCCCGCTCACGGGTGTTTGTTCGCACGACTGGCGCGAAAGAGAATCGGAGTGTTGGCAACGAGCACCGCAATTACTTGGCATTTTAGCCCCTGATTTAGAAGCGGGGGACCGCATTCAAACCGGCGACTTCCCAGCTTGGGAATCGGCTCTAGATTGTAAATAAAGAACATAGGCGTCTAATGGTGTCAATGCACGGCGATAGAAAACACCCTGTTTCAAATATCCTGTCCAAAGTGCTCCGTTAATGGAGCAGTCTTGGACCAGAGACCCTGCTCCGTTTATTGAGCCGAGCAATTGGCGGAGATCACGACCGGCAGCGAGAATAGCCAGAAGTTCCCATGCGCAGAGTTTCACGGATTTCCCAGATCGAAGAGATCACCGCAGCCTGTCGGTACGTCAGCCCTTCCAGTTGGCGTGGGCTATCAACTCCTTGACAAGCGTGTTGGGAAAGGTGCGGCTGGGCGTGATCGCAAAGAATCTCTCCTTGATCGATGCAAGCCGGTGGCGCTCGACCAGGGAACCCGCGCGCAATTCGTCCTTAACGACAACCCTCGGGACTAGCGTAACTGCCTTGCCCCGAAGTGCCATGATGCGCAGCATAGCCATGTCATCGACTTCCGCCGCGATGATCGGGCGAATTCCCGCCTGATGAAGTATCAGGTCAAACCCTGCACGAATGTCGCTTTCCAGACTCGGTAGAATCACGGGCGTCTTGGTAAGATCCTCCGGAAACCGGAACGCTGCCTTCCCAGGGACTGGCCGCCCGACGATGCTCACTTCCTGCTCCGCCAAGAGATGACTGTAGTGTTCCGTTTCGGCATCCCTTCGGAGAGCGTGATTCGAAAGGACGACATCCACCTCATGATTGCGTAGCTGGACGATGAGATCGCGCAGGACGCCGGAGCGGAGTACAAGCTCGACATCCCGCCGATTCCGGAGTGGTTTCACAAACTCCCATTGAAAGTTCCGGGAGAGCGTCGCCACCGCCCCAACTCGTAGGACCTGACGTGCCCTCCGGGAGCGGTGTTGGAGCGTATCGACCAGTTCCTCTCCTGCCCGGAAGATGGAGTCAGCGTACTGTAGCGCCATCTGGCCTGCTTCCGTGAGCACCAGTTGCCGGTTCTTCCGAACAAACAAGGGGTGCCCCAGGGTTTCCTCCAGGTGGCGAAGCTGAATGCTGAGTGCGGATTGCGCAACGTTCATCCTGTGGGCCGCCTTGGTCAGGCTCCCTTCGTGAGCGATCGCCCAAAAGTACCGAAGATGATGATAGTTCAGCAACATACGCTTCCCTATAGATATATCAGATAGAACGATCGCATATAAAACATCTATTGGAGAGAACCAGCTGTCCTGTCCTATCCTGCCAACATATGGAAGAAAACGAATCACGAATCGTGCGGGCGGGACACCAGGCTGCCTTCTGGGCACAGCTCTACGCAGGTGTCTGCTTCCTCTCTGCCTTGTTAGGGACTGCCTTTTTCGGCCGGCTGACAAGCGTCCTCCTGGTTCTCAGCACCTTTCTCTTTGCCGTCGTCTGCCGCTATTCGAAGCGATACATGATGGGAGACCCGGCTCAGGCGCGGTTCATGTTTTGGCTTTGCCTTACGGGCTCGTTCGTGTTCGCGTTGGTTCTCGCCCAGAACCTCCTGCTGTTTGCGATCGCCTGGTGTGGGATCAGTCTCAGCCTGCACCAACTGCTTCAGTTCTACAAGGACCGTCCTGGGGCGCTCATCGCGGCACGCAAGAAATTCCTGATCAGCCGTCTGGGAGACACCGCACTCATCGCAGCTCTCATTCTGACATTCGCCGAATTCCACACGTGGAATTTCGATGCCGTCTTCAACGCCACCGCACAGTTTCGAGCCGCCGGAGTTGAAAACCTGCCGCTGTCCGTGAGCTTGATCTGCGGTTTCCTTGTATTCGCCGCGCTCCCCAAGTCCGCGCAGTTCCCCTTTCATAGCTGGTTGCCGGATACGATGGAGACCCCGACCCCAGTCTCTGCTCTCATGCACGCCGGGATCATCAACGCCGGTGGCATCCTGATCATTCGGCTAAGTCCGCTCATCTCACTCTCTGACACCGCCATGCTGGCTCTGACCTTGATCGGGGGCTTTACCGCGCTCTTCGCCTCAGTCGTCATGTTGACCCAGGCAAGTATCAAACGGTGTCTCGCCTTTTCGACGGTGGCGCAAATGGGATTCATGATGCTCGAATGTGGACTTGGGGCGTTTCACTTGGCGCTGCTTCACCTAGTCGCCCACTCTCTGTATAAGGCCTACACCTTTCTTTCCTCGGGAAGCGTTGTCCTTGCGAAGACCGAAAGGTCTCAGCCCCTCACAAGCCCTGCCACCGTTCTCTGCTGCATATTGGCCGGGTTCGCCATCAGCTTCTCTACCGCGGCGGCGACGGGAATGGCTCCTCTGGACCAATTCGTTCTGAACGGCATCTTTTCGCTCGCCTTGGCGCAGATGCTCTGGAGCGTGTGGGGCAACTTGAACCGGTTCTGGCAGGTTCCACTGGGCATCGCTGCGGGTGCGGTTCTAAGCTTGGTCTACTTTGGGCTAGATCGGCTGGCCGAACTCGTGGTGAAGCCATCTCACACTGAGCTGAACTGGTCTGGCCTGAACATTCTTACCTTGTTCCTGATCGTAGCCGCGGTTCAAACACAGCTCCCTCTGCTCGCGCGCACTTCCTTCGGCAGGCATGTCTACGTTCATGCAAGAAATGGCTTCTACTTCAACACCCTGGCAAATCGCGCAACCACCGCGCTCTGGCCCGTACAAGTCTCCCAGGAGGGAAGATAACATGGCGCTCACACTTTCATCGACTGAGGCACTGCCAAGTACCGACGTAGCCGTAGAGGAGGCATGCCGCCGGATTCCGCCTCTCTGGCCACTCCAGAACTTTGTGGCAGTGAATCCGTTCCTAGGATTGAGCGGTATGCCCTTCGCGGAAGCTGCTCAGTTGCTCGGAAAGGTGGCTCACCGTGCGCCACTGATGAACCGCGAGTACTACCGGAGTAAGATCCGGGATGGGTCCATCTCTTCCTGGAACGTAAGGGCTGCTCTCGTCCAATACGGAAGTGCCGTCGATCCAGCCGATCCGATCACCTGGCTTGATGGCCAGTTGCAGGAGTCCAATCGCCTGGAACGGCTGCTCACGGTCGCCGACCGGCTTGACCTGGTCAACGGATCCGGATGGGCCGCATTTGTCATAGACGAGATCTCCAAGTGGTGCTCCTCCTACTTCGACCGCGGACAGAGCTCGTGGAAGATGCCCTGCAAAGAACTTCCTCTTTACCAGGCGTGGAAAAGCATGGCGGTAATCGACGCCAACCCGGAAGTCTTCGGCCTCCCTGGGTTTCGTCAACACATTAGGCAGCTCCCAGACTCAGAAGACGCCTCGATCGATTACGCCCTTCGCCTGCTCAACGTTCCGGCTGAACTCAGCAGCGACTTCCTGCATCGGGAACTGATGAGCGTACCCGGATGGAGCGCCTATTGCGCCTATCAGGATCGGCAAGGACCCGAGGCAAGAAACGTGCAACAGCTTCTGGCAATCCGGCTTGCCTACGATACCGCTTTGCTATCCCTGGATCCCAACTGGACATGTGGTTTCGCTCACGAAGCCGCACCTACCGGATTCGCCGAAGCCGAATACATCGCTCAGTTGGCGATGGAGCATGCATTCCGATCGAATCTGGTAGGAAAGCTACAGCAAGTGCCGTCTCGGCCCGTTGCGCCTTCACGAAAGGCGCTTCAGGCGGTTTTCTGCATCGATGTACGCTCAGAGGTCTATCGCCGGGCTCTTGAAGCTCAATCCCCCAACATCGGAACCATTGGCTTCGCCGGATTCTTCGGCATGTCGATAGAATTCTCCTCCACCGCACGGTGTCCGGTTCTCATTGCGCCGAAGCACCAAGTCCATGCCACACAGGATCCTTCCCTGCGAAGCGATATGGGAGGGCAAGTTGCGGCAGTTTGGAAGAACCTCCGCAACTCAGCTTCCTCTTGCTTCTCGTCCGTCGAGGTTGGCGGCGCCTGCTTTCCAGCACAGTGGGATCCGAAGCTTGGAATTCACGTGACTTGAAGTCGCGGC
>JADMIO011095994.1_pt1 | contig 38091 bp, 29 predicted proteins | sample 8958161 | NCBI WGS metagenome assembly JADMIO01 (sample SAMN16585339, study PRJNA669376) | soil metagenome | isolation source: Crop rotation soil | place: USA: Cullars Rotation, Alabama | collected 2011 | reverse complement strand
GCGACAACTTGTCCACGTGGAATTCTAAGCTTAGGATCCCAATGTGCTGGAAAGGGTTACAGCGGCGTCCGCGAACCTGCCGCCGCTCACGAATTGCCAGGTCATCAACCAGACGCCCGCCGGCTACGCGCTCCGGCAGACGGATCCCTCGCCGAGCCCGCTGCGCATCGGTGAGCTGATCGCGCTGCGTGTCGAAGGCCGCCCCGGACCGCAAGTCGCGATCGTGCGCTGGTTTCGCAACACGCTCAAGGGCAGCGCGCTCGAATTCGGTTGCGAGATCCTGTGCGACAACCCCGAAGCCGCCGCGGCCGCCGGGGAAAGCGCGGGCGACGGAGAAAAGCGCGCCCCGGTTGTGATCTTCCCGGTTCCGTCGCGAAACGAAGCGGACAGCGCTCTACCGCAGGTCGTCACGGCCTCGGGTGTGTTCGGCGTCGATCAAGGGATGGCGCTGACGCGAGGCAAGGAGACGGGCTTTGCGGTGTTGACGAAGCTCGTCGAGCAGGGGCCCGGCTTCGAGATCTTCGATTACGCGCCGGTGAGCTGACGCGACGCTACTCCGATCCGGGTCCGACCTCGGGCGGCTTGGCCGTCGCAAGACTCCCAAGTCCTTTCGGCATCGGAAATACGATCCGCTCGATCGTTCCATCGAGCTCGCGAAGGTCGTCCGCACCGAGCTCGGCGAGACGTGCCAGGACGTCGCGCACGAGCACTTCCGGCGCCGAAGCGCCCGCTGTCACGCCGACGCGCTGCTTGCCGGCGATCCATTCGGGCCGAAGCTCCTCGGCGCGATCGATCATGTACGCAGGCACGCCGCGATTCGCAGCGACCTCGCGCAGCCGGTTGGAATTCGAGCTGTTCGGGCTGCCCACGACGATCACGGCGTCGACCAACGCCGCAAGGTTCTTGACAGCGTCCTGGCGGTTCTGCGTCGCATAGCAGATGTCGTCGCGCTTCGGACCGACGATCGCGGGATAGCGACGCTTCAACGCATCGACGATCTCCGCCGCGTCGTCGACGGAGAGCGTCGTCTGCGTCACGTATGCGAGCGGAACCGTGTCGGCGATCGCGAGCCGCTCGACATCGTCGATCGATTCGACGAGATGAACGCCGGCCTCCGACTGCCCCATCGTTCCTTCGACCTCGGGATGTCCGGCGTGTCCGATCATCACGATCTGCCGGCCCTGCTCGTGCATCTTCACGACTTCCGAATGCACCTTGGTGACGAGCGGACATGTCGCGTCGAACACGTTGAGACGCCGTTCGGCCGCTTCGGCGCGAACGGCCTGCGATACGCCGTGCGCGGAGAAGACGACGGTGCTGCCCCGGGGTACTTCGTCGAGGCTCTCGACGAACACCGCACCCTTCGTCCTGAGATCATCGACGACGTAGCGGTTGTGGACGACTTCGTGTCGAACGTAGATCGGCGCACCGAAACGGGAGAGCGCCTGCTCGACGATCGCGATCGCGCGATCGACGCCTGCGCAGAAGCCGCGTGGATTCGCGAGCAGCACTTTCACGGCGCCCCCTTGGCCGCGTGCGCCGGACCGTCGTCGCGCCGCCTCAGGCTTTCGAAGATCAGGATCGCGACGCCCACGGTGATCGAGCTGTCGGCGACGTTGAACGCCGGATACGCCCATCCCGCGTAGTGAAAAAGGAGGAAGTCGACGACCTTGCCGATCACGAGGCGGTCGTAGAGATTGCCGAGCGCGCCGCCGAGGATCAGCGCGAGCCCGGCGCCATACCATGCACTGCCGCCGCGTCTGAGCAGCGCGACGATGACGACGGCGGCAGCGACGGCGATCGCGACGAAGAACCAGCGCTGCCAACCCGATGCTGCGCTCAAGAAGCTGAATGCGGCGCCCGTGTTGAACGTAAGCACGAGGCTGAAGAACGGCGTAACCGCAAAGGCTTCGCCCTCCCGGAGGGTCGCGACGATCCCTGCCTTCGTCGCCTGGTCGGCGGCGATGACGATCGCGCTCAACCAAAGCCAGCGCGTCCAGTTCGACTTCGCTTGCATGCCTTCGCTGCTCACGCGAACGCGCGCGCTTCGCCTGGCCCGGTCAGGTTCGACACGCAGCGTCCGCAAAGCGTCGGATGCGCGGCATCGCCGCCGATGTCGGGGCGATAGTGCCAGCAACGCTCGCACTTCGAATACGGGCTCGGCCGGGCGGTGATCGAGAGCGCATCGCCCTGTGCGACCTTCGCCGCCGAGGTGATCAGCACGAAGCGCAGGTCGTCGCCGAGGCTTGCAAGCGCGTCGTAGTCAGCGCCGGGTGCCGTGATCGCGACTTCCGCCTGCAGCGAAGATCCGACCTTGCCATCCTGCCGAAGCACCTCGAGCTCCTTCTGCACGGCGGAACGCACGGCGAGGATCCGATTCCACTTGGCGAGGAGCGCGTCCTCGTCGGGCGGCGCCGGCAGCGTATCGGCCCACGTGCGGCAGAAGATCGTGGCGTCGTCCGGATGCACGATGCGCCACGCCTCCTCGGCGGTGAACGAGAGGACGGGTGCCATCAACTCGAGGAGCGCATCGCGGATCAGCGCGAGCGCGCTCTGCGCCGAGCGCCGCGGCCGGCTCGTCTTCGCGGTCGTATAGAGACGATCCTTCAGCACGTCGAGATAGAAACCGCCGAGATCCTCGGAGCAGAATGTCTGCAACCGCTGCACGACGACATGGAACTCGTAGCGCCCGTAGTCTTCGCGCATGGCTTTCGACAGCGCACGCGTGGCGGCGATCGCATAGCGGTCGATTTCGAGCAGCTTGGCAAGCGGCACGGCGTCGACAGCGGCGTCGAAATCGGCGGTGTTCGCCATCAGGAATCGCAAGGTGTTGCGGATGCGCCGGTAGCTCTCGACGACCCGCTTCAGGATCTCGTCGGAGATCGACAGCTCGCCCGAGTAGTCGGTGGCCGCGACCCACAGCCGCAGGATCTCGGCGCCGAGCGTATTCGACACCTGCTGAGGCTCGACGCCGTTGCCGAGCGATTTCGACATCTTCCTGCCCTGACCGTCGACGGCGAAGCCGTGGGTGAGCAGCGCCTTGTAGGGCGGCACGCCGTTCAGCATGCAGGAGATCAAAAGCGATGAATGGAACCAGCCCCGATGCTGGTCCGATCCTTCGAGATAGAGGTCAGCGGGGAACCCGGTGTCCTTCGCGTGCGACCCGGCGCCGCTTGCACGTCCGTTCGGGCCGCCCAGTACCGTCTGGTGCGTCGATCCCGAATCGAACCAGACGTCGAGCGTGTCCTTCACCTTGACATACTGGTCGAGATCGTCGGCGTCGAGCTCGGCGAGATCGAGCGTCTGCCACGCCTCGATGCCGGATTTCTCGACGCGTTGCGCGACCTGCTCGAGCAGCGCGAGCGTGCGCGGATGCAGCGCCGCGGTTTCCTTGTGCAGGAAGAACGGCATCGGCACGCCCCATTGGCGCTGCCGCGACAGCGTCCAATCGGGCCTGTTCGCGATCATTCCGTACAGCCGGGCCTTTCCCCAGCCGGGGAAGAACTGCGTCGCCTCGATGCCCGCGAGCGCGAGCTCGCGCAGTGTCGCCGTCGGCTTGACGCCGTTCCATCCAGGCACCTCGTCCATCCCGGCGAACCACTGGGTCGTCGCGCGATAGATGATCGGAGTCCGGTGCCGCCAGCAGTGCATGTAGCTGTGGGTGAATTTTTCGTCGGAGAGCAGCGCTCCGGCGCCTCTCAATTCGGCGACGATGTGCGGGTTCGCCTGCCAGATGTTCTCGCCGCCGAAAAGCGGCAGACTGGTCGCGAAGCGTCCGTCGGCGCCCACGGGATTCAGGATTTCGTCGTCCTTCATCCCGTAACGCCGGCAGGAGAGAAAGTCGTCGACGCCGTACGCCGGGGAGGAGTGAACGATCCCCGTGCCCTGATCGAGCGACACATAATCGCCAAGATAGACGGGCGAGGTGCGATCGTAGAGCGGGTGGCGAAAACGAATCCGCTCGAGCGCCGCGCCGTTGGCGGTGGCGACGACGCTGCCTTCGAGCTTGAATCGCGCAAGACACGCGGCGACGAGATCCTGCGCGAGCACGAGGTGCCCGCGCGCGGTGGCCACGAGCGCGTACATGAGATCCGCATTGACGTTGAGCGCCTGGTTCGACGGGATCGTCCATGGCGTCGTCGTCCAGATCACCGCCATGACAGGGCCGTCCGGCAGCATCGCGAGCCCGAACGCGGCGGCGAGCTTCGCTCGCTCCGCGTCATCGATCGGAAATCCGACGTCGATCGCGCTGTCGGTTCGATCTTCGTATTCGACCTCGGCCTCAGCAAGCGCGCTGCCGCAGTCGAAGCACCAGTTGACGGGCTTCAGCCCGCGATAGACGAAGCCCTTTTCCAGAACGCGTCCGAGCGTTCGGATCTCGTCCGCTTCACTCTTGAACGCCATGGTCGTGTACGGATGATCCCAGTCGCCGAGCACGCCGAGGCGCTGGAAGTCCGCCATCTGCCGCGTGATCTGCTCGCTCGCGTAGACCCGCGCGAGGCTCTGCGTCTGCTCGACCGGGATGTTCTTGCCGTAGCGCTTCTCGATCTGCACTTCGATCGGCATCCCGTGGCAGTCCCAGCCGGGCACGTAGGGCGCGTCGAACCCCGCGAGCTCCTTGCTCTTGACGACGATGTCCTTCAGGATCTTGTTGACCGCGTGTCCGATATGGATGTCGTTGTTCGCGTAGGGCGGGCCGTCGTGCAGCACGAAGCGCGGCCGTCCGAGCGATGCGGTCCGGATCGCGGCATAGACCCCTTTCTGCTGCCACGCCTTGACCCAGAGCGGCTCGCGCTTCGCGAGGTCGCCGCGCATCGGAAACGGCGTGTCCGGAAGATTCAGCGTCTTCTTGTAGTCGATTTTGTGATCGTCGGGCATTGGGACTGTCGATTGGTTTCTAAGGCTCGCCGTGGCCGTTGCTCGGGGCCGCTCGGGCCCGCGCGGCCTCAACAGGCCCTGAAGTAGTCGCGCGCCTGCGCGACATCGGTGCGGATCTGGCTCGTCAACGCGTCGAGATCGGCATAGCGTTCCTCGTCGCGAAGCTTGTGGACGAATTCGACGCCGACGCGCTTACCGTAGATGGTGTCGTCGAAGTCGAAAATGAAGACCTCCAGCAGCGGCACGCCCGACACCGACACGGTGGGACGCACACCGACGCTCGCGACACCCGTTCGCGGCGCTCCGCCGAGCCCGTGGACGCGAACCGCGAAAATCCCGCTCAACGGGGGTTTTCGCGCGAGCGCGATATTGGCAGTCGGGAAGCCGAGATTCCGGCCGAGCTTCGCGCCGTGCGCTACGCGGCCGGAGATCACGAACGGACGCCCCAGCAGCGCGGCGGCGTGCGCAAGCTCGCCCTTCGCGAGCGCGCTGCGCACGGCCGTCGACGAAACGCGCTCGCCGTCGACGGCGACGGTGCGCATCGATTCGACGCTGAACGTACGCGCCGCACGCCGTAGCGTCGCGAGGTCGCCCGTGCGGCCCTTGCCGAAGCGGAAATCCTCGCCGACGAGCACCCAGCGAACGTCGAGCTTGCGTACGAGCACCTCGTCGATGAAAACTTCGGGTGAAAGGGCCGCAAGCTTGGCGTTGAAGCGCGCGACGAACATCAACGCGACGCCGCGTGCGCGGAACTGCTCGATCTTCGTGCGCAACGTCGAGAGCCGTGGCGGGGCCCCTGTGCGCGCGAAGAACTCGCGCGGCGGCGGATCGAACGTGAGCACCGCCGAGGGCAGCGCGAGGTCCTCGGCCGCCTCGATGAGGCGGTCGAGCATCGCCTGGTGGCCGCGATGGACGCCGTCGAAATTGCCGATCGTCAGCGCCACCGGCGGGGTGGCGGACGTGGGCAGGCCGCGATAGACGCGCACGAAAGAGCCTCAATGCAACAAGATCATGAATATTAGCGGATTTCGCAGTCCTTCGCCGGTGCGCTAGCGCAACGCAGCAGCGCTCGGCGCACGATCGTCGTACGCCCATTCGCGCCACGCCCCCTGCAGCGGAAAGTACAGCCCCAGGCGGATCGGTCGCGGATCGAGCGCGCGAACGAGGCGCGCATAGCGCTCGAGCTGGCCGCGATAGCGCGCCACCTCGCGCTCGATGAACGCATCGACGTCGGCGCCTTCATGCGTGCCGGTCTTGAAATCGACGATCCAGCGCACGTCGTCCGCCACGAAGCTCCGATCGATGGCGATATGCGCGACGGTACCCTCTTCGAGCCCCGCGAGCGCCCATTCGGAGCGAGCGTCGACGTGGGTCGGATCCAATAGCCAGCGGCCGCGCTCGCCGCTGATCATTCGCTGCACCGACTGCGTGACCCTGGCCGCGGCGCCGTCCAGATCGGCGTCGCCGACGCCGGCGCTCGAGAGCTCCATCCGAATTCGCGCGCTCAGCCCCGCGGCACGCTCGGCATTCCATGCCGCCAATCCATCGCGCGCGATCTGCGCGATTATCCGGTGAGCGACGATTCCGACGTGGCGCGCCGTCTCGCGGGCCCAGTCGAACGGGATGAGTTCGACTTTCGCGTACGAGGGCGCCACCGTCGGCACGCCGGCGGTCGGTTGGGCCGGCTTCCACACCGCTGCGACCCGCGAGAGCAACCGCTCATCGGGCGCGGGCTCCGTCATCGGGGCGGCCGTCGGCGCTTCGACTGCCGATTGGATCGCGTCCCAGCACTTTGCGAGCGCGGATCCCGCAGGCGGCGGCGCCCAGCTCGCGACGCCGTCCCTCACGCGGACGTCGAGCACCGCCGTCAGATGCAGCCGCCGCTTCGCGCGCGTGCAGCCGACGTAGAGGAGCCGCGCGAGCTCGGCGCTTTGCTCCTCGGCGCGGAGCAATCCGAGGTAGGCGTGGATCGGATCGGCGTTGCCGCCTGCCGCTACCGTCGGCGCGAGCAGCAAGCCCTGCGGCCGCCGCCGCCAGCGCAGGATCTCCGGATCCTCGCGCTGCGTCGCCCGCGCGAGCCCGGGGAGGATGACCGTATCGAACTGCAAACCTTTGGCGCGATGCAGCGTCATCACATGCACGCGCGTGTCGTTCGTCGTCTCCGGCGCGACGAACCGCGTCCACAGCGCATCGGTCAATGCCGACCACTCCGGGATATCGCCGGCGACCTCGTGCTCGGCAAGCAAGGCGAAATAGCGGTCGGCGGCGTCGAGGTCGACCGCCTCGCGGACGCATGCCGGACCGCCCAGCGCGAGCCAGGCGCCGCGCACTCTCGAGGAAATCCCGGCGCGCCCGCGGGCAGCAAGCGCGGGAGCGACAACTTCTGCGATGCGCGCAAAGCGAAGCTGTCCGTCAGTCGAGAGACCGGCGATACCGGTGGGGTCGACGACGAGGCTTGCGATCGAGTCCGAGCGCTGCGCGGATGCGGCGGCGACGACGGCGAAGATATCGTGAAGCGTCAATCCGCACCACGGCGCACGAAAGATCGCGAGCCAGGCGAGGCGATCGGCGGGCTGCAGCAACGCATGCGTCAGCGCCAGGAGGTCGAGTACCGACTGCCTCTGGCCGAGCGCGTCGACGTCCACCGCGGCGAAGGCGATGTTCGCGTCGCGCAGAACGGTCAGCAGCGGATCGAGGTGCGTGCGCGAGCGCACGAGGATACCGATCCGCTCCGCGCCCTCGGCGGTGGCATCGCGCACGAGGGCGAGCACGTCGCGCGCCTCGGCTTGGGCATCCTTCGCGATGTGGATCGTCGTCGCCGCGCCCGGAAGCGAGTCGAGCGCGGCAACGGCTTCCGTATACGCGACCTTGCCGCGCCAAGGGTCGCTGCGCGGACCGAGGACGCCCGCGAAGAGAGCGTTGACCCATTCGACGAGACCACGTTGAGAGCGAAAGTTGCGGCGCAGGACGAGGGCCTCGACCGGAACGTCGCCGATGCGCAGCGCCTGCTGCGCTTCGACGAACAGCCGGACTTCGGCGCCGCGAAAGCGGTAGATCGACTGCATCGGGTCGCCGACTGCGAACAGCGTGCGTCCGTCGCCGGGCTGCCATCCGGCAGTCAGGCGGCGAATCAGCTCGGTCTGCGTGAAGGAGGTGTCCTGGAACTCGTCGATCAGCAGATGCCCGATCTGCAGATCGACCTTGAGCAGCAGATCAGACGGCGTTTCATCGCCGAGCGCCGCGAGCGCACCGATCGTGCCCTGGGTGAAATCGATCGTCGCGGTCGCGCGAAATCGCTCGAGCAAATGCTCCGCGACGCGCGGAAGGACGTCGAACAGCGCTTCGACGATCGCCCAGGCTTCGTCGGAGTAACGCGGCGGCGGAAGCGAGCGAACCGAATGCAGCGCGTCGGCGAGTTGCGGGACGGCGACGAGACAGCCGAGGAGCCTTTGCATCGCCTCCTTGCTCTGCCGTCTCGCATCGGCGCCGGGGCCCTTCGCTATCGCAGGAAACCCGTCGCGCGCCGTCAGCACCGCGCGAAAGCGCGCCTCGCCCGCGATCAGCAGCCAGTTGGCGAGCGCACGCCAATGCGGCTGCGCGTCGATCGATAGCGGCGGCAAACCGCCATTCGCCGCCATCGCCGCGAGAAGTTCGCCGAGCTGGGCCTTGTCGGAAGACTGCGCGAAAATCGCCGCCGCATCGAGCTCGCAGGCTGCAAGCTCCGCAAGCAGCGCCGGGGGAAAGAGCGGCGCAGCCTCGCGGAGCTCGCCGACGATTTCCGCGGCAAGCGCCGCTTCGGTGCTCGCACGAAATCCGTCGCGCTTCGCAGCCACGACGATATCGATCCATTGGTCGCGCTTGAGCAGCATGTCGGCAAGCAGCCCGATGGCCGCGTCGGCATCGTTGTCGAGATGCGCGAGCAACGAGCGCCATCCGCCGTCGTCCGCGTCCGCTTCGTCCAGCGCGAGACGCACCGCTTCGGCGTACAGCGCGTCGACGTGTTCGTCATAGCGTGGCGCAGCGCCGAGCTCGGTCGTCACCGGAGCCTGCCGCGCGAGCGCTGCGGCAAGTGCATCGATCGTCGAAACCGCGAGACGCGATGGCTGCTCGAGAAGCCTCCAACCGAGACGAGCGTCCCGGGCGAGCGCCGCGCGCGCGAGACGGCGCGTCGTCGCCGCATGGTCGGAGTCGGCGACCGGCGCGTCGGCCGCGGCTTCGCGCAGCGCGGCGGCAATCCGCTCGCGCATTTCGCCCGCGGCCTTGCGCGTGAACGTGATGGCCACGATGCGCTCGGGCCGCTCGACGTGCGCGAGCAGCGCGAGATAGCGCTGGATCAGCAGCTCGGTCTTGCCTGAGCCGGCGGGCGCCTGGACGAGAAACGACCGCGTGACGTCGAGTGCCCGTTCGCGCGCGTTGTCGTCGCTTGCGGCAAGCGCGGGCTCTGTCGAGCGCTCATTCATCGTCGCCCTCTTCGAGCTCGTCGGGCGCCGGCGCGTCGATCCGGCAGAGCGCCTGCCGCCCGCAAGCGCGGCACGTCACGCGCGTGTCGCGCGGCGTAACGGCGGCGTGGCCCTCGCGAACTTCGCCGGCGAGCGTCGCGAGCGCTCGTGCCCAATGCGCTCGTATGGCACTCCAGTCGCGGAGATCCTCGCGGCGGAGGTCGGCAGGAGTGCTCAATGCCGGCCACATCGTCGCATCGGCGGCGATGCCGCGGACGTCGACCTCGCCCGCTTTGAGTTGCGCATAGGCGGCGGCAAGGACCTCGTGTTGCGGGCTCTCGGCCGCTTGCGCCAGCGCGTAGAGAGCGATCTGCGGCGCTTCGGGACGCGTGGCGAACCACGCCGCAGGCGGCTTGGCGAGCCCGCTCTTGTAGTCGATCACCCCGAGCGCGCCGTCGGGCAGCCGGTCGATGCGATCGATTCGCAAGCGTAAATTGATGGCTGCCGGCGAGAATCGCCGCTCGACCTCGATCCCCTCCACCGAGAACGGCGGGCGCGGGCGCTCGAAGCCGTCGACCCATGCGCGCAAAACGCCCGCGAGCCGCAGCACTTCGCCGGCGCGGACTGGGAGTGGAATCCGCCGCCAGCGTACGGGGAGAAGCTCGCTCAGTGCGGCGTCGGCGGCCGCGGCGATCCTCGCAGCGAGCGCATCGGGCGAAAGCGAGACGAGGGTCGCGTGATCGCGGACATCGCGCCAAAACGCGGCGAGCGCTGCATGGACGAGCACGCCACGCTCGCCGGGGAGAAGCGCGGTGGCGAGACGGGGCCAGCGGTCGACGCCAAGGCGAAATCGCGCCATCGCCTGAAACGGGCAGTCGCTCTGCGCACCCAGCAGGTTCGCGCCGCCGCGCACGTACGCCTCCGCTGCGAGCATCGGTGCGCGATCGTCGCGGATCGACTCGCGAGCGGGCGCCGCTGCGAATTGCACCGATGCCGTGGTCATCGGCGCCCGCGCGTCCAGAGGTTGTCCTTCGGGGACGAGCAGCGACACCGCGCGCTCGTGATCATCTGCGCTGCGCGCGTACGAGAAGACGACTTCCGGCGCGCCGTGCGCCCACTGCGCGGTGAGCGCGCGCGCGTAGGCGAGCTCACGCTCCGTCGATGCATGCGGTGCGCTGCGCTCGCGCTGCCACTCGAGCGGAAGCAGCGGGTTCGGTCGCGGCGCGGGAGGCCACGCTTCCGCCGCGAGACCCGCGATCCACAGCGCATCGAACGGCAGGCCCGCCGCCTCGAGTCCGCCGAGAATCTGCACCGGTGCGGCCGGCGATTCCGGTTGGAAGATGCGACCCTCGGCGAGCGCGATGAGCGAGCGTAGCGCATCGGCAGCGACGATTCGCTGCGCGACAACGCCGAATGTCGCAAATTCGCCAAGGATCTCGTCCCAGAGCTCGCGCGCCTGCCACTCGACGGACGAAAGCGGCCGGTCTCCGGGCCAGCCTTTCGCGTCGACCCATGCACGCCAGAATTCCGTCCATTCGCGTGACGTCGCGCTCGCGGGAGGGCGCATGCTGTCGCGCGCCCGCCGCCAGCGATCGGCAAGCGCATCGTCGATGCCGGCGAACGAAGCGATCGCTTCGTCGAGCGTGATATGCCGCCTCCCTTCGTTCAGCCACCCCGCTTCGACGCTCGCGCGACGCGTCCACTCGTCGCGGGCACCCGGCAGATAGGGCGAGCGCAGCAGCGCTGCCGCGCGCGGCGTCGCGAGCGGGCCATGCGCAAGGGCAATCAGATCGAGCGCCGTGCCGACGAGCGGCGTCGAGCTTGCCGCGACGCCGAGCGAGAGGTTGTACGGACGTGGCGTCTCTTCGTGCCCCGGCCACTGGAGGAGCGGACACAGCACGTCATCGGCGAGGGCGCGTATCTCCTCGCGCCGTGCCTCGAGGTCCGCAAAAGCGACAGCCACAGTCGCATCAGGATGTGCAAGCGCACGCTCGCGCGCCCATTGCAGCGCGCGCATCGCCTCGTCGCGCGCCGTCGTCGCGCTGACGCGTGTAGCGATTCCGGCGACTTCGCTCACCGAAGCGCAGCGCTCGATGCGCGTTCCCGCTGAGCTCAGCGCGGCTGCGAGCCGTTGTTGCTGCGGCGATTCATCGATGAATCCGGCGAGCGTAACGGATGCTCCGCGCCACGCCGCGACGCCGCCCGAACGGCGGGCGAGCCAGTCGGGAAGTTGCGCGAGATCGATCGCCTCGACGGCAGCGAGCCTGTGCGCATAGTCTTCGGCCCAGCGGACGAACGCCTGGCGATCATCGTCGCCGCCACTCCATCCGCGCCAGCTTGCCCCGCCCGCGCCCCAACCGTGGACCGTCGACCAGGCGTCGGCGGCAAGCGCAGCGAGGCCGCCTTCGTCGATCGACTGCAGGTGATCGGCGGCGACGATGCGCTTCCAGAGGAATGCGCTCTGCGCGGCGGAGATGAGACGCGGCGGAGACGTTCCGCAATCGTCAGCTGCCGCGTCCTGCCAGAGCCGCACGAGCCATGCGCTCCAGGGCAGCGCGACCGAGGCTTCCCACGCGAGACGCCCCGCCGCGCGCTGCATTCCGTCGTAGAGCGCGGTGAGGCGTCGCGCGAGCCGGTTGTTGGGCGTGACGACCGTCGCGCCGGCGCTGAGCGCAACGCGCAACGGCGACGGCAGCGCTTCCCACGCGCGGACGAGGCTCACGCGCTACTCCAGGCGCTCAGACGCCCTTCCCGGCGCACGCGCGACTGCCGCGCCGCCCACCCGCGCCTGCCTCAGCGGTGGCGGAACGACGCCTTGCGCTTCTCGATGAAAGCGCGCATCCCTTCTTTTTGATCGTCGGTCGCAAACAGCGAATAGAAAAGGCGGCGCTCGTAGAGAACGCCGTCGGCGAGTCCGCCTTCGAATGCGCGGTTGACGGCCTCTTTCGCCATCGTCACCGCCGGCAGCGAATAATCGCAGATCGCGTTCGCCGCGGCGAGTGCTTCGTCGAGCACCTTCTCCGGCTCCACGACACGGGACACCAGCCCTGCGCGCTCGGCCTCCTGCGCATCCATCGTCCTTCCCGTCAGGATCAGATCCATCGCCTTCGCCTTGCCGATGGCGCGGGGCAGTCGCTGCGTGCCGCCGGCGCCGGGAATGATGCCGAGCTTGATCTCGGGCTGGCCGAACTTCGCCGTCTGCGAGGCGATCACGATGTCGCACATCATCGCGAGCTCGCATCCGCCGCCGAGCGCGACGCCCGACACCGCCGCGATCACGGGCTTGCGCACGCTGCGGACCGTCTCCCAGTTGCGGGTGATGAACTGTGTCTTGTAGACGTCCATGAAGGTCTTTTCCGCCATTACGCTGACGTCGGCGCCGGCGGCAAAGGCCCGTTCGCTGCCGGTGATGATGATCGCGCCGATCGCATCGTCGTCGTCGTACGCGCGGAGCGCGAGCCCGAGCTCGTCCATCAGCGCATCGTTGAGGGCGTTCAACTGTTTCGGCCGGTTGAGGGTCACCATGCCAACGCGGCCGCGGGTTTCAGTGAGGATGTTTTCGTAGGACATCGCGGGTTCGTCCGTCAGGTTGAAGGTACGCGGCAGGAGCGCACGTCGATGTTCGATCGGCGACGCCGGCCGGTCACCTGCCGAAGGTTAGGCGCGGCGAGCGTCTGTCGTCCCTTGCCGGAGCGCCATCTTAATGCCGACGCGGCCGCCTCGGGCGAGTTTGCAAGATGCCGCTCGCCTCCGCGTCATTGCGGATCGCCCGCGACGCCGGTAACCTCGGGCTACCCCAAGAATCATTCGAAGATTCCGCTGTGCCCAAGACGGGCTATACGCCCCTCCTCAGGACGAAGATCACGCTGCCGCCGATGCGCGCGCACCTGGTCGCGCGCCGGCGCCTGCTCGATCGGCTACACGAGGGGCTCTCGCGGCCGTTGACCGTCATCGCCGCCCCCGCCGGCTTCGGCAAGACGACGCTCGCCGTCGACTGGTTGCGCGAGCTCGCGCGTGCGGCGGCGGTCGCCTGGATTTCTCTCGACCAAGACGATTCCGAGACGAGCCACTTCCTCTACTACCTCATCGCGACACTGCAAGCGGTCGAACCCGCGGTGGGGCGTGCGCCGATCTCCTTGCTGGGAAGCCTCGGCATGCCGGCGCCGAAGGACCTCGTGACGCTGCTCATCAACGAGTTGGGCCAATCCGACAAGCGAATCGTGCTGGCGCTCGACGACTATCATCTGGTCGCCAATCCCGAGGTCGACGCGGCCGTCGAATTCCTCGTGGAGCGGATGCCGGACAATCTCCATCTCGTTGTCGTGGCGCGCGATCAGCCGAGTCTGCCGCTCGCGCGCTGGCGGGCGCTCGGCCGTGTCAACGAAATCGGCCTCGAAGATCTCCGCTTCTCGTTTGACGAGTCCGCGTTGTTCCTAAAAAATACGATGGGTCTGGATCTCGATGCCGACTCGATGCGCGCGCTCGGCGATCGCACCGAAGGCTGGATTGCCGGCCTTCAGATGGCGGCGCTGTCGAGGCAACAACCGATACGCGTCAGCAAGGCAGAGGAAATGGACCCGCGCACGACCCCGTTCAGCGGCGAGCATCGCTATGTGATCGACTACCTGGCCGCCGAAGTGCTGCGCCGTCAGAACGATGACATACGTTCGTTCCTTACCAAGACCGGCGTACTCGACAGGCTTTCGGCGCCGCTCTGCGATGCCGTGACGGGCCGTAGCGATAGCAGCGTCATTCTGCCGCGGCTCGAGCAGGCGAACATGTTCCTCGTGCCGCTCGACGACGGCCGCCAGTGGTATCGCTATCACCAGCTCTTCGCCGACTTCCTGCGCTCGCGACTCGATACGGGCGAGCGGCGGCAGCTCTTGCGGAAAGCGAGCGCGTGGCACGAGGCGAGCGGCTCGGGCGTCGAAGCGATCAAGTACGCGCTCGCCGCCGAGGACGTCCCGGCGACGATCCGGCTGTTCCGAACGCTGGTCGAGGACGCGCTCGGGCGCGGAGACATGCCGACGCTGCTCGCGTGGCTCGATTCGCTGCCCGACAAGACGGTGCGCGAGCACCGCGACCTCGTCGCCTACAAGGCGTGGCTCCTCTATCTGCGTGGGTTGACTTACGAGGCGCAGGAGTACCCGGCGCCGCCCGATCCGGGCGAAGCGGGCGCGGGGGGGACGACGGCGGAGCGCGGAATGTGGTACGCGTTCCACGCGTATCTCGCGCTCAATTGGGGGGATCCGAAAGACGCCGTCGATCCGGCCAAGCGCGCGCTCGCCGAGCTCGGCGAGAGCAGCTCGTTCTTCCGTGTTTTCGCGAAGTCGATGCTCGGTCAGGCGCAGGCGCTTTGCGGCGACCCGAACGCGGCGATCGACACGCTCAACGAAGCCGTCGTGCTCGGTCGCAAGCTCGGCAACCACCTGATGACGCTCGATGCGCTCGGTCACCTGACTCCGCTGATGATCGCGCGCGGCGATTTGCGCGAGGCGATCGTCCGCTGCAAGGAAGCTGCGTCCAGGTCTGTGGATTCGTCGGGCGAGTCCTTGCCTGTTTCCGGATTCGTTCACGTCGCGCTCGGCATTCTCTACTTCGAGACCAACGAGCTCGATGCGGCCCGGCGCTATCTCGAAACCGGGATCGCGCTCTGCCAGCAGCTCGGAATGATCTTTCCGACGATGATGGGGCAGCGTGCGCTGGCCAAGCTGCAATTCGTGACCGGCGATCGCGAATCCGCCTGGAACATGCTCGCCGAGGCGCGCGACATCGCCGAGCGCCCGGAAAGTCCGCGGCGCAAGCGCTCGGTCGCGGTGCTGACGGCCGAGCTTCAGCTCCGCGAAGGCAACGTCGCCGAAGCCGCGCGCACGCTCGCCGCCGCGCACGAGCTCAAAGGTTCGACGACCGAGCACGAATCGTTGACATTCGCACGACTGCTCGTCGCCCAACACCATCCGAGCCTGGCCGAAGCGCAGCTCGCGAAGCTCGACGCCGCGGCCGTCGCGGACAAGCGCGATGGAAGCCTCGCGGCGATCCGCGTCGTTCAGGCCTTGTGCAAGCGCGCGCAGGGGCATCATTCGGCGGCGCTGCGCGAGCTCGAGAGCGCCGTCTCCCTCGCCGCGTCACGAGGCTACCGCCGCCTGTTCCTCGACGAGGGGATCGGGTTGAGCTCGATGCTCGCGCAGGTGCGCCATGTCGCGCCCGAGTTCGTGAGCGGGCTCCTCGACGCTCTGCCGCAGGAGACCGAAACGATGGCGCCCGCGCTACCCGAGCCGCTCAGCAAATCGGAGCGCGAGATCCTGCGGCTGCTCAATTTCGGTGCGACGAACCAGGAGATCGCCGACAAGCTCGGGACGACGATCGGCACCACGAAGTGGCATCTCAATCAGATCTTCGGCAAGCTGCAGGTGCGAAACCGCACGGGCGCCATCGCGAAGGCGCGGCAGCTGAAGCTGCTTTAGCGCCCCCCCGCCGCGGCCTTCGGCACGGTCCGCAAGATCGCCTCGATGTCGTCGGCTGCCGACGGCGATCGCGATCGCTCGTCGCCGTTCGCGCGTCGGCCGCTCATGCCGCGCCGATCGTCGGACCCGGACCGGTTCGCGCCCGCGCATCGCCGCGCTGCGCCTGCTCTTCGACGTTGAGCAGCGAGCTCATCGCCGCGCGCGCCGTGGTCTTCGGCGATTCGGTCGTATGGTCGTTGAAGATCTCGATCGAGAGGTTGCCCGAGTATCCGGTGGCGAGAGCCGCACGCAGAAAGCCCGCGACGTCGAGCTCGCCCTGACCCGGGAGCCGCGAGTGCTGTCTGCGAATGGTCAACGGATCGGCGTCGATGCGCGGAGCGTCCCCGAGCTGCAGGAAGAAGATTCGATTCGCGGGCACAGCGGCGATATCGCTCCAGCTTTCCGGCCGAATCAACGTCTGGAAGCTGTCGAGAACGATTCCAAGGTTCGGATGATTCGCCCGCTCGACGATCCTGAACGCCTGGTCGAAGCGGAAGACGTGCCTTCCCCATGCGAGAGCTTCGTAGCCGATTCGAATGCCCCGCTGCGCGCCGCGCTCGGCGAGCTGGAAAAGCTGGGTGGCTGCGTACTCGACATCGCCGGAGGCGTCCTCGGCGGTGTTCGAGCAGACGAGCAGCAGGCTCGCGTCGAGCTCGCCCATCACGTCGAACGTCGCCTCGGCGCGGTCGAGGTTGTGACGAAACTCGTCGTCCGAAACGCCTTCGAAGTCGCGCAGCGGCTGAAACAGATCGATCGTGAGCCCCAACCCGGCCGCGATTCGCCCGACATCGCGCGGCGTGCCTTCGTAGGAGCGAAGATTCGGCTCGTAGATCTCGACGCCGTCGAAGTACGCGCCGGCGATCGCTTCGAGCTTCTCGGGGAGCGTTCCACCTAACGCGACGGTGGCAATCGACTTTTTCATGCGCTGCTCCGCCCGAATCGACGCACCGCGGACCGCCGTTGTTCCGGGCGCGTAGCCGCAACACTACGGCTACGAGCGGCCCCAGGCAACTGTCTTAAGTTAGGCCCGGCCCGCCGGCTCGAACGCCGTCGAAGCCGACCGCCGCGGGATGGCTTCGACACCGTTCGGCAGCTCGAGGACGCCCGGCGCATGGCTACCGGGATGCACGCCGCAAACGCGGCGGCGCACCTGACTTTCGTTAGGTGACACGCCGAAGCGGCACGAAGAATAATCCGGCGTCCAACGCGACATTACGGGTCTCTTCGTCCGTCGATTTGCGCCAACGCCTCCGGAGGTCGAAATGATAAGCGGCAAGACGACGCTGATTGCACACCTCGGATATCCCACGGAAGCCTTCAAGGCGCCGCTGATCTACAACCCCTATTTCGACAAGCACGGCATCGACGCCGTGGTCGTGCCGATGGGGGTGAAGCCCGACGATTATGCAGCGTTCCTGCGGTCGCTCTTTCGCCTGAGCAACATCCGCGGTGCGCTCGTCACGATGCCGCACAAGGTCGCAACCGTGGCGCTGCTCGACGAATGCTCGACCGCCGTGCAGGTCGCCGGATCGTGCAACGCGATTCTGTTGCGCCCCGACGGGACGCTGCTCGGCGACATGTTCGACGGTGCGGGATTCTCGCGCGGGTTGAAGCGCAAGAACTTCAAGTTCGACGGCGCTTCCTGCCTGATTGTCGGCTCGGGAGGCGTCGGCTCGGCGATCGCCGCCTCCATCGCCGCCGAGCACGTCGCCGCGATGACGCTGTTCGACATGAGCGCGAAATCGGCGGAGGGGCTGGCGGCGCGGCTCAAGCAGCATTATCCGAAAATGGAAGTGCGCACGGGATCGAGGGACCCCGCCGGCCACGATCTCGTCATCAACGCCACGCCGCTCGGGATGAAGGACAGCGACCCGCTTCCCGTCGACGTCTCGCGCCTCACGTCGAAGATGTTCGTCGGCGAAGTCGTGATGAAGCAGGAGATCACGCCGTTCCTGCGTGCGGCGCAGGAGAAAGGTTGCCGGACGCAAGTCGGCACCGACATGCTTTACGAGCAGATTCCGGCGTACCTCGAGTTCTTCGGCTTCCCGACGACCACCGCGGAGGAGTTGCGTTCCGTGTCGAAGATCGCGTACTAGGGAACGCCCGGGGCCCGCGATGCGCCGATCCATCGCGACCGTCTGCGTGAGCGGCACGCTGCGGACGAAGCTCGAGGCGATCGCCGCCGCGCGCTTCGACGGCGTCGAGATCTTCGAAAACGATCTGATCTACTACAACGGCACGCCCGGCGAGCTTCGTACGATGGCGGCCGATCTCGGAATCGGCATCGATCTCTACCAGCCGTTTCGCGATTTCGAGGGCGTGCCGGCCGCGGTGTTCAAGCGCAACCTCGATCGCGCCGAGCGCAAGTTCGACGTGATGCAGGCGCTCGGCGCGCCGATGATGCTCGCGTGCTCGAACGTCGGCGCGCCATCCGAAGGCGACGACGAGCTCGCCGCCGAGCAGCTCTACGCGCTCGCCGAGCGCGCCGCGCGCCGCAACCTGCTGGTCGGCTACGAAGCGCTCGCCTGGGGCAGGAAGGTCAACCGCTACGAGCACGCGTGGAAGATCGTCAAGCGCGTCAATCATCCGCATCTCGGCATCATTCTCGACAGCTTTCACATGCTGTCGCTGGGGGACGATCCCGCGGGCATCGCGGCGATTCCGGGGGACAAGATCTTCTTCGTGCAGGTTGCCGACGCGCCGCGGATGGCGATGGACGTGCTGCAATGGAGCCGCCATTACCGCTGTTTCCCGGGCCAGGGGCAGTTCGACCTCGCGAACTTCATGATCCACACCCTCGCAGCGGGCTACACGGGGCCCGTCTCGCTCGAGGTCTTCAACGATCTCTTCCGCGAGGCACCGAATCGGCGGACGTCGATCGACGCGATGCAATCGCTGCTCTATCTCGAAGCAAAGACCCGCGAGCGTCTCGAGAGCGAGCGCCCGACGAGCGAATCCGGGGCGACCGCGGCGCAATCGGTGCTGAACCGCGTCGAGCTCTTCGATCCGCCGGCAGCGCCCTCGATCGAGGGCTTCGCATTCATCGAGTTCGCCGTCCAGGCGGAAGCCGAAGCCACGCTCGGGTCGCTCCTCGAAGCGATGGGATTTCGGCGCGCGGGACGGCATCGCTCGAAGAAGGTCGCGCTTTATCAGCAGGGGGAGATCAATCTCGTCATCAACGCCGATCCGGGTTCGTTCGCCGATGCGCAATACGCAATCCACGGTCCCACCGTGTGCGCGATGAGCCTCCTCGCCGACGACAGCGTCCGGGCGCTCAATCGGGCGACGTCGTTTCATTGCCAGCGCTTCGACAGCCGCGTCGGACCGAAGGAGGCGAAGATTCCCGCGATCCACGCGCCGGATGGCAACCTCGTGTATTTCGTTCCGGCCGACCTCGGACTGCGGAAGCTCTTTGCGGCCGACTTCGACCTCGGCACGGAGGCGAAGACTTCCGGCTCGGGAAGCGGCCTCGCGCTCCTCGACCACATCGCGCTCGCGCTTCCGGTCGATCAGCTCGACACCTGGATCCTCTTCTGTCGCGCCGTGCTCGGGATGGAGCCCGGCGACAGCCTCGAGCTCTCGGACCCGCATGGGCTCGTGCGGAGTTGCGGAGTTGCCAACGCGAATCGCAAGGTGCGCCTCGTGCTCAATGTGTCGCAAAGCCGCGCGACGACCACGGCGCGCGCGATCTCCGCGCACGGCGGCGCAAGCGTACATCACATCGCGTTCTCGGCAACGGACATCTTCGGCACCGTCGACAAGATGCGACGCGCGGGCGTCAGGTTCGTCCCGATCTCGCCGAACTATTACGACGACCTCGGCGCGCGAATCGAGCTCGCTGACGGAATGCTCGATCGCTTGCGCAAATCGGGCATTCTCTACGACCGCTCGCCGAGCGGCGAATACCTGCACATCTACACGGAAACGTTCGCCGAGCGCTTCTTCTTCGAGATCATCGAGCGCACCGGTGGCTACGACGCGTACGGCGCGCTGAACTCTCCGGCGAGAATGGCCTCGCAAGCGCAGGAATCGCCGCAGCGCTAGGCCGCATCGCGATCTCCTCTGCGCCGATCGCCATCCGCGGTCGTGCTGGCGCGGCCGGCGTGCGCGGCCTCGCGCCGCCTATGTCTTCTTCCTGGCCGGCGGTGTCCGCTTCATTCCCTCGGCGAGACCAACCAGCACGCCGCTCGCGAGCGCGCCGAAGCTCTGCTGCATCATCGCCGTCGCCTTGAGCGTCGCGCGACGCTGCTGGCGCATCGCGGTTTTCGCATGCGCGCTGAATTGCTCGATCGCCGATTGGACACGCGCGCCCGTTTCCGTCGCGCCCGGCTTCATCTTGTCGAGCAGGGGCGCCCACTTCGCGCGGATGTTGCTGCTCGCGTGATCCGCCGACTGCTTGACCGAGCGCAGGAATTCGTCTTCGAGCCGTTCGAGCTCGTCGAGCGCAACCATCACGAGCGAATCCTTGACGCCGATGCCGTGATCGGTGAAGAGCTCCAACGTGATGCGGCTCGCCTCGACCGCCTTGAGCAGCGCGTCGTCCATCCCGCGGAGCGCATCGGCAAGCGGCTTCGCCGCGTCGATCTTCGCCTTCGCCGCGCCGACGTTCACGCCTTCGGTGATGCTGGCAACGACCTGCCGCACCTGGTCGAGCGTCAACTCGCGCGTCTGCAGCGCCTTGAGCGTCAAGTCGCGAACCGTGACGCGCAGGTTCTCGCCCTGCTTGACGGACTCCGTCGCCATCTTCTTCAGAACTTCGTCGACTTCGATCGGCTGCACCATTTCGCTCTCCTCCGCTCAACGCGTGTTGACTGATCTCAGGTTGCCTTCGCCTTGACATAGCGCCCCGGGGCCGGTTCGATGACCTTGTACTTCGAGCTGCCCGGCGATTTGGGTGCGTCGACCTCGGCTCCGGCGTGCGAGCCGAGCCACGCGCTCCATTTCGGCCACCAGCTTCCCGGGACGGACGCTGCCGCCGACAGCCACGTTTCGGCGTCGGCGCCGATCTTGTCGCTCGTCCAGTAGTTGCGCTTGTTCTTTGCCGCCGGGTTGATGACGCCGGCAATGTGGCCGCTCGCACCGAGAACGAATGTCGTGTCGCCGCCGAGAAGCTCCTGCGACGCGTACGCCGTGATCCAGGGCACGATGTGGTCCTCGCGCGAGGCGTAGAGGAACGCGGGGCAATCGATGTCGGCCAGGTCGACGGACACGCCGCATTGCACAGTCTGGCCGGGCTCGCGCAACCGGTTCTCGAGGTACGTATTGCGCACGTACCAGCAGAACATCGGACCCGGGAGATTCGTCTCGTCGGCGTTCCAGAACAGCATGTCGAAGGCAGGCGACGCCTTGCCTTTCAAATACCGACTGACGACGTACGGCCAGACGAGGTCGTTGGCGCGGAGCGACGAGAACACGAGCCCGAGCTCCCTGCCCGGCATCAGACCGCCCTTGCCGATCGTCGCCTCTTTTTGCGCAACCGACTCGGCGTTGATGAGGAGCCCGATCTCTCCGGTGTCCGTGAAGTCGAGCATCGTCGTCAGCAGCGTCATGCTGGCGACCGGATCCTCGTTCCGGGCCTTCATCACCGCCACGGCCGACGCGAGCAGCGTGCCGCCGACGCAGAAGCCGAGCGTGTTCGCCTGCTCGACGCCGCAGATCTCGCGCGCGACACCGATCGCCTTCATGATTCCCTGCTGGAGGTAGTCGTCCCACGTCAAATGGCCTTGCTCGGGGTTGACGTTCCGCCACGACAGCATGAAGACGGTGTGGCCCTGCTCCACCGCATAGCGCACCAGCGAGTTCTCGGGCTGCAGATCGAGGATGTAGAACTTGTTGATGGCGGGCGGGATCATCACCAGCGGAATCTCGTGCACCTTGTCGGTCGTCGGCTTGTACTGGATCAGCTGCATCACCTCGTTCTCGAACACCACCGATCCGGGCGTTGTCGCGATGTTCTTGCCGACCTCGAATGCCTTTTCGTCGGTGATCGTGATGCGCTTTGCCGCGATGTCGTTCAAGAACAGGCTCAGACCCTGGACGAGGCTTTGTCCGCCCGTCTCGCCGGCGAGCTGCATCGCTTCGGGATTTGTCGCGAAGTAGTTGGCGGGGCTCATCGCGTCGACGATCTGGCGCGTCGCGAACCGCAGCTGGCCCTTGGTGCGCTCGTCGACGGGAGCCGCCTCGACCGACTTGGTGAGAAAGTCGCCATAGGCGAAATAAGTGCGCTTGATCGCGTCGAAGCGCGGATCGCCGTTCCACGCCTCGCCGGCAAACCGCTTGTCGCCGCCATCGGCCGGAGGCATGAACGCCTGCCACGGATTCGCGCCGCCCATCGCGGCCGTCCAGAAGCCGCTGACCTGCTTCATGTACTCCTGCCCCATCTCGGTAAAGCGCTTCGACGCTTCGGCCCACATCGCCGACGGGTCCGCGGAGCCCGCAGGCATCCCCGTGATGCCTTGCACGCCCTGCGGCGCAGCGGTTGCGGCGGCCGCGGCCCCGACCGACTTTTCGATCATTTGCTGGCCGGTCTGCAGCAGGTTCGCGAGGAATTGCGCCGGATCGTAGTTCTGCTCTGCCATGTTCGGTTGTCCTTGCTCACTTGTGCGATGTCGCCTTCACCAGCGCCTGCCCGGTGATGACGACGGCGCCGCGGACGGTGCAGATGGTCTCGAGCACGACGCGCTTCTTCTCCGGTTGCATCTCCCGCACGGTGACCGTCGCGTAGACGGTATCGCCGGCGCGCACCGGGGCGCGGAACTCGAGAGTCTGCTTCATGTAGATCGTCCCGGGTCCCGGCAGCCTGTTGGCGATCGCGGCGGAGATGACGCTGGCCGACAGCATGCCGTGCGCGATGCGGCCCTTGAACGGCGTCGTCGCCGCGAACTCTTCATTGATGTGCATCGCATTGTTGTCGCCGGACGCGCCCGCAAACAGCACGATATCGGCCTCAGTGATCGTCTTGGCAAAACTCGCCGTCATGCCGACGTGCATATCCTCGAAATCGTGCCCGTTCAGCTCGTTCATCGTCGTCTCCCCCGTTCAGGCGGCCACACGCACCGGCTCGGCGCTGCGGAATGCCTGCAGCAGCTTCGCCTCGAGCGTCTTCGCCGCCTTGATGTTGCGTTCCTTCACGTGCCCGTAGCCGCGAATCTCGTCGGGAACGCTCGCCAGCGCGACGGCGGCCGCGTGATTGCCGACGTTGAGCTTCGCGCAGATCTCGTCGAGCAGCTTGATGTAGTCCTCGATCAGTTGCCGCTCGTGCCGGCGCTCTTCGGTGTTGCCGAAGACATCGAGCGCGCCGCCCCGCAGGTTCTTGAATTTCGCGAGCGTCCGGAACGCCGAGAGCATCCACGCCCCGAATTGCCGCTTCTGCAGCTCGCCCGTGATCGGGTCGCGCTTCGAAATCGTCGGCGGCGCCAGGTTGTACTTGACCGTGTAGCCGTGCTTGAACTGGGCGTCGAGCTTCGCGAGGAAAGCCGGATCCGCATGCAGCCGCGCGACCTCGTACTCGTCCTTGTACGCCATCAGCTTGTAGAGGTAGCGCGCGGCGGCTTCGGAAAGTCCGCTCTTGCCCGGAACCGCCTTCTGCTCCGCCGCGATGACGCGCTTCACGACTTCGGCGTAGCGCTTTGCGTAGGCTTGGTCCTGGTAGTCGATCAGGTCCGGAACGCGAATCTCGACCAGGCGCCTGACCTCGCCCTGTGCGCCGATCGAATCGACGATCGCGCGCGCTTCGGCCGAGAGCTGCGGCGCAGCGTGCAACTCTCCGACCACGCCCTGTCCTTTCCCGGCTTCGTTCTCGACGAACGCACGGTCGATGACCGCCATCCGTCCCCAGCGGAACGCAGCGAGCGACATCTCGACTGCGACTCCGCTCTGCTTGATCGCCGCTTCGATCGATTCGGCCTTCAGCGGAATCGTTCCCGCCTGGAACGCGGCGCCCACCATGAAGTTGTTGGTCGCCATCGCGTCGCCGAACAGGCCTTCGGCAAGCGCCTGCCCGTCCATGTAGACGTTCTCGGCCTTGCGCGTCACGCGATCGATGCCGGCGATGAGAGCGGGAACCGGAGGAAACGGCACATGCCGGTCGGTCACCATCACGCCGGTCGGCGTCTGCGTCGTGTTGATGACCGCGATGGTGCGCGTCGGCAAGCACTTGTCGAGGTTCTTCGGGTCCGTCGCGTTCAGGATGTCGAAACCGAGATAAAGGTCGGTGCGCCCGTCCGAGATCTTGTTCGAGCCGTCGAACGGCGCGTTGGTGATCTTGATATCGGATATCACGGCGCCGCCTTTTTGCGCCAGTCCGGTCTGATCGAGGCCGATCACGTACTTGCCTTCGAGCCGCGCGGCGTTCGCGAGCGTGGCGACGACCGTCACCGAGCCGGTGCCGCCGATGCCCATCACGTGGATGCCGAAGCCGAAGCTCGCATCGACCTTCGAGACAGGATCGGGCAGAGTCTTGTCGAGCGCGGGAATGCGACCCTTCTTTTTCTTCTTCTTCCCGGCCTCGCCTGCCGCCACCGGCTCCGGATTCGGCGTGATCGTGAGGAACGACGGGCAAAAGCCCTTCACGCACGAATAGTCCTTGTTGCACGAGCTCTGATGGATTCGCGTCTTCCGACCGAACTCCGTTCCGACCGGCTCGACGCTCACGCAGTTCGATTTCTCGCCGCAGTCGCCGCAGCCTTCGCAGACGCGCTCGTTGATGACGATCACCTGCTCGGGCTCCTCGGCGAGACCGCGGCCGCGCGCGCGACGAAGCTCGGCTGCGCACTCCTGATCGTGGACCAGCACCGTGGTCCCCGGCGTCGCCGCCAGCGCCCGCTGCGCCTCGTCGAGACGATCGCGATGCCACACCTCGGTCCCCCCGGAGAGTGTCGCGCCTCCGTATTTCTGCGGGTTGTCGGTCGTGACGATGACTTTTTTCGCGCCGTTCGCCAGAAGCTCGGACACGAGGTTGGACATCGGCTCGGCGCCGGTGATCGCCTGTCCGCCGGTCATCGACGTGTGCTTGTTGTACAGCACCTTGAACGTGATGTTCGTATTGGTCGCCGCGCAGTAGCGGATCGCGAGACTGCCCGAGTGAGCGTAGGTCCCGTCCCCCATGTTCTGGAAGATGTGCTTCGTATCGGTGAACGGCGCCATCCCGATCCACTGCGTGCCTTCCGCGCCCATGTGGGTGCCCATCACCACGTTGCGTCCCATCCACATCGCCATCGTGTGGCAGCCGATGCCGGCCGATACCAGCGTGCCCTCCACCGCTTTGGTCGAGCTGTTGTGCGGGCAGCCCGAGCAGTACCAGGCGGTACGCGTGGCCGTCGCGAGCTTGCCGCGCGCGTGGATCTCGTCGAGGCGAGCCAGCCAGTTTTCCGCAGACTCGATCCGCGATTTGCGCGACAGACGCGAGGTGAGCGCACGACCGATGACGTCGGATTCGAGCTCGCCCCAACTGGGTAGAAGCTCCTTTTCCTGCTCGTCGAATTTGCCGACGATGCGCGGAGCATTCGCGCCGCCGTAGAGGACGTTCTTGGCGAACATCTCGATGAACGGGCGCTTTTCCTCGACGACGAAGATCTCCTCGAGGCCGTTCGCGAAATCGCGGACGACGGTAGGCTCCATCGGGAAGAGCATTCCCATCTTGAGGATGCGCACGCCGTAGCGGCGCAGCGCGTCGTCGTCGAGCCCGAGCTCGAGAAACGACTGGCGCAGATCGTGGTACGTCTTGCCCGCGCAGATGATTCCGAGCCAGGCATCGGGATTCGGGAACACGACTCTGTTCAGGTTGTTCACGCGCGCATAGCGCTTGGCGACCTCGAGCCGGCGGGTGTAGAGCGAGCGCTCCATCTCGAGCGCTTCGGCGCGCACGTTCATGCCGAGGTTCATGTTCGGAGTGAACAGCTCGCCGTCGAACATGAGATCGGGTGTGACGAACTTCAGGCGGTCGGGCGACACCTCGGCCGATCCTGTGCCATCGGCGACGTTGGTGACGATCTTGAGCCCCACCCAGAGGCCGGAGAGTCGCGACATCAGATATCCATGCAAGCCGAAGTCGAGAATCTCCTGCACGTCGCCGGGATAGAGCGACGGCATGCCGACGTGGAACAGCATCGGCTCCGACTGGCTGCAGAGCGACGACGATTTGCAGGTCGGGTCGTCGCCGACCACGGCGAGGACGGCGCCGTTCCTGTCGATGCCCGTGTAGTTCGCGTGCTTCAGCGCGTCGCCGCTGCGATCGACACCGGGCGCCTTGCCGTACCACATGCCGGTGACGCCATCGAACTTCTTGTTGCCGACGGCATGCAGCATCTGCGTGCCCCAGACGGCGGTGGCTGCGAGGTCTTCGTTGATGCCGTCGACGAAATGGATGTTGTTCTGCAGAAGCAGCTTCTGCTGCCGCAGCAGCGCTGCATCGAGCATTCCGAGCGGCGAGCCGCGGTAGCCGGAAACGAACATCCCGGTCTTGAGGCCCCTGCGGGCGTCGGTGCGCACCTGATCGAGCGTGAGGCGCACGAGCGCGTCGATGCCTCCCATGTGGATGACACCCTCTTCCCTCGTGAAAGAGCTCGTGACGTCTTGCTTGGATGCCATGTTCAGCCTCTCGATTTGCCGATTACCTTGCAAACTGGGACCGGCGCGCTTCTTCGCATGATCGGACCGCGAGCAAAGCCACCGCGTCGATCACGACCGGCCACTCCGTTGATGATGTCGTCCATCGACATGGACTTCGCGCAGGCTCCGCGGGCCGCGCTCCGCTCGCTGTTCGGTGGCTCGCGATGGCGACCTCCGGCGGCGCCGCTGCCCTCGCGCCCTGTCTACTTCCTCGCCGACGCGGGCTTGCCCGCAATGCCCCATTGCGTCTTGGGCACCTCCTGCAGGATCACGCGCACCGACTCGGGTTTCGCATCGAGCGTCTCGACGATGGCTTGCGTGATCGCAGCGATCGCGCGCGCCTTTTTTTCGTCGTCGCGCCCTTCCATCAGGTGAACGATTGCGATCGGCATCGCAGCTACTCCACGACGCTGAACGAGCAGCGGCCGAGGTTTTGCACCTCGCATTCGACGTAGAGGCCGGGCTTCAGCGCTTCGGCATGGCTCGCCCCGCCCGCCATCACGAGCCAGCCCGCCTTCAGCGGCTCCTGCGCCTCGGCGGCGAAGCGTGCCGCCGCCACCAGCGAGCGCAGCGGATGCCCGAGAATCGCGGCGGTCGATCCGACGAGCACGGGCGCGCCGTTGAACGACACGACGATGCCGAGATTCGAAAAGTCGACGTCGGGGGCGTGCCACGGCCCGACGACGAATCCCGACGACGACGAATTGTCGGCCACCACGTCGGTGAGCGAGAACTTGAACCCCTGGTAGCGCGAATCGATGAGCTCCACCGCAGGTGCGACCGCCTCGACTGCGGAGAGTGCCTGCAGGGGCGTGACGGTGCCGGCCAGCTCGCGCTTCAGCAGGAATGCGATTTCGGGCTCGATCCGCGGATGCACGTAGGTCTTGAACGACGTCGTGCCGCCGTCCTCGACGATCATGCGGTCGGTGAGCCGGCCCCAGATCATGTCGTGGACGCCCATCTGCACCATCTTCTCGCGACTGGTGAATCCCATCTTGATGCCGACCTGCCGCTCGCCGCGGCCGTAGCGGCGCGCGAGGCTTTCCTTCTGGATGGCGTAGGCGTCGGCAAGCGTGATCTGTTCGACGAGCTGCGGAATCTCCTTCGCGTAGCGTGCGGCGTCGTCGACGCGCTGGGCGAGAGCTTTGATGTCCGGCATGGGATTGTCTCCGTAGAGTCCTACGCGGCAAACGCCGCACGCACGGTGCCGAGACCGTTGATCCGCGTGTCGATCACATCCCCGGGCGACACGCCGACCATGGGGCCGAGCGCGCCGCTCATGATGATGTCGCCCGCCTTGAGGGGGCTTCCGACCTCGACCATGGTCCGTGCGAGCCACAACGCGGCGTTGAGCGGATTGCCGAGGCACGCGACGCCGGCCCCGAACGACACCGGCTCGCCGCGCCGCTCCATCGCCATGCCGCAGAGGCGCAGGTCGACCCGATCGATCTTGCGCGGCTGCGTGCCCAGCACGAACAACCCCGACGAGGCGTTGTCGGCGATCGTGTCGAGGAGCTTGATGTTCCAGTTCTCGATCCGGCTGCCGACGATCTCCACCGCAGGCAGCGCATAGGCTATCGCCGATACGATGTCGGCGAGCGTCGCAGCGGGGCGAGTGAGATCGCGCTCCAGCACGAACGCGATCTCCGCCTCGACCTTCGGCTGCATCAGTCGCTTCGTCGCGACCTCTTCGCCATCGTAGAGCGCCATGTCGGCGAAGAGCATGCCGAAGTCGGGCGAGTCGACGCCGAGCTGCTTTTGCACGGACTTCGACGTGAGCCCGATCTTGCGACCGACGAGCCGGCGTCCCTGCTTCAACGCATGCTCCGTGTTTGCCTGCTGAACCGCGTACGCGGCCGGCACCCCTCCGCTCTCGAGCGTCTCGCGAATCGGGGGGATCGGCTTGCCCGATTCCGCCGCCTGTCGCAGGCGCGCCGCGACGTCCTGGATCACCTTGGGTTCGACGCTCATTCGGCCACCATCATGTTCATTCCGTTTCCTCGAGTTTCGCGAGGTCCTTGTCGGTCACGTGCGGCATGGGCTGCTTGATCTCGACGGCGTGCTTGTTGACGCTGTCGAGCGTTTGCTGATCCGCAATCAGCAGCACCACATTGTTGCTGCCCGAGGATTGCGCATACTCGCCGTACTGCTGCGCGAGCACGTGCTTGCCGTCGCGCGAAACGGCGCTGGCGGCACCGAGCAGCGTCGCGAGTGCGCGCCCGCCCATCTCCGCGACGACCTTCCTGCTGTATTCGGAGAATCCTGCAATTGCTTCATCGATCGCGCCGCGCTTCAACTGCTCGACGAAGCGCTTGTCGGCGTCGACACGCTCCGGCGTCGGCCAGTTGTGGCGTCCGCGCACGAGAAGATGGGAGAGCGCGCTGCTGCACAAGAAGACGACGCGACGCCCGAGCCTTTTCGCCGTTGCATGCACGGCCGCGCCGGCGCGCAGGCACTCGGCGTGATCGGCCATGAGAACAACCGGTATGCCGACGACCGGCACCTCGCCGTCGGGATCGAGGTGCTTGAGCGGCACGTACGTTCCGTAGTCCCAGCTGTAGTTCGCCGCCTCGTTGCGCACGGCGGCGACATTGACCGCGTTCCAGGCGTCGACGAGCGCCGCGCCGAACTCCGGATCGCCGCGATACTTGTACGGCAGGCCGGGAATCAGGTTCGGCGCTTCCTGCGCAACGCAGAGTCCCTCGTGCCGAGGCTGGCACGTCGAGAACCAGTTGAACGTCGACACCCAATGCGTCGACACGATCACGCACAGATCGGGCTTCAGCGCTGCGCGCATCGCCGCGCCAAGCTTGCGCTCGGCCTGCACCAGCGTCTGCTGGTAATCGGGCGTGTTCTGGGCCTGCCCGAGGGTCGGGACGTGCGCGACGAGCGCCGTCGCGATGACGCCTGTCATTTCGTTGCCCCCGCGGTTTCCTTCCCGGGCTCGCGGTCCCAGCCTGCCTGGGAGTTGGCTTCGCGACGCTCGACCGGCGCATCCTTGTCGGGGTCGAGCTTCACGCACACGTTGCGCAACTCGGTATAGAACTCGAGCGAGTGGACGCCGCCCTCGCGGCCGATGCCCGAATCCTTGGAGCCGCCGAACGCGGTGCGCAGATCGCGCAGGAACCAGCTGTTGATCCAGCAGATCCCGACTTCGATCTTCGCTGCGATCCTGTGGGCGCGCGCGAGGTTGCTCGTCCACACCGTGGTTGCGAGGCCGTACTTCGTGTCGTTCGCCATCCGAACGGCTTCGGCTTCCGTATCGAACGGCTGCACGTGACAGCACGGGCCGAAGATCTCTTCCTGAACCACGGTCGCCGTCTCCGGAAGGCCGGTCCATACCGTCGGCATGATCCACGCCCCTTCGGCGAGCTCCTTCCCCATATCGGGGACCTTGCCGCCGGTGACGACCTTGGCGCCCTCGTCGACCGCCTTCTTGTAGTACGAGAGCACCTTGTTGCGATGCTCGTGGCTGATCAGCGGGCCGAGCTGCGTGCCGGGCGCTTCGGGACGGCCGATCTTCATGGCTTCCGCCGCCTTCGCAAGCGCGGGCACGAACTTGTCGAAGATCTTGCGCTCGACATAGACGCGCTCGGTGCCGAGGCAGACCTGCCCGGTGTTGGCGAAGCTCGCGCGCGCGATGCCATCGACGGCTGCTTCGAAATCCGCGTCGGCGAAAACGATCCCCGCGTTCTTGCCGCCGAGCTCCATCGATACCGCGCGCGTGCGCTCCGCCGCCGCCTTCATGATCGCCGTGCCGGTGCGCGTCTCGCCGGTGAACGTGATCGCGGCGATGCCGGGATGGCGCGTGAGGAACTCGCCGGCGGAGTTCGGTCCGAATCCGTGAACGACGTTGTAGACGCCCTTCGGCACGCCGACCTTGTTCATCACTTCGCCGAGCAGCGTGGCCGTCGACGGCGTTTCCTCGGAGGGCTTGACGACGACGGTGTTGCCGCAGGCAAGCGCCGGACCGACCTTCCACGTCATCAGCAGCAGCGGAAGATTCCACGGCGCGATTACCGCGATCACGCCCTTCGGCACGCGGATCGCATAGTTGAACGCGGCGCCGCCGTCGGGCGTCGTCATCTGGAACGATTCCGTCGGGACGTTCTTCACGACGTCGGCGAAGATCTTGAAGTTCGCGGCGCCGCGCGGGATGTCGATGTGCTTCGCGAGCGCGTGCGGCTTGCCGGTGTCGGCGACCTCGGCGTCGAGGAATTCGTTGAAGCGGCGGTTGATCTCGTCGGCAACCGCGTACATCAGCTCGCTGCGCTTCGCGATGTCCATCGACGCCCACGGGCCCTCGAGCGCGGCGAGCGCGGCTTTGACGGCCGCGTCGACCTCTTCCTTCCCTGCTTCGGAAACCATGCCGACGAGACTATTGTCGACCGGAGAGCGATTCTCGAACGCCTTGCCGGACTTCGCGGCGACGTATTCGCCGTTGATGAAATTGAGGATCTGCTTCGTCATGACGGCTCTCTCCTGGAGGGATCAGTCGGCCTTCGGGGCTTTCTCGGCGGCTTCGTTCTCGGCTTCGCGCTTCGCGATGTTGGCGAGAAGCTCGGCGCCGCGGTTCGCAGCGGACAGACCGCGGAACAGGAATGCAAGGCTTACGACCGCCTGCATCTCCTCCCAGCTCGCGCCCGCGCGTCGCGCCGCGATTCCGTGCAGCGGCGCCGCGTCGTTCATGTCCATCAACAACATGCCGAAGAGCATGAGCTGCGAGGTCTTCACGTCGAAGCACTTCGGATACATCGCGCGCGCGCGCATTCGCTCCTGCAGATCGAGAAGCTCCGGGTCCAGCGCGCCGGTGACGTTGATCCGGGCTTCGATGCGCGGGGGAAGGAAGCCGATCAGCTCCCTGTAGATCGCGTAGCGTTCTTCGGCGGTGACTTTCTTGTCGGCGTAGTGGCCGATTCGTTCGCGCACGACGTCCACACTCACGCGGGGGGGAATCATGGGGTTCTCCTGGTTGCGCCAGCGTGGCGCGTGGATTCAACTCGCCCGTTCAAATCGAGGTTTCGGCGGCTCGCGCACCGCGAAGCGCGCCAGGCCAGGCGGCCTCACAGGCCTTACCGTCATCACGCACGATCACGCCGCGCGGTTCGCGCGCCGCATCGAGTGCGGCCCGATCCGCAACGCGATGATTGCGGCGGATGCAGCCAGCGCCCGACCAGCGCGTGGGTGTGTGCGCGCCGATCTTTCTCCATCGTGCTCGGCGGGACATTATGAGCCCGCGAGAAGGCCGTCACCTGCCGAAAGTTAGGTTCGATTACCGATGGTCGGGAACACGCGCCGCAGCGCCCTCGATGCTTTCGAACGCCAGCGTGCGAATCGGAGTCGATGAACCACCCCTACTTTCGTTAGTTGACCCACGCCGAGGTTCGCCAGACACTTTCGCCGCGATGGCCGCGCGGTCTTCGACGAGACGCGGCCGCAGGGTTACCATGGCTGCCCCATTCGCTCGGCGCGACGAACTCCTCGCGTGACGCGCGAAGTGCGATGGCAGTGGAATCGGCAGTTCGCCTGACGCGTCGACGAACGATATCGTGCGCCGGTTTCGGCGACGCTACGGATCCCGGACAGAGGACGAGCGATGAAAACCTTCCTGATGCTCCACGGCGTCAATCACGGCATGTTCGGCAAGCGCGATCCGAAGCAGTACGGAACGATCACCCTCGCGCAGATCGACGAGAGTCTGCAGACGCTGGCAAAGGAGCTCGGCGTCAAGGTCGTGAGCTTCCAGACCGACAGCGAAGGCGAGATGTGCAAGCGCATCCATCAGGGTTACGTCGACAAGGTCGACGGCGTGCTGATCAACGCCGGAGCCTGGACGCATTACAGCTATGCGATCCGCGACGCGCTGGCGATCATCACCGTCCCGATCGTCGAGATCCACATGTCGAACATCCACGCTCGCGAGGCGTTCCGCCATCAGTCGGTTTTCGCGGAGATCGTCAACGGCCAGATCTGCGGCTTCGGCCCCGACAGCTACCTGCTCGGCCTGCGCGCCGCGGTTTCGGCGGCGAACGCGACGAAATCCTAGCGCTCGATGGCCGACAGCAAACCGGCGCTGGTCGAGCCCGGGATAACGCCGGCGACGCGCGCGGCGGTCGCCGCGCCGCCGGCCGCGGCCAAGCCGGCGCTCGATCTCTCGCAATGGGACCGCAAGACCGCGCAGGACGAGACGAATCTCCATCGCATCGTCGTCGTGGGCGGCGGCGCTGCGGGACTCGAGCTCGCGACGTCGCTCGGCGACAAGCTCGGCCGAAACAAACGAGCGCACGTCACGCTGATCGAGCGGACGCGCACGCACTTCTGGAAGCCCCATCTGCACGAAATCGCCGCGGGCAGCATGGACATGGGGATCTACGAAACCAATTACCTGTCGCACGCGCATCGCCACAGCTTTCGTTACCGCATCGGCGAGATGGTGGCGCTCGACCGCGAGCGGCGCGAGGTGCTCGTCGCTCCGTACATCGACGAGGATGGGCGCCAGGTCACCCCGCCCCGCCGATTCAGCTACGACACGCTGGTGATCGCGATCGGAAGCATGACGAACGATTTCGGCACCGCGGGCGCGCGCGACTACGCGATCTCGATGGAGACGCCCGCGCAGGCCGAGCGCTTTCACCGCCAGCTCGTCGATGCGTTCCTGCGTGCGCACGCGCAGGCCGAGGCAATCCGGCCGGAGCAGCTCGAGGTGGCGATCATCGGCGCCGGCGCAACCGGCGTCGAGCTCGCCGCCGAGCTGCACAACACGACGCGCGCGCTGGTCTCCTACGGATTCGACCGCATCAACCCCGACGAGGACATCCGCATCACGCTGATCGAGGCAGCCGACCGGATTCTGCCGGCCCTCCCGCCGCGGCTGTCGGAAGGCGCGACCGAGCTGCTGCACAAGCTGCGCATCAACGTACGGACCTCGTCGAAAGTTGCCGAGGTCCTGCCGAACGGCGTGAAGCTCGCAGGCGGCGAGGTGATTCTCGCCGAGCTCGTCGTCTGGGCCGCCGGCGTCAAGGCGCCGCCGATGCTTCACGATCTCGACGGGCTCGAATCGAACCGCATCAACCAGCTCATCGTTCTGCCGACGCTGCAGACGACCCGCGACCCGAACGTGTTCGCGATCGGCGACTGCGCCGCGTGCCCCTGGGCCGGTAAGCCGGGCACCATCGTTCCGCCGCGCGCGCAGTCCGCACACCAGCAGGCGTCGCATATGGTCAAGCAAATCCGCAATCGGCTTGCGGGCAGGCCGTTGACCGAATTCAAGTACAAGGATTTCGGCTCGCTCGTCTCGCTCGGCGAGGGTTCGACGGTCGGTAACCTGATGGGCGCCGGCCGCAACATCTGGATCTCGGGGCTGTTCGCGAAGCTCATGTACCTCTCGCTCTACAAGATGCACGAGCTCGCGCTTCACGGTTTTCTCAAGGTGTCGCTCGACACCGCGGGACGATTCCTGTCGCGTTCGACCGAGCCGCACATCAAGTTGCACTGAGCCGCACATCAAGTTGCACTGAGCCGCACATCGAGTTGCAATGAGCCGCATATCGAGCTGCGCCGAGCCGCACACCGAGCTGCACTGCGCGGGTCCTCCTGCGGCCCCCGCGCACCGAGCGCCAGCGCAGGATCGAAACAGGGGCGAGTCTCCATGATCATCAAAACGCACGAAGATGTGACCGCATCCGTCCTGAGGGAGATCGAGCGCTCCACCGACGCGCGCTTCAAGGAGATCATGTCGTCGGCGGTTCGCCATCTCCATGCGTGGGTACGCGAAGTGCGACTGACCGAAGCCGAGTATCAGAAGGCGGCAGCGATCCTCGCGAAGCTCGGCCAGCTCTCCGACAAGTCGCACAACGAAGTCGTGCTGATCGGCGGTTCGCTCGGCGTGTCCTCGCTCGTGTGCCTGCTCAACAACGGCAATGGCGGCGAGCGAGAGACGACCGCGAACCTCCTCGGCCCGTTCTGGCGTGCGGGATCGCCGCGCATGGAGAACGGCGCATCGATCGTGCGCTCACCCACGCCGGGCACGCCGATGTTCGTCACGGCCTACGTCAAGGACCTCGCGGGCAAGCCGGTGGCGGGCGCCGAAGTCGACGTGTGGCACACGTCCGGCGAAGGAATCTACGAGAACCAGGATCCCGAGCAGGCCGACATGAACCTCCGCGGCAAGTTCACGACCGACGCGGAAGGGAAGATCGCCTTTCGCAGCATCAAGCCGGCCGGCTACCCGATTCCGGTCAACGGGCCGGTGGGCGATCTGCTGCGCGAGCAGGGCCGCCACAACATGCGCCCGGCGCACATCCATTTCCTGATCTTCAAGCCGGGCTACAAGACGCAGTTCTCACAGGTCTATTCGAGCGACGACCCGAACGTCGAGACCGACGTTCAGTTCGGCGTCTGGCGCTGCCTGATCGGCAACTACGTGCTGCACCAGAGTGGCCCCGCACCGGCTGCCGATGTCAGGGGAGCGTGGTACTCGCTCGAACACCACTTCGTGATCGAGCCCGGGGAGGCGAAGCTGCCGACGCCGCCGATCAGCGGCAAGGCCGGCCCCGATGCGAAGCCCGTGTCCGTCGTGCTCGAGCGCCGAAAATAGCGACGACGATCGGCTTCGCGCTCAGTGCTCGTAACCGCGGCCGTAGACGAGCGTCATCGCGCGCCCGGCGCTGCGAAACGCCTTGCGAACGCGCAATGCGATCGCGCTGAAGAGCCGCTCGACGAATAACGCCTGATGCATCGCTCGCAGCGCTTCGGCGCGCTCGTGCCCGCTCATCGTGCCGATGACCGACTCCATTTGCTTCGTATCCATGACCGTGCTCCTTGTCCTCGTACGCGGCCTCGATCTGGCGCCGCACAACGGCAACATAGTCACGGACCGACCGGCGCTCCAATCGTATTTTGGAATGCCGCCAATCAGGATGAATGATCACGTGCAGGCGATTGAAATACATGAACATTGCGTCGGCCAAGCCCGGGGCCGCGATCGCCCCGCCCACCGTCGACAATCCGCCGGCGTCAGTTCGTGGCGCCCCCAGAACGCCTGCCGAAAGCGACGTAACTCAAAAGTCCGCCGGCGTCAGTTCGTAGCGCAGCTCGTAGCGCGAGGTGGTCGATCCCGGTTGCGCGCCCCAGGCGATCAGCGCGTCTGGGTCGAGCTGTGACGATGTGATCGCGCCGAGCGCTGCTGCGTCGTAGCCGTTGACGAGCAGGATCCAGTCGGCGGCCCCGTCGCCGCCGCGGATTCTCTGCTCTGCGGTCAAAGGGGTTCCCGGGTCGGCGGCTTGCGTCGTCAGGAGGTGCGCAGCGGTGACGCCGGGCAGCAGCGGAAGCTCGCGCAGCGTCTCGCGCAAGCGATCGAGCAGCACCGTCGCGCTGCCCGGTTGCGGCGAAAGGCGTACCGTGAGCATCGCGCTCGCAATGCCGCCGCCGTAGCTCAGCGTGATCGCGCAAAGGCTGCGCACCATGTTGCGGTGGAGCGGCATCATCCGCCGTGACCAGGGCGTCGGGTCGTTGAGCCGCGCAAGATAGTCCTCGGAGGTCAGCGTCTCGAGCGCATCGAGCTCGTACATCACGAAAAAGCCCTCGCCACTGGCTGCGTCGGCCCAGCGCGACGAGCGCAGGAACCCGGGGATCCCGAGCCGCTCCGGAAAATGCTCGTGCGAATGCCAGTGCTCGAACTCGGTGCGCTCGGAAGGCGCCATGTCCCACCACATCGCAACCGCGGCTTTGCCCAGCAACGGCATCGATTGCCTTATCGAACGAAGACTAGAATCCGCGCCGCGATGTTCAGATCGCGGCCCGCCAATTCTGCTCTTGCTCGAGACCGCTCGGGAACTCGACGCACGCGCGCGGCTGCAAACGGCTGATGCCGCCGCTAATGCTTGACGTAAGGAATGACGCCGCGCGGCACGATCCGCAGCGGTCTGACGCGCCCGAGTGGAGTGCGTCCGACCGCGACCGCGGAAACGGAGCGCGCCGCCCCGCGAATTCGCCGCGGCGTGCGCCGGACGTCACGCGAGAGCGGAATCGATACCGTGCGGGGCTTCGCCCGAGGCGCGATCCGCGCGCGGCTCGCGCCGCTGCGCCGCCGGTTGGAGAAAAGAGCGGCCGCCGACCGCATCGCTGTATGCGTAGTGACTGGGCAGCCGCGAATACGGTGTGCCCGTTTTATCAGGCCGCGACTGCCGCGAGCGCGTTGCGCAGCGCAGCCGGCGGATTCTGGACGCGCTGCAGACGACGTCCTTGCTGGTCGAGCGAAGCCTTCAGCTCGGCGTCGGCCATGGCCGCTTCCTGAACGAGATCAGTGTCGTAGCGCTCGCGCGACTCGGCATTCGAGAGGACTTCGTACGCCGAGTGGATCATCCGGATGAGCCCGCTCATGTCCTGGCCCGCATCGGTGGTCCCGTATCCGAACCGTTCGAGCAGCGCGACGTAGCTTGCTTCGATCTGCATGGCCGTCGCTCCGGGCGGAAGGTCAAGATAGTCGTAGAACGTATAGCTCACGGCGCTCTCCTCTGAATTCGATCTCTCAAGCGGGCCGCAAAGGGCCGTTGGCCTACCCAAAGCAGCAACCGTGCCAGGTCCTGGCGGCGACGAAATCGAGGAGAGAGCGCGCTCCACGCGGCATGGAAATCCGCGAGCGATGAAACCGCACACGAAACCGAGCTGCCGCCGGGGCGACGTCCGCCCTGCGACGTCACAGCATGGCGAGCGGCGTCGGTTTCTTCGGTGGCGGAAATGCGGCGTCGATCTCGCGAAGGGCCGCGGCGGGGAGCTTCACCGAAGGCGCGCCGCGATTGGCGCGGATGTGCTCGGGATCGCCCGATTCGGGAATCGCGATGACGTCGGTGTCGCGCAACAGCCAGCCGAGCGCGACCTGCGCAGGCGTCGCCCCGAGCTTGCGCGCAATGGCCACGAGCTTCGGCTTGCGCAGCAGTCCTCCCTGACCGAGCGGCGAATACGCCATGACGGGAATGCGCCGCTCGCGAAGCCATGGCAGCAGCGCCCATTCAATGCCGCGCTCGGCGAGGTGGTAGAGGACCTGGTTCGTCGCGCAGCGCCGCCCTTCGGGAAGCGCGAAGAGCTCCTGCATGTCGCCGACATCGAAGTTCGAGACGCCCCAGCGGACGATCTTGCCCGCGGCGCGCAGCCGCTCGAACGCATCGACCGTTTCCGCGAGCGGCACCCGGCCGCGCCAATGCAATAGATAGAGATCGAGTCGATCGGTCGCGAGCCGCCGCAAGCTGCGCTCACAGGCGGCGATTGCGCTTTTTCGGCCCGCGTTGTGCGGATACACCTTGCTGACTACAAACACGGACTCGCGGCGTTTCGCGATCGCTTTGGCGACGACCTCCTCCGCTCCGCCGTCCCCGTACATCTCGGCGGTGTCGATCAACGTCATGCCGAGGTCCAATCCGACCGCGAGCGCCTCCGCTTCCTGCGCTGCGCGCTTCGCGTGCTCGCCCATTTTCCAGGTGCCGAGGCCGAGGGCAGGCACGCGCGCTCCATCGGGCAATGCGACGCCCGGAATCTCGGACAGGGCTGGCGTGTTCATCGAGAACAGCCTACCAGAGCCGCCCGGGCTGTGTGTCGGCTGGTCGTTCAAAGCCTCGTCGGCCGCGTTCATAATGGCGGCTGCACGGCGGAAAAATCCTCAATGCCCC
>JADMIO010897369.1_pt1 | contig 38093 bp, 36 predicted proteins | sample 8958161 | NCBI WGS metagenome assembly JADMIO01 (sample SAMN16585339, study PRJNA669376) | soil metagenome | isolation source: Crop rotation soil | place: USA: Cullars Rotation, Alabama | collected 2011 | reverse complement strand
CGCCGCCACCCGCCGCATTGAAGAAGCTGGTGCCGAAATGGCGGTCGGACAGCAGCATGGTGATGGCGCCGGCCAGCACCGGCAGCGACAGCAGCAGCAGGAAGGCGGTCACCAGGATCGACCACACGAACAGCGGCATCTTGTGCAAAGTCATGCCGGGCGCGCGCATGTTGAAGATCGTGGTGATGAAATTGATGGCCCCGAGGATGGAGGACGCGCCGGCGATGTGGATGGAAAAGATGGCGAGATCCATCGCCGGCCCCGGAGAGCCATAGGTCGACAGCGGCGCATACAGAGTCCAGCCGCCGCCCACGCCGATGCCGCCGGAATCGCCTTCCACGAACATCGAAAGCACCAGCAGCGTAAAGGAGAACGGCAGCAGCCAGAACGAAATGTTGTTCATGCGCGGAAAGGCCATGTCCGGCGCGCCGATCATCAGCGGCACCAGCCAGTTGCCGAAGCCGCCGATCATGGCCGGCATGACCATGAAGAAGATCATGATCAGCCCGTGCCCGGTGACAAACACGTTGAAGGTGTGCGGATCTTTGAAGAACTGCAGGCCCGGATGCATCAGTTCGAGCCGCATCAGGATGGAGAGGGTGGCGCCCACGATGCCCGCGCAGATCGCGAAGACCAGGTACATCGTGCCGATGTCCTTGTGGTTCGTGGAATAGACGAACCGGCGCCAGCCGTGCGGGTGGTCGTCGTGGGCAGCGTGCGCGATGTCGGCCATGGGCGTTCCTATTGCGTCAGCGCGGCAAGCCGCGTGTGATCGTCGATGGCGGCAAATTTTTTCTTCGCGGCGCTCAGCCATGTGTCGTAATCCGCCTGGCTCACCACCTTCACCTCAATCGGCATGAAAGCGTGACGCGCACCGCAAAGTTCCGAGCATTCCCCGTAGAAGGTGCCGATCTGGGTGGCCTGGAACCAAGTTTCGTTCAGTCGTCCGGGGACAGCATCCATCTTCACCCCGAACGCAGGCACCGTCCAGGAGTGAATGACATCGGCCCCCGTGGTCACCACCTTCACAACCTTGTTCACCGGCACCACGATGATGTTGTCCACACCCAGCAGGCGCGGCTCGTGACGCTTCAGCGCGTCGGCGTCTGACAAACCCAGCGAATCGAACTGGAAGTTCTGTTTCGGATATTGGTAACTCCAGAACCACTGCTTGCCGATGGCGTTGAGCGTCAGGTCGGGCCGGGGCATGTCGGCTTCGTAATAGAGCAGCTTGAACGACGGAATGGCGATGATCACCAGGATGATCACGGGCACCACGGTCCAGATCACTTCCAGCAATGTGTTGTGCTCGGTCCTGGAGGGCGTCGGGTTGGCGCGCCGGTTGTACCGCACCATGATCCACAGCAAGAGCGCCAGCACGAACAGAGAAATTGCCGTGATGATCCACACCAGCAGCCGGTGGAAGTCTTCGATATTTTCCATCACCGGGCTGGCGGCCGGCTGAAAGTCGATCTGCCAGGGCTTGGGCTCCCCGCCGGCGGCCATAGCACGCGTCGCTGCCATCAGCGTCGCCACCGCAATTGCGGCAACTTTTACCTTCGCACCAAGACTTGCCGGCATTGGGTGCCTCGCAAAATGGTCCGCGGACGGCTCTGCCGCCCGCTGCCCTGAAGAATCGGGGGGATTTAGGGCGCATGAACCCATGAAGTCATTGCGACCCTATGCCGCGCGGAATCCGGGATTTCCACCGTGCGTGACCACATGGAAGCAATCGAGGCATGATAGCCACAGCAATGGACAGGAGCACCACACATGGTCGGCGACCTCTTTTTTGACGCAGCAGGGATGGATCGGGGTGGCGTGCAGCGGCTCGTCAACGATTCACTGAAGGACGCCGACGACGGCGAACTGTTTCTTGAATATCGCCAGAGCGAAACCTTTGCCTTCGACGACGGAAGGCTGAAAGCCGCAACATTCGATACCACTCAGGGTTTCGGCCTGCGCGCGGTGGCAGGCGAAGCGACCGGTTATGCCCACGCCACGGAATTGTCGGAGGACGCAATCCGCCGTGCGGCCGACACCGTGCGGGCCGTTACCCTGGGACATTCGGGATCCGTGTCGCTCGCCCCTGCCCGCACCAACCGCAAGCTCTACGCCGATATCGACCCGCTGCACTCGGCCAACTTCGAAGCCAAGGTGAAGCTTCTGGGCGAGATGAATGAATATGCGCGCAGCAAGGACCCGCGGGTGAAGCAAGTGTCGTGCTCGCTCGCCGGCGAATGGCAGAACGTAGAGATCATGCGCGCGGGCGGCGAGCTCTACCGCGATATCCGACCTCTGGTGCGACTCAACGTGTCTGTGGTGGTGGAAGAGAACGGGCGACAGGAAGCGGGCGGTTTTGGCGGTGGCGGGCGCGGGGATTACGAGACGTATCTCGATCCGCAATACTGGCGCGGCGCGGTGGACGAAGCGCTGCGGCAGGCGCTGGTGAACCTCACCTCCGTTCCGGCACCGGCAGGAGAAATGCCGGTGGTGCTCGGCCCCGGCTGGCCGGGTATTCTGCTGCACGAAGCCATCGGGCACGGACTCGAAGGCGATTTCAACCGCAAGAGGACGAGCGCCTTTGCGGGACTTCTCGGCGAACGTGTGGCCGCGCCGGGCGTGACCGTGGTGGACGACGGCACAATCTCGAACCGCCGCGGCTCCCTTACCATCGATGACGAAGGCACGCCGACCGCGCGCACCGTCCTGATTGAAGACGGAATCCTGAAGGGTTACATGCAGGACCGTCAGAACGCGCGACTGATGGGTATGAAACCCACCGGCAATGGTCGGCGCGAATCTTTTTCGTGCTCGATCATGCCGCGCATGACGAACACCTACATGCTGGGCGGCAACGCCGACCCGCAGGAGATCATCGCGAGCGTGGACCGCGGCGTATACGCGGTGAATTTCGGCGGCGGACAAGTGGACATCACGAACGGCAAGTTCGTGTTCTCTTGCACCGAGGCGTATCTCATCGAGAACGGCAAACTTGGCCCTGCCATCAAAGGCGCCACGCTGATCGGCGATGGGCCCGTGGCGCTCAAGCATGTGAAGATGATCGGGAACGACATGAAGCTCGATACCGGCATCGGCACCTGCGGCAAGAACGGACAATCGGTGCCGGTCGGCGTCGGCCAGCCCACCCTGCGTATCGATGGACTCACGATCGGCGGAACTGCGGCCTAAGGCAACGTGCCGGCTTCAGCCGAAACGCAATTTGCAGGCGATGATGGTCGTGCTCAGGACGATCGTGACCGTGTTCGGCAGGATGATGGCGATGTCACGCTGCAATATTCCATACATCAGCCACAGCACGCAGCCAGCAGTGAAGACAAGAAACATTCTGAGCGAGATGTCTTCGGTGGAACGTGTACGCCACGTTTTCAAGACCTGCGGTAGAAACGAAACCGTGGTGCAGAAGCCCGCAAGCAGTCCAACCAGAGTCACCGCGGTCATCGCGTTCTCCAACATACTGAAATGGCAGAGGAATTACGTTCGTGTAATGCGCTTCGGGCACCCTACTACCGCAAGACGTCTCGCGGTATATTTTATCCCGTCGTCGAAGGGGACGGCTCATGCGAACGCTTCTGCTGCTTTGCGGGCTTGTCGCCGTAGCACTCGGTGCATTGTGGATTGGACAGGGCACGGGCCTGGTCATGTGGCCTCGCTCGAGCTTCATGCTCCAGCAAACGCAATGGGCCTACTACGGCGCAGGGCTGCTCATCATCGGTCTTCTGATGCTGATATATTCCAGCCGCGGCCGCGGTTGATCAGAGGAAATTGTACTCGGTGAAGAGTCGGCCAAGGTCACCGCGCCATTCGCCGTGGAATTTGCGCAGCAGCTCTTCCGCGCGGGTGTAGCCGCGCTCCACGAGTTCGCGCAGATGGACGAGAAATCCCTCTTCAGACATGCCGGCCGAATCTTGCTTCGCGCGGCGGCGCAGGCCGGCAGCCGAGATCTCCAACATTTCGCGCGCGAGCTCGCCTACGGTGCGTTCGCGGAACGGCGTTCTGAACGCGAGCCGCGGGACCGCGTCGCGCATCGCCCAGCGCTCTTCTGCCGTCCAGTCCTTCACCAGGTCCCATGCGGCATCCAGCGCCGCCTGGTCGTAGTAGATGCCGACCCACAGCGCCGGCAGCCCGCAGATTCGCCGCCACGATCCGCCGTCGGCGCCGCGCATCTCCAGAAACTTCTTCAGCCGCACCTCCGGAAAGATCGTGGTCAGGTGATCCGCCCAATCGTCCATGGTGGGCTCGATGCCCTTCAGTTCCGGTATTTTGCCTGACAGGAATTTGCGGAAGCTCTTCCCCGCGACATCGATGTACCGGCCGTCGCGGTAGACGAAGTACATCGGGACATCGAGTGCGTAATCGACATAGCGCTCGAAGCCCATGCCGTCTTCGAACACCCAGGGCAGCATGCCGGCGCGGTCGTTATCGACATCGGTCCAGATGTGCGAACGATACGAAAGAAAACCGTTCGCCTTGCCCTCGCGGAACGGCGAATTGGCGAACAGTGCCGTCGCCACCGGCTGCAACGCCAGGCCGACGCGGAACTTCTTCACCATATCGGCCTCATCGGAGAAATCGAGGTTCACCTGCACGGTGCAGGTGCGGAACATCATCTCGTGGCCGTAACCGCCGACCTTCGGCATGTAATTGCGCATGATGACGTAGCGGCCCTTGGGCATCATCGCCACCTCATCGAGCCGCCAGGTGGGCGCATAACCTAGCCCGATCACGCCCGCGCCGATTTCGTTTGCTACCGCGCGCACCTGCTCCTGGTGGGTGTTCACCTCGCTGCAGGTTTCGTGAACGGATTTGAGCGCGGCACCCGAGAGTTCAAATTGCCCGCCGGGCTCGAGGCTGATGGCGCCGTCCTTGCCGGTAAGGCCGATAATGTGCTCGCCCTCTACCACAGGCGACCAGCCGAAGCGCTGCATCCCTTCCAGCAGGGCACGAATTCCGGGCCGGCCCTCGTAGGGCACCGGCTTGCGCCGTTTCAGGTCGTAAACGAATTTTTCGTGCTCGGTGCCGATGCGCCAGTCCGCGCGCGGCTTTGACCCTGCCTCCAGATAGCGCACGAGGTCGTCGTGCGACCCGATCGGGCCACCCGCATGCTGCGGAATGGACATTCGCGCGCCCTCCTCCGCCGTTACCGGCAAATCCCACGGTGGCTTACCAATTCCAACCAGCCATTAAGCCGATGTAATTTCGGCCCGCGCGGAGGGCAAGACAAGCTCAACGCCAGTCGCCCTGCAGCGCCTGCCAGACAGACAGTGCGGCAAGTGCCGCCGTATCCGCCCGCAGAATGCGCGGCCCGAGCGACACCGGCATGACAAACTCCCGTGAACGGATTTGCTCACGCTCACCCGGGCCGAATCCGCCTTCCGGTCCGGTGAGGACCGCCCATTTCCTTTCCTCCAAAGGGGAGATCGACCCGCGCAAGCGCGTCGCGTGGGTATCGGGCGCACCGAGCGATCCCTCCGCGGCTTGCTCCGCAATCCGACCCAACGCCTGCGCAATCGGCGGCGCTTCGCCCGCCTCATCGCAGAAGAGGAGCCGGCGATCCGTGGGCCAGTCCGCAAGCAGCTGTTCCAGCGTGAGCGCCGCACGAATGTCCGGAACAGTGAGACGATCGGATTGTTCCGCCGCCTCGATGGCATTGGCTCGCATCCGGCCGGTATTCACACGCGAGACAATAGTCCGCTGAGTCATGACCGGCTGCAGGAGTGAACTGCCGAGTTCGGTGGCCTTCTGCGCAAGATAATCGGCGGGGGTTTTCTTGATCGGCGCGAAACAGAGCCACAGGTCGGGCGCGGCCTCTTGCGGCCGTGTTTGCCGCTCGACTTCGAACGCGCAACTCCTCTTCATGACCTCGACCACGCGCGCCAGCCATTCGCCGTCGCGGCCGTTGAACAACGACATGCGGTCGCCGGGCTTGGCGCGCATCACGTGCAGCAAATAATGCGCTTGCCCTTCGCTGGCCTCGACTCGTGCCCTTTCCGCGAGCGCGGCCTCAACATACAGCCGCACCTTGCCACCGGGTTCGGTCAGATGATCATTCACAGCATTTGGCCGCGGAGTTTGCCTATGGGAGAGTGGGGCATGCCAGAACAAACGCAAGCGATCCCTGCCGATGCCGTTGCGCAAAGTTGGGTCGCCAGCGCTCCTTTGCCCTGGCAGCCCTATCTGCGGCTGGCGCGTCTGGACCGGCCGATCGGGACATGGCTGCTGTTCTGGCCCTGCGTCTTCGGGCTCGCATTCGGCGCAGCGGCACAAAACCGAGCTTTTCTCGGCGCGGGAAACGATTGGTGGCTTCTGACCCTGTTCGGGATCGGCGCCGTCGTGATGCGGGGTGCCGGCTGCACATACAACGACATCGTAGACCGGAAGGTCGATGCCGCTGTCGCGCGCACGCGGAATCGCCCGATCCCGTCCGGCGCGGTGACTGTACCGCAGGCCTGGATGTTCACCGCCGCGCAATGCGCCATCGGTCTTGCCATTTTGCTCTGCCTGAACTGGTACGCAGTGGCCATCGGCGCACTCTCGCTAAGCCTCGTGGCGATCTACCCCTTCATGAAGCGGGTCACCTGGTGGCCACAGGCCTGGCTGGGCCTTACTTTCAATTGGGGCGCGCTGCTGGGCTTCGCGGCACAAACCGGCCGCACCAGCGTGGCCGATTTGGTGCTCTACATCGGCTGCATTTTCTGGACCCTCGGCTACGACACGATCTATGCGTTACAAGACGTCGAGGACGACGCGCTGGCGGGCGTGAAATCCACCGCGCGGCTGTTCGGAAGATACGCGCGCGCTTGGGTATTCTCTTTCTATCTCGTTTCGTTTGCACTGCTTGCGGCGGCGGGCGTCTTGGGTTTTCGCCGCCCCTTCGCAGCCGCATTTCTTTTTCCTGCCCTTGTACATTTCATCTGGCAGGTGCGCAGACTGGAAATTGACCAGCCGCAAGATGCCCTGCGGCTTTTCCGGACCAACCGCGAGACGGGCGCACTGATCGCGGCAGCACTCCTCGTCGCGAGCTGGATGTACTAGCGCGCCGCTTTAGTGCGGCAGATGCAGAGATTCGCGCGTGGGCTCTGCGATGTGCTTCAGGGCGAAACTCGCCTGGTTGGAGTCGCACTTGCGCGCGATGTCGGCCAGCGAGATCACGCCGACGAGGCGCTTGTCGCGATTTACCACCGGCATGCGGCGAATCTGCAGCCGCGCCATGTTCTCGGCTGCGGCATGGATGCTTTCATCCTCATAACAATAGAGGACGTGGTCGGTCATCGCCTCGCGCACGGTCATCCGCGACGGATCCTTTCCGCGTGCCACCGCCCGCACGGCAATATCCCGGTCGGTGATCATTCCGATCAGACGGTCATTTTCGCCGACCGGCAGAAAACCGACGTCGTCTTCCGCCATGAGTCTCGCAGCCCTGTCGATCGTCATATTGGGATCGATCAGATCCACATTCCGCGTCATCGCTTCTTTGATCTGCATTACCTGCCTCCGTGCCCCCTAAACAGCTAACGGCAGTCGCCAAATCGGGTTGCAATCCTCGCTTTTGCAAGGTGCGCGAAGAGCGCTTCGCTGTTACGATCCCCGCATGAATGTGGCGCGGTTCGATCCTACCAAGGCGTTCACCCCCGCGGAAATGGCGAGCGTGCGGGCGCGCTCCAATTACTCGACGACGTTGCGGCTCGCCGTCCCAAAGCCGGAACCGGCCCCGCAGCCCGCGTGACTGCTGCCAGCGATCCTGCCCAATTCATTCTCGCCAACACGGCGCTGATGACGCCGCCGCTGGTACCGGAAATCCGGCTGCATCTTGCTACCGAAGTCGTGCCCCTGTGGCGGAAGACGGAAGGGGAACTCGAAACTGAGGGCGTTCCGCCGCCCTACTGGGCCTTCGCGTGGGCCGGTGGACAGGCGCTTGCGCGTTACATCCTGGATCATCCTGAAGAAGTCGCCGGATGCTCGGTGCTCGATTTCGGCTCCGGCTCCGGATTGGTGGCGATCGCCGCGGCCAGGGCCGGGGCCTCCAGCGCTCTGGCAAGCGATATCGATCCTTTCGCGCGGGCGGCGATCGCATTGAATGCCGCAACAAATGAGGTTGTGATCGGGATCACGTCCGATGATGTGATCGGCTCGCAGAGGGTGTGGGACACCATCCTGCTGGGCGACATGTGCTACGAGCGACCGCTGGCGGAGCGGCTGCTTCGCTGGCTGACAGAACGTGTCCGCAAAGGCACACGTGTTTTTCTGGGCGATCCCGGCCGCTCGTATTTCCCAAAGTCCGGCATTCACAAGCTCGCGAGCTATACCGTCCAGACTACTCGGGAACTGGAGGACCGGGAAATTCGCGAAACCAGCGTCTATCGGCTGACGGGAGCTTGAACGCCGGAAAGCGCACGCTTAGCCTGAAAAGGGCATTTGAGGAGGGCAGGCCATGCCGGCGCGAAGCCCTGCACAAGAACTTCGATTTGCGGCTGCTGGAATCATCCTTGCGGCGGGGTTGCTCCCGTGGAATTGCGCATCCGCTTACACGATGAAAACGCTCTACTCGTTTTGCTCGGAGCAAAGCTGCCTTGATGGCTATCAACCGCTCGGCGACATGGCGCTCGGCGCGGATGGGAGCCTGTACGGCGTGACGCGCGGCTACTCTGGCGCAATCTTCAGGCTGACTTCCGATTCGCACGGAGCGACCTGGACGCTTGCGGTGCTGTATCGTTTCTGCAGCGAATCTCGATGTGCCGACGGTGTGTCTCCGAACGGCGGACTTATTCTCGACAGCGCCGGAAACCTGTACGGAACGACATTTGCCGGCGGCGCCGCAGGTGGGGGAATCGCTTTCAAACTGTCGCCGGCCCGGCAACGGAATGCAGCGTGGACGCTGCAGGTTTTGTCCGATTTTTGCTTTCACAAGTACCGACCATGCACGAAGCCAAGCAATCCCAGCTCCGGTCTGAGCTATGCCGGGGCCGCCGCCGGAGTGCCCTATGACGGAACATCACCGCTTTATGGAACGACCAGGTCGGGCGGCGCCAATGATTCCGGCGCCGCATACCGGCTAATTTTCAGCGACGGCGCCTGGAAGCAGAAGCTGCTATATAGCTTCTGCAGCGCCGCCAGCTGCGCAGATGGCGGACTTCCCGGTTCTCTGTTGGTCGCAGCTCGACATACTCTCTACGGCACAACCTACGACGGCGGCTCCGGAACTCAGGGCACCGTTTTCCAATTGGCTTCCGCTGCGCATACCTGGACAGAAACCGTGCTGTACAATTTCTGCTCCCTCGGCGGTTGCGCCGACGGACGCAATCCAAACAGCGCCCTTGTCTCCGACGCTTCGGGTAACCTGTTCGGCACGAGCGATGGCGGCCAGGGCGATTGTACCCCGTACTGCGGAACGCTGTTCCGCGTATCCGTCGATGGACTGAAATCACAGGAGACCGTGCTTCACAATTTTTGCTCGGCCAGAAATTGTCGGGACGGCGCTTTGCCATCGGGAATAGCCATGGGCGATTCTGGCCGGATATTCGGAGCGACAGAATTCGGCGGCGCAAACCGTGGGCAAGAAGCCGGCCGCCTCGGGGCCGGAACGGTGTTCGAGTTCGATGGAAAAATCCACCAGCTTTACAATTTCTGCTCGCAGGCGAGTTGCGCCGACGGTGAAGAGCCCTTGGGGAATTTGGCAGTCGATCCAGCGGGAAATATCTACGGGACCACATTTTACGGCGGGAGCGGAGCTTATCGAAGCGACATCGCCGGGGGCACGATTTTCGAACTGGTAAAGTAGCGGCGCGGCCTTGGCCCGGACAAGCTGAACTGCCAGCGCCCCAGCCCGGTGCAGGTTTGCAGGCAGGCGATAAGCATGTCCTCTGCGCCTTCCCAATTCGCCGCGAAACAGCGCGAACAGCCGCTGTTGGCGTTTGGCCACAGCACGTGCAAAGGTGCCATTCTACGAATCCGACATGAAAACAAGGGTGTAAGGGGCAAGAAATGACCGGAACGGCTGCCGAACACATTGAGCTCCATGCTGGCGAACCGGTCATTCTGGAGCCAGGTGAAATCGAGCTGCGGCGGGCACTCGGGCCGTTTCACCTGATCGCGCTGGGGATAGGAGCCATCATTGGGGCCGGTATCTTCGTCATCACGGGCCATGCCGCCGCGAGTTACGCCGGGCCCGGCGTGGTAATCTCTTTTGCTATTGCGGGCACCGGCTGCCTGTTCGCCGGCCTGTGCTACGCCGAATACGCCGCCATGATCCCGGTGGCCGGCAGCGCCTACACCTACACCTACGCTACGCTCGGCCGATTTATGGCCTGGTTCATCGGCTGGAACCTGGTGCTGGAGTATCTGGCCGCGGCGTCGACCGTCGCCGTCGGCTGGTCGGGCTACTTCAACGATTTCATGAGCAAGCAGATCGGCATGCCAATCCCGGCCGCCTTTGCGTCAGCACCGGTCGCGGTCCGTGGGTTTCATGAGTTCGCACTCACAGGAACCTACTTCAATCTGCCCGCGGTGGCGCTGATCGCGGCCGTGACCACGCTGCTGATCGTGGGCGTGCACCTGTCCGCGAATTTCAACAACCTGATGGTGGCGATCAAGCTTTCCATCGTGGTGCTGGTGATTGCGGTCGGCCTGCCGTATGTTGTGCCCGCCAACCAGACGCCGTTCATTCCGCCCAACACGGGCACCTTCGGTCAGTTCGGCTGGACCGGCATCTTCCGCGCCACCGGCGTGATCTTCTTCGCCTATATCGGCTTCGATGCCGTCAGCGTGGCCGCGCAGGAGGCGCGCAACCCGCAACGCGATATGCCCATCGGCATCCTGGGCTCGCTGCTGCTTTGCACCGTGCTCTACATGCTGATGTCGTATGTGCTGACGGGGCTTGCGTCCTACACCACATTGAACGTGGCGCACCCCGTTTCGATGGCGGTTGAATCGATCCCCGCTACCGCGTGGTTGGCGAAATTCGTCAATGTCGGCGCCATCGTGGGGCTGGCCTCAGTGGTGCTGGTGCTGCTGTTGGGCCAGTCGCGGATTTTCTACGCCATGTCGCGCGACGGGATGTTCTTCAAGCTCTTCAGCGACGTGCACCCGAAGTTCCGCACGCCGTGGCTGGGCACGTTGATCACCGGCACATTTGCGGCGGTGCTCGCAGGCATCCTCCCGCTCGACATTCTTGGCGAGCTGGTCTCCATCGGAACCCTGCTCGCCTTTGTGATCGTCTGTCTGGGCGTGATGATCCTGCGGCGGCGGCGGCCGAACGCGGTGCGGCCGTTCCGTGCGCCAGCAGTGTGGATCGTGGCACCCCTCGGCATGGCGATGTGCGCCTTCATGATGGTTTTTCTGCCGCTCGATACCTGGCTGCGGCTCGCCGGCTGGACCGTGATCGGCCTCGTCATCTACTTTGCGTACAGCGCGCGTCACGCCAGGGAGCCGCGCTGGCGCATCGCTGAGCGGCCCGTCGCTGCGGAATAGGCGAGCGGCGGGCATGGCACAGGCAGACCTCGCAGAATTCACCCAGCCGCAACCGCTGGTAGCCGAAGCGCACCAGCTACGCCGCGCGCTCGGGCCGATCAATCTGATCCTCATCGGCATTGGCGCCATCATCGGCGCGGGCATTTTCGTTTACACCGGAACGGCGGCGGCCCAGCACGCCGGCCCAGCCGTCATCCTCTCCTTCGTGATTGCCGGCTTCGGCTGCCTGTTCGCAGGCCTCTGCTACGCAGAATTCGCCTCCATGATTCCGGAATCCGGCAGCGCCTACACCTATGCCTACGCCACCATGGGGCGCTTCATGGCGTGGTTCATCGGCTGGAATATGGTGCTCGAATATCTGGTTTCTGCTGCAGGCGTTAGCTCCGGATGGTCCGGCTACTTCGGCAGCCTGCTGGGCGATTTCGGCATCCATCTGCCGGCCGCGTTCATGGGACCGCCGGTGGCCGGCAACGGCCTCGGCAACATGCATCTGACGGGCGCGATCATTAATGTTCCTGCGGTAGCGCTCATTGTCATCCTCACCACATTCCTCGTTGTCGGCGTCAAGGAAACCGCGCGCTTCAACGGCCTGATGGTGCTCCTGAAGGTTGCCATCGTGCTCGCGGTGATCGTGTTCGGCCTGTCCTACGTGCGCATGGAGCATCTCACGCCCTTCATTCCGCCCAATGAAGGACATTTCGGCAAATTTGGGTTCACGGGAATTCTCGCGGCATCCGGCGTCGCATTCTTCGCCTATCTGGGATTCGAAGCTGTGAGCGTGGCTGCACAGGAAGCGCGCAATCCCCGTCGCGACTTGCCGATCGGCATTCTTGGCTCGCTCGGCATCTGCACCGTGCTCTACATGCTGATGGCCGTGGTGATGACCGGCATCACCGATTGGCGCACGCTGGATGTGCCGAGCCCTGTTTCCTTCGCGGTTTCGAAAATCGACGGTCTGAAATGGTTGGTCACGCCAATTAACATTGGCGCTGTGGTTGGCCTCGCCTCGGTCGTCTTCGTCTCGCTCTACGGGCAATCGCGCGTCTTCTTCTCGATGGCGCGCGATGGCTTCCTGTGGCCACAATTCGCGTCGGTGCACCGGAAGTTCGAGACGCCAGCTTATGGCACGATCGTCGTGGGGGCGTTCGCCGCTTTGCTCGCCGCGATCTTCCCGTTCGATGTACTGGCCGATCTCGTGTCCATCGGAACGCTGGCCGCGTTCATCGCCGTCTGCGCCGGCATTCTCATCCTGCGCGTGACGGCGCCGAAGGCGCGGCGGCAATTTCGTACGCCTTTCGTCTGGTTCACCGCGCCGGCCGGCATTTTCGTCTGCGGTGTGATGATGGTGAGCCTCGGCTGGGCGACCTGGATTCGCCTGGTGATCTGGACCGCCATCGGCCTCGCCATCTACTTCGCCTATGGCATCAAGCACGCCGCGCCATCGAAATGGAGGGTACCTGGTCAGGAAGAGAACATTGATATTCTGTCAAAACTACCTCCAAGCGTTCCAATCGGAGCAGGCTTAGTTCTCGGATTCCTCCTCCTTTCGTTCGTGAACAAGGCAGAATTTCTTGGCCAACAATGCTTTTATGTGGGGCAACTCTCAGCTGATCTGACGTGCGTACCAGCTTGGGTATACTGGGCGTTCTGGGTGGCAGCTGTTGGGCTCCTGCTCGCAGGTGCAGGAATCTTCGTAAGACGGACTGTTTCTGGAAAGAGCTAAACTTCATCCGTTTTGGACACGCTGGCGTCATGGGGCGCTTACCTCCAATCAATCGCCGTCCCTTCACCTCCCCCAACGTGGGGAGGTCGCCGGCTCTGAGCAGCGCTAGCTGCGAGGAGACGGCGGGTGGGGGGCCGATCGCACGTGCACGGCAACTTCGAAGAAGTCCGACTGAAGCAGAGCAACGGCTATGGTATGCGTTGCGTTCGCTCAAACAATTTGGAATGCACTTCAGAAGACAAGTGCCGATCGGACGCTACTTTGTAGATTTTGCTTGTCACCGCTCGAACATCGTTATCGAACTCGATGGGTCGCAACACGCTGAAGAAGCCGCGATCGAATACGATACGGCGAGAACGACTTTCCTGAACTCACAAGGCTATCGCGTCTTGCGTTTTTGGAATTCGCAAATTCTGGAGAATCATGATGGCGTGATCGAGCAGATCATAGCGGTAGCAAAAAGCCCCCCACCCGCCCGGCTTCGCCGGGCGACCTCCCCACGTGGGGGGAGGTGATAGTGTCCTATCGATCCCTGCGCGACTTCATCGCGGCGCTGGAGCGCGCCGGCGAACTCGTTCAGGTGCGCGAACCGATCTCGACCGTGCTGGAGATGACGGAAATCCAGACGCGCCTCATCGCGAAAAGCGGTCCGGCGGTGATTTTCGAAAGGCCGATCCGGGTGGATGGAAGACCCAGCGATATGCCCGTGCTGGTGAACTTGTTCGGGACGGTTAAGCGCGTGGCGATGGGCATCACCTTGGGCGGCGTGGGGCGCAGCGATGCGAAATCGCTGCGCGAAGTTGGCGAGTTGCTCGCAACCTTGCGTCAGCCGGAGCCACCGCGCTCGTTGCGGGAGACCGCAGAGATGCTGCCGCTGCTGAAAACCGCGATGAGCATGCGGCCCAAGACCATCGGCAAGCCCGCGTGCCAGGAAATCGTGCTGCGCGGGGGTGATATCGATCTGGGCCGGCTGCCGATTCAAACCTGCTGGCCGGGCGAGCCTGCGCCGCTGATCACCTGGCCACTGGTGGTGACGAAAGGCCCCCGCGAGGACCGCGAGGACAATTACAACATCGGCATCTACCGCATGCAGGTGCTCGGCCAAAACCAGACGCTGATGCGCTGGCTGAAGCACCGCGGCGGGGCGCAGCATCACGCCCGCTGGGCAAGGCAGAACACCGCGCCATTGCCCGCCGCAGCGGCGATCGGCGCCGATCCCGGCACCATTCTCGCCGCCGTCGCCCCGGTACCCGACACGCTTTCCGAATATCAGTTCGCCGGCCTCTTGCGAGGCAGCCGCGTCGACCTCGCCGATTGCGTGTCACAGCCGCTGAAGGTGCCGGCTGAGGCGGAGATCGTGCTGGAAGGAGAAGTCTCGCTCACCGACTATCGCGACGAAGGCCCCTACGGCGATCACACCGGCTATTACAATGCTGTCGAGCAGTTCCCGGTCTTCACTGTCACCGCGATCACCATGCGCCGAAATCCCATCTATCTCTCCACTTACACCGGGCGGCCCCCGGACGAACCCTCCGTGCTCGGCGAGGCGCTGAACGAAATCTTCATCCCGCTGATGAAGCAGCAGTTTCCCGAAATCGTCGACTTCTGGCTGCCTCCAGAAGGCTGCTCCTACCGCATCGCAGTGGTCTCGATGAAGAAAGCGTATCCGGGCCACGCCAAACGCGTGATGATGGCAGTATGGTCGTATTTGCGCCAGTTCATGTACACCAAATGGGTGATCGTGGTGGATGACGACATCGATGCACGCGACTGGAAGGACGTGATGTGGGCCATTGCGACGCGCATGGACCCCGCGCGGGACATCACCACCGTCGAGAACACGCCAATCGATTACCTCGATTTTGCCTCACCGCAGAGCGGCCTCGGCTCGAAAATTGGGCTGGATGCCACCAACAAGTGGCCGCCGGAAACCAAGCGCGAATGGGGCCGCCTCATCCGCACGGACGAGAATGTCATCCGCGCTGTCACCGAAAAATGGCCCCTCCTCGGGCTTCCCGGCTCCGGCGAGCCGGTGTGGAAACAATAGTGGGGCAAAAATCTTGCAAGCCTGGCCGTGGTCCGCTTGACCGTTGGTGCGGTACGTGTCTCTGTTTGGGTATTGGCTGTACGTACCCTGGCTAACGGGTATCGAGAATGCGTACTCTGCCTCTTGCCTGTTGTGTGATTGCCGTTTTGGCAGGAGTCGGCCCAGCGGCGGCAGAAGATGGCTGCTCGCCGCTCAGCGTGATCACCAGCGTGGACATGCAAATCGGCTCGGACGGCCGGATATACGTGCCGGCGGCGATCAATGGCGTCAAGAAATCGATGCTTGTGGACACGGGCGGCTTCTTCACCGAGATCACCCAACCCGTGTCGGAGGAATTGAAGCTTTCCGCGCGACATACAAGATTGCAAATCGTGGGCGTTGCAGGCGATGAAACCGGCCTGGCGGTCCGCGCCGGTCTTACCCTGGGGAAGCTGCACTCCGACGGCATGGACTTCATGGTCATGCCGGGGAACCATTCATTCGCCCCGGATGTGAAGGACGCGGCGGGGTTGCTGGCGCCCAATCTGCTGCGCGCTTATGACGTCGATCTCGATGTTTCCGGGCGCAAGCTAAACCTGATTTCGCCGAAACACTGCGACGGCAAGGTGATTTATTGGCGGGCCAGCAGCGTGGCGGTAGTTCCCGTCAGGATCAATCTCGACGGCCACATTCTGGTGCCAGTGGAACTGGACGGCAAGCGGATGACGGCGGTGCTCGACACCGGCGCAACGACGTCCGTGCTCAACCTCGACACCGCGAGCAAGACTTTCGGTCTCGAACCGGGCAGCAGCGATGCCCCTCTGAATGCAAGTTTGGTCAACGGCGAAATCAAGGTCTATTCACATCGCTTTAAAACTCTGGCCCTGGAAGGAATCGCAGTTTCCAATCCCCAGCTGACGCTGATGCCGGATCTGATGCGCGGAAAATTATACAATCCCCATAACAAGCTTGAGGGCGACACCCGAATATCAAATTCCGAAATCGAAACCGGCTTGGGCGAGATGGTTCTGGGGATGGACATTCTGCGGCACCTGCACCTGTACATCGCCTATAAGGAGCAGAAGCTCTACGTAACGCCCGCATCGGGCGGAACGCCGGCCATTGCCAAATCGGTCCCGGACTCGCACCAGCGGATCGTTCGGATGGCTTGGATGGCGCCGCAGGCAACGGCCACGACCGCGGAACCTGGAATCCGGTAGAACCATCGGGTTGAATCGCGTCTCAGGCGCCCATATTGCCGGATGGCTCCGATCCAATGGTCTTCGGCATGCCCATGGTTGCAAGTTGCCTACACCTGGTTCTAGAGGGGTAGCGGGCGTGTCGGGTTTGGCAGGGGCGATATGCGAATTCCCTCTTTTGCTTCTTTTGCATTCACAATTTTAGTGGCGGTCAATTCGGCGCTGGCAGAGGGCCAATGTCCGCCGCTGACCATAATAACCAGCGTCAATATTCAAACCGGTGCCGACGGGCGCATCTATGTCCCGGCGAAAATCAACGATATTTCGAAGTCCATGCTGGTCGACACCGGCGGTTTCTTCACCGAAATCACCAAGCCAGTATCGCAGGAGATGAAGTTAGCCGTGCGCCACACGGGACTGGAACTCATCGGTGTCGCCGGCGACACCACAAGGCTTGTAGTACGTGCAGGCTTCACGCTCGGCAAGCTGCATGCCGACGGCATGGATTTCATGGTCATGCCGGAGCTGCACAAGTTCGCGCCGGATGTGCCGGACGCCGCCGGCGTGCTCGCCCCCAATCTGTTGCGCAGCTACGACCTCGATCTCGACTTCGGCGGCGGGAAGCTCAACCTGATTTCCCAAAAGCATTGTGAGGGAAAAGTCATTTATTGGCCGGCAAGCGCCGTCGCCATCGTGCCGATGCGCGTGAACCAAGATGGCCACGCTTGGGTGCCGGTGGAACTGGATGGGCATCGACTCTCAGCTATGCTCGATACCGGATCGACCACGTCCATCCTCAATCTGGGAACCGCAAAAAACACGTTCGGACTCGAACCTGGCAGCGCCGATGTACCCCCAGAGGGCAATCTCCGCGGCACGGTCGCGGCGTATTCGCACCGGTTCAAGAGCCTGTCGCTTGAGGGGATCGCAATCTCCAACCCGAAGCTCACGCTGCTGCCCGATCTGATGCGCGGCAAGCTCGCCAATCCGCACGACAATATCGAAGGCGATACGCGCATTTCCAATCCGAACATCGAGACAGGACTGGGTGACATGATTCTCGGCATGGATGTTCTGCGCCATCTTCACGTCTACATCGCCTACAAGGAGCAGAAGCTCTATCTCACACCGGTAACGGCGGCCGCCGCGGCGGCAGCGCCCCCGGCAGCGGCACCGGCCTCGGCGGGTGCGGCGAAATAGGTAGCTGACACTCCGAACCGGCGGCCAAACCCGCCCGGCCGCCACCACAGCTTGACCCGGCGCGGCGATTGTTCTTCACATCCTCGCCACCGAAGGGGATATCCCATGTCGCTGCTGTTTGAATCCTCCTACTATGCGTTCGGTTTCTACACCGCGCTGAACGCCCTCATCATGCTCATCCTGGGCATGCTGGTGACGCGCGCCCGGGTGAAGACCCAGACCGACATCGGCGACGCCGGAAAACCGGAAATGGCGGGGCCGCTTCGCGCCCACGCCAACAACACCGAATGGACGCCGATGGCGTTGTTGATGATCTGGGCGCTTACCCTGCCCACGTTCGGCGCCTCTATTTGGATCATTCACGGTATCGGCGGCACCTTGACCATCGGCCGCATCCTGCATGCCGTTGGACTTACGCGTTCGACCGGCCCTTCGGCCCTCCGTTTCATTGGCAGCGTGCTGACGTGGATCGCCTATGTGATCGGCATTGTGGCGCTCTTCTGGCTGGTGTTCACCAGCGGAACGCCCAGCGCCTGAGCCGTGAGCACGCGAAATTCGGAAGCCATCCTGACCCGGCTGCTGGACGCGGCACTGAAAGCAGGCGCCGATGCCGGCGATGCACTGGTGGCCGAGAGCGTCTCGGCCAGCGTGTCTTACCGGCTCGGTAAGCTGGAGGATGTGGAGCGGTCGGAATCGGCCGATCTCGGGTTGCGCGTGTTCGTCGGCAAGCGCGTGGCCTTTGTCTCCTCGACAGATCTGTCAGCGCAGGGTCTGGGCGAACTTCCCGGACGCGCCGTCGCCATGGCGCGGCTGGCGCCGGAAGACAAATTCGCCTGCCTCGCGCCCGCTGACCTCTTGGCGCGCGCCTTGCCTGAACTTGATATTGAAGATCAGGCCGAACCGGGAGCTGACACACTGGTCGAACGCGCCCGTGCTGTCGAAGGCGCGGCCATGGCGGTCAACGGTGTCAACAATTCCGAGGGGGGCGGCGCGAGCTTCAGCCGCAGCGCCATCGCGCTGGCGACCACGGAAGGTTTTTTCGGCCGCTATGCCGGGACGAGCCACAGCATCGGCGTGGCCGTCTTAGGCGGCGAAGGCACGGCGATGGAGCGCGATTACGACACCGCGAGCGCGCGTCACGGTACCGATCTCGAGAGACCTGAAGCGATCGGTCAACGAGCCGGCGCACGCACCGTTGCGCGACTCAACCCGCGCAAGGTCAAATCGCAAGCCGCGCCGGTCGTCTACGAGCCGCGTGTGGCCGCGGGCCTGTTGGGCCACTTTATGGGCGCGATTTCCGGCGCGGCCATCGCTCGCGGCGTCAGCTTCCTGAAAGATCTTTTGCAACAGCCCGTCTTCGGCGAAGACATTCACATCGTCGACGATCCGCACCGGACTCGCGGGCTGCGCTCCAAGCCCTTCGACGGCGAAGGCGTCCGAAACTGCCGCACGGCACTGGTTGAGAATGGAGTGTTACAAAGCTGGATCCTCGATTGCGCCAGTGCCAAGCAGCTTGGCCTCACAACGACAGGGCATGCCGCGCGCGGTACCGGCGGCCCGCCCTCGCCCTCCGTCACCAATCTCTACATGGAGCCTGGCGCCCATTCGCCCAAAGAGTTGATGGGCGATATTCGCGAGGGATTCTACGTTACCGAACTGATCGGCATGGGTGTTAATCCCGTGACGGGCGACTACAGCCGCGGCGCCGCCGGTTTCTGGATCGAGAATGGTGAAATCGCCTACCCTGTTTCCGGCGTTACCATTGCGGGAAATCTGAAAGACATGTTCCGCAACCTCACGCCTGCGAACGACCTCGAATTCCGCTACGGCACCAATGCACCCACACTACGTGTGGAAGGAATGACAATTGCCGGCTCCTGAGGCCGATCTGGCACTCATTGAGGAAGCGGTTCGCGACGCGGGCGTCATCGCTCGCAAATTCTACCAGGGCTCCTACCGCAAATGGAGCAAGGAAAAGGGCCAGCCGGTCACCGAATGCGATCTGGCCATCGACCGCTTTCTCTTTGAACGGTTGCGCACGGCACGGCCCGATTATGGCTGGCTCTCCGAAGAAACGGAGGACGACCCGGAGCGGTGCAATGCGCGCACCCTTTTCATCGTCGATCCGATTGACGGCACGGTGGCATTTCTCAAGGGCCGGCCGCATTTCACTATCTGCGTTGCGGTCGTTGAGGCGCGGCGGCCTGCGGTAGCGGCCATTTACAATCCGGTGACCGGCGAATGCTTCACGGCGATTTCCGCACAGGGTGCGAGGCTGAACGCCAAGACCATTCATGTCAGCCCGCGCATGCAGCTTGAGGGGGCGCGGATTCTTGGCCCCAGGAGCATGTTCGAGAATCAGATTCGCGCGTTGCATTGGCCTCCCGTGCATGTCGAGACACGCAACTCCGTCGCCTATCGGCTCGCGCTGGTCGCCTGCGGCAGCTTCGATGCCACGGTGGCGCTATCGGCCAAGCACGATTGGGACCTTGCGGCGGGCGACCTGATCGTGCAGGAGGCCGGCGGCTGCGTCAGCACGCACACGGGCGCGCCACTGCGCTACAACGGACCTGAGCCGATCCAGCCATCGGTGGTTGCCGCGGGTCCCGCTTTGCAGGCACAAATTCTGGATCGTGTGCACAATTTGAAATTGCCCGTGTGACTATGGCAGAAGGCCATCCCAAACAGCTTCTTCATCTGGTGTTCGGTGGCGAGCTTCTGTCGCCGGAGCGAGTCCAGTTCAAAGACTTATCTAAGCTCGACGTCGTGGGCATCTACCCCGATTACAAATCGGCGCTTGCCGCGTGGCGCGGCGCGGCCCAGGCGACCGTGGATAATGCACATATGCGGTATTTTATCGTTCATCTGCACCGGCTGCTGGATCCCGAGACCGGCAGCAACCGGAGATAGGCCGCGGACGCGCCTCGCCTGATCCGGGCTGGCGTGCTAGGACGGCGCAAAGCATGTCGATTCAACCAGATATCCTTCTCGCGCATCCTGCGCGCCGGCGTGCAGCGCCCGCACAGCTCGGGGATTTCCGCATCATCCAGCGCTTGCTGCGCGACTATCTCGGCAAGCAATGGCCGGCCCTCATCGTTGCGGCGGTTTGCATGGTGGTGACCGCGAGCACCAACGGCGCGCTGGCGGCGATCCTCGATCCGGCAATCAAGAAGATATTTCTTGAGAAGGTCCCGCACATGCTGGTGACCATTCCGCTGGAGATCATGGGCATCGTGGTCCTGCGCGCCGTGTCCGGCTTCGGCGAGCAATACTTCACCAACTCCACGGCCGAACGGATCGTGGCGGCCGTGCAGCGGGACATGTTCCGCAGCCAGATCCGGCTCGATCTCGGCGCGATGAATTCGATCCATTCCGGCGAGATGATTTCGAAGTTCCTCTATGATGTGACGCTACTGCGGAATTCCATAACGCGCGGTGTGGCCGGGCTCGGCAAGGAGATCGTCACGCTGGTCGTCCTTTTGATCGTGATGTTGATGAAGGATTGGCAGCTGACGCTGATTTCGATCGCCTTGCTGCCCGCTGTCGCCTGGGTGGTGCAGACGATCGGCCGCTCGTTGCGCAAATCGTCCAAGCGCGGGATGGAAGAGACAGGCGTGCTTGCCCGCGCTCTATCCGAGGCGCTTGCTGGGCGCCGCGTTATCAAAGCCTATAATCTGGAAGACCATGCCGCGGATATCGCCTATGGCCGCATCGCGGGGCGGCTCAAATACATCTTGAAAGCTGTGCGTTCGCGTGCGGCTTCTATCCCGGCGACGGACCTGATCGGCGGTATCGCGGCGGCCATCACGCTCGCCTTCGCCGGGTGGCAAGCCATACACGGCGAGCTGGCGATCAACAAATTTGTATCCTTCGTGGCGGCCATGCTGATCGCGCAACAGCCCGTACGCAATCTCAGCCAGCTGCTTGCGATCTCGAACGAGGGTCTCTCAGCCGCGAACCGGATTTTCGCCGTGATCGACGCGAAGCCAACGATCGCCGACGCGGCGGATGCGAAGCCGTTGCATGTCGCCGCGCCGCCATTCAGCGGCGGCGTTCGCTTCGACAGCGTCAGCTTCGGGTATCAGGCCGCCGCACCGGCGCTGCAAAACATTTCTCTCGATATACAGGCGGGCATGAAGATCGCACTGGTGGGTCCGTCAGGCGCGGGCAAGACAACCGTCTTCAATCTCCTCCTCCGTTTTTACGACCCGGATTCGGGGCGCATCACGATCGACGGTCAGGACATCCGTGCCGTGCGGTTGGAGTCTTTGCGCGAGAACATCGCGCTCGTCACGCAGGAGCCCATGCTGTTCGATGAAAGCGTGGCAGACAATATCGCGCTGGGGCGCCGGAGCGCGACGCGCGAGGAGGTCGTGGCGGCAGCCAAAGCGGCAGCGGCCGACGAATTTATTTCTGCGCTCGAAGGCGGCTATGATGCGCGGGTGGGCGAAGGCGGGTTGAAACTCTCCGGCGGACAGCGGCAGCGCATCGCCATCGCACGCGCCATGCTGCGCAATGCACCCATTCTGCTGCTCGATGAAGCCACGTCGTCCCTCGACACGGAAAGCGAGCGCCAAGTGCAGGAAGCGCTTTCGGCTTTGATGCGGGGCCGCACCACCATCGTAATTGCACATCGCCTCTCGACCGTGCTCGATGCCGACATGATTTTCGTGCTTGACCGCGGCCGCGTGGTGGAGAGCGGGACGCACGGCCAGCTTGTGGCGCAGAGCGGTCTTTATGCGCGGCTTTATCAGCACACGCTGGACGAAGCGCCGATCGCGCAGGACGGCTGAGCATGGCGGATTCGCTGGCCCTGCTAGCCTATCGATGTGCCACATCTGCATTCACTCCCGCGGTTCCGCTGCTGCTGCGCGAGCGTGTGCTGCGGGGGAAAGAGGACCGCGCCCGCATTCGTGAGCGGCTGGGGTTCGCGAGCAAGCCACGTCCGAAGGGCGGGCTCGTCTGGATTCATGGCGCAAGCGTGGGCGAATGTATCTCCGTACTGCCGCTGATCGACATGTTGCTTGGCGGTGCGGACCGGCATGTGCTCGTGACCAGCGGCACGACCACATCCGCAAGGCTGATGGAAGAGCGTCTGCCGAAGCGCGCCTTTCATCAGTTCGCTCCGCTCGATACGCCCGCCGGCATTCGCCGCTTTCTCGATCACTGGGCACCGGCTGTCGGATTGTTTGTGGATTCCGAAATCTGGCCGAACATGGTGTTGGGGGCGGCCGCGCGCGGCATTCCCCTCGCGCTCATAAACGGACGCATGTCGGAACGATCTTTCGCCGGCTGGCGCCGCACGCGAAAAATGGCCTCTGCATTGCTGGCGAATTATCGCGTTTGTCTGACTCAGGATGTGGAGAGCGCCGAGCGACTGAAGGCCCTCGGCGCCCGGACCGTGCAGATCGTCGGCAATCTCAAGGCGGACTCGCCTCCGCTTCCCGCGGACGAAGCAAAGCTCCGGGAACTGCGGCATTCGGTCGATAATCGCCCCATCTTGCTCGCTGCGAGCACGCATGCCGGTGAGGAAGAGACGCTGCTGCCTGCGCATGACCAGCTGAGACAGATGTTGCCGAACCTGCTGAGCATCATGGTGCCGCGGCATCCTGAGCGTGGCGGAGATATTGCCATGCTGTGCGGCAGCCGCAGCGTGGCGCGGCGCAGCCACGGCGCGCTTCCCGATTCCGATACCGCCGTGTACGTCGCAGACACCATGGGAGAGCTGGGCCTGTTTTATCGGCTGGCACCATGTGCATTCATGGGCGGGAGCCTCGTTCCACATGGCGGACAAAACCCGCTGGAAGCAGCCCGGCTTAACCGTGCCGTTTTCGCTGGCCCTCACACGTCGAATTTTGCAGGTGAATATGCCCGCATTTTTGAGGCGCAGGGACTCGGACGCGTCGGTTCCTCCGGCGACATCGCGCGATTGGCGGGCGAATGGATCGCCCAGCCCAAAACCGCAGAGACGATGGGGCGTGCTGCGGCGGCAGCAGCTGCATCGCTCGCCGGCGCAACGGAGAAGACGCGGCGGGCTGTCGAGACTCTGCTGGCCAATGCGCGCGCCTGAATTCTGGACGGGGCGCCGGCCGCTCGATCGTTTACTCGCGAACGCGCTCGCGCCGGCCGGTCGGGCTTACGCCGCCACAGTTGCGTACAAGGCAGCGCGCGCCAAGCCATATCGTTCGTGCGTGAAGGTGATCTGTGTCGGAAATCTCACCGCCGGCGGGACCGGGAAAACACCCGTGGCGATCGCCATTGCGAACGCGCTCTCCCCGCGGGGCATACGGCCCTTTTTCCTCACGCGCGGTTACGGCGGCGCGAACCGAACGGCACGCCCCGTCGATCCGCAGACGGACGATGCGGCACGCGTGGGAGACGAAGCCCTGCTTCTCGCAAGGGCCGCACCCACCGTCATTTCGCAGGACCGCGCAGCCGGCGCCAAGCTCGCAGAAGACCGTGGCGCCGACGTCATCGTCATGGACGACGGGCATCAGAATTTCTCGCTTGCCAAGGACTTGTCGTTCGTGGTGATCGACACTGAACAGGGGTTCGGGAACGGCCGCATTATTCCCGCCGGCCCCTTGCGCGAGTCGGTGGAAAACGGCCTGGCCCGTGCCGATGCGGTGATCCTCGTCGGAGAAAAGGACAGGGCGATACCGGGCTTTTCAAAGCCGGTTTTGCGGGCACAACTGACAACCGAATACGGGGGCGCTGTACATGGGCGGCGCGTGGTCGCCTTCGCGGGCATTGGCCATCCAGAAAAATTCTTCCGCACCTTGCGACAGGCGGGCGCCGACATTGTCGCGACCACGAGTTTCGCCGACCACCACCGCTACAAAGCCCACGAACTGGCGAACTTGCGCAGCCTTGCGGTGGAAAAATCAGCTCTGCTGGTTACCACGGAAAAGGATTTCGTGCGGCTTGCACCGGAGGATCGGCGCGATATTCAATACCTTCCCGTGATGGCGACATTCGAAGACGAGACGGCGCTCGCGCATTTGCTCGAGCGTGTGATGCAAGCGTGATGCGACAGACGGCACAAAAAGAACCTGTCGCAAGCGTATCCCGCCTTCCCGTGACACTGCGCGCCCGGTACCTACTGGAGGCGGCGGCGTTCTTCGCGTGCATGTGGCTGTTTCGGATTCTGGGCGTGGACCTCGCCTCTGCCGCCGGCGGAGTGTTGGGGCGCGTCGTGTTCTACAGAACCGGTTTGACACGCCGGGCCCGCACCAATCTCACAGCCGCCTATCCGGACAAAGGCGCGGGCGAGATCGACGCGATACTGCGCGAGATGTGGGACAACCTCGGCCGCACCATTGCCGAATATGCCCATCTCGACAAAATCTCCTTCGCGGGACGGCAGCCGCGCATCGAAATTGCCAATGTCGAAATCGTCGATCGCGTGCTGGCCCAGGGTAAAGGTGTGCTGTTTGTTTCGGGCCATTTCGGGAATTGGGAGATCATGCCCCTCGCCGCGTATCAGTACGGCGTGGAAGGCGGCGAAGTGTACCGCCCGGTCAACAATCCCTACGTGGACCGCTGGATCGTGAAACAGCGGATCGAAAGCGGCCCGAAAGATCAGATCACCAAAGGGGCGCAAGGCACCAAGCGCATCTTCGCCCTGCTCCGCGCCGGCAAGGCGATTTTCATGCTGGTGGATCAGAAGACCAATGAGGGGTTACCAGTGCCGTTTTTCGGGCGGGGCGCCATGACGACGCCCGCGCCGGCCGTGCTCGCGCTGAAACTTGGCGCCATCGTTGTTCCCGTGAGCAATGAACGGCTGCAAGGCGCCCGCTTCCGCATGACGATTCACGACCCGATCGAATTCACACCGACAGGCGATCACGATCGCGACGTGCTGGCGCTGACCACGCGCATCAACGAAGTGATCGAAGGGTGCATTCGTTACCGGCCCTCACAATGGCTGTGGATTCACCGCCGCTGGCCGAAGAAAGGCGACCGGCCGCGCAAGCGCCGCGGTGTCGAGGCTCAGGCTTTGGCAGGCGCCGGCGTGCGCGTGGACAGCGACGGATCGAGCTTCATCTGAAACCAGTTCAGGCCCCAATGCAGGTGCGGCCCGGTCGCGCGGCCCTTCATCCCGACCAATCCGATCCTATCGCCCCGCTTCACTGCATCTCCACTCTTCACCTTCAATGCGCTCTGGTGCATGTAGACGGTGAACACGCCATGGCCGTGGTCGAGCACGGTGGTGCCGCCGGTGAGATAGAAATCGGGCTCCGCGAGCGAGACCGTCCCGTCCGCCGGCGCGTGAATCGGCGTGCCCTCGGGCGCCGCAACGTCGATGCCGAAATGCGGGCTGGAGAGAATGCCGTTCAGGATGCGCCGGCTGCCGAACAGGCTGCTGACGATCCCCGGCACCGGCCAGTCGAAGGGTTCCGAGAACGCAAGGCCGGAGGTATCCCGCTTCCGCGCCTCGACGATCATCTGGTTCTCGCGGGCAATGCGCGCGACGATGTCGGGCTCGGTCGGATGCGCCTCCTGCTCCGGAAGGCCACTGATCCTTTGCACCTCGTACTTGCGCGCTTCCGGCGCGAGCTCCCGGGCTTCGGTTGTGCCGTCGGCAAAGCGCGCGATAATCTTTGTCGAATTCTTTCGGTCGTATTCAAAACCGAAGGCAAAAAGGCCATCCTGTGAAACCAAAAGCGGAGCGCCATTCGCAGTCACCCGCGCGCCGCGCTCCGCCTTGCCGACTATGAGACTCCCCTGCTTCAGCGAGCCGGAAAACGAGAGCCGCCGCGGCGCGATTGCGGTTGCACATCCCGGCGCAAGGGCAAGCGTGAGGGTCCCGAGCAGAAATGAGCGTCGGAGCATCAGCGCGGCGTGAATCCCATTTCGCGGAAGCGCTGCAATGCGATCTCAGCGGAAGCATACGGTTCCTGCAGGTCCACACTCCAGTAACGCAAGGCATCCACGGGGATGCGCGTGCCCGTCACCGCGCAAAGCACGAATGAACCCGGCCGCATCACGCGATATTCGCCGTCGAGGTATTCCAGTTCAGCGAGGCCGTCGGGCCGGAAATCCCGTTCCATCTGGTTCATGCGCTACTCCTGGGGCAGCGAATGTAGCGCCTGCGGCCGGCAAACGTGAGTAAAATCTAGAACAGGTCGCCCTGATCTTTGCCCGGCTTTTTCGGACGGCCCGAACGGTGTAGCGGCTGACGCGGCGGCCCAACCGCCACTGCACCGGTGGAATCGTCGGCAAAGGTCAGGATCAGTTCCTCCCCCGATGCGACGGTGGCAGCGCGACGCTTGAGCGTGCCGTCCTGGCTTCGTACCAGTGCGAAGCCGCGTTCCAGAACGTTGCGATAGCTGACGCCTTCCAGGACGCGCGCCAGACCGTCAATCTTCGACTGGCACTCGGCAAGGCGGGCGCGCTCGCGCCGCACGAGCCGATCGCCCAAGGCGGAAATACGCTCGCCGCAGACCGCGATATGCTGCTGCAAAGAACCTGGCCGCAGCGAGGCGGCGGTTTCGCTGAAGGCGCGGCGATGCTCCTGCAGGTTCCGCCACAGCGCGCGGCCGAGATTTTCGGAAGCGTAATCGAGACGCTGACGCCCGTGCGCGAAAAGCTGATCCGCGCGCGGCAGCACGCGCGCCAGCGCGGTCACATGGTTTCGCCGCTGCGTGAGGCCACGCAAAAAACAGCTGGCAAGCCGCCGTTCAAACTCCAGTGTCTGCGACAACAGGTCAGCCCGGACGGGCACGGCCATTTCGGCCGCGGCGGTCGGCGTCGGTGCACGCCGGTCGGCGGCGAAATCGATCAGCGTGGTGTCGGTTTCATGACCCACCGCGGAAATCAGCGGGATGACACTCTCCGCCGCCGCGCGAACGACAATTTCCTCATTGAAGGCCATCAGGTCTTCGATGGAGCCGCCGCCCCGCGCCACAATAAGAAGATCGGGCCGCGGCAGCGCACCATCCGCCGCCATGGCATTGAAGCCGCGGATCGCAGCGGCGACCTCTGCTGCCGCCCGCTCCCCCTGTACCACCACCGGCCAAACCAGGACGCGGCGGGGAAACCGCGCCTCAAGCCGATGCATGATGTCGCGGATGACGGCACCCGTCGGCGATGTCACCACGCCAATTACCGCCGGAAGGAACGGCAGCTTCTTCTTGCGTGCTTCGGCGAACAGGCCCTCTGCTGTCAGCCGCTTCTTGCGCTCCTCCAGCATCGCCATCAGCGCGCCGATGCCGGCCAGTTCGATCTGTTCGACCACAATCTGGTAGCGGGAGGAGCCGGGAAAGGTGCTGATGCGGCCCGTGCAGATAACTTCGAGCCCCTGCTCCGGCTTCAGCTTCAGCAGCCGCGTCGTCATCCGCCACACCACCGCGTTGAGACAGGCTTTGTCATCCTTCAGGTCGAAATAGATGTGGCCGGAGGATTGGAATTTCAGGTTGCTGATCTCGCCGCGCACGCGCACGAAGGGAAAGGCATCCTCCACCGTGCGCTTCAGCGCGGCGGCGATTTCGCTGACGCTGTATTCCGGCAGATTGGCGCGGACGGCCGTGGCTTCACTCATGATTCCGGCGATGATACAGGACAGGCACGCCTTGGTGGGGTGAATTTTTGAGACTTCTCTTGATCGGTTCCGGTGGGCGCGAGCATGCGCTGGCGTGGGCGCTATCCGCGAGCCCACTTGTGGAAGCGCTCTACTGCGCGCCGGGAAATGCCGGCATTGCAGAAATTGCCGAGCGCGTGCCGATCGGGGCGTTGGAGCTGGACCGGCTGGCCGACTTCGCCAAAGCACGTAACATCGATTTCGCGGTGATCGGACCGGAAGCGCCGCTGGTTGCCGGGCTGTGGGACCGAATGGAAGCCGAGGGGATCAGGACGTTGGGCCCCAGTGCGGCCGGTGCGCTGCTCGAAGGATCCAAGGGTTTCGTCAAGGATCTTTGCGCCGCGAACGATATTCCGACGGCCGCCTACAGACGCTTCAGCGACGCCGATGCGGCGAAGCGCTTCGCCGCCACGCTCGGCTTGTCCGTCGTCGTCAAGGCCGACGGCCTGGCATCAGGCAAAGGCGTCGTAATTGCGGAAAGTTCGGCGGAGCGCGACCGCGCCATCGATGTCATGCTGGGCACGGCCGGCGACGAGATTGTCGTCGAAGAATTCCTTGACGGCGAGGAAGCAAGTTTTTTCGTCCTCAGCGATGGCGAGAACGTGCTTCCGCTGATCGGCGCGCAGGATCACAAGCGCGCGTTCGATGGCGACAAGGGACCGAATACCGGCGGCATGGGCGCCTATTCGCCGGCGCCCGTGCTCACGTCGGCTGTGATTGACAAGACGCTGAAGAAGATCGTCAAGCCGACCATTGCAGCGATGGCCGCGCGCGGCACGCCCTACATGGGCGTGCTATATGCGGGGCTGATGATCAAGGATGGCGAACCAAAGTTGATTGAATACAATTGCCGCTTCGGCGATCCTGAGTGTCAGGTGCTGATGATGCGGCTAAAATCCGATCTGGCGACTGCGCTCATCGCGACGTGCGACGGTCAGCTGAACCACCTGGACCTGCGCTGGTCCGATGACGCGGCACTGACCGTCGTGATGGCGGCGAACGGCTACCCGGGCGAATACGCCAAGGGTTCCGAAATTCGCGGTCTGGATGCCGCAGCCGAGGTTGAAGGCGTGCAGATATTTCACGCAGCCACCGAACGCCAGAACGGCAAGCTGATCGCGACCGGGGGCCGTGTGCTGAACGTCACGGCTGCGGCGAATACAGTTGCGGAGGCGCAGGAGCGCGCCTATCGCGCCATCGATCGGATCGACTGGCCGGACGGCTTCTGTCGCCGCGACATTGGATGGCGGGCCACACATCGGGGAGATCGAACATGAAGTTCAGGCAGGCAGTGCTATTCACTTGCGTCGCGGCGTCCAGCACCGGCGTTGCGAACGCTCTTGCTGCGGATCCTCCGCTCTTCGCTGCATTCAAGCAGTTCTGCGCCGACACACAGGCAAAACCGGATGCCGTGAAATCCGCTGCGCTGGCAGCCAGCAGCAAGTCCGTGGGTTCCGTGGCGACCAACAAGAAGGCTCAGGCTTCCGCGACCGGCAACTCCTGGAGCATGGTGTTTCAGGGTCATCATCTCACAGTGGCCTCCGGCACGCTGCATGCACCCGCAGCAGATAAAATGCCGCCGACCGACTCCGTCACGTGCGCGGTTACCGATTCCGACGGTGACAATGCCGGCGCCGCCGCGATCGGCGCGTGGGCCGGCGTGGCCGCATCTGCCGAAGTGACGGGCATCTTCGGCACCTACGTCTATCAGGAGAAGAACGGCGCGCACGTACCGGTCAAAACTCCGGAAGCGGCCGTGAAGGATCCGGAAGGTCTTTGGAACCTCACACTCAGTCAACTTGGCAAGTTGACGGCGGTGAACCTCGCCCATGTAACTGCCGCAAGTCGTTAGCGGGCCGCGGCAGAGGAGTCATAAATGCCCGAGCCAGTGGCGCTCGATCGGCAGCAGGCGTTTTCCGGCACACAGGAAGTGCGGGAGCAGCACCGTTTCGATGTGAAGCAACTGGAGCGCTACCTGGCGGATCGCATCGAGGGATTTACGCCACCTCTTACCGTGCGCCAGTTCAAGGGCGGACAATCCAACCCCACCTATCAGCTCATCACGCCGAAACAGAAATACGTGTTGCGGCGGAAACCGCCTGGCAAGCTGCTGCCAAGCGCACACGCCGTGGATCGGGAGTTTCGCATCCTGTCGGCGCTGCACCCGACAGGCTTCCCGGTGGCGCGGCCCTATCTGCTCTGCGAGGACGAATCCGTCATCGGCACGATGTTCTACGTGATGGAATGTGTGGAGGGCCGCATCTATTGGGGGCCGCTCCTTCCGGATCAAACGCCACAACAGCGTCATGCCATCTACGATGCCATGAATGAAACGTTTGCGCGCCTGCACAGTCTCGATTGGCGCGCGCTCGGTCTCGAGGATTTCGGCAAGCCCGGCAACTACGTCGCCCGCCAGATCGCCCGCTGGACCAAGCAGTACAAGGCCTCGGAAACGGAGCCGATCTCCGAGATGGAAAAGCTCATCGAATGGCTGCCGGAACACCTGCCCGAAGGGCCGCGCGATGCCGTCGTTCACGGCGACTACCGGCTCGACAACATGATCCTGCATCCCACCGAGCCTCGCGTGCTGGCCGTACTCGATTGGGAACTCTGCACCATCGGCGATCCCATGGCGGACTTCACCTATCACCTGATGCAATGGCAGATGCCGGGCGACGGCTCGAACACGGGCGCGACCCTGCTGGATGCGGACCTGCCAGCCCTCGGCATCCCGCTCATGGCGGAATACACGCGCTGGTACCTCGCGCGCACCGACCGCGATGCCTTGCCGGAACTCGATTACTATGCCGCCTACAATTTCTTTCGCCTAGCCGGAATTCTTCAGGGAATCGTGGGCCGGGTGCGGGACGGAACGGCCGCCAGCGCCCAGGCTGCGGACAATGCGTCGCGGGTGCGGCCGTTGGCCGAACACGGCTGGTACTTCGCCAGGCGTGCCGGCGCCCCCGGTTGAGCTGCCTAGACACTCCCCACAGAGCCTCGTGCCTTCGCAATTCACAAGAAATTCAGGCACATACGCAATAAATCGCCGGCCGCATAGAAACTTTTGGAACCCCCCTTCCCTAAGAGGGTTAGCAGTCCCGATACTCCACCAACACCACACTGGGTAATTTCGGGTTGTCATCGAGCGTGGAGCGCGCCAGCGAGTACCGGCGAACGGCGGAACGCCTGCGCCGGCTGGCCGAACGTGCGCAATTTCCTGAAGTGCAGGTCGAATTGGCATGGCTGGCCCAGAGCTATGAGCGTCTGGCGGCCGACCCTTGCGCCGAGCGAGTTCAGGAAGGACTCCGCTCACTCGAGGTCGCACAGGAGCCGGCCTCGCTGGTGGAGCCCATCGCAGATGGCGACCGAGCCTGCGCCGGTTCTGACTAAGACAGCACGCTCCGAATTGTCTTTCCGTGCGTTATGAAATGACGCTTCGGGAGCCCGGCACATGACGCTCACCCTTATTGTCATCATTGTTCTCGTACTGCTGTTGTTTGGCGGAGGCGGCGGCTACTATGCCCACCGCACCTACGGCCCTACCGGCTGCGGCAGCGTCATCGGCGTGGTCGTCCTCATCCTCCTTGTGCTGTGGCTTCTCGGGTTATTCGGGCACGGACTGCACCGCTACTGAGCAGGAGGCGCGGCGCCCGCCGGGACGGCATTCCCGGACTTGATTTGTCCGAAGATCAGACAACAATCTGCCCCGCAGCTTGGCAAACAGGGATGGGTGGCGTCCACCACGGTTGCGCCCGGGGTATTAGCACCCGTCGCGGCGGAAAATCCGCTCTGGCGCAGCAGCCGATTTCGTTGGCATAGTTCCGACCTTCTCGGCCCGAGCGGACACCGTGACCGATCAACGCACAGCCCGGCTCCCCCAGTTCTTTCTGACGCCAGGAGGCCCATGTCCCTACCTGCCGGGCCGCGTCGAGCGGAAGGTGTTCGCGCGATTAACGGGCATGCTGGCCCAGCAGCTCAACGAAGCGCTGACCCATTCCGGGTTCCGCCGCAGCCAAATGATCGCCTATCGGCCGGCCTGCGACGGGTGCACCGCCTGTGTATCGGTCCGCATCGTGGCCGGAGAATTTGCGCCCTCCGCCGGGCAGCGGCGGATTCTCCGCCGCAACGTCGATGTGATTCGCCAGAACGTGCGCGCGGAGGCCACGCGCGAGCAGTTCGCGCTTCTCCGGACATATCTCGATTCACGCCACGCTGGCGGCGGGATGTCGGACATGGGGCTTTTCGACTACGTCGCCATGGTGGAAGAGACGCCGGTCGACACGCATCTGGTGGAATACCGCGCGCCGTCGTGCGACGGGACGCCCGGCCGTCTACTGGCCTGCGCGCTGACCGACGTTCTGCGCGACGGCGTTTCCATGGTCTACAGCTTCTTTCATCCCGGCGAAGTCGCGCGAAGCCTCGGCACGCACATGATCTTGGATCACGTCGCGGAAGCGCAGCGCCGCGCGCTTCCCTATGTGTATCTCGGCTACTGGATTCAGGGCAGCAGCAAGATGGATTACAAATCGCGCTTCCGTCCGATAGAGGCCCTGCGTCCGAATGGATGGACACGGCTTTAGGCGGATTTCGCTTCTTCCGGTCCGCCAAAGCGTGCGGTCCATTCGGCGATCTGGTCATCGGTGATCTTGGCGAACAGGAGCGGCGACGCAGAGATTGGCTGACCGGCTTCCAGCTGGTCGAGTTCGTCCATCATCCGGCCATCCGGCCATGGAATAATCCTTCCGCCGCCGGCGACCGGTTGAATCGTTTCGTGGATCAGCCGCGCGGAGGCCGGGATAATCGGCCAGGCTAGATGTGCAAACAAATGCACCAGATTGAGGCCCATGCGAACCGCGGCGGCGGCGCGGCCCCGATCCGTTTTGATCGCCGTCCACGGCGCGCTGTGGGTTAGATATTCGTTACCCATCACCCAGATCGCGCGCAGGTCCGCCGCTGCCTTGCGGAACTCGATCTCCTCGAAGTGTTCCGTGTACATTTTCACGCGCAGTTCCAGCTGCTCGATCAGGATATGTTCTTCAGCCCCATAGTTGCCTTCGCCCGGCAGGCGGCCATCGAAGCGGGAAACGCAAAAGCGCGTGACGCGATTGACGAAATTGCCCAGCACGTCGGCCAGGTCCTTGTTCACGACAGAAGCGAAATGGTCCCACGTGAAATTCGTGTCCGAATTTTCCGGCGCGTTGGCGATCAGGTAGTAACGCCAGTAATCCGCCGGCAGGATTTCAAGGGCACTGTCCATGAAAACACCGCGATTCTGCGACGTCGAAAACTTGCCGCCGTAGTAATTGATGTAGTTGAAGCCCTTCAGCCGATCGACAAGCTTCCATGGCTCACCCGATCCAAACAGCGTGACTGGAAAGCCGACAGTATGGAATGGGATATTGTCCTTTCCCATGAACTGGTAATAGGTGACATCCTTTGCCTGTTCCCCGAACCACCAGCGCTTCCACGCCCCGCCCTTGTTGTTGGCGTCGGCCCATTCCCACGTCGCACCCATGTACTCGATCGGCGCATCGAACCAGACGTAGAATACCTTCCCCTTGAGCTCGCCGTCGGCGATGTCATCCGGGACGGGCACGCCCCATTCCACATCGCGCGTGATCCCGCGGTCATGCAGGCCTTCGTCGAGCCATTTGTTGGCTATGGAGGTGACCAGCACCGGCCAATCTGTCTTGCTTGCGATCCAATCCCGCAACTTCGAGACGAATTGCGATTGTCTCAGAAACAGATGGGTCGAATCCCTAATTTCGAGATCGCTGGAGCCGGAAAGAGCCGAACGCGGATCGATAAGATCGGCCGGGTCGAGAACGCGGGTGCAATTCTCGCACTGATCGCCGCGTGCACTGGTATAGCCGCAATGCGGGCAGGTGCCGATCACGTAACGGTCCGAAAGAAACCGCCTGTCTGTAGTCGAGTAGACCTGTTTTGTGGTCCGCAGGTCGAGATGGCCGCCTTTCCACAACTGACGGGCAAAATGCTGTGTCAACTCGCGGTTCGGCCGGTTCGACGAGCGGCCAAAATAGTCCCACGAAAGCCCGAACCGGGCGCAGACATCCGCCTGAGCGGCATGCTGCTCGGCGCAGAAGGTCACCACATCCTGTCGGGCTTCGAGCGCCGCCAGTTCCGTGGTCGAGCCATGCTCGTCGGTGGCGCAGATGAACAAGGTCTCCACACCCCGGGCCCGCTGGAAACGCGCGAATACATCCGCGGTCAGCATCGATCCAGCCAGATTGCCCAGATGCTTGATGCCGTTGATATACGGCAAGGCGCTGGTGATAAGAACGCGCCGGTTGGTCTTTTCCATGCTGTCGTTCTAACGGGGCGTCGCCGGAGGTCAAATAGGCGGAACGTCGGGCGCATGAACAGCCCAGCGCCGTCACAAAAATTCTTGCAAGATGAGCGTCAGCCTCCCGGATTTTCAGGGAGCGAGCTGATCGGCGATGAGATTCGGCAGATTGTGGAACACCTTCCTGACGATTATGCTTGCTGAAAAAGGGATGACGGAGACTCTGGCTTATTCGGCATTGCCGGCTTAGCTCAGTTGGTAGAGCACCTGATTTGTAATCAGGGGGTCGGGGGTTCGAGTCCCTCAGCCGGCACCAATACAGTCAATGAGTTAGCGGACTTTTGCCAGTCGTCCCAGAATGCACGACGCTTGTGGCAATGAACAAGGGCGAGAGCGAAGCCGCTACGGCGTTGGCAGCTTTGTCAGAGTGAGTGCGCGATTTCGGCACTCGAAACCGGCAAAGATTGCAATGGGCCAGCATCTGTGGAGCAGCGCTGCGCGGGTCGATTCGATGCCGTCCGTATTCTGGCATTCCCGGCTCAGGGTTGCGCCGTCGTCGCTTGCCTCGCCAGATACTGTTCGAGCCAGTGGATATGGTACTCGCCGTTGATGATGTCGGGCTCCCGCACCAACTTCTGGAACAGCGGAATGGTGGTCTCGATGCCTCCGACGACGAGTTCGTCCAGCGACCGCCTGAGGCGCATCAGGCATTCGTTGCGGTTACGGCCGTGAACGATCAGCTTGCCGGCGAGGCTGTCGTAGTAGGGCGGGATCCGGTAGCCGTCGTAAATCGCGGAATCGAACCGCACGCCCAGCCCACCCGGCGCATGGAAATGGGTGATTGTGCCGGGCGATGGCTGGAAGGTGAAAGCGTTCTCGGCATTGATGCGGCATTCGATAGCGTGCCCGGCGAGCACGATGTCGGACTGCTCCATTTCGATCGCGCCGCCTGCCGCCACACGAATCTGTTCGCGCACGATATCGAGGCCGGTGATGGCTTCCGTCACAGGATGCTCAACCTGGAGCCGCGTGTTCATCTCGATGAAGTAAAAGCCGCCATCTTCGAAGAGGAATTCCACCGTGCCGACGCCAAGATATCCGAGCTTTTCCAGCGCGCTTGTCACTGTGGCGCCGATCTGCGCGCGCTGCGCCGTGTTCAGCGCCGGCGACGGCGCCTCTTCCCAAAGCTTCTGGTGACGCCGTTGCAGCGAGCAGTCACGCTCGCCCAAGTGCAGCACCTTGCCGTGGCTGTCAGCCAGCACCTGCACTTCAATGTGCCGCGGCCGCTGGAGGTACTTCTCCATATACACTTCGTCGTTGCCGAACGCGGCCTTGGCTTCGGCACGCGCAGTCGAAAGTGCGAGCGATACATCTGATGGTGCGCGCGCGACCTTCATGCCCCGCCCGCCGCCGCCCGCTGCCGCCTTGATCAGCACCGGAAAGCCGATTTCGCCAGCGAGCCTCCCCGCTTCCACATCTGACGATACAGCGCCGTCGGAGCCCGGCACGGTTGGGATTCCAACGCTCTTCACCGCCCGCTTGGCCGCGATCTTGTCGCCCATCAGCCGGATGTGCTCCGGCGTCGGACCGATGAAGGTGATTCCGTGCTCCCGCACAATCTCCGCGAACCGCGCGTTCTCGGACAGAAAGCCATAGCCCGGATGAATGGCTTCGGCGCCGGTGATCTCACACGCGGCAATGATGTGGGGAATATTCAGATAGCTTTGCGCCGCTGGTGGCGGCCCGATGCATACGCTTTCGTCGGCAAGACGCACATGCATGGAATCAGCATCGGCGGTCGAGTGAATCGCGACCGTGGCAATGCCCATTTCCTTGCAGGCGCGGTTGATGCGCAGCGCGATCTCGCCGCGATTGGCGATGAGGACTTTCTCGAACATATCTATGAAAGAACCAGGAGCGTCTGGCCGAACTCGACCGGCTGCGTGTCCGAGATGCAAATCTCAGTGACGGTTCCCGCGCGCGGTGCAAGGATGGGATTCATCGTCTTCATCGCTTCAACGATCAGCAACGTATCGCCCTCCTTTACCTGATCGCCAATCTTTACGAATGGCGCCGCGCCGGGTTGGGGCGACACATAGACAGTGCCGACCATTGGCGAGGTCACCGCACCGGGATGCGGGCCCTCGCGTTTTGGCGCCTGCGCCTCGACGGAAGCGTCCGCTGCTGCGGTCGATGGCGCAGGCCCGACAACCGGAGCATGCGACAGAACGGGCGCTCCGTGGCGCACAACTCGCAGGCGCGAGCCTTCCTGTTCAATCTCGATCTCCGTCAGCCCCGTTTCTGTCAGCAGTTCCGCGAGTTCGCGGATCGCGGCGGCATCTATGCCGGGCCTGGATTTCGTCCCGTTGGTCAGCAGAGACCCCAATTGTTTAACATCGTCCCTGATACTCATCCCGCCTGCTCCTTGAGGACATGCGCCAACGCATCAACAGCATACAGATATCCGTCGGCGCCCAACCCGCAGATAATTCCGGTCGCCGCTTCGCTGACGAAGGAGTGGCGGCGATATTCTTCCCGGGCATACGGATTGGAGAGGTGAACTTCGATCAGCGGTCGGCCCAGCGCGCGAGCGGCATCGAGTAGCGCCACCGATGTGTGGCTTAAGCCCGCGGCGTTCAGGATAACCCCGGAAGCCTTCCGGCGCGCTTCCTGCAACCAGCCGATCAGTTCGGCTTCGCTGTTGGTTTGTCGAAACTCAATGTGCAGCGCCCGCGTCGCTGCCCGCTGTGTCACTTGCTCGGCTATTTGCGCCAGAGTCGTGCGGCCATAGACCTCCGGCTCGCGCTCACCCAAGAGATTGAGGTTCGGGCCGTTCAGGACATATATCGGCTTGGCGCCTCTGGATTTTGTGGCAGGCCCGGCCAAGGGGCAGTCCTCGGGATTCGGAACGGGTATACCGGGCTTTCACGGGCGCGGAAACCACGCCGCCAAAAGAGGATTTATGGGTTTGCGGGTCATGATCAACGGAGAGGAGCGGCAGTTTGGAGCACCTGTGACGGTGCGCGCGCTGCTGGCCGAGCTCGGGCTGGAGCCCGCGAAGATCGCCGTCGAGCGGAATCTGGAGATCGTACCGCGTTCCCGCTATGGGGATGTAACAGTCGCCGATGGCGACCGGCTGGAAATCGTGCAGTTCATCGGTGGTGGGTGATGGGCAAGTCTGGCGCCGATCCCAAGCCCCTGGTGATCGCCGGCAAGACCTACGAGTCGCGCCTGATCATCGGCACAGGCAAGTATCAATCCTATGAGCAGAACGCGCACGCGCTGGAAGCAAGCGGCGCGGAAATCGTGACCGTCGCGGTGCGCCGTGTGAATCTCACCGATCCCGACCAACCGAAGCTGGTGGACTTCATCGACCCGGAGAAGGTCACCTATCTGCCGAACACGGCCGGCTGTTTTACGGGCGAAGATGCGGTGCGGACATTGCGGCTGGCGCGCGAAGCCGGCGGATGGACTCTGGTCAAGCTGGAAGTGCTGGGCGACAGGAAGACACTCTACCCGGATATGCTCGAAACATTGCGCGCAACGGAAATGCTGATCGCCGACGGCTTCCA
>JADMIO012757432.1_pt1 | contig 38100 bp, 29 predicted proteins | sample 8958161 | NCBI WGS metagenome assembly JADMIO01 (sample SAMN16585339, study PRJNA669376) | soil metagenome | isolation source: Crop rotation soil | place: USA: Cullars Rotation, Alabama | collected 2011 | reverse complement strand
CGAATGACAAAGGGGAAATCAAACCGGATGGTGCTTGGGAAAGGGTGGGGTCCAGCCGAATCCAAGTAAATCCAACCTAATCCAAGCTGGGTGGGGTGCATGGGCGCTGGCCCCGGGCGTCGCGAATACGAGGGGCAATCCTGTAATCCTGTCGATCCTGATAATCCTGTCTTAAAATTTTTGGACAGGATTTACAGGATTATCAGGATTTACAGGATTACGTCGCTGGTGTTTGCGGGCCGAATGACGAAGGGGAAATCGACCTCGTGGTGATTGGGAAGCGGATTCCAACCAAATCAAGGCGAATCAAACCAAGCCAAGGTTGGGAGTGCGTGCAAAGACAGGAATGGGCCTGCCCGCGGATTAATGGTCGCCGCCGCGATCACCCCGCATTCGCGGGGCTCGCTTCGCGAGTTCTCTCGCTCCGCTCGAGTCCCCCGCCGTGCGAAGCGAAGCTTCGCTCCGGAGGGCGTTCCAAAGTGCAACTTCGAATGAGGGGAAGTGAGTTTTGCTGGGAACCGCCCGTCGCTCCGCTCCAAACCATAGCGGCGACAAGTCGCCGCAGTCCATAATGCGTCGTCCGTGACGGTGGTTCTCTGGACTTATCTCACAGCTCCTGGCGATCGCTTTGGTAAGTTGGTGACAGAGGTTGGAGAATTTGATCCGGGTAAATCCAAGTGAATCCAACCTAGTCAAACCAAATTCGACTCGAAAATGGACGCGAATGGTCGTTTGGGAGGGTTTGTGTCAACAGGTCGGGGAATGTTAGGTGGGCTGGTAGGTGCGGGCGTGTTCTATGAACGCGGATGCAGGATGGCTTGGAGGGCTTGGCCGATGGTGGGGAGGCTGTAGCGGGACTTGACGTGCTCGCGGGCGCGGGCGCCCATTTCGGTGCGTAGCGAAACGGAGTCGCGGAGGGCGAGGAGGCGGGCTTCGACTTCGGCGCGGTCTTCGAGGTCGAGGATGTAGCCGTCGACGGCGTCTTCGACTTGTTCGAGCATGCCGCAGGCGTTGTTGACTAACACGGGGAGGCCGGCGGCCTGGGCTTCGAGGACGACGTAGGGGAAGGCGTCGAGGTCGGAGAAGTGGACGAAGGCGTCGTGCTGGGTGTAGAGGGCGGCGACGTCGCGGACGAAGCCGGGGAGTTCGGCCTGGTTGGAGTGGCGTTCGCGGAATTTGTTCCAGGCGATGCCGGTGCCGGCGATGGTGAGGGTGAAGCCTTGCTTGGCGAGGAAGGTGCCGTAGGTGTCGAGGAAGCGGGCGAGGGCGGCGACCTTTTGCGGGTAGTTGAAATTGGTGACGGCGAGGAGGCGCAGCGGGTTGACGGGCTGGTGCTGGCGCGCGGGGAAGGCTTCGATGGAGATGGGGATGCGGACGACGGAGGAGCGTGAGGCGATATCGAGGCGGCGGACGATCCACTCGGAGACGGGGACGAAGTGGTCGACGGCGGCGAAGAGGGGGCGATCGAGGAGCCAGGAGATGCTGGCGCGGAGGAGCTGAGGCCATTCGTGCTGGTGCCAGTGGAAGCGGAGCTGGTCGTGGGTCTCGGCGAAGGGGTCGCCGCGGAGGCGAAGGTAGACGGGCATGTGGCGGAGCCTGGCCACGAGGAGGATGATGGCGAGGAAGGCGGAGCTCATGTCGGTGAAGACGATGGCGCCGGGGCGCGCGCGGAGGAGATGGGAGACGGCGCGGATGAAGCGGAGATGGGGGAGGCGGTTGCGAGTCCGGAGGAGTTCCCAATCGAGGACGAGGCAGCGGAGGCCGACGGCGGCGAGGGGGCGGACGATCTCGCGCTGGCCGCGTTCTCCGGTGATGATGGCGATGACTTTGGGAGTGGGAGAGGGCACGCGGCGGTTAGGAATTTGAGTGTGGTTGCTTGGAGCAGCGTTTGTGAGGAAAGGCTGATATTGGAGGTCCTTCGACAGCGCTCCGCCCGCCTTTCCGCCTACGCTTGCTCAGGATGACAGGGTTTGGTTTCGGCGCTGGCGCTCGAAGTGGCGCGTTCATTCGGAATGAAGCGGTCCTATTGCGCGAGACCGATTTCGATTTCGTCGAGCCAGCATTTGGCGGGGGCTTTGCCGTTGCTGGCGAAGCCGATCCACTTGAGGGTTTTCATGTCGGGCTTGATGAATTTGAGGGCGTCGAAGTGCTGGGGTTGCTGGCCAGGGAGGGTGAGGGTGCAGTTCCAGGTGGCGTCGCTTTCGGGGCCGATTTTGGCGGTGATCTCGACGTGGACCCAGGTGTTGGGTGGGAGGTCGGTGAGGGTTTTGCCGTTGGCTCGGATCTGGCCTTTTTCGAAGCTGATGAGCGGGCCGCTGCGGTAGGGTGTGCTGTCGTCGCGCCACTCGTGGACGAGGAGGTAGTCGGGCTCGGTGCGGACGTCGAAGGTGACACGGGCGGTGCCGGTTTCGACGTTGGTCTGGTAATAGAAGTGGGGTTCGAACGCGGGCTCGATGTCGGGGCCGTCGGTGAGCTGGAGGCAGTGTTGACCTTTGCTGGGGTGGTCGGCGACGACGGCGATGACGCCGGCTTTTTGAGTGCGGCCGCGTTTGGCGCGTGATGGGGGAGCGCCGACGGGAGTGGATTCGAAGCCGTCGGAGAGTTGCAGCGGTTTGGGTTTGGGTTTGAGGCCGTAGGGCATGGGGCCGAAATCGGTAGAGGCGAGCTGGCGCCATGCGGCGTCGCCGGTGACGCCGGCTTGTTTCCAATTGAAGGGGTGGAAGCCGAGCGTGAGTGCGGGGGAGTCGGGGCGGAGGGACCAGTCGCCTTTTTCCGGTGCGGCGAGGAGTGGGTCGGCGACGAGGCTGGTGGTGTCGTGGCCGAGGAATTGCCAGTCGGCCCAAGTCTTGCCGGCGAATTCGGGGATGGTGCCGCCGGGACGCCAATAGACGTTGTCGTTGAGATACACGCGGCCGTTGTCCCAATTCTTATCGACGTGCATGAAGAGGCGGCCTTCGCCGAGGAGGACGATGTTGCGCTCGAAAGCGAAGGCGAAGAAGTCCTCGGGGCGGCTGTAGCGGATGTGCTCCTCGGCGCCGTAGGCGATGATGTTGTTGCGGATGATGTTGCCGCGTCCGTAGTGCTGGTGGTAGCCGGCGCTCTGAGTGTGATGGACGAGGTTGTTTTCCCAGACGATGCCGGTGGAGCCTTCGTCGTTATACATGCCCCACGCGCCGTAGCTGGCGCAGCCGATGTCGTGGATGTGGCAGCCGCGGATGACGGAGCCGGGTTGCGGGCCGAGGGTGTAGACGCCGCCCATGTCGCTGAGGACGGACCAGCCGAGGTGATGGAGGTGGCAGTTTTCGATGAGGATGCGGGCGCAGGTGGTGGGTTTGTAGCCCCAGGTCCAGCCGGTGCTGATGGCGCTGTAGAAGAGGTCGGCGATGTCGCAGTGGCGGATGGTGACGTCGCTGGCGTGGAAGACGAGGACGCCGATGCCGGCCATGAAGTAGCGGCCGCCGGATTGGATGATGCAGTTGTCGACGGTGACGTGGTGAGTGTGCTCGGGGCCGGGTTGCGAGATGGCGGGGTCGCCGATGTAGATGCCGCCGGCGCCGAGGTCGTGGAGGTAGCATTGACGCACGGCGACGTCGCTGCAGCCGCGCCTGATGCGGAGGGCGTGGGTGAGGGTTCCGGTGAATTCGCAGCGGTCGAAGGTGAGGGCACGGGCGCTGGTGGCTTCGATGGCGCCCTGGAGGCCGGACTCGGCCTGGCCGAAGTGGACGCCCTTGTCGGGGAGGGTGTAGCTCTGGCCGCGGAAGGTGAGGCCGCGGAAGGTTAGCTTTTCGACGAACTTGTCGCTTGTGGCGTTGCCCTGGAAGAGGAGCCACTGCGGGGCGACGGGGGCCCAGACTTCGGCGGTGTCCGGCTTTTCGCCGGGGCGGGGGATGTAGCTGAGCGTGCTGTCGCGGGCGAGGAACCATTCGCCGGGGGCGTCGAGGGCGGTGCGGAGGTTTTCGAAGTGCAGGCGGTGCCAGGGCTCGAGGGCGAAGAAGTCGCGGACGCCGCCGGTGAACTGGAGCGTGCCGTCTTCAAGGCGGGCGCCGGCGAGGCGCAGGCGGGAGACGTCCCAGGAGTGATAGACGACGGTGTTGACGTCGTGGAGTTCGTCGGGGGTGAGGCCTTGGAGGAGCTTCGCGTCGTCGGGGGCGATGGAGAGGAGGGTCTTGGATGGCGGTCCCGCGAGGGGAATGTTGGGGAGGGGTTGTGAGGGTTGTCCGGTGGCTTGGATGAAGCCTTCGTTGGGAGTGCGGGCGCGGGTGGCGCGCTGGCCGTTGACCCACAGAGCTTCGAAGCGCCATGCGGGGTCGACTTTCGTGGTCCAGATGCCGTTGGGGTTGACGGTGAAGCCGGTGATCTTGCGTCCGCCGTCGAAGATGGGCTTGGCGCCGGGGGCGGCCTCGTAGGTGACGTTTGAGTCCTGGGGGTAGAAGTTGACGGGTTCGGTGAGCGGGTAGACGCCGTTGGCCACGCGCACCGTGATCGCGCCCTTTTCCCCCGCGCTACGCGCATCGCGCGCGGCGTCGCGGGCGTCGACCAGCGAAGAGATGCCGGTGCCGGGCTTGAGCTCCAAGGTCAAGGCGTGGGCGGCGACAGAAACAAAGAGCAACGGGATGAGACCAAGACGCATAACAGAAAAACCGCAGCGTAGGAGGAGGCGACGAGCGTGCCGATGAAGAATTTGGATATCGTCGCGTTTACAGTTGTTTTTATGCGTGAATTTACCGATTCCGCTTGCGCCGAAGAACCGAAGGGGATTGAAAGGGACGCTGCGCAAAATGCAGAGAGAGATTTTCATTTCGTACGTTGAAGAGGACGAGGCTCTCGCTTTGCAGATTTGTGACGCGTTGGAGGTGCAGAGTCCGGAGTTGTGCTGGATCGCGTGCCGGGATTGCACCCCGGGGGAGAACTATCGGCTCCAGATCAACGAGCAAATCAAGACGTGCCGAATGATGGTGGTCATCAACTCCAAGCACGCGCTCGACTCGGAATGGCTGCCGAGAGAAGTGGATCGAGCGCAGCAGTTGAAAAAGCGAGTGCTGCCGGTGGTGGTTGACAACTGCGCATTGGGTGAGCAACTGGAGCTTCTGCTGAGCGGAGTGCACCGGTTCATGATGAAGTCGGATCGGGCGGAAGAGAAAATTAAGCAGTTTTGCAAGCTGACCCACGACTTGTTGAAAGGCATCGCGCCTGCGGCGAGTCGGTCGAAGGCTTCCCGGCCGAAGGTTCCCGAAGCAGGGAACGATCAACCGGAGCTTCCTGCCGTGGCGAGCGTAGCGGTCGCAGCCGAAGAGGTCGTTGACGAACCAGTGCATGAGCAACCGGTCACGCCTCCGGGGGCGGCGCGTTCGTTTTGGGATGTCGTCCGGAAGATTCAGGAGGAACAAGAAGCCGCCAGGCAAGCCAGCGCTGCGGTGGCGGCTGCCTCCTGTGTGCACGCGCAATCTTCGATGGAGTCCACGGACGGGGTTTGCACTGTCGAGTCCGCGACGGCGGTGCGAACCCGGATGGAGATCGACGAACTTTTTACGCGATTCCGTTCCGGGATGATCAGGGTGATGCCGGCGCCGGAATCATCGGCGGTATCGACTCCCGCAGATTCGACCGATGTCGCGACCGACTCGGCGGCGGCGCCGCAGTCTATCCCAGCAGCGGAGGAAACCGCAGAGCCGGCGGAACCGGCAATGGAGGAAGAACCGGAACTGGAAGCGGCGCCGGCTGCCGAGGAGCCCGCGCCGCCTGAACCCGCAAAAAAAAAGAAAACGCGCAAACCGTTGTTCCTGACGGTTCTGATCATCGTGTTCGCGGCGCTGATTCTCGCGCTCCTGATTTTTAGTTCATCCCACTGAGTTTTACCCACGCAAACAACCCACATGCCCTACTCCCGGCTCCCTATCGGAACGGCCAATCCCGGCCTCATCATCATCCTGCTCGATCAATCGCAATCGATGGACGAGAAATACTCCGGTCTCACCCGTGCGGCCTTCGCGGCGCTGGCGGTGAACCGCTGCATTTATAACATTCTCGTCGCTTGCACCGCGGGGGAAAAGATCAAGGACCGGTGTCACATCGGAGTGATCGGCTATGGGACCAACGATCCCAGCGGAGCGAGCCTGCTGGTGGCGGGGCGCGCCTCGGAAATCCAGGCGCAGGTGAAGCGCGAGGAGCGATTGAAGAAGAAGGAACCGGATGGCGCCGGCGGATTGGTGGAGATCGATCATATTCAGCCGATTTGGGTCGAAGCGGAGGCGATCGCCACGACGCCCATGGACGCGGGCTTCAATCTCGCCTCCGAACTGGCGGAGGCATGGACGCGCGACAATCCGAATAACTTTCCGCCGATCGTGATCAATGTGACGGACGGTGTGCCGAATGATGAGAATGCCGCCCGGACGGCGGCTCAGCGTCTAATGCGCGTGGGCACCGCAGACGGCACCGCGCTCATTTTCAATGCGCATATCAGCGACGATCGAGCGGGGGAAATTAGACTCCCCATGAGCAATTCCGGGCTACCTAATCAATACGCAAAGTTCCTTTACGATATCTCCAGCCCGATTCCGGATACGCTCACGGCGGCGGCGGAACTCGCCTTCGAGACGAAGCTGCCGCCTGGCTCGCGCGGGTTTGTCATGAATGCGGGAGCGGAGACGTTGACGAGGCTGATCGTGTTCGGCTCCACGCCGATGACTAACACGCGGCGCGAGTAACCGCTGTCCCACTGCCGCATGCAACTCACCGTCCATACATTCATCACGCACAAGCTGGGTGACACCGAGTCCGATTGTCAGGACAGCGTCTTCCCGGAGCCGGGGCAGCGATCCGAACGGATTTTTGCCGTGGCCGATGGAGCGACGAACTCGTTCTTTTCACGGCTGTGGGCGCAACAGTTGACCCGGCAGTTTGCCGAAGAGCCGGACAAAGCCTTTCGGAAAGATAGCTGGAACGAGTGGCTCTCGAAGGCGCAGGTGCAGTGGCGGGGCGAAGTCGAGAAGATCGCCAAGGCGCCGGGGGCGTCGTTCGTGACGCTGAACGGATTTCACGGACGCAAGCCGGCGGTGGCGACTTTGGTGGGGCTGCGGCTGAACGAGGAAAATGAAAAGGGCATCGCGTGGGATGCGGCGGTGCTGGGCGATAGCTGCCTCTTTCACCTGCGGGAGAAAACGCACGATGCCTACCCGGAGCTGAAGGGAGCAGAGTTCACCTACATCGTCGACGGCTTGAACAGCATCCCGGACGGAAACGCATCCGAGCCGAAGATTTCTTCGGCGACAGCGGGCGGCGACGGGACGAATGGGCCGGCGCCGATTGTCGAGGGCGATGTGATGCTTCTGGCGACGGATGCGCTTTCGCAGTGGATGGTGAAGCGGGACCAGATGGGTGAGCCGGTGTGGGGACATGTGCTGCGCCTGGAGACGCCGGCGGAATTCGAAAAACTCGTGACCGATGCCCGAAAGGAAGCGAAGGAACCGATGGTCAACGACGATGTGTCACTGGTCGTTCTCCGCTTTGGGAAAACGCACAAGGTTTATGCCGTTCAGGAATACAAGCCTCAACTGGCGCCACCACCGTCACCACCGATGGCGGGCGGGCCGCAACCTTACCTGTCACGGGAGATCAAACCGGCTGGCAGTCTCCTGGACGTGAAGGCGGCAGGCGAGAGCGTGGGCGCCAGTTCTTCCGAGCAGCAGGGACAGTCGGGGCCGTCGGCATCGGGAGCGGCTGCCCAAAGGCCGAATAAGAGGGCGAGTGTCTTTCAGAATGCGGGACTCCTTAGCTTCTTACTCGTGGTTTCGCTGCTCTGTTCGTTCTTCACGTTGGCCAAGTGGATCACGGCCATCGGAGAGATCGGCGGCCTCGAGAAAGCGGGAAAAAAAAAGACCGCGGAAATCGCCGCCCAAGAGGAGAAGATCAAAGAACTCGATGCTGAAATCGGGAAACTGAAAAAGAGGAGTGAGAGCCTCGATGCGCAATTCGCGACGGTTTCCAGCGGACGGGGTGCTGAAGTGGATGTACTGAAGGGAGAACTGGCGAGCGCGAAGAGTGCTCAGGCCAAGGCGGAAAGCGATTTCAAGAACGCCAGTACGCAGTTGGAGGCGGCCAGAAAGCAACTCAAAGAATTGGGGGCTCAAGTGAAGGGTGCCGCTGGAGAGGCGGCCAAGAATGGAGCGGACAAACATCCGGAAAAGGTCGATGGCAAAGACCGTGAGGGCGACGCGGGCAAAGGCGGAGAGCAGGCGAAAAATGGCGAAAAAAAAAACAAGCAAGAGCCAGCCGCGCCGGAACCCCCGAAGAAGGGTTCCGGGGTCCCTCCAAACCCGACACCCGAGCCGCAGCCTCCAAACCCAGCGGGCAATGAAAGTCCTAAAAGCGGTCCCGGCAGCGGGAACGATTCACCCGGCGTTTTCTGATTGCCGCACTATCGCCAGAGCTTACATGGTATGACGAGCAGCTATCCTCTTCCCGATGAGTATCTGACAGCGATCCGCAATGTCGGAACGCAGGTGCTGGACCCGATGCTCCGGCAGGCCTCTGCTTGCAAGGCACAGTCCGGTAGACCACTTTTTTACTCGGGCGGATTTGCCATTGTTTTCAAGCTTCAGACGCAATACGGCGCACACGCTCTGCGCTGCTGGACGCGAGACATCGGCGAAGGCGCGTCCCACTATCAGGAAATCGAAAGTCACCTTCGCCAGGTGAATCTGCCGTATTTCGTCGACTTCAACTTCCGCCACGAGGGGATCATGGTGAAGGGCCAGCGTTACCCGACGTTGCGCATGGATTGGCTGACGGACGCTTCGCTCAGCGAATTCATCGAAGATTACCGGCTCGACTCAGGGGCCATGAGCACCGCGGCGGAGGCGTTCCTTCGCATGTCGGATGCCTTGCAAGATGCGAATATCGCCCACGGTGATTTGCAGGCGGATAACATCAAGGTGGTCCACTCGGGTCATACCTTCGACTTCAAGCTCATCGATTACGATACGATGTATGTCCCGGCGATGGCCGGCGCACCGGTGCTCAATAGCGGCCTGGATTCCTATCAACATCCCAAGCGCAGCAGTTCGCAGGAGCTGTCGGACTACGACGATTACTTTTCGGGCCTGGTCATCTATCTTACCCTCAAGGCGCTCGCGGAGAAGCCGGACCTTTGGACGCGCTATCCAGCGGGCGCTCGCGACAAGGAGTTGCTCTTCACGGGCCAGGACTTTGTCAGCTCCACGCCGACCGCTCTTTTTCACGAACTCTACAGACTGTCGGCCGAGGTCCAGCGACTCACGGTCATCCTCTGGAACTTCACCCGCTGTTTGACCATTCGGCACCTGATTTCCCTCAATCGCGCGGTGGATTTGGCGAGGACACCCGTCCAGCCGAACGGAAACGGAAATCCCACGGGACAGGCCCAGCGCTCGACGTTCGACATCATGCTACAGCAGCGCATGAACGGAGGAGGGGCGCGAGCGGGAACCGGTGGAGCTCCAAATTCGTGGCTGGACGATAGCGCCTTCCGCGGCGCGCCGCCGCCCGCGGCGCCACCTCCGCTGCCGCAGTCGACGTTTTCGGTCGGCTCGGCGCAGCGCCCGGTCTTCTCGACCAACGTTGCCTCCACGCCCATTTATACCGCCACGAACGGGAAGAGCGACGCTTTCGGTCAACTCATCCAGCAACGAAGGCAGGGTGGAAGCCAGCCCACCGGCAAAGCGCCGCCTCCGCTGCCCACCGGAGCCTCCGTCTCCCAGGCATCCAGGAGGACGCCGCCGACCACCTCTTCCGGAGACGGGGTCCGCAGTTTCCTCATCGCCGTCTGGATCATCGTGCTGGTCATCATCTTCATCGCGATCCTCTCGGGGCACTAACCTGAACCAATCACTATGGCAGACTTCGACAAGTTCCTGAAAAACAAGGTGGCCGGGACTGGCGCGCCGGCGCCGGCGCCCGCGCCCGCGCAACCGGCCTTCACCGCGCCTGCTCCGCGGCCAGCCGCGCCCGCTCCCATGTCGACGTCCATGCCCGCGCCCTCCGCCTTCGGCAGGGCCAATGCGTGGCAGCCGGGCCTTCGCCCCGATCCCGGGAGCGTCTGGGGCCGCGTCGAGCGCGCGCTCTTCGATGTCTACCAGGCGTTTCATGACGCCTGCCGCCGTGGCGGTTTCGAAGCCTACGTCGGGCGGAGCAATCTCTTCGAATACCCTTACTCCGTCTTGTTCGAGTGCTGGATCCCGGTGAACTCCGGCGACCACTTTTTCACCGAGCGCGTGTCGGCGCGCGTGATGCTGGTCACCATGCCGTATCATACCTTCGAGATCGAGTACCACGTCTTCATCGAGGACCGCAGCAAGGAAAAGAAGCTCGGGGCCTACAGCGCGCTGAACAGTCACGACATCGATCAGCTCGTCACCCATCTCATCAAGCGCACCCCGGAGCCGAAATTCAGCAGCACCAAGATCGACCCCAACGCGGAAGGCATTTTCAGTTCGGCGAAGAAGAACGAATTCGTTGGCACGAAGAAAAGCCTGCTGCGTCTGCTCATCGGCTGGGTTCCGATTTTCGGTCCGCTCATCTGCTGGATCGCCGATCTCATCGCCTCGTGGCGCGGACTCGCCGTGCGCAGCTCCGGAAAGCCGGAACGCGAACCGCGCACCCTCGTGCTCTACGATTCGTGGCAGGCCGTGATCTTCGGCGCCGGCGGCAGCCTCGCGAAGTTCCGCGCGGATTTCGACCGCGCCGCCTCGTCCGCGCCAATCCCCGGCCTGCACTTCGTTCCGGAGCGCATCCAGTATCGCCGCATGGACACCGTCGAAGAGCGCGAGCAACTCGTGCTCACCGCCGGCCGCGGCGTCATCTACTGCCAGGTCTATCAATTCGGCGCCGACCTCTACGTGAGCTGGCAATCGTTCCTCAACCGCGGCCGCTGGGTGGAGCAAAAGCTCGGCATCGGACGCGACACCGCCACGGGCCGCATGACCGAAGTCCGCACCGTGGTCCCCGGCACGCAGGCGCTCTCGGAGTACGACGTGATGGACCTCAACTGCCTCACGGAGTGGACCCACGCGCAATTCGTCGCGCTCACCCGCCAGCTCATCAAGGACCTGCGCATCGATCAGGAGATCGACTTCAAGATCGTGCGCGGAGCGCGCAGCAATCTCAATCAGTCGGAGCAGGCGCAGCCTGAGGGCAACGCCGCTCCGGGTGGCACGCAGGCTCCCACCTTCGGATTCCGCCGCAAGGCTTGATGCAGTACCTGGCCGTCTTCGAGACTCCATCGGGGGACGTGTGCCAGGGCGTGCTGAAGTTTCCCGCCGCGCCGCGCCGCAAGGTGTGGTATCCGGACCGCTGGTTCGCCGCCGTCTCGCGGATCGCTCGCGCCCATCACGCCATGCCTGGTTGCGCCGTCTCCATTCGCACCGACCTGCGCGGCGGCAATTGCGAGCAGACGCTCATCTTCCGCGCGCCGATCGCGCAGGAGAATGCGCTGCGCCACTACCTCACCGGCTTTCTCGCCCTGCTCGGGTTGGTCGAGGAATCCGTGGCGCTGCCCATGAACGTCACGGAGCACGACCGCTGGACACAATGCTGGCCGCAATATGTCAGCCGGCTCAGCCCCGGCGGGAGCGCGGGGAAGCCATGGTTTGCCGCGGACTTCCGCATCCACGATGCGCTCCCCGAGTTGCTCGACGAAGCCTTCTCGCACGGCCACGACTTTTTCTACCAGGCGAACCTCCAGCCCACCGAGATCAGTCCGGATCACGAACGGCTCGCGCGCCACAACTGCGTGGCCGTCGAATCGCTCCCCGGGGTGCCGCCGTCGCTCGTCGCGCTCCAGCAGGGCCTCTTGCAGCAACCCGCCGGGCCCGTCACGCTCGTCGAGGAATACGTCGGCGTCGAAACCAGCGCCGCCGTGGACTGGCTTCGGGCCGCGCTCGACCGCCGCTTCGCCAACCGCTTCGCTCGCACGCGACTGCCTGCTCCCGAGTGGAACTTTCAACGCTATGCCGCGAGCAAGTTTGTCCGCAGCGCCGGGGGGCTGGCCGACTATGTCGCGGGGGGAATTCACGAGTCCGTCCTGCGGCTGATGGCACCGTACGAACTGTCCAGCCAGGCCGCCGGAGGAGACGAGGTGGACTCCCTCTTCGCGTGGTCCGGTCCGTTGCGCCGATGGTTCGAGCCGCCGCTCGAGGCGCAAAAGTCCGCCCTTCGCGCCAGCTATGATGTTCGCGAAAAGCAGGAAGCCCAGGAAGCCACCACGGCTGCCGGAGAGGTCTCCCGTCACCATCCGCCGCTCATCATCAGCGAAGCCGCCGATGACTATGCGTTCATCAGCTATCGGCACGGGGATTTTGCGCGCATCGCCCCGGTGCTCCAGGGCCTGAACACCGCCGGCCTTCCCTTTTGGTTCGACCGCGGCATCACCGCCGGAACCACCTGGATGGAAGTATTGCAGGAACGCGTCGCGCGTTCCAAGGCGGTGCTCCTGTTCCTCAGCCAGCACGTGGTCGGTTCACGATACGTGCACCTCGAGGCCAACTACGCCTATTCCCTCGGCAAGACCATCATCCCGGTGCGCCTGGACAACATCGATATCACCACCCTCCCCGGCGGCCTCGGCTTCCTGCTGAACTCCCTCCACGTCATCGACGCCCGCATCGACGAAATCCTGCACCATCTGCAGCAGCACTGGCGCCCGCGGCGATAGCCCCACCCCTCCGCCGCGGATGTGCGTTATGGAGTGCGGCGACTTGCCGCCGCCATGGCGCGGAGCGCCGGGCGGCCGCCTCGAGGTCCTCACTTTTCCGCAGTAATTGGATAATACTGTAGTCGACCGGCGTCCGCGACAAGCCGTGGCTCACGTCGCCCTCGACGTGAATTGTCCCCAACCCGCGAAGCGGCCATCTTCAATCCACTTTGATTTGGTTGGATTCGCTTGGATTTACTCTGACGCCAGGCCCCTCGCATTCTTCCCCACCCCCACCGCAAATTCCCCAACCCGCTGTCGCAATTGTGACTCACTGGCCCCGACTCCTCACTCCGCATCCCATCCACCGTTCCGCCACCCCTTGCTTGGATTAGGTTGGATTTACTTTGATTCACTCAGATCACCCCGAGAGGCGCTACCTCCCCCGGATTCCAAATCATAAATCATAAATCGTAAATCATAAATGGCCTCGTTCCCTAACCTCTTGTCACAAACCATCCCGCACCGCTCCATCCGGATCTAACATCCGCCATTCACCATTCTTCCCTCCATACCTGTTTAAAATGTCAAAGAACCCCCACGACCCATCGCCAGACACGCCCCGCCCATGCGGTCATCTATTTATCTGATACACTGCCAACTGACCTCACACGCTGAGAGCCATGCACTATCATCATAGTGCCGATCATCCCCCCAAAAGTCAATCCGATTCACCGTTGCCTTATCAGTCCATCCGCTAACACCGGCGACGTAATCCTGTAATCCTTAAAATCCTGTTAATCCTGTCCAAAAATCTTCAGACAGGATTAACAGGATGAACAGGATTGCAGAATAGGCGGTTCACCCTCCTAACACCTCTACCCCGCCGCCAACTGCGCCTTCTCATCCACCGCCACCGGCTCCGCCCCGCGCGACACCACCGACGCGATCACCAAATCCCCAGTCACATTCAGCGCCGTCCGGCACATATCCAGAAACCGATCGATCCCGAGGATGATCGCAATCGCCGCCGCCGGCACGCCGATCGTCATCAGCACCCCCACCACCAGCGGCAGCGACCCTCCGGGCACGCCCGCTGTCCCGACCCCCGCCAGGATGCACATCAGCGCGACCACAATCTGCTGCCCGAGGCTCAGTTCCACGCCGAACACCTGCGCGAGAAACAACACCGTCACCCCCTCATACAGCGCCGTGCCGTTCTGATTCGCGCTCGCCCCCACCGTGAGCACGAAGCGCGAAATCTGCGGCGGCAGTTTCAGGTTCCGCTCCGCCACCCGCAGCGACACCGGCAGCGTTACGTTGCTCGACGAAGTGCTGAACGCCGTCACCATCGCTTCCCGGATTTCGCGGAAAAAGGTGCGCGGCGAACGGTTCCCCATCAGCGCCAGCACCGCGGAATACACGCCGAACTGATGCAAGGCCATCCCGCCGAGCACCACGGCCAGATACGCCCCCAGCGCCCCGAGCAATTCCCAACCGGTCGTGGCCGTCAGCGCAAAGCTCAGGCACGCCACGCAAAACGGCGCCAGCACCATCGCAAAATCGATGATCTTCAGGCACACCTTGAAAACGGCATCGAGCACCGACTTCAGCGGCGCCATCGAATCCGGACCGAGCACGGTCATCGCCGCCCCGAAGATGAGGCTGAAGACCATCACCGCGATCAAGCCCCCGCGCGCCTTCTCCGGGTTGAACGCATTGACCGCCTCCTCGAGCGGATTCTGCGGGATCAGATCGAGCAAGGTTTGCGAGAGCGGCTTCTTCTGATTGGCCTGCGCGATCTTCGCATCCGCCTGCGTGGTGTATTGCGTCACGAGCTTGTCGCGCACCGCCGGTTCGATGGACTTGCCGGGCTGGAAAACGTTCACCATCACCAGCCCGAGAACCACACTCGCCCCCGAAAGCAGTAGCGTCATGCCCAGGCAGCGTAAGCCTACACGCCCCAGCCGCCCGACGTCCCCGAGTTCCACCACCCCAAGCACGATCGCCGAGAAAATGAGCGGCACCACCACCATAAAGATGAGTTGCAGGAACACCGACCCGGCTGGCTTGATGATGTTGGACACCGCGGCATCGAGCGCCGGCCCCCCAAACCACGCCTTGGCGATGACCCCAAGGACAGCGCCGAGCAGCAGGCCGATCAGGATCCAGGTCGAACGACGGTTGTTTGATTCGCGGCTCATGAAACGTGAGGACAGCCGGTTTACGAAGGGGGCGCAAGCTGTGAAAGGTCCGGCGACGGGTCCGCCACGCTTGCGCCCGTCTTCATTCCCGCCAGAATTGGGCGGCTCATTCGCCCTCCGGTGGTCATGTGATCAAATGGTCGGGACCGAAGGCGACAGAATCCCATGAACGAAAACCGCGCGAGCAATAGAAAGAATGAGTCGCCGGGCGGAGTCGTGTTGCAGTTGTTCGATCCGCGGCGTGGCGACGTGGCCTTCCGCATGGAGCCGCTGGCTCCCGGCACTTCGTATTTTCGGCCTCAGCGGTGCAACTACTTCACGATTCTCTTCGTCGAAGAAGGGGCCGGCCATTTTCACGCCGGGATCAGCGAGCATGCGTTTCGCGGACCGGCGCTGCTCTTTTCCAATCCGTATCAGACCTTCTTCGTGGCGGCGGCCTCGTCCGTGCGGGGCGTCGTCCTGCAATTCCACGCCAACTTCTTTTGCATCGAAACCTACCACGAGGCGGTCGGCTGCAATGGCGTGCTCTTCAACGACGTCTACGGCCAGCCGCTCGTTTCACTCGACGCCGACGCCGCGGCGGAATTTCGTCACCTGGCCACCCAGATGGAGCGGGAAGTGCGTGTGGGTGGTTTGGCTCACAACGAAGCGTTGATCGCGTTTCTGAAGGTGTTTCTCATCGCGGCCACGCGATTGAAGCTCGGCCGGGACGCACCTGCGCAGTGCGAGGCGTCGGCCACGCCGCATCCGGTCCTCGTGCGTTTGACCGAACTCATTGAGCAACAGTTTCGGACGATGCACTCGCCGGCGGACTACGCGACCGTGCTGCACATCACGCCCAAGGCGTTGGGCAAGCTGGTGAAGGCGCACTTCGGGCGGACGACGACGGAGCTGATCCGCGACTGTCTGCTGAAACATGCCAAGTGGCAGTTGCTGCACACCCGCCTGTCCGTGAAGGAGATCGCCGGAGATCTCGGATTCCCCGACGAGTTTTACTTCAGCCGGCTCTTCAAACAGGAGACGGGCTTTTCCCCCACGGCCTTCCGCGAATTCGAGACAGCGATTCGCGGAGGAAGCAATCTGTCCATGTGACCGCGCCTTCCGTCCATGGTGCGCGGAGGCGTCCTTCGCGACGATGGGTGGATGAACTCCTTCACCAAATTGCTCGAGATCGGCGCGAAGATGGACCGTCTCGGAATCGCTGTGACCCGTCTTGGCTTGATCATCGTGCTGCTCTGGATCGGGGGATTGAAAGCTTTCAAGTATGAAGCGGACGGCATCATCCCTTTCGTCGCGAACAGTCCGGCCATGAATTTCCTCATCAAGGATCCCGCCAACTACAAGGCGCACAAGAACCCCGAAGGCGCGCTCGTGCCCGCAAACCGCGAATGGCACGAGCACAACGGCACCTACCAATTTGCCTACGGCTTGGGCGCGGTGATCGTGCTCTACGGCTTGCTGCTGTGCCTGCATCCGTGGCTGCCGTCGGTCGCGGCGGTAGGCAGTTTCCTCGTCTTCATCATGTCGTTCGTGACCCTCTCATTCCTCGTCACCACGCCGGAATGCTGGGTGCCGGCATTGGGGGATACGACGCATGGGTTTCCGTATTTGAGCGGGGCTGGACGGTTGGTGATTAAAGACGCGATCATGATGGGAGCGGCGCTCGTGACCATGGCGGATTCGGCGAAGGCGGCGTTGAGAAAATCCAGCAGCACGCCAGTGGGCTAAAAAGGGGTTTTGGGGCCGGCTGACATTCCATTTGCGCGGAAGCCGCAGCCGGTGTGATAGTAGCGACCCTTATGACTCTGACCGAAAAGATCCTCGCGCGTGCCTCCGGCAAGCCGCAGGTGCAAGCTGGCGACAATGTGTGGGTGAACGTGGATATCCTCATGACGCACGACGTGTGCGGCCCGGGCACCATTGGCGTCTTCAAGCGCGAGTTCGGCAAGGCGGCCAAAGTCTGGGACCCGAAGAAGCTGGTCATCATTCCCGACCACTACATCTTCACCGCGGATTCCATGTCGAACCGCAACGTCGACATCCTGCGTGAATTCGCGAGGGAACAGGAGCTCCCTTATTTCTACGACGTCATCGACGACCCGAACGGTCATTGGACGTTCGACGCCTCGAAGGGGCAGCTCAAGCAGCAATACGGCAAGAACTACACCGGCGTCTGCCACACCACGCTCCCGTGGAAGGGTCACACCCGGCCGGGCGAGATTCTTTTTGGGACTGATTCGCACACCTGCATGGCGGGGGCGTTCAATCAATTTGCGACCGGCATCGGCAACACGGATGCCGGCTTCATCCTCGGCACCGGCAAGCTCCTCATCAAGGTGCCCGAGTCCATGCGCTTCTACCTCGAAGGCGAACTGCCCGCGGGCGTGATGGCCAAGGACGTGATCCTGCACGTCATCGGCGACATCGGCTTCGACGGTGCGACCTACCGCGCGATGCAGTGGGAAGGCCCCGGCGTTTATTCCATGTCGATGGACGATCGCATGACCATCGCGAACATGGCCATCGAGGCCGGCGGCAAGAACGGCATTTTCCCGTTCGACGCCAAGACCGACGCCTACGTGAAGGAGCGCGTGACGGAAAACGGCACGAAGAGCACCTTCGAGCCCGTCGAGCTCGAGAAGAACCAGACCTTCGTTTACGACAAGGTATTCGATCTCTCGAAGCTCGAGCCTACGGTCGCGTGCCACCCCGACCCGGGCCAGCGCAAAGCCGCGAAGGAACTCTCCAACGTCACCCTCGACCGCGCCTACATCGGCTCGTGCACCGGCGGCAAGACCAGCGACTTCCTCGCCTTCGCGCGGGTCGTGAAAGGCAAAACGGTGAAGATCGATACCTTCGGCGTGCCCGCCACCACCAAGGTCGTGGCCGAGCTCAAGGAAACCCAGTGGGACGGCCAGAGCGTCTGGTCGATCCTCGAAAGCGCCGGTGTCCGCATGACGGAAAACGCCTCGTGCGCCGCGTGCCTCGGCGGTCCCGTGGATACCTTCGGCCGCATGAACAAAGGCGGCATGAAGTGCATCAGCGCGACCAACCGCAACTTCCCCGGCCGCATGGGCAGCAAGGAGTCGCAAGTTTTCCTCGCGAGTCCCTACACGGTGGCCGCCAGCGCGCTCACCGGGAAAATCACCGACCCTCGCGAGTTTGTCAGCTAAGCGCCCAGCCGTCTCACGAACTCCCAGTTTGCGACGCCTTCCCGATGCCCCGGACGCCGCTCCTGAAAATCCTGCCATGCCTCACCGCATTGAGCTGTCTCGCCGCGCTGACGGCGTGCGAGAATACGATTCCGTCGGGAGCGAGCTATGTGATTTCGGCGCCCAAGGCGGGCATCTACAAGTACGGCCCGGCGCAATCGTTCGGGCCGGATTTCATGCTCGATGAGGGAACTGAAGTGACCATCATCCAGCACTCCATGGGCTTCAGCCGGGTGACCACGCCCACCGGCATCAGCGGCTATGTGTCGAACGACGACATCAAGCCTGCGCCACCGAAGCCGCCGACGGCCCGCGAGGCCGCGATCGCCAAAAGCCGGCTCGGCCCGGTCTTCGGGCCGAAATCAAAACCCGGAGACATCCAGCCCGTCCCCGGTTCGCCGCTTTTCGAAGGCGGCGAGCCCTTGCCCGAAAAGGAGCCCGCCAAACCCCGCCCCGGCTTCCGCTTCTAACCATCAACGAATCACCGCCATGCCTAACACCATCACCAGCCCCGTCTTCGTTTGCCGCGACAACATCGATACGGACCAGATCATTCCCGCACAGTATCTCACCCTCGTCCCGACGATCGCGGAGGAATACGAGAAGCTCGGCAGCTACGCGATGATCGGCCTGCCCGACGACCAGTATCCGACAAAGTTCGTCCCCGAGGGCGAGCTGAAGACTCCGTACAAGATCGTCATCGCCGGCCGCAACTTCGGCTGCGGCAGCTCGCGCGAACACGCCCCCATCGCCATGGGCGCCGCGGGCGTTGAAGCCGTCGTCGCCGAGAGCTTCGCGCGCATCTATTTCCGCAACTGCGTCGCCACCGGCGAGCTCTACCCCTACGACGCCAAGGAGCGCCTCTGCGACAAGGTCAAGACCGGCGACATCGGCACGCTCGACTTCGACGCCGACACGCTCACGGTCAACGGCACCACCTACAGCCTCAAGTCCCTCGGCGAAGTCCGCCCCGTGATCGACGCCGGCGGCCTCTTCAACTACGCCCGCCAAAACGGCATGATCGCCGCCCAAAGCTAATCCACCAAATCCCGGAGGGACGCGCTCCAGCGCGATCCCTGACTCGGCTTGGAGCGCTTCGAAGTTAAGCTGACGCATGGTTTGGAGCGCCAGCGCCGTAATTATTTGTCATCCTGAGCAAGCGTAGGCGGCAGGGCGGGCGGAGCGCCGTCGAAGGATCTCCAATATCAGCCTTTCTTCATACGCTGGGCACTTGCTCGCGTCAGCCTAACTTCAAAACGCTCTAAGCGCCCTTCGCAGGAGCATCATCAAACTGCATCCGCCGCGCACTCAACCCGTTCAAATGGTCGAGAATCAACGCGCGTAGCTTCCCGCGCTGTTCACGCGTAAGTTTGTCCCCGCGAATCGCGGTAAAGATCTCCTCACACTCCTTCCGCTCCTTGGCAGGCCAAAGTTTCGCGGACGCTTCGTTCTTCTTCAACGCATCGTCCAACTGATTGGCGTTCAACACCACCTTGTCGCGCCGCGCATGCGCACGATTCGCGACATAGCAGAACGTGCCGATGGCCCGATCAAGGATGATCCACGGAAAGTTGATCGCCTTGTACGGCCCCACGACGAGCGCGTCCTTTCCGATGTTCAGCCGCCGCCACTTCCGCGGAAGGAACGGAAGCTTGTCCGATGGGATTTCGACCTGCAACTCAGGCCGGCTCTTGCCGAGCAGGAAGGCGGTGCTCCAGCCACCCACCGCGCCCGTTAGTGCCGCCAGCCCGAAGCTGTGCCCCAGGGTGGCGGCGTCGATGATCAACCCGATGGCCGCCCCCGCCCACGTGGCATGGATCTGTAGTTGCTTCTCGTTGAGCCCAAACATCTGCCACGTGTCTTCGCTGAACAGATCGTCCGACAGCAGTTCCTCCGCATCGGTTTCCGTCTGCACGAGCCGATGGCGAAAGAGATCGATGATGCGCGCATGGGTTCGCGATTCGAGCCGCGAGATGGCCTGCATGTACGTTTGCTTCAGCTTCTCCGCGGCGCGCTTTCGCTCTGATTCACTCTCCGGAATCGCCGCCGATTCCCGATGGCGAAGGCACTCGACGAGCAGGTCGACGATGAACTCCGCGCAGTCTCCGATGCGGCTGTTCCATTCGTCGCGGAATCGGTCCACGGCCTCCCGCAGCGGTCGCTTCCATTCTTCCTTGGTGTCCGCGAGCGCTTCGAGCAGCCGAATGCGATCGGAAAAGCTGGCCGCGTGCGCGTTGAATTCCTGGATGCCGTTGTTGAAATCCGGCCGCAGGTGCTGCTTCCAGTCTTCGACATATTTGTCGGTGCTCGTCCGATTGATCACCGCGAGACGCGGCTGGCCCGTCAGGCGAAGTAGCTCCATTTCCGCGACATTGTGTTCGAGCACCGCGCGTGAGCCATCCACGACATAGATGATCCCGGCGCCATCGATAATCGGCCGGAACAGTTCGCACTCCGCGGCGAATTCCGGATCGGACTGATGCCGCGCCACGAAGTCGCGGAATCGCTTGAGGTGATCCGAAGTGCGAGGGGCGGCCTGCAACTCGCGCAACGCCTCGAATGGATTCTGAAATCCCGGCGTATCGAAGAAGATGAAGTAGTCCCGCAGCTTGCTGCTGAAGCTGCGCGTCGTCCATCCGGCTTGCTCGCTGATCGGCACCTCATCGTCTTCGGAAAGGGTGGACACGACGGAGGATTTGCCGTGGTTCACCGCGCCCACCACCGCGAATGTGGGAACCGAGGCGCTCATGCCGTCCAGGATTCGACTCCCAGGTGGAGGTGTTGTGTGGCGCTAAAATTCTGCCATTGCGGAGCACTCCTTTGCACGATCTCCGCACTGCCGTGCAGCAGGATGATAACCTCGCTCCGGGGCGCAGCCGCGATCACCGCCTTGAGAAAGAGCGCGATGGCCATGATCGGATCGCGTTCCGCGGGGATGATGACCGCCACCCCCGCAATGTCGTCCATCGATTCGCGCAGCGCTTCGAGCGTGGCGCCGGCCGCCTGCCGATCGTCGATCGTGACCGGCTGAATCTCCTTCAGTTCCCACTGAAACACGCGGGCCAGATATGCCCGCAAGCTGCCCTCGTCGAGGTTCAGCGTTCGCGCCGCGAGCACCACGCACCGTCCGCTCGTACGCTGACCATGAGCCGGGGTTTCCTTGGGCGCGTCCGGCGGAGGCGGAGGCGCCGTCCGATCGGGAGACTCGCGCAGTCGCCGCGTCAGCGCCCGCGCATCGGCCGCGTCGAACGGGAGGTGATCCAGCGCGCGCCGAAGTTGAACTCTCGCAGTGATGAGGATCGCGCCACGGATAGCCAGCCCGTAGAAGGCCACGGCGTAGAAAAGGAACGGCCACCACATGCGCATGGCGTCCCCCGGCAAGGTGGCGTGATCCTGTCCCGGAGCGAAACGAGTGGCGATGACTTGAGCCTCCGACGGGTGGGCCCGAGGCGCCCACGACCACGGCAGTGCCATGCCATCCACGATTCGCGCCGCCGTCGCGGGTTCGATTTCCCAGGTGGTCTGCCAGCCGAATCTCAACTCCCGGCCCAGCGAATGACCGAACAACGAGCCGAGAATGCCGAGGTTGAACGCGACGGCAAAAAGCTGCGTGACGATGATGGCAGGCCACACGGGGAGTGAACCGTAAACCTCGCGCTTGTGCGCGAGGTTTGCCAACTGGGCTTGAAGATGAATCCGCTGATCACCGCCGAACCGTCTCAAGAGATAGTCGAACAGCGCGACCGCGGCGCCGACCAGTTCCTGCACCGGCCGCCAGTCACCCAGCAGGCGGAACGCCTTCCCATCGAGCCAATACAGAAACGCCGCGAGGAGCAGCAGCATTTGCGGGAGGAGCGTCCACGCGAGGAATTTGCTGACGTTGACCGGTTCGTGCCCGGAGTAAGTCAGCAGGGTGGTGGCGAGGCTCATGCCGATGACGAGGCCGGACACGAAGGCCGCTGCCAACAACCAACGGCGGATGATGGCGAAACTTGTTCCCGGAAGCGCGATGCCTGGCTCGCTGCGACGCGCCTCCACCCATCCGTGCAAAAGGCCGCGGGCACTCATCGGACCGGCCTCGCCGGGGCTCAGTTTCGCCGCGATGTTCCGATCCCGCTCCCGCAAATCCGCGTCGTTTTCGGCGCGGTCCCGCGCGAGCAAATACTCGAAATCCAGCACATCGGCGAGGGACCAGGAGTCGGGGCGGCGCACGCGATAGTGTTGAGGTTCGCGCGGAGGATGTCAGTCAGAAACCCGCGCGGTCATTACCAGGAGACGGGCACGCTTTTGCGCTGTTGGAAGCGATCGGTGTAGTGGAGCTTTTTGTTCGCGATGCCGAATTCGTGGACGAGCTTCGTGCACTTCACGTCGAAGCAGCAGTATTCGGCAATGTCGAGCAGCCGCCCTTCGCGCCACCAGCGGATGGCGTCGAGCCCATCGCCCGTCTTGCCCACGCCGAGTGAGGCGCTGGCCACGGCGTCGAGGCCGAGGCGGTGGCCGAGGGTTTTCTCGATGTCCACGAGAAGGTCGAGCGTGTGGCAGAGGTGCGGCAGGTCCTGGATGGTGTAGCCCATCAAAACCTCGTAGTCGAAATTGATGACATTGAAGCCGACGACGAGATCGGCGCGGAGCAACTGGTCAATGAGCTCCTGCACGCGCTTCTCGGAATAGATGCGGTATTCGCCGAGCTTCGTGCTGTAAGTCACGCCGATGCTCATCCCCATCGCGCCCTTCTTATCCCAGCCGCCCGCATCGTTGGCGGTGCGCTGGGTCTCGAGGTCGAAGTAGACGATGTCGCGGCTCATCGAGCCCTTTTAAAAAATATCGCGTGAGTGCGCAAGCCGGTGCTCGTCATTTGCCCGTCCATTCGTAATCGCCGGCATCGAAGGCCATCATGTTGGCGAGTTTCTTGACGCGGAATTCTTCCACCACAGCCCCGTCACCTTGCAGGACGGTGAGCAGCTTCCCGCTGCCCTCGCGGCCGATGACCGTCCATTGAAGGTGCGGCGTTTCGGTTACGCGCCGCAACGGCAAGCCGTCAGTCGTTTGCAGGAAACTGCCGCGCTCGTTGAAGCCCATCGTCACGTGCGCGGTCGTGGGCTCGTCCTTAATGAGCGGGTTGTTGATCAGACGGACGACGAATTCCTTCTCGGCGGTGAACGGTTTGCCGTCCGCGCGAATGAGGCGGTCCTTCAAGGCGTCGAAGGTGTTGCCTCGCCAGATGGCCTTTTCCAAAACTGTTTCCCAAACAGGCGCTTCACCGGAGGCGGGCTTCAGTGGAAGAGCGAGTTGGCGCACGCGTTGTTGTTGTTCGTTTTCTTCGAGGAGAACGATCTGCTCACTCCAGCGTTCGGGGAACGCGCCGCGCGCCGCGAGGATGCGGTTGGGTTGCGGATCGGCAGGGGCGTAGGCGAGGCGGCGGAGGAATTCGCCCGCGAGGGTGTAGGCGCGGACTTCGCGGCCTGTGGAAGTTTGCACGATGACCCACACGCGATCGTGTGCGCCGATCGCGGAGTCGATGGCGCTTTCGCCGTCGTCCAGCGGCAGGCGCTTGCTGGAACCTTCGACGGTCACCTCAACGCGACCCTCGACGACTTTCGTGGAGACTTCCTTTTGGTCGGTGGAGGCGATGAGGTCTTTGAACTGAATCGGGAGTTCGAACTTCTTACCTTCGAGCGTCTCCAACTCGGCGTCGATTTCGTCGGCGTCCTTCACGCGCAGGCCGGTGATCTTGACGGGGCGCGGGGCGTCGTCATCGGTGATCCAATCGTTGCCGTGCAACGCGATGCCTTCGACATCCAGCGCGCCCACGCTGTAGCCGCGGATTTGATAGGTGCCCGGCGCCGCCGGATTCCCGGCGTCGTCCTTGCCATCCCAATTCGTGATGAAGCCGTTCAAGCCGACGACGAAATTCTTGTCGGTCGCCTCACGCGCGAGGACGCGCACGAGTTTGCCCTTCTTGTCGTAGATGCCCATGCTGAGCGTGCCTTCCATCGGCGGAGGCAGGAAGGTGATGCGCACGCCGGCTTCCTTGGGGGGCGGAGTGTCCTGGGCGATCGCGTCCGCGGCGACGAGGCTCAGCGCGAGGAGGGCGAAGAATTTACGCATAATAGCGCCAATCGAGATTGGGGAAGATGTTGTCGCGCCATTCGCAGTTCGCGAGGAACTTCTTATCGATATCTTCGGCCCGGACCTGGTCGTAGAGACGCGTGAAGCGGAGCAGATGATCCTTGGTGCGCTTCGTCGCGTAATTTTTCGCCGTGCCAGTTTTCATCAGGAAGGCCCAGTCGCTGGATTGCGCGAGGAGGAGTTCGCGGGCCATCTGGCGGAGCGCGCGATCGAGGAGCGGGTCGATGTCTTCCTTCGCCCAGTGGACGCGGGCCAGCTCGGTCATGCGCCTCGCGGCCATGTGGAGGTGCGGATAGATCCACTGGTTGCTGCCGTCGAGCCAGACTTCCCAATAGCCTTTGTGACCCCAACTCGAGGCCGAGGGCGCGAGCAGTTGGTGCGTGTCGTATTGTTCGAGGTAACGCGTGGGCGTAGTGAGCTGGAACGCGTTCTGGTCGTAGACGGTTTTGCGGATGAACAGATTGAGGAACTCGGGACCTTCGAACCACCAGTGGCCGAAGAGCTCGGCATCGAACGGGCTGACGACGATCGGCGGCACGTTCATGTTTTCGCGCAGGTGCTGGATCTGCGCGGCGCGCGCGCCCATGAAGTGGCCGGCGTGATGATCCGCGGCGCCGAGCGCCCAGCCGCGGTTGTAGAGTTCCTTGTCGGGCGTGCGGCCGGTGATGCGGTGGTATTTGATGCCCGTGAACTTGCGCGTGCCATCGGCGGGCAGGGCGTCACCGAGGTATTCGCGCGAGAGGTCGAAGCCGATGTCGCGGTAGAAATCGCGATAAGCCGGGTCGCCGGGATAGCCTTCCTCGGCGCTCCAAACCTGCCGGCTGGAATCGCGATCGCGTCCGAAGGCCGCGGGCCCGTGCGGTGTGAAGACCGGGGTATAGATCGCGTAGCGCGGCCGCGGGTGACCGAACATGATGCCGTGCGAATCAAGGACGAACCAGCGGATGTTCGCTTCCCGGAGCACCGTTTCGAGGCTCGCCGTGTAGGCGCATTCCGGCAGCCAGATCCCACGCGGGTCGCGCCCGAAAATTTCGCGGTAGTGATCGCGCGCGAGGAAAATCTGCGCCCGCACGGATTCCTTGAAATTCTCCATGAGCGGGAGAAATCCGTGGGTGGCCGCGCAGGTGATGATCTCGAGAACGCCGCGCTCCTGCAGCGTGGCAAAGGCGCCGACGAGGTCGCGGCGCCAGCGCTCATGCCAGTCGCGCTGACATTGCGTGAGCCTCGCCTCGTAGAAGCGTGCGAGCTCGTGAAGCTGGCCCTGGCCCTGGGTGCGGCCGACTTCCTTCTGCGCGAGCGCGATGGAGCGATCGAGGTAACGGGCGTAGCGCTCCTGGAGCAGCGGATCGCGCAGCATGTGGCAGAGCGGCGGCGAGAGCGTCAGCGTGATGGCAAACGGGACGCCATCGTCGGCCAGGCCATGGAGGACCTCCAGCAGCGGAAGATACGTCTCGGTGATGGCCTCGTAGAGCCAGTCCTCCTCGAGAAATTCGTCATACTCCGGATGCCGCACGTAGGGCAGATGGGCGTGGAGGACGAGGGCGAGATATCCGTTTGGAGCCATGCGGCGGAGGTGAGCGGAAACGTACCAGTCGCGTGGGAGGCGGCAAGCGGGGAAACCGCGTCGACGGAAGTTTCTGGTTTCTGGTTTCTAGTTTCTGGTTCCCTCCAGCGATCCGTTTTTCGGCAGTAGAGAACCAGAAACAAGAAACCTGAAACCCGGCCCTAATATCGCAGGATACGGGCAAGGAAATCCCGGCACTCCTGGCTTTGCGGCTCGGTGAAGAGTTGCTCGGCGGAACCGTGTTCGACGATTTTCCCGGCAGAAAGAAACGCGACGCGGTCGGCGACGTGGCGGGCGAAGCCCATTTCGTGGGTGACGAGCAGGAAGTCGCGGCCTTCGTTTTTTAGTTCCTCGATAACCTCGAGAACTTCGGCGGTCATCTCGGGATCGAGAGCGCTCGTGGGTTCGTCGAAAAGAAGGAGCCGCGGCTTGATGGCAATCGCGCGGGCGATGGCGACGCGCTGCTTTTGCCCGCCACTGAGCTCGGCGGGTTTCTTGTGGCTGTGATCGGCGAGACCAAAGCGGCTGAGCGATTCGTTAGCAAGATCCTTGGCGGCGGATGGATCAAGACCATGCACCTTCTCGAGCGGGAGGGTGATGTTGGCGAGAGCGGTGAGGTGCGGGAAAAGGTTGAAGGCCTGGAAGACGACGCCGAGATGGCGGCGGTGCTCGCGCAGCGAGGATTCGTCGAATCGAACGGATGCGCCGTTGAAAGTGAAGGTGCCGATGTCTGGGGTCTCGAGCCCAGCGATAATGCGGAGGAGCGTGGACTTGCCGCCCCCGCTCGGGCCGATGAGAGCGAGGCTGCGCAGTTCACCAAAGTCCACGCTGAGGTCGTCGAGGACGAGATGACCGGCGAAGGACTTGGTGAGGGAATTGAGGGCGAGCTGCATCTCGGCTGAAATATTCCTGGTTCTTGGTGCTTGGTTCTTCGTTGTTTTAAGTCGGACGAGTCAGAAGGGTAGGCGCGTTGTTAGGTTTCGAAGCGGGCTTTGTTTTCCAACGAATGGGTCCAGAGGGAGATGGGGAGCGTGAGGATGAGGTAGCCGACCGCGACCGGCAGGTAGCATTCGAAGGGGGCGGCGGTGTTTGCCATGACGTTGCTCGCGGCGAGGCTGAATTCGCTGATGCCGAGGACGGAAAGCAATGAGGAGTCCTTGATGATGTTGGCGAACTGCCCGGCGAGCGGAGGAAGGATCTGGCGGAAGGCCTGCGGAAAGATGACGTAGCGATACGTCTGCACGCGCGTGAAGCCGATGGAACGCGCGCTCTCCAGTTGAGATTTGCCGATGCTCTCGATGCCGGCGCGAATAATCTCGCTGACATACGCGGCGTGAAAAATGGAGAGCACGAGCGCCCCGGCGGCGAAGCGGAAATCGCGCGAAAGGGCCTGGCCGAAAATGTACCAGTAGACGAAGAGTTGGACGAGCAACGGGGTGCCGCGCGTGAGTTCGACGTAGATGCGGGCAACGTCACGGACCGGCAGGAACGTGCTGCGACGCGCGAGGGCGAAGAAAAGGCCGAGCGCGCAGCTCAGCGGCAATGCGAGCCCGGAGATGGCGAGCGTGGCCAGCCAGCCCTGCCAGAAGGAGATGCGGTAATTGAATACCGAGTTCCAGGTCCAGTGGTAGTCGAGGAACTTGAATGCACCGGCGCAGACGGCGCTCACCGTGGCGAACGCGAGGAGGAAGGAAAGCACGCGGAAGATGGGATGGTCGCGAGTCGCCATGAACGGGAGTGTGTTGCTGCGCGGGCGAGGATGCCATCGGTGGGAACGAAGGCGAGGAAAGACGTGACGGGGCGGAGAGGTGACAGGGTGACAAGGTGACAAGGTGATGGAGTGATGGAGTGATGGAGTGATGGAGTGATGGAGTGATGGAGTGATGGAGTAGGGCGGAAATGAATCTTATGTCGCTCGACTCTGTGGGTTGAATCAGGCAGCACGGTCGAAAGGTCCCCTCTTCAAACCGTTTCTCTTTCATGAAGCACTTGTTCGCCTTCTGTCTTCTCGCGCTGCCCGTTTCGGCGGCGGACCTCGTTCTGCTCAGCGACAAAAAGAGCGACTATCAAATTGTCGTTCCGGATCAGTCGCCGACGCCGGATTTATCGGAGTGCCTGAATCAAACGGCGCGTCTCGTGCAGACGGCGTTCAAAGCGAATGGTGCGGAGGTGCCGGTGGTGACGGAAGGCCAGCGCGATGCATCGCGTCCGGCGATCTACCTGGGCAATACGGCTTTCGCGCGCAAGAACGGTGTGGACCCCGCGACGCTCGATGGATGGAGCTATGTGCAGAGCGTGGTGGGGCGGGATGTGATCATTGCGGGGCACGATGCGCCAACGCCGGCGGCTCTGCAGAGTCGTCACAAGCGAGAGGTGGCCTGGAATTTTCTCGGCACGGCGAAAGGGACGACGGATTTTGTGCGGCAATTCATGGGGGTGCGGTTTTTGTATCCGGACCTGGCGGGTTACACGCAGGTGAGCGCCGCGGCGAAGATCGATCTGCTCGCGTCGCCGGCGATGGAGTTCCTGCCGCTCAAATCGATCTCGCTGCCGGAGGATTGGAAGGTGCGGAAGACGCCGCTGCTGCGGATCAATTCGGCGCATCCGGCGGGCGGGAGCTTTTATGACGTGGCGTTGAACCGGTTTCCGCGAGTGGATGAGATGTTTGGCTCGCACACGTGGGAGCGGGCGGTGCCGGCGGAGAATTTTGCGACGCACCCGGAGTATTTTGCGCTCATCAATGGACAGCGGTTGAAGCCGGAAGGTGGAGCGCAGTACTGCCTCTCGAACCCGGAAGTGCAGGAGCTCATTTACCAGGACCTCGCGAAGTTGCTCGATGCGGGTTACAGCTCGGTGGACCTGGGGCAGCCGGACGGGTTTCGCGAGTGCCAGTGTGAGAACTGCAAGAACCTCTTCGGTACGGGTGGTGACTGGAGTGAGAAGATTTGGATCTTCAATCGCAACGTGGCGGAGCGGCTGCTGAAGTCGCATCCCAAAGGGCACGTGACGATGATGTCTTATATCCTCACGGCGGCGCCGCCGAAGACGTTCAAGGAGTTTCCAGCGAATACGCGGATCATGCTCACGGGGACGAATGAGGAGGATATTGCGCCGTGGCGGAGTGTGACGGTGCCGGGTGGGTTTACGGGCTATGTCTACAATTGGTGTCCGAATCTCGGATCGAGATACACGCCGATGCGGACGCCGGGATTTGTGGAGGCGCAGGCGAAGCGGTTGGCGGCGAACCGGATTCAGTCGATCAACCGCGATGGGCCGGGACAGCTCTTCGGACTGGAGGGGCCAGTTTATTACACGATGGGGCGGATGTTCGATGATCCCGAGCACAATGCAGCAAAGGATTTGGTGCCCGAGTTTTGCGACGCGGCGTTCGGCTCAGGGGCGCCATCGATGCGGGCGTTTTACGACCGGCTGTATCACGCGATCACGCTCTACTCGGATCACATCGGCACGCGTTGCGATATCTGGACCTATCAGCCGATCGAGGGAGGGCGGCGGCGGAAGACGGTGACCGACCCGTTTCAGCTCATCGCGTTTTTGTATCCGCCGAATTTGTTGTCGGCGCTGGATGCGGACCTGACGCAAGCGGAGAGGCTGGCGAATACGGACAAAATCAAGACGCGGCTGGCGCTGGTGCGGACGGAGTTTGACTACGTGAGGAATCTGGCGCGGGTGGTGTATTTGTATCAGGCCTTCACGCTCCAGCCGGATGTGGCATCGCGCGACCGGTTGCTCGATGCGATCGAGGCGCGGAACGCGGCGATCAACGCGCTCTACGATAAGCGTGGGCGGAATTTTGGAACGCCGGGGTGGGCGGGGATCATGTTCCCGTTCCCGGGACATACGGCGGAGCATCTGCGGCTGGCGCAAGACGGGTATCAGGAGCCGTACGCGAACACGTGCCTGAACTGGGATACGAAGGCGATGCGGAATGCGCCGTTGCCCGGGAAGAAGCGGCTGGCGGTGGCGGCGGTGACTGCGCCGGTGACGCTGGATAGTCCGGAGTGGAAGCAGGCGGTGGTGAATGAGCTGACGGCGGTGCCGCCGTTCAACAAGATCCCACGCCAGACGGCGGTGCGGGTGCTCTACGACAGGATGAATCTCTACGTTCGCGCGGAGTGTGAGCTGGAGCCGGAAGGGGCGTTGAAATTTACGGCGCAAAAGCGCGACGTGGATCAGCGTGGGAAGGAGTCGCTCGATATTTATCTCGCGCCGCAGGGCGGGAGTGAGGTGGCGTATCGATTCATGAGCGGAGCGAACGCCAACGCCAAGTATGACGCGGTGTGTGGGATGATCAGCGATGTGATGGATCCGCGCTTTGGGAAGGATGATCCGACGTGGAATGCGGAATGGCAGAGCGAGGTGCGGGTGGATGAGAAGGAGCGGCGGTGGGAGGTGTTGGTGACGATTCCGTTCAAGTCACTCGGGGTGCAGGCGCCGGGTGCGGGGACGACGTGGCGGGGAAACTTCGCGCGGCATCATGCGTTGCTGCGCGAGGCGATGGATCAGGGGATTTGGTCTTCGACGCCGGGGAGTATGAGTATGGAGGACCGCAGCCTTTTCGGGGAGATCGTTTTCGAATAGCAGCCAACCAAAACATTCCATGAATCTGACGCGCCGCCATTTTCTTCAAACCGCAAGCTCCGCTCTCTTTTGTTCGGCAGTCCGCGCAAGCGCCGCTGAAGCGCCATTGATCAAATCGATCGAGAAAACCGTGGTGGCGGCGCCGCCGGTGAAGAAGGGGACTTGGTTTCATCCCCGGGCGTGCCTGGTGGGGAAGAGGGTGTTCATGACGGTGCAGCCGATCATGGGGTCGGATTATTTTGGGCCGGTGCACTTCACGACGTCGGAGGATCTGGGAAAGACGTGGACTGAGTTTAAGCCGGCGGAGCCGTTGGGGTGGGTGCCGCGGGAGGATGGATGGAACGAGGGCGTGTGCGACGTCACGCCGGAATTTCATCCGAAAACCGGCAGCGTGCTCGCGCTGGGGCATAATGTTTTCTACAAGGGCGCGGGCTTTGACCGGAACCAGCCGTCGCGGTGGCCGGTGTATGCGGTGTGGAAGGATGGAGCGTGGGGGCAGCGGCAGAAGCTGGTGTGGGATGATCCGCGCGGGGCGCAGATCTATTCGAACAACTGCGGGCAGCGCGTGATGCTGCCGGATGGGGATGTGATGATGAGCTTTACCTTCGGGGTGGAGGGCAAACCGCGCGCGGTTTGCGGGGTGCGGTGTTCGTTTGATGGGAAGGAACTGAAGATCAAACAGACGGGGGCGGAGATTACGAATCCGAAGGGGCGTGGTTTGCTCGAACCTTCACTGACTTATTTCCAAAAGCGGTTCTATTTGACGATTCGCGCGGAAGATCAGCACGGGTATGTGGCGGTGAGTGACGATGGGCTGAACTATGAGCCGAAGCAGGCGTGGGCGTGGGATGATGGGGAGGCGCTCACGATGTCGACGACGCAGCAGCATTGGCTGACGCATTCGGACGGGTTGTTCCTCGTCTATACGCGGAAGGATGCGACGAATGTGAATGTGATGCGCTGGCGCGCGCCACTGTGGGTGGCGCAGGTGGATACGAAGACGATGCGGCTGATTCGTGCGACGGAGCGGGTGGTGCTGCCGCTCGTGGGGGATGGGGTGAACAACGCGGATCAGGTGCCGATGATGGGCAACTTCGGCATCGCAAATGTCAGCGCGACGGAGTCGTGGGTGACGGACGGATCGTGGTGTCCGCGGAACGGGAATGCGGGAGAGTTGCAGATTGGGCGGGTGACTTGGGGGAAGGGGAATGCGTTGGTGGGGTGAGGTGACAAGGTGACAAGGTGACGCGTGCAGGACCTATTCGCAGAAGCGGATGTGGTCTTCGGCGGTGGGTCGTTTCGATTTGAGCTAAAGCTCAAACTACTTTCTTCAATCCATCTCCCGCACCGTCACCCGGCCATACTCGAGCATCCGGCGGCCGGCCTCGATGAAGTCTTTCGAGGTGCTTCCATAGTATTCAGGGGTATCGATTTGGATCTGCGTCGTCCGGCCGTCGACCACGGCTTCCAGGCTCCAATACGAACCGTCAAATATGGATACCTCGGGGATCTCTTTTCCTTCGAATGGAGCCATCACCGAACTCTTTGAGAACATGACTCGAATCTGATTCCACTGGTCGACAGGAAGCGGGCGAGTTCTCTCCCAGCGCCAATAGGCGGATGGATCGCCCGTGGACGAGAAGTTCCGTTCAACGGCGACGCTCGATCGAATCCAATACCGTTCCCCTTCCTGCCAGGCGCTCACGCAGATGGGGGAATGAAAGCTCCGGGCATACACAAAGCGATAGACTTCCCGGCTGGATTGACCCGCCGTGTGCGACCACACCCGCAGCCGCCAGTCATAAGGGTCCATCGAAGGGTCTCTGGAGGACTCCTCGAACTCCACCGACCCAGCCGGTAGCAATCCGATCATCTCAGGCTTGGCATAATACACGAGCCCGAGGAAGCAGGCGCCCAAGGCTCCGATGATCCAGACCAAAACCACGACGAACCGCCGAAGACGCCGCTTCGGCGTTTTAGGAGTCTCGGGCTTCACGCCGCCGGGTGCAGGCGGGATTGCCAGATCCAGCTCCAGGGGATGGCGCCGTAGCTGAGCATCCAGTCGTTGAACTTGCGCAGAGTCCAGTTTTCGCGGCCGACGAGTTGGGCGTGGAGGCGCTCGACTTCGAGGCGGCCGAGGAGGTAGCTCATCGGGACGGTGGGGGAGCTGGTGTACCAATTGACGTCGCCCTTCGCGCGGGCGGCGGTGAAGCCGACACCGTCCTGGAGGCGTTTGGCGGCGGCGGCGTAGGTGAGCTTGCCGCTGTGGAGGCCGCAATCAATGACGATGCGGTGGGCGCGCCAGAGGGCGTCGTGGAGCTGGGCGAGGCGGGCTTCGGGGAAGTCGATGATGCCAAGTTCGACGGACTGCTTTTCGCACCAGAGGGTCCAGCCTTCGTAAAAGATGGCATGGTGGCAGAGGCGGCGGAGTTTGCTCTTGTGCCGGTTTTGGATGACGAACTGGAGATGGTGGCCGGGATACGCTTCGTGGGCGCAGGTGAGGCCAAGGCCGAAATGCTGGCGGACTTCGGCGGCGCGCTTCTCGGGCGTGGGTTGTTCGGCGCTGAGGTCGTTGACCCAGAAGATGCCGGTCTGGTCTTTGTCGAACGCGCCGGGCTGCAAATACGCGGCGGTGGGAAAGGAGTGCCGGAGATATTTCGGCACGGGCATGACGCGGCACTTCTCATTCGCGGGGAAGGTGACGAAGCTGGCGCGTTTGAAGCGCGATTTCATGTCCTCCGTCACGCTCGTGTATTCCTGCATGAGCGAGCCGGCGGGCTGCCAGCGACGCGCCGCGTCTTCGAGGATGGCGGAGACGCTTTTGCCGCGACCGTATTTCTTCGCCTCGGCTTTGACCTCCGCGCTGAGTTTCTCGACCAGCGATTCGCCAAGCGCTTCCGCCTCGGGGAGGCTGAGCGAAAAGCCGAGACGTTCGCGAATGAGGAACTCGAAATTGTCGCGGCCGACGGAGAAGCCGTTGGCCGGCCCGGGCTGGCGGGCCTCGGCGGAACGCGCGTAGGATTGCAGCGCGGCGATGGCGCCGCGGATGAGCTTCTCCGTCTTCGCCGGGTGAGGGGAGAGTGGCTTGAGCTGCGCGCCGATTTCCTCGAAAAACGACTTCGCGCCGTCGCAGGTGAGGCGTGCGAGCTTCGTCCAAAGCGGGACGGGCTTGCGCAGGCACGCGGCGCCTTGGGTGAGGAAGCGCGGGAGAGCCGCGAGGCGCGACTCGATTGCGGCGTGCGCCGGTTTCAGGTCGGCGGCATGGCGCACGACAAGGTTGAAAATGGAATCAATCGCCGCGCCGCAATGGGTTTGTGGATTGATGCGCCAATGCGGGAACGTGGTGTTGAAGAAAAGCTCCGAGCGGAGCAGCGCGAGCAGCGCGCGGCGGTCGAGCCAATCGTCGCCGGTGAACGCGTGGTCGGGCAGCGCCTCGGCTTCGCGGAGCGCCGACTCGACGAGGGCGCCGTATTGCTGGTGCGTGGCGGCATCATTTCCGCCGAGCTCGGCGTCGAACTCATGCAGGCCGCGCTCGCTGGCGACCTGTGGAAAGAGGGCGTGCGTTCCGTTGATATACCGATCGACGACCGCCCGAAAGGCCCGGACCGCGGCGCTCATTCTTCGCCGCCGTTGGTGATCGCCTTGTTCATGTCCTTCGCCAGGTCGCGAATCTTCTTCACCTCATCCTTTTCAATCGGCGCGTCCACCGGCTTGGTGATGATCACCTTCACCTCCTGGAGATTCTTCGCGATCGTCTGGCCGGCTTTCGAGCTCTTGATGGTTGGGTTGAGCGTCGAGACGCGCTCGATGAAGTAATCGAGCAATTCCGGCTGGATGAGCCGGCGGGCGCGGTCGGCGGAATAATCGTCGAGCACCACACCGCTGGTCATCTCCAGGCCGCGCAGCCAGCCGCCGAGCGCGACGAGATGGGCGATCTCTTCGTCCTTCAGGCCGAGCATGGCGGCTTCGACTTCGGCTTGGGCGCGCACGAGCTCCTGCTTGACGTCGTTCCACTGCCCGCGCGCGGCTTTCTCCAGGATGCTCCGGCTGTGCTTGCTGATGCGGTCGCTGACGCCGAGACCCTTGGACAGTCGAAGCAGTGCCCGCGCGGTGGAGTCGATGCGCTTCTGCTTTTCGCTGGCCACCGCCAGGAAGCCATCGGCGATCACCGAGCCGGTGTAGAGGGCCAGCCGCGCGCGGTCCTGCGGGATGGAATCGCCCGGGTCGCGCCAGAGTTTGTCGTACGGAATCGGCTTCAGGGCGTCGAGTTCCTTGAGGATGATATCGATCGAGGGGGCGGTGAATTCGTTGACGCCCAGCTCTTCGCGCATGTGCTGGATGTCTTCCGAGGAAAGCTTTGGCGCGGCGCCGGCGTGCGCGAAGATGAGAAGGCCGGCGGCGAGAAGCAGCCAGCGCACAGGTAGTTGCATGGAGGGCGAGCATTGCAAAACGGCGGCGGAATGCAGTAGAATTCTGCGACTTTTCCAGAGTAACGGAAGCCCTTGAAGGCGCGACATTTGAGGCTTGACCCTCAAGCGGCAGACTCCATGATTCCGCGCTTAAATTCGCCGGAAACGGCAAGAAATTCACTATGCCAGGAAGTTTGGGAAACACAATTTGGACAATTTGCTACTTCGTCGTCCTTTTCGGCCTGTCTCTCTACGGTCTGCATCGTTACGTCATCGTTTATCTCTTTCTGAAGAATCGCCATAAGCCGCCCCAACCGAAGGCCGCTTTTGACCGGCTGCCTCCCATCACGGTGCAGCTCCCGATCTTTAATGAGCTCTACGTAGTCGAACGATTGCTGAACTCCGTGGCGGCGCTGGACTATCCCCGGGAACTGCTTCAGGTGCAGGTTCTGGACGATTCGACCGACGAGACGACCGAAATCGCCGCCAAGCGGGTAGCAGAACTCAAGGCCACCGGCCTCGACATCGAACTCATCCATCGCACCGATCGCAGCGGCTTCAAGGCCGGGGCGCTCGAAGCCGGAATGAAGACGTGCAAGGGTGAGTTCGTGCTCATCCTGGACGCGGATTTCGTGCCTGCGCCGGACGTGCTGCGCAAGACCATCCACTACTTCACCGACGAGAAGATCGGGATGATCCAGACGCGCTGGGGCCATCTCAATCGCACCTATTCGCTCCTCACGCGGGTGCAGGCGATGTTCCTCGACGGCCATCTGCTCCTCGAGCAGACCGCGCGCAGCCGCAGCGGGCGGTTCTTCAACTTCAACGGCACCGCCGGGCTTTGGCGCCGGTCGTGCATCCAGGACGCGGGCGGCTGGCAGCACGACACGCTCACGGAAGACCTCGACCTCAGCTACCGCGCGCAGCTCAAGGGCTGGCGCTTCATCTTCCTGCCGAACCTCGTGACGCCCGCGGAACTGCCCGTGGACATGAACGGGTTCAAGTCGCAGCAGCATCGCTGGACGAAGGGCTCGATCCAGACGTGCATCAAGCTTCTGCCCGCCGTGTGGCGCGCGAAGCTCCCGCTGCTCATCAAGTTCGAAGCCACCGCGCATCTCACCTCGAACTACGCCTACCTGCTGCTCTTCTTCCTCTGCGTGCTCATGCACCCTTCCACGGGCGACGGCATGTATCCGGCGTGGAAGACCTGGCTCATCGACATTCCGATCTACCTCTCGGCGTCCTTGCCCGCCGCGGTGTTCTACATCTGCGCGCAGCGCGAGTTGTATCCGAAGTCGTGGTTCAAGGAGATCCTGCTCCTGCCCATGGTGCTGGCGCTCGGCATCGGGCTCGCGATCAACAACGCGCGCGCGGTCATCGAGGCGCTGCTCGGGCATCAGTCCGAGTTCACGCGCACGCCGAAATACGGCATCGAGAGCAAGACGCAGTCGTGGAAGTCGGCAAAATATTTGCCGCTCAAGACGATGCTGCCGTTCGTGGAATTGGCGTTCGCGATTTACTTCAGCTACCTGCTGGGGTTTGCACTGGGTCATGAGCAATGGCTCAATGCCGCGTTCCTGTCGCTCTTCCTCGTCGGCTTCGCGTATGTGGCGCTGTGCTCGCTCGTGCAGTGGATGCCGAACCTGCGCTGGCCGGGACGAGACACCGGCGCGCCGCTCGCGGCTTAAGCCCGGAGGGACGCGCTCCAGCGCGATCCCAAACTCGTTCCGTCTTTGTTGTGCACGGGAGAGGCTTCCGGCGACATATCGCATGGATCGCACGGGCTCACCCGTGCGTGAATGTGGCCGATTCGAGTGCTGGTCATCGATACGCAGGGTGTAAAAGTCTGTCGTCAAAGACTTCGGCTTAAAACGCTCTCTCGCGCCCCCGAATTACAGAGGCAAACAGCCTCATCCAGAGCGCGTCGAGAGTAATTATTATCGATGGCATGGGCGGTGCTTTTCTGTGAATTCCATGAAAACCGTAAGAATGCTCCGCCGCCTGGCCTTGATGTTGCTGCCCGCCCTCGTGGGTGCCTCGGCGAGTGCCGCCCCGTTCATCGTGGTGAGCGTGCCGGAGCAGCGATTGGTCGTGATGGACAACGGCGTCCTCGTCGGCCACTACCCGGTTTCGACTTCCAAGTTTGGGCTCGGCGATCAGCCGCGCAGCTACGCCACTCCCCTGGGCACGCTCCAGGTCGCCGCCAAGGTCGGTGCCGGCGCACCGTCGGGAGCGGTGTTCAAGAGCCAGCATATGACCGGCGAAGTCCTTCCGCCCAACGCTCCCGGCCGTGATCCCATCGTCACGCGGATCCTGCATCTCCGCGGCTTGGACGCCTGCAACTCGCGCGCCTACGATCGCGGCATCTATATCCACGGCACGACCGAGGAATTCAAGATCGGCCGCCCTGCGAGCTACGGCTGCATCCGCATGCGCTCGTGCGACGTCGTGAAGGTCTTCGACGCGGTGCCGGTGGGGACGAAGATCGAGATCGTGAACACCTCGTTGCGCCAGGCCCTCGCGCAATGGGCCACGCATCAGCCGGTCGCGCAGGGACGGCGCCTCGCGGCGAACTGAGGCGGGGAGAGGAAGTATGGGATCGCGCTGGAGCGCGTCCGTCCGGGGCTGTGCCGCGACGGGGTTTTCAGTAGGGGGCGAACGCGTAAATATACGCACACGCTTAAAACCGGTCCGAACGACCATCCACGTCATCCGCGCCATCCGCGGTCCAATCTCCGCATCGCGCTCAAAAATCGCCCCCCCGCCGCTCAATTTGAGCGATCATTTCACCTCCCTTGACCATTTCCCAGCCGCCCGGAGTGGCAGCAAATATCGGCCCTTCCGGGCGACTTGCCCCGCGAACCCTTTTGGCAAGCCATTCTCCGGCCTACGTGGTCCGGAAAATACCATGTATACGGCATTGCGGGGCACCGCAGCTCCTGTCAACCCCATTGAGTTGTCCCCCGGCAAAAATAGTTGTCACGTATTTGTCTAATTTTCTTGGCACCCACTATGGGTTGTGGTTTCATAGCGGCCCTTGCCCCACATAGTGTGGTTATCCACGGGAAATTCACCGGGATTTCACATGTTGTTGGCTCCCCCCAAGCACTTACTCGCCAGTTATTCACACTCCTCGCCGTTCCATTCCGCCTAAACCCGCGTATCGTATGATCCAGTTGAAACCGACTCGCAAAATCGCGCCCCGCGCCACCGTCAAAAGTGGCCGCGGCACTGTCGCCGGCTCCCGCAGCCAGCGCCCTTTCCAGCACATTGGGATCCTAAGCTTAGAATTCCACGTGGACAAGTTGTCGCG
>JADMIO011434985.1_pt1 | contig 38107 bp, 26 predicted proteins | sample 8958161 | NCBI WGS metagenome assembly JADMIO01 (sample SAMN16585339, study PRJNA669376) | soil metagenome | isolation source: Crop rotation soil | place: USA: Cullars Rotation, Alabama | collected 2011 | reverse complement strand
CGGCCCCGCCCAGACGGCACACCCCGCCGTCGGCGGCAACCGGTCCGGCCAGGACCCGCGCCTTGAACGCCCGCCCCTGCTCGGGCGTGAGGGCGGGGGTTCGGCCCTTGGCCTTGCGGGGCCGCAGGGCCGAAAGGCCACCGCCGCGGTACCTGGCGACCCACTGGTCCACGAACCGCGGCGAGCGGCCCAGCCGCCGGGCGATCTCGTCCCCCTCCAACTCCCGGCCCGCTTGGCCCCCGTCGCCCCGATCACCCTCGACCGCCAGCAGCACCGCCCGGAACCGGTCCCGCTGCCGGGCGTCCGCCTCGGACCTCACCGACTCCCGCAGCGCCACCAAGTCCGACGGGTCATGCAGAACCACCCTCATGTGCGACCTCCTTCCGACGCACATTCTGCCAACCCCGGCCGCCTGGCGCGACAACAAACTTCCGACGGCGCGCACGAATCAAGGAGAACCCGTATGACAACGAAACTACGCCCGCCCGCGAACCGCGTTGCGACCGACGGACAGCCCGCGGCGGACGTGGTTTTGTTCCGTGACCGCCAGATGGGTAGACTAAAGGAATGGCCCCTCGGTTCGGAATTCTCAGCCGGATCATCTCACCCAAGCGTGGCAACCTCTCCCCGGAGCTGGCGAAATACATCCTGTCGCTCGACTTCCCCCCCAAAGATCATGCCCGCTACGAAGCGCTTTCGGCGAAAGCCCAGGAGGGCATATTGTCGGAGCGAGAGGCGGCCGAACTCGACGAGTTCCTCAGCGCCAACGCCGTTCTGATGGTGCTCCAGTCCAAGGCCCGTGTCTCCCTGGCGAAGCAGAGCCCGGCGGCCTGATGTCAGTTGGAAAGAACCTGGAAAAGAAAGTCCGGGACCGGGCGGGTGGCCTCTGTGAGTATTGCCACATGCCCGACGCCCTGTCCAAGTTGAAGTTTGCCGTGGATCACGTCCGGGCGCGGCAGCACGGCGGCCGGACGAAGCCGAACAACCTTGCACTCGCCTGCGGGTTTTGTAACCGGCACAAGGGGCCGAACCTCGCGGGCGTGGACCCGCGCACGGGGCGGCTGACGCCACTGTTCAACCCGCGATCGCAGCGATGGTCCGAGCACTTCCGCTGGCGCGGCCCGCGGGTCCTCGGCCTCACGCCAGCCGGCCGGGCGACGATCGCGGTGCTGGCGATGAACCACCCGGACCAAGTGGCCGTCAGGCGTGAACTGATCGCGGAAGGGCGGTTCCCGCCGCTCTGAACGGATGGCCGACGGGAGGCCGCGACCCTGACAACAAGATGCGTCCTCTTTTCTCTCTCCTCTTTTCTCTCTCGTCCTCTTTTCTCTCTCTGTTGCCATTGGTCCGAGGCCGGACTCGACGCTTTGCAGCGGCCCGCGAGGCGGGGCTGCCCCTACGGCCTGGACGTCTGGCGGCTCTGCACCGTCCGAGACCTCGACCCGGGCGCCACTCTCCGCCTACGCGGCCATTCCCGGAAGCTCAGCAACCCGGAACTGTAACAACGAGATGCTTCCTCTTCGGCTGCGGGTGGCCCTTGGCGGGCCGAAATAGTCCTTGGGTGTGACGCCGGCCGTCAGCGTCAAGTTACTCGATAAGGAGACCAAAGAATGAATCTCCGCTACAGCAATCGAGACGATGGGTTAATGGACTGGGCCGACATCGCGCTCGATATCGAGTGGCATGAGTTGAACCGGCCGGAACAAGGAGACCCAAAAGGCTGAGATAAGGGTAACTGTTTACCGTCCCCCGCCGCGGGGGGGGCTGAGATAAGGGGACACCCAGAATTTTGGCCCCGCCGTCGGCAAGTCTTTATCGGATCATGGTTTGTCTGACTCAGGAAGGGTTCTCCACGCGGAAGCCCGGCTGCCCCTCGGCGATGTCCGGCTACCTTCTTTCCCCTCAACAAGTCTGCCCGGAAGTCGTCCGGGTCGCCGTTGATCCGGTGGCGGCCGGGCGGCCCGCTTCGTGGCGGGGGTCAGATCTGGGGGCGTCAGCCACCGCGGTGAAACGGCCTCGTGGAACCTGCTCAGGCGCCCCCTTCCCAGACGTGCGGGACTTCGATTCCCAACGCCGTCGCCAGGTCGTGCTGGTGTTCCTGCTCCTGGGCGATGATCTCGCGAAGCTGCTCGGCCAGCGCGTAATGACCGATCGCCTCGGCCTGCTTGACCCGCGTGCGGTACGCCTTGATCGTTTCGGTTTCGTTGTCGAGGTCGAACCGGATCATCTCCTCCGGCTTCTTCGACAGCTTGACCTCCTTCGGCGTCGCGTTGGGCATCGCGCCCAGGTAATCGATCTGGTCGGCGATGATCAGTGCGTGCTCCAGCTCTTCCTTCGCGTGCCGCTTCAGTTCGTCGGCGATCTTCATCCACGGCGCGCCGGTGAGGACGTTGCCATAGACCGTGTAGGCGATGATCGCCTGATACTCGCGCGACAGGTCTTCCTGCAATCCCGCAATCAACGTTTGTAACGCCGGGTTCTTGGCGTCTGCCATGTCAAGTGCTCCCTTGTGAGTTCCAACTGCCCCGCGGGGATGATACGGCCGGGGCGAATTCCTCCGCCATGCCAATTGTGGTGGGCGGTTTAGTCGGGGGTGACCAGTCTTCCGGGCAGTCGGGATCGGGCCTGCGGCCCGGCGGCAGGCTCCGCAGGCTGGAAGCCCGCACCACAAGGGTTGCCCGGAAAAACGGTCACGCCGGTTTGCTCCTCGGTCGGTCGGCGGGAACGGCCCGAACGCCTCTTGCGCCGGGCGGATCGGGACCCGGGACTCGCGGGACGCGAGCCGTCACTGCCGGATTCTGCTTGACACAAAATGATGAAATTGGATAATCGTCGAATGTATCTACGGTCGGCGAGATAGGCCGCCGACAGGTTCTTTGGAATCCGAATACGCCCCTCACCGACCCGGCCCGCGGAGGGTCGGCCGGCCCGTATCGGCGGGTGTCGCGGCATGTCGGTTTAAGCCGCCCAAGCCGCCGGCACGGCGACAGATTACATAGTGTTGCCAAATGACATCGTCTAGGTTAATTACCGCTACAAAATGCTACCGATTGCTACAACCCACGCCGTCGCCGGCGCATGCCCGGCCGGCATAACGTCAGGTCCCGCAGGCAGTTACGGAATGATGGTATTCATCGATCACGTCCGCCGCGTGCGCGAGGCGGTCCCGCCCGAGCTACAGCGACTGAAGGAACTGGAGCAGGTCCTCAAGCTCGTCCGGCGGCACTCCTTCCCCCTCCGGCCCCTCGGGGTGTTTGAACCGGACCAACACGTCCCGCAGGCTCGCCGCCCGGTTGTCGTGGAAGTAGGCGGGCCGCTGGCTGACGCCGCGGAGCGACGGCGGGTTGAAATGCCGTTGCCCGGCCTGGTCCCGCAGCCCCACGTCGTGGTTCAGGGTGGACGTGTACTCCGGCGGGTGGTGGCAGCGGACGCACTCCAGTTGGACGAACGCCTGCCGGCCCCGTTTCACCGCTGCCGCGTCCAGGGCGCCGCGGGCGGCGGCGACCGACGGGGGTGGCTCCAGGGTCCGGAGGTACGCCGCCAGCGCGGCGACGTTCTCATCCGACGCCCCCGACGGGCCGTCCGCCTTGCCCTGCATCGTGCCGCGGATCGATTTGCGGGCCTGGTCCTCCAGCGACGCGTTGCTCCCGTCCCACGCCCACGGGCCGGTGTCGCCGGTCCCCAGCAGCGAGAGGATGCGCTTGGGCGTGTCGTACGACCCGTCGCTCAGGTTGTCGTTCATCAGGCCGCTCGAGTGCCCGTCCGTGTGGCAGGTGTGGCAGCTATACCAGCCGTCCAGCGAGAGCCGCGCGTCGTAGAACAGCACCTCCCCCCGCTCGGCGAGGCCGGGCGGCGGCTGGGAGCCCAGGGAGATGGTGTCCGTTACCCGCTGGGTCGCCAGGTCGACGACGGAGATCGAATCGTCCAAGGTGTTGGCGACGTACAACTGCTGGCCGTCGGGGCTCAGGGCCAGGGCCGTCGGGCGGCGGCCGACCGTCACGCGGCTGAAGTTCTCGCTCCCGGCCCGCCGCACGGCGACTTCGTTGACGCCGGACAAGGCGATCGCAGTTTGCCCGTCCGGCGACACCAGGATCTCGCCGGGGTCGCCCGCCCCGAGGCCCGGCTGCCCAAGCGGGTGCAACATCCAGTGCCCGATCGGGACGACCGGCGGCGGGGTGTTGGGGTCGACCGGCTTCGGCGGCGGCTCGGCCAGCAGGTGAGCGAACGACACCGTACGCAGGACGTTGCCGATGACGTTGCCCCAAAAGACGTTGTCGCGCGTCGCGGGCAGCCGCTCCTCCAGCATCGGCTGGCTGATCAGCAGGCCCTTGCCGTCCGGCGACGCCGCCATCCCGCGGATGTTGTTCGCCTGGATGGACCGGACCGAACGGACCCGGCCCGTGGCGGGGTCGATGACCGCGAGGTTCCCGCCGAAGGAGTCCGCCACGACCAGGACGCCGGCTCCGGCGGCTCCCGGTCGGCCGGTCCATTGCTTCCGCGGGGCGAAGGGCAGGTCGATCGTGCGGGCCAGGCGCATCGGGCCGTCGCCGGCATCGACGCCGGAGGTACGGAGGTCTACGAACGCGAGGCGGTGCGGCCAGAGCAGGGCGACGGTGCAGGACCGACCGTCCGGGGCGACGCTGACGTTCACCGGCGAAACGCCGAGCGCCAACCGGTCCCGAATCTGGAGCGACTCTCGCTCCCAGACGAGCCGGATCAACTGTCCTTTGGCCTCGTCCACCGCCAGCAGCGATCGGCCGTCCGGCAGCGGCGTCAGGTCGGCGAGTTGCTCGCCCGCCGGCACTTCCAGATCCACCCTCCCGCGGCCCGGATCGAGGGCCGAGACGGTCCCGCTGCGGCGGTTGGCCGCGAGGAGCCGGCCCTGGAGGACGGCCAAGGCAACCGGGCGGCGGAGCATTGCAACGGCCCGCGGGTCGGCCGGGCGGGCCGCGGGTTGCGGGGACGGCCCGCCGGCGAGCCTGCCGACCGTAAGGACCGCAAGGAGGGCGAGGGACAGGACTAAGATGACGGCTTTCCGCATCGTGAGGTCGTCGCCCTTTCGGGCAAGGCCCTGCAATCGGTGGGCCGGGTTGGGAGCACCTGAGGGGTACGGCTTACTGAAAGCCAATACCCGCCCGAGTTCCGGTAGTTGCCCGGCGTCCCGGCGCGGGGCACCCCGTCTTCCGCCTCTCGGGTCCTTGCCTACGGCTTCGCCTCTCGCCCGAGCAGCCTCGTCCCGCTACATTGTATGCTCCTGTCGGGGGGCCCTGCGTTGGCGGGAAGGGTGCTGCAACGAGGGTTGCGAAGGGAGCTTTGCGGTGGCGAGCAACGGTTCGACCAACGGTTTGGCCGCCGATTCGGGTGTTGCCTCGGGTGTTGTCTCGGGCGTCACTTTGGTCACGGCTCCGGCCGTTGATTCGGCCCCGGAGCCGCGCGACCCGCGGGAGCGGCACGAGCTGATCGACTCCATCCAGCGGACGGTCCGCCGCCAACTGGCGTACTACGACCGCCTGCGTACGCAGACCGTCCAGCTCGGCGTCGGCCGCGGCCAGGCCCTGCACGGGGCGATCGAGCGGGTGTGGGAGTCGGTCCTGGCCCTGAGCCTCGCCCTGGATTTTCAGGAACTTCAAGGCGGGTGGCGACAGGAGCCCGAGCCCGATCACGCCCCGCCGCCCGAGATCTGCACCGCCTGCGACCGCGAGATCGGCCGGGCCGAGGTCGCCCACGTATTCGACGACCGCTGCGTTTGCATGGCGTGCTACTGCCGGCTCAAGGCCGAGCGGGATCGGACCGCCGCCCACGAGATGACGGTCGCCCGGCCGCCGACCGAGCAGCAACTCGCCTACGCCCGCGACTTGGGCTTGAACGCCCCGCCGCAGGTCACCTACCGCCAGATGGCGGAACTCATCAAGACCTTTCTCACCCGCCCCGCCCCCCCGCCGGTGCTGCACGAGGCGGCGGTCATGCAGATCCCCCAGGCCGGCGAAATGCCCTGGCGGTTGCTCAAGCGCCGGCTCGACGAGCGGTACATGGTGCTCTGCTGGGTCTACAGCGTCTGCCGCCACATGCTCGGGGCCGAGTGGCGGGACTACGCCGACAGCCGCTTGCCGCACAACGTCGTCATGCCCATCGTGACGGAACTGGCCGCGCGCGAAGACACTGTGGGCGCGATCCGCAATCACCCCGCCGCCCCGACCGCCGGGCGGGGCGACGACGCCAACGGCAGCGCCAACGGGAACGGCTCCACCGAAGCCGAAGGTTGCAACGGGTGCTGGTTCGCCTTCGCCCACGGCGACCGCGAGAACGGCGTGTACCAGACGACCCGCCGGCTGATCGAGCGCGAATTGTGGGCGTACCTGCCCCACCTGCCGCGCAGCGCCGACGCGGGGCGGAACGGGCGTCAGGGGTAGCTCGCGTGTGACCGGCTGGCACCGCGCTACCGCCCGTCCTGCTCATCTTCCTCGCACTCCAACCCGATCTTCTTCGCCGCCGCCGCCATGCGCCGCCGGGCGGACTCCCGCCCGCGGGCGTGGGCGGCGAAGTCGGGGTCGAAGTCGGGGGCGATCTTCAGCACCGCCGCGACCGCGTCCAGGCAGGTCTGGACGGCGGCATCCGCCTTCTCCGGGCGGACGTGGTGGTGGGCGAACGCCTCCTTCCAGAACGCCAGCGACGCCGGGTCGTCCATCCCGGGGCCGTGCAGGAACGCCGGGTGGGTGTGGATCAGAGCGTTCCGCTCCTTGTGCAACCGGCGGATGCGGCCGATCACCTCGCCCGCCGGGTCCAATCCCTCGCCGAACGCCATCTTGGGGATGACGATCCACTTGCCCGGCAGGTCCAGCTTGTCCAGCGTGTTGCGGTACAGGTGCGAGAGCCTCTGGTGGGCGATGCTGTTGGCGTATGCCTCCAGCGTCAGCGCCGAGAAGATGATCGCCACGATCGCCTGCCCGCTCTTCTCGTGCCCGCTGGCGATCTCGGCCCAGTGCAACTCCTCGTCGTTGACGGCCCCGGCCCCTCCCCCCGCCGCCCGCCCGGACCGCTCCCGACACATTTTCTCCAGACGCTCGGCCCGGTGGGACGATTCCAAAGCGGACTGCGCAATCTCCAGGTACGTCCAGTGAAGGATCGTCCGGGTACGCGGTTGCGTGGCTCGCGTGGAAGACGTGGCGGCTGACGTGGGACTCACGGACATGAGGCCTCCTTCCCTGGGCTCTTATAGCTCGCCGCCCCCGGGCGGTAAACGCGGTAAAACCGCCTTTCGTTCCGTTGCCTCATCCTCTTGCCGCCGGGGCGTCGGGCGTCAAGAATATCCCGCGTGACGAGCCGTAAACTCCGTAAGCCAATGCGCCATTCCAATCGTCCGGATCGCCAGGTCGAGCCCGCCGTGGACCCCACCCGCCGCGTCTCCCGTCGCGGGATGCTCCGCCAGACGCTGCGGGCGTCGGCGGGCGTCGGGCTGGGCCTGCTGCTGCCCGGCTTGGAAGGCTGCGCCACGGGGCCGGTGTTCCACGGACTCCCCGGCCCCCGGCCGCCGCAGCCGGAGAAGTGGGCATTGCTGTCGGACTGTCACATCAACCACGACCCCTCCGCCTCCTCCCACGGCGTCAACATGGCGTCCCACCTCCGCGGCGCCGTCGCCGGCGTCCTGGAGTCCGACCCGCCGGCGGGCGTGATCGTCAATGGCGACTGCGCCTACCTGACCGGCGACAGCGGCGACTACTCCCTCCTTCACGAACTGATCACCCACCCGATGGAGCGGTCCGGCACACCCCTGCACCTGTGCCTGGGGAACCACGACAACCGCGGCCGATTCCTCCGCTCGGTCCCGGGCGCCAAAGGCGCCTCGCCGCTGGCGGACCGGTGGGTGTCGGTGGTCCGCGGGCGGTACGCCAACTTCTTCCTGCTCGACTCGCTGGACGAGGGGAGCTTCATCGCCGGCCGCATGGGCCGAGAGCAGCTCAACTGGCTCGCCTCCACCCTGGCCGCGAACCGCGACAAGCCCGCCCTGGTCTTCGGCCACCACCCCTGCAACCGCGACCCGGACGTGCTGGCCGGCGTCACCGGCCTGGCCGACGGCCCGGCCCTGTGGCGGGTCCTCGACGCCCACCCCCACGTCCAGGCCTACTTCTACGGCCACACCCACGTCTGGAACGTCGCCCGTGTCGGCCACGTCCACCTGGTCAACCTGCCCGCGACCGGCTACGTCTTCGACGGCGCCCAGCCGTCCGGCTGGGTCGAAATGTGGCTCGGCCGCGAAGGGGCGAAGCTGGACCTGCACCGACTCGACGGCCAGGGGGCAAACGCCGGCAGGTCGGCGGTCATTGAGTGGGCGTGACTTACGAACCCGCCGCACCGGGGGGGAACGTCGACGGCGTTCTAGCATCTGGTAGCGTTTTGTAGCGGTGAATCTCCTAGCCGCACGGCCGGACCAAAGCAATATTTAGATATCAGTGCGGTCGGTCGTAGATCATCGCTTCACCGACTTATCCCGACATCTGACGACACTCGCCCGCGTGCGTGCGGGCGCGGGTCGGGGCAGACTATTCGGATGCCAAAGAGCGGGCGGCGGGGCGAACCCACGCCGGAGACAATCACCAAAATATTATCTTATTTCAACCTTCCCGGTCAAGCGAAATCCGCCCGGAATGTCCGGGCAGCGTTGCCATTCTCCCGGGCGACCTTTGTGGTGCGGGCGTTAGCCTGCGTCATCGCCGACGGGCCGCAGGCCCGATCATGACCGACCGGACAGGCTGCTCTCGCCGCGGTCGGGCTAACGTGTCCAACCTCCTACCACCGGTTCCGGGAGCGACGCCGAACCCCATTCGATGAACCGTCGCGCGATGACGCCCGGAATGAACCTCGCCCGCTTCTGCGTCTCGACTCAACCTACCGGGCTCATCAAAGTCTCACAGACCGCCCATACCCTCAACGTGGCGACACGCGCCGGCTACGCCCGCGCCACGCCCGCGCCCGCGGGCATAGGGCGTGCCGCCGCCGCGCCGCGACCGGGGGCGTTCGATGAGTCCCGCGGGGGTGGGGGTCCACGCCTGTCGGGGGCCGTCGCGACTACGCCCCGCGCACATTTCGCGGGAGGAAAGTTGCGCCCGAACCGCACTCAAGCCTTCTTTGCCGGCTGCCTCGGCGTCATGGGGATGGCAGCGGTTGCTTCGGCCGAGCCGGCCGTCCAGTACCGTGCCATCGACCTCGGCCCGGTCGCGTTCCCCAGTTCCCGGGCCGTCGGCGTCGGCGGCGGCCAGGCGGTGGGGATCGGGGAGGTTGCCAACGCCAACATCTACTCCCCGGAGTTCTACTCCCAGTACCCCACGGAAGGCACCCCTCACGCCCTGCTCTGGAACGGCACTACCGCCGTGGACCTGAACCCGGCGGGGTTCACCGCGTCCGGGGCGGCGGCCACGACGGGCACCTCGCAGGTCGGGTTCGGCCGAACGCCAGGCGGGAAGACCCACGCCCTCTTGTGGCACGGCACCGCCGCCGCCGTTGCGGACCTGCACCCCGAGAATTACCTCGGCTCGGTCGCCGTCTCGGCAGCCGGGAGCCGCCAGGTGGGCTGGGGCACCGTCGGGTATACGTCGGGCGGGATTGAGATTCGCCACGCCCTGGTGTGGGACGGCACGGCAGCCACTGCCGTGGACATTCACCCCGGCGGGTTCACGAACTCGGTCGCGATGGCCACGACCGGCACCGCGCACGTCGGTTGCGGCGGGACCTCCGCCTTCCCCGACCACGCACTGCTGTGGACGGGGACGTTGCCCTCCGCCATGGACCTCCATCCCACGGGGCTCCCCAAAGACTCGACGTTGAAGTTCAGCCGCTCGGAGGCGCTTGGGATCGGCGGCGACCAGCAGGTGGGGTTCGCCAGGTACGGTTCGGACGACGCCGAATCCCACGCCGTGCTCTGGACGGGGACGGCGGAGAGCGCCGTCGACCTCAGCCCGCCCGGGTTGTCCTCCTCGACGCACATCTTCTCCACGATCGCCATCGCCACCAACGGCTCCCAGCAGATCGGGTACAGCGAGGGAAGTGGGGAAACTGGGCCGGCCCTGGAGCACGCCCTGCTCTGGAGCGGCACTGCGGACAGCATGGTCGACCTTCACCAGTACCTGCCGCCGGGGTTCGGCTCGTCCGCGGCGGCCGGGATCGACGCAGCGGGCAACGTGGTCGGGTGGGCCTCGCCATACAACACGACGTTCGGCGTACCGAACCACGCCATCCTGTGGCAGCTGGTGCCGGAACCGACCGGGCTCGCCCCGGCGGCGCCGGCGGGCCTGGGACTCCTGGCCCGCCGCCGCAGGCGGGCCAAGGCCGCGTGACCGGCGCCGCAAGACTAGGTGCGCACACGCAGAATGACCACCGCCCAGCGGTAGACGAACTGCGACGCGCTATTATTGGGCTTCTGGCTCAATCTCTCGTAGGACGCGCCGGTTTCGGTTCCTCTCCGCAAAGCTGCTTGGCATCTCGCCATTGTCATCCTCGGCGTCAGGTGTTGCGCCTGCAGCCAACAGCAGCTTAACGGATTCGACGTGGCCTCCGGTGTCTCCGCCCATCGCCGCGTAATGCAGCGGCCTCGAACCGCCGTGGCCTGGGGCCTCAATGTCGGCTCCCGCATCGATCAGACACTTCAGCACACCGGAGTTGCCTATCCAAGCCGCTTCGTGGAGCGCGGTTTGATGCTGGCAATCGCCGGCATTCACGTCCGCGCCGCCCTGGATCAGCAGTTCAGTTAATGCGATGTTCTCGCTCCCTGCGGCGTCGATCAGCAGCGTTCGACCGCGCGCCCCCGGAACATCGACAGGGGTTCCGGCAGCCAAGAGCACTTCGACAACACCCTTCGCACCCCTGGCGGCCGCCCGATGGATCGGAAGGTCACCGTTGCTGTCTTTGACGCGAGGATCGGCGCCACGCTCGAGCAGCAGTTTGGCGATCTCTCGGGTAGCCGCGACGTGGAGAGCCGTCCGTCCTTGATTCAGGGGATCAGCCTTGGCCGACAACTGCGCCGACCCACCCAGCAGGCGGGCAGCTATAGCATTGTTCACCCAATGCGGACGCGATGAAAACATCGGCCTCTGCGCCCGCCTGCAGCAATACTGTGGCGGTCTCGCGGTGTCCCTTCATCGCGGCAACCCTCAATGGTGTCCAATCCCCATGCGGACGTGCAGCCCCTTCCGCCCCGGCGGGAGCGGATGCGAGCGTACCCGAAGGCGTCCGCGGCGGCAATCGATTGTGGACTGGTGTACCCCCGTGACCACGACCCGCCGGCGGCCATCGACTTGGCGGGCGAGTCCGGGTATGATCTCCCCCCGTGCGGTCTGGTAAAGCTTCTGCTCCCGCCCGACCTTTGCCGTACGTTCCTATTGTCGGGACGTTTGGATTGTAAAGGCGTTTGGCAGAAGCCCCGGATCGCCGGCAGGAATCGTGGTAAACACTTAGTCCTGGCTGATCGTAATGAATGGTCAGATAAGGACAGAAAGCGCGGGCGTAACTCAGTGGTAGAGTGTCAGCCTTCCAAGCTGAACGTCGAGGGTTCGAATCCCTTCGCCCGCTCTGACAATTGAATAGTATAACTCACGCCGAATCCTTGGATTAGGATTACCCGCCCGGGTTGGGCGGTGCGGCCGAATGAAACCGGGTTTCTCTCTCACTGAGAGAAGAACCGCTCTTTCGGAGGCACCGACCATGCCCCGCCCCCGTTCCCTCAAGACCGCGTACTGTCACGACAAGGCCACCCGGCCGGGCGTTCGTCACACTTGACGGTCGCAAGGTCTACCTCGGCGCTTACGGCACCCAGGAGAGCCGGGACGCCTACGACCGCGCCGTCGGCGAGTGGATCGCCAACGGCCGCTGCCTCCCGCCCCGCGACGGGGCGACGGCCCCACGGTGGCCGTTGTCGCCAGCGCTTTATGGAAGCACGCACATCGCCAGGGCCGGGTCGCGGTAGTAACCTGCGGAGGCATCGAGGGCGCGGAGGCTGTCCGTCTGTTCTCCCGCTCGGCCGCGGGGCGGCGGCGGAAGCTAATCCGGGGGTGCGTCGGGATCGTGCGGGACGACGGCCGCACTACGCCGCAATGAGAAATGGGGCGGGGCGAAGCGGTAAGCTTCCCAGGGATTGTGACGCGGGGACTACCCGTTATTCACCGGCGTGCTGCCGCCGCAGGGCAGACGGCAGTGTGGCGCGGCGTCCGGGCTGGTGGCGGGCTGCCCGACGGGGGCTTTGCACAACAAATGTGTCGAGGCGACTGTCGTACTTCCGTTTCGGAGCGAGAACGCTGGCGAGTTCGCGATCAAACGCGCTTCGTTGTGCAAAGCCCCCGCCGGGGTGGCTGTGCCTGACCAAAGACCTGACCGCCGGAAAGATCGCCGCGCGGCTCGGTCGAGTTTGCCCCGCGGCCGGTATGGCAATGATGACCTTCTGGACGCATTCGCTGCACTGTGGACCGCGGAGCGGTTTGTGGCTGGTAAAGCCGTCGTCCTGCCTGGCTCGCCGCCAGTGGACTCGCGTGGGTTGCGAATGGAGATGATCGCGTAGGCTCTGTTTACGGTGTCGCCAGTTCGACCGCCGCCTCGGGCCGCAGGATGCCGGTGCCCATCGCGTAGCTGACGGACACGCCGCATGGACGGTGCGGATCGGCCCCGACTCATGTGCCACTCGAGGTTTGCTGTCGCTCTGCACGGGCGCGGCTGGCAGAACGTGCCGCGGCCGCAGGAGCCTGACCAATCCATACCGGGACACCGATGACGCCAAAAGGGTTTTGGTTGACTGGAGCGTCGGACACGGTGTCCGGCGAAACCGGCGAAACCCGGCCCGGGTGCCCCGGAGTTGACAGCCGCCCCGCCGGGTGCAAGTCACTCGTCGATCGACGGGTGCGTTTGCATCCGTTTACCGTTGTCGGTGCCGAAACCGGCTCACTTCCTGTTCACTAGAGTTGCGGTGATCGTCCCGCCGGCCGAGTTCTCGCCGGGGGCAAACTGGGCGTTCGTGACCTTTACACGCTCGCGAACGCTTGACGTACTGCCGAGGGTGCCGGCTAGCAGGGCCGCGCGGGCGGTTGCCAGGCGGTCGCGGGCGATGTCCAGGGCGGCGGAGCGGCTGCGGCGGGCGGCCTGCCGCTCGGCGCCGGGGCGGAGCAGGTCGTATAGCTTGTCCAGCGCGTCCTCGGTCCGCGCGAGTTCCCGGTCGATCGCCTGCAGCCGCTCGACCGCGGCCGAAGCGTCGGTGCCGCCGCCCACGGCCAGGGCCGCCCGGGCCTGCCCGGCGGCCGCGGACCGGAGTCCCGTCAGCTCCTGGCGGCGGGCGCGGAGCCGCGACGACAGCGCCGCAACATCCCCGGCCGGCGGATTTGCCCGGACGGCGGCCAGTTGAACGTCCCCGCCGCCCAGGTCGTGTTTGAGTGTGACCTCCAGTCCCGGCTCGTTCCGCAGGCGTTCGGCGAGGGCGGCGAGCTGCCGCCTCCCGGCCTCCTCCAGCCCGGTGGCGCCCGGACTGAAGGCGATGACGATCGGCCGCTCGGGCGCCTTGGGCTGTTGACCGCCCAGGCCGGGGATCACGGCGTCCAGGCCGACGAGCGACGTCACGCCGGAAACGGCCTTGACGGGGGTGCTCGCCAGCGCGACGGTGATGACCTGGACGAGCGCCCCGGTGGCGCTGCCGACCACCGCCCCGGTCGACACCTTGCCCTTCTCGACCGGGAAACTCAGGGGCACCGAGATCGACTTGTCGGCGGCCTCCATCACGCCGATCACCGCGTCCAGCGGCGCCGGCAGGTGCAGGTGGCGGAAGATCGGGCCGTTTGGCGGCTCGGAGACCGACAGGTCGGTAAAGACGAACTTGGACTTGGCGTCCGCCGACCCGTCCCCTTTAAACCGCAGGTCCACGTCGGAATCGAACGTGCCCCCGCTGAGGGAGACGCCTTGCTGCCTGGCCGGGCCGCTCAGGGCGGCCAGTTCCAGCCCGCTAACGGACGACTTGACCCACCCCGCGGGCTCGGGGTAGAGCGACAGGCGGCCGCTGGCGGAGACCTGCGCGAACAACTCGCGGTCCTCGAACTCCGGGGCCGTTTCGACTTTCTTGCCGCCCAGCAGCGCGGCGGCGTCGCCGATCGCCCCGGCCACCCCGCCGGCCCGCGCCTTGCGGGGTACGCGGACCTTGCCGGCGCCGAGGGTGGCGGCGAAGCGCAGGGGACGGTCTTCGTACGGCATGAGACTGCTTAGCCCGAGCACCTCCACGTCCAGTGCGGTTAACGGGACGACCAGGGGCGGGTCGGCCGTGCGGTCCTCGACCACGACGTCCAAGCCGCTGACGACGAGCTTCTCGACCTGGATTTCGCCCGCCGGCTTGTGCGTGGCCGGCGTTCCCGCAATCGACTCGGGCATCGCGGGCGTGGCCGGCGGGGGCGCGGTTGCGGGCGCAGCGGGCTGCGTCGCCGCCCCGGCACCCGCCCCGGCACCCGTCGGGGGCCCCCCGGCGGCACTCGCCTGCTGCGGGAGCTTGATGACCCATCCAAGGGCATGAATTCCATCCGCCTCGCGGTTCAGGCGGGCGGCCGGCTTGGTGATCTCGAGCCGTTTGATCCGCACCGTCGACTCGGCCGGCTTCACCCGCACGCCATCGGCGCGGAGTTCCTCCAGCCCCGCCAGGACCGGCCCGTCCGGGGCGGCGCGGAACTCGGTTCCCCGCACGGACACGTCCAGGCCGAACCCCCGAGACAGGTCCAGGTCCACCGGCGTCCGACGGTCGACCTTGAGCTGGCCCTCGACGTGGGTCTTGAAGCGGCCGTCCTTGAGTTGTGCGCCGTCCACCTTCGGCTTCAGGCCCGGCACCAGCGCCGTGAGCCCCTCGCCGCGGACGCCGGTGGCGGAGAAGTCGGCCTGGAGCGTCGGGTCGGCGGCGAACGGGGCGGCCTGGACGCTCAGGGTGATCTGGTCCGCCAACGGTTCGACGCGGGCGGTGAGCTCCAGCTTGACCGGAGGCCGGCCCTGTGGGTCGGGTCCGAGCAATTCGATCCGGCCGGCGTTCCGTAGTCGCAGGTCGGTGACGGCCACCGGGGCGGCGCCGGGACGCGAGGCGTCGGTGTACGCGGCCCGCTTCACGCCCACGTTCAGGTTCTCCACCGTGACCAGCGGCAGCACCCGGTGCGCTTGCGCAAACATCGCGGCAGCCTGTGCCGAAGTGCCGGCCGCCGTGTTCGTTCCGGGGGAAGACGCTACCGCAGGGGCCGCGATGGAGGCCGGGGCCGTCGTAGCTCCGGCCCCGCTTGCGGCGGTCGCGGCGGTCGCCGTGTCCGCGGCCTTCGAGGACAGCCCGAGAAGCCGGGTGGCACCGTCGGCGGCTTTGACGACATCGGTTTCGGCGCCGGCGACCGTGATCTCGTCCACCGCGATGACGTGACCGGGCACGTCAACGCGGGAGGCGGCGAGGCGGACGCCGTCCGCCTTCAACAGCGGCGGGCCGTCGGGTCCGTCGCGGTAGTCCAGCCCGTTCACCAGCAGCCGGCCGCCGAACCCGCCGTCCGGGTGGGCGGCCAGGGCCGCGTCCACGGTGGTCCGCAGCCGGCCGTCCTTTAGGGCCACGGTCAGACCCGGCGGCAGGTACGGCGCCAGCGGCCCGACCCGCAGTCCCGTCGCCGCCACGTCCAGCCGGGCGGCCGGCGCGCCGGGGTCGGGGCTGAACGTGCCGGTGACGGTCAGGCTGTCCGCGGCCCCCTGGGCCATTGCGGCCAGGCGCAGGGTGGCGGGCCCCGCCTTGCGGCCGAGGGTGACGTTCTCGAGGTCCAGGTTCGCGGCGGCGGTCGTGTTGACGGCCGGATGCACGGCGCGGTCCGTCCAGGCCAGCCAGCCGTTGCGGACCCGCAGCCGCTGGAGCGTGGCGACGAACGGCGGCGCCGCAACTGCCCGCTGTGTCGATGGTTGCGTCGCGGGGGCGGTCGGGACCCAAGCCACCGCCGGGTCCGTGCCGGCCGCGTGTGCCGCCGCGGCCGACGGTGCCGACGGGGCCGACGGGGCGGTGGCCGGACGGGCGACGCCCGCCGGCGGGAAGGTCAGCCGCACGCCGCCGGCCAGCAGGGCGCCCGATTCGTCACGGGCGGCGCGGGCCCGGGGGCGGTCGACTTCGATGTTGCCCAGGGCGAGTTCCGTGCCGGCGAGCGTGACCCCGTCGAGGCGGACGCGGTCCACGCCGGCCAACTCGTTCGGGCCGTCGGCGTAGGTGACGCCGCGCAGTTCCGCGGTGGCGGTCAGCCGGTCGCCTTCCTTCGACCGGGCGAGTGACGCCGTGGCGCTGGCCTTGAAGGTGCCGTCCATGAGCACCGGCTCGATGCCGAGCGATGTCAGGTAGGGCGCGACTCCGGCAGCGGTGACGCCCTGCCCCGCCACCTGAAGGTTCAACGCGACGGAGTCGGCCCCGGGCGTGACCGTCCCTTCGACCGAGAGCCGCTCGGCCAGCCCCGGCGCCGCCAGCCAGCCGCGGATCGTGCCGGGGGCGGCGGGTGCGCTGCCGGCGAGCAGGTCGAGCTTGAAGTCGGTCAGCTCGACGCCGGCGTCGGTCAGGTTCACGGACGCGGCGGGCGAGACCGTTTCGTCGTCGAAGCGGACCCGGACGTCCTTCCAGACGAACTTGCCGATGTCGATCGCCGCCAGCCGGATCGCGGGCGGTTGTGACTGGGGGTGGCGCGAGGCCGTGGGGGCCTTCGTGCGGAAGCCGAACGCCTCCAGGCCGCCGCCGGCGTCGCGGCGGAAGGCCAGCCGGGGGCCGGCGATCTGCACCGCGTCCACGCGCAGCCGCCCGGCGGCCGGGTCGAGCGACAGGCCGTCCAGCCGCACGTCCTCCAGCGCGAGCAGTTCCCGGTCCCCGTCCCGGAACGTGAGCTTCCCGAAGCGGGCGTCGGCGCCGAGCCGGCCGTCGGGACCGATCGAAACCGCCGCCCTGAGCTCCGCCACGACCGAACCGTCTTTGAGGCGGGACTCCAACCCCAGGGCGTCGAGGTACGGCCGCAGGACGTCCGGCGCCAGCCCTTCGGCCTTGAACGTCAGCTCGACGCTCCGCCGCCCCGCGAACGGGCGGGCGGTGGCGTCCAGCCGGACGGCGTTTGCCATGCCGGGGGCGCGGAACGCGCCCCGCACGGTGACAGGGGCGTCGGGCAGGGCGGGGTCGAGGACGATGTCGCGGGCCGACAGCTCGTCGACGACCATGGCCAAGTCCGCGGCCGGGGCGACCGCCTCGTCGTTCAGGTCCATCCGGACGTTCCGCAGGGCGAACTCCCCGAGCGTGACCCGCAACGGCAGCATCGCCAGCGGCGAGGCCGGCGCGGTCGTCGGCGCGGTCGCCGGCGCCGCCGCCGCGGCGCGCGTCGCGGCCGACTGAGGCACGGGCGGGCCCTCCGCCGTGGTGTCGGCGGCCGTAGCCACCGCGCCGTCCGCCGGTGACGGCGCGGGCCGCGAGGCCGGTAACGTCGCAGGACCGGCCGGCGCGGCGACCGGCGGGACCAGTTCTACGCCCGCCACGCGGAGGTTGCCCTCCGGCGTGCGGCGGGCGTGGCCCCGCACGCCGTCGATCACCAGCCGGGCCAGTTGGGCGGCATCGGGCGTTACCCGGTCGGCGTCGAGGGTCAGGCGGTCCATCGCCAGTGACTCCTCCCCGTCCGCCAGGACCGCGATGTTCTCCAGGACCAGCGTGCCCGTCACCGCGGCGGCCGGCGCGGCGGCGAGTGCGCCGCCCGTAGCGCCCCCTGTCGGGTTTGCGGGCTGCGATGCGGGCAGGGTTGCCGGGGACGCATCAGCCGGGGACGCATTGGCCGCGGACGCGAGGTCCGAGGCTCCGCTCGTCGGACGGGTTGGGGGGTGCCCGTCCGCGGCGGCCGCCGTCGAGAGCCGGGCGTTCATCCGCATCGAGATCTCGTTCGCCACCGGCCGCATGCCCAAGGGCTCGAGGTACCCGGCGGCGGCGCGGGGCCGCAGTCCCTTGACCCGCACGGTCATCCGCGCGTCCAGCGCGGCGCCGCCGCTGCGCCCCTCCCCTTCGACGGCGAGCGAGTCGAGGATGGGGTCCGACGACACGTCCAGCTCGAACCGGGCGGGCCGCAGCGTGGAGCCGACGTCCGACACCCGCAGGTTCACGAGCACGAGCCCGTCGAACGGCGGCGAGACGGCCCGGTCGCGGACGCGCGCCCGCACGTGCTGCAGCCTTAAGGCGTCTACGCGGAGCGGCGGCGTGAGGTCGATCTGCGTCGGACCGGCGGCGGGTTTGGCCGCGGGCGCGGGCGCCGGCCGCGCGGCCAGGAGCTTCTCCAGCGCGGGGATGCGGCCGTCGGCGGTCCGCTCGACGTTGAGCTCCACGCCGTCCGCCTCGACCCGCCACACCTCCAGCTTGCCGACGAGCAGCTTCAACGGGGCGATGTTGCCCCGGACGTACTCGGCGTGGACCAGCGGCCCGCCGTCGATTGCGGCGCCGTTGGCGGTCTTGGGGTTCACGGTCAGGTGCCAGAGCCCCACGTCGCCCCCGAGGACGTTGAGTTGGAGCCGCTCGTATGAACAATCCAGGTCGTAGTATCCGGCCACCTTCGCCAGCACGGTCGGGAAGGCGAGGTTCACCGCGACGCGGAGGCCGAGGGCGAGGACGAGCAGCACCACGACGGCGATCCCGATCCGCCGCCGCCAGCGGCCCTTCTTCTTCGGGCGCTTGGCGCCCGCCGGGAGCGGCGCAGTCGGCTGGGTCGTCGGTTCGCCCGTCGGTCCGCCCGTCGGGGCGGCCGGCGGCGGAGCGCCGACGGCGGACGTTCCGCCCTCCGGCGACGCACCGACAACGGCCGGCGGGGGCGGCGGCTGGTCGGCGGCTTTGGCGTCCAGCGCGAGTTCTGCCTCAGACCGGGGCCCGGCGTCGCCCCCACCGGCCCGGTTGTTCGTGTCAACGGATTCACTCCGGTTCCGCTCATTGTTGGGATTACTCACGGTGCACCTCCTGCGGAGGCTGCGGGCACGGCCCGGGCGGCCGCCGCTGCGGGGGCGGCCGCGGCCGGTCCTGCGGGTGCCGCGGTCGGATTGGCGGGCTGACTGGCGGGCGAACTGACGGGCGGTGCGGGGATGCCGGCGGCGAGGGCCCGTTCCAGGGCCGCGCGGCGCTCCCGCACCGGCCCGAGCGGGTCGTACCCCGCCGGGGCGCGGCCGCGGGCGGCCAGCCAGTCGTAGGCGCGCACCCGGGCGGACGGGGAGCTGTCTTCCAGGAAGATGAGGTTCTCGGCGAAGACCCGTGCGTCGAACTCGGCCCGCGACGCGAGCGACCGGGCGACCTGCTCGACGCTGGCGGCGTTGCGGCCGGCCTCCCCGGAATGGGCCGACGTCACGGCCGCCAGCTCCGGGGGCAACTTGTCGGCGGCCAGCAGTTCCGCCAGGAGCCGAAACGTCGCACGGTCGAGCAACCAACCAAAGTCCGCCGCGCCGGCGGCGGCGGCCCCCGGCGAATCGAGCGGCGTACCCGGCGGGAGGGCGTCCAGGTCTCTGCGAACGCCGGAGGCAAGTTTGGCCAGGGTCGTCTCATCGGCCGCGAGGGCGACGTCCTCGCACAACCGGGCGTGCCCCTCGGCCGCGAGAAAGACCAGGGCCGCCCGCGTCCGGCCCGGCTGCGCCAGGGCCGGCGCCAGCGCCTCGACCGCCGCCCGCAGGGGCGAGTCCCCGGCCCCGCCCGCGACCCTCGCCGCGGCCCGCTTGGCGTCGGCGGTCGCCGCCCGGTTCAGGTCGTCCAGGCATGCCGCCACCAACCGGACATGGTCCGGGTCGGAGGACCCGGGGTGGACCTCGACCACCGCCACGACGGCCCGGGCGCCCGAACCTTGAAACTGGAAGGGGACGATGAACGCTATGGCATCCGATCCGGCGGTCAGGGCGCGGTCGAGCACGGCGACCTCGCGGTACGACGCCGTGGGCACCGCGGGAGGCGCCGCAGGAGGCGCCGCAGGAGGCGCCGCCGCAACTCCCGCGGGAGGGGCGGCACGCGGGGTCTTGGCCGGGCCGGCCTTGCCGGCGTTCCCCTTGTTCGCCTTACGGTCCCCGGCCGCTGCGTCGGCTCCGGCAGCGCTGCCAGCGGGCTCGGCGGTTGGCGCGTTGTCCGGCAGGCCGGCCTCGCCCGGCAGCGGCCCTACGTCTTCGACGACCAGGGCGACCTGAAGGCGGCCGACGTCGGCGGGGTTGGTCGTCGGCGGCGTGCCACCTGCCGGGTCGGGGGCCGGGCGGTGGACCAGCACTTCGACGCCCCGCCACGCCCGCTCGCCGGCGACGGGATCGCGGACGGCGGCGCGGGCGTCGGCGATCCGGGCTGCCGCCGTGATTCCGGGGGGCAGCACCGCCCGGGCGTCGAGAAGGACGGTCGCCCGGCCGGGCGACGAGCCCGGGCCGGCCGCCGGGCGGTTTGGCGTGCCGTCCGGAGCGACCGTCGCTGCCGCGTCGGCCGATGCGAGCAGACGCTCGCCGCCGGGGCCGTCTGCCACGCGGGCGTCCCGCGCCAGCCGCGCCGACGCCGCCACGGGCGAGTCCGTGCGGGCGGTCACGATCAGCCGCGCCTGTCCCGCCAGCGGCTCGCCGACGGAGGGGACGCGGTCCAGGGCGACGACCCTCACCCGGACCGCCCACGCGTCGGCCGCCGAATCGAGAACGACCGGGCCGGCCGGGATGGTCGCGCCGGAGAGCGGCGTGCCGACGAAGTGGGTGACGTCGGCCTGGGCCCGCGGCGGCGAGTACCCGGGCTCCGGCTTGCGCTGGGACTGGCACCCGGCCGACGCCAGGGCCAGCCACCCCGTCACACACCCCAGGGTCAACGGCCAAGACAGTCCGCGTCGCAGTCCGCGTCGCATGATGACCTCCGGCTCACTCAGTCACTCGGCGTCACTCGGCGTCACTCGGCCGCCCGCTGCCGCGGTCCGCGGCTCGCGGGGGTGGCGTGGATGGGATGCGGACACTCCGTGGGGCGGCTCGTCAAGACGCGCCGGGTGGGTCCGCGTCACTTCCTCGCGTCGATCTGGCTGACGAAGCGGTCGGCCTCGGCGATGCTCGCCTCCATGTCCTTGATGAGCTTGTCGATGTCGCTACCGAGTCCCAGTTCGGTCCCCTTGAGCGAGGCGACCGCCTGTGCGTTCAGGTTGCCCTTGATGAACAGGACGCGGTTCTTGAACCGGGTCGGCACCGGGTCCGTGCTGGCGGCGGCCGTGTCCGTCCGGGCGACCGGCTCGTCGTAGCTCCGCTTCGTCTGGCCGTACAGTTGCTGGCTCTTCTGCCGGAGGGCGGGGTCGTCCCTGATCTGTTGCACCTCCCCCTGCCACTCCTCGAACAGCGCCTGCCCGACGTTCCTGACCGTCTGGACCTTGCCTTGACGGCGTCGGCGCGGGACTCGCACGCCCGGTATTGCGTGTTGAGCTTATTGTACATGGCCTCCGGGTCGCCGCCCTGGAAGCTGACGACGCTCTTGAACTGCTCCAGGGCGGAGGCGAACTGCTGCTTGGCCTTGGCCTGCTCGTCGCGGGCGTCCTCGACGTCGTCCGCCAGCCGCTTCCGCCTGACGTAGCCGAACTTCTCCCAGGCGTCGTAATACAGCGACCGGGTGGCGGCGCACCCGCCGCACACCGGCGAAAGCGTAAGGATCGGCAGTGCCGCGAGCAAGAGTCGGTAACGCTTCGTCGGAATCACCTCCACGCGGGCCGGGCGCTTCGGCCCGCGGCGGGGCGGTCATTCCCTAGAACTTCCACCCGACGCCGAGGATGTACCGCAGGTCGCTGCGGCTGGCGGTCGGGGCGGGGGTGGAGTCGTAGTTCCACTGGATCTTGAACTCGGTGAACATCTGCTCGGTCAGGGTCGCCCGCACCCCGCCGTCGGCGATCAGGTTGTAGTCGTCCAGCCGCTCCAGGCTGGGCAGGTACACGAGGTTGTGGAACAGGGACACCTTGTCGTTGAGCTGCTTGTCCACGTGGTACGCCAGCCGGGCGGCGACGTGGTCCTCGGTGTCGTCGTTCGTGTACTGCTCGTGGACGAAGGCCAGGCCGGCCTCGGTGTTGAAGTTGAACTCGGGTCCCTCGGCCCACTGGTACCCGACGCCGGCGCTGGGCGTCAGCCGCAGGTCCAGGTCGGCGATCCGGTCCTTCTCCACCCGCATGGCGCCGAACGCGTACAGCTTCTCGTCCAGGAAGTAGTCGTACTTGCCGAGGGCGAACCAGTTGTCGGTTGTGGTCGTCTTGTCGCCCGTGTTCAGGTCCCGCTGGCGGCCGAAGAAGTAACCGGCCCCCAGCGTGATCCGGTCGGTCTCGGTCCGGCGGACGGCCTCGGCATTGACCGTGAGCTGCTCGGTGTCGGAGTTCCCCCGGGTGAGCAGCCCGCCGACCGTGACCGACCCGGTGAAGTTCTCGTCGGCGTTGACCCGCTTCACCTCGGTCAGCGGAACGTTGCGACCCCCCGCGGGGGGAACGACGCCGGGCGCGGCCGGGGTGGCGGCACCGCCGAGGACGACCTGGCCTGCGCCGTCGGCACTCACCTTCTGGTGGACCACGGTCCCGTCCTTGAGCTTCACCGCGACGGGGGCGTCGGTGGAGAAGGTCTTGACGTCCTTGAGGTCCACCGTCACCTCGCCGGCGACCTTGGTCTTGATCTTCATCTTCCCGCCGTCGACGCCCACGACGGTGCCGGTCAGCCGGTCGCCGTTGTTGAACTGCACCTCGTCCGCCACAGCCCTTGTCGCGAGACCGAGCAGGCCGGTGATGAAGCCGCCGGCTAGGGCGACGACGACGCCGCCCCGGGTACGAGCCGCCGCCCCCCGGGCGCGGCCCGGCGGCGGACTCGAATGCTTCGCATGCTTCGGGTGCAATGTGAACATGATGAACATGATCGCTCCTTGCCTGAAATCCTGACGACCGGCGCGAGTCCGGACGGTCGACGAGGCACATGGCGCCGTCACCCGGCCGGCTCGCACGACTCGCACGGACGGAACTTGAGCCCACGAACGTCACGTCGTCCGCCGGGCGGGCGTGGTGGGCCCGCATCACCCGCCGCAGCCGCTCCTTGCCCTACTGCTCCTCCTTTTCGTTAACATCTCCCGGACGCCGTCGGTGCCGACGACCAGCACGGACGCCGGCCCGAGGCGGCCGCCCTCGTACTCGGCGTACTCGACGCCGGGGACGATTCCGAGCGGGATCTCGCCCCCCTCCAACTCGCGGGAGTCGGCGGCGGCGGGGTCCTAGACGATCGCCGGGTCGTGGCCGGCACTGGCCCAGCGGGCGGACCGCGCCCGGCCGTCGACCTGCGGGAGGAGCAGGGTCATGAACCAGTTGTGGCGGTTGCCGGCGCACAGGACGTCGTTGGTGCGGGTCATGAGACCGGCACGCCCCGGGCGGTCGAGGGACCGGGTGCGCAGCGCCGCCCGGGCCGAGGCCATGAGCAGGGCGGCGGCGATCCCGTGCCCCACGACGTCCCCGACGGCCAGCAGCGGCGACGACTCGCCCAGTTGCGCGACGTCGATGAAGTCATAATAGTCGCCGCCGGTGTTGTTACAATACTTGCTATGGCCGGCGACGTCGAGGGCCGCGACCGACGGGTCGCCGCCGGGCAGGAGGCTCTGCCGCACCTCCATGGCCACGGCGAGGACCTGCTCGAGCTGCGTCCCGGCGGCCGAGCCGGACTTCACGGCGGAGGACGCCGAGCAAGTCCACGCCGCCTTGGACGCCGTGGCCGCCGGGCACCGCGAGGTGCCGCTGCCGCGGTTCATCCAGAGCGTGGCGGTGGGGACATCCCTGGTGGCGGCCCGTCAGGGACGTCCCGTTTGTTTCCCCCCGGGCCCCGGTCGGTATAAGACTGATTCCCCTCGATGCGTCACGACACACCTACTCCGACTTCGCTTCGAGCCTTCGCGGCGGGTGGGCGCTGTGCCAGTCCCACACGTGGACGGTCGGGCAAAGGTCGTAACGCCCCCCCGGTGTGTGGTCACCGACGATGACCGGCAGGATCGCCGACAGCGTCTGTCCGTCGGCGGACCATTGCAACTCGACCGCCGTCGCCTCGTTCAGTGTCGCGGCGACGGTGAACGTGGACGTGTCCACCACGAAGACCCGCCCCCAGTACGAGGCGGCCAGGTGTTTGCCGTCCGGCGAGAATCGCAGCACGCCGTAGGAGGGGGAGGTGCCGCCCAGCCTTTGCAGCTCTTCCCCGCGCAGGCGGGCGAGGAGCTTGCCCGAATCCGCCTCCCACACGCAAAGGTCGGCCGGGTCGCGCTGCACCGCCGCGACGAGCTTGCCGTCGGGCGAGACGGCCACGCCCATGACCTGGCTGGTCATGGCCGGTTCGTAGCGCCGGCGTACGTCGCCGGTGCCCACGTCGCGGAGCATGACGTGCCGGCCCGTGTCCGCCGCCGCGACCTGGCGGCCGTCGTTCGAGAAGCCGACCCGCAGGGCGTACGCCTCGCCGGCGGGGAACTCGCACAGCTTGCGGCCGGACGGGAACTCGACGACCTCCACCACGTCGCCCAGGATGCGCCCGGGGATCTCCTTGTCGAGGTTGGTCACCAGCACCGCGAGCCGGCCCCCGTCGGGGGAGAATCGCATGTCCCCGATCCGCCCGAACGTTCGCCCGTCGATCTTCACGTCGGCGCCGCCCAGGTCGATCCGCGAGCGCTTGCCGGTTGCCAGCTCGAGGACGTCGCCGGCGGCGCGGACCAGGTACTTGCCGTCGGGCGAGACGGCGGCACGCTCGGTGCCCCAGTACTCCACCCCCTTCAGCACGCGGCTCGTGTTTCCCTTCGACCAATCCCAAACGTGCAGCACGCCCCCGCCCCCGGTGGTTCGTGCGCCCAGGCGGACGGGCTCGGCGCCGCCGTTGGCGACGATCACGGGGGCGCGCTCCGCCACCAGCGCGTGCACGTTGGGAATGGTCCAGGCCGCCATGTCCATCGACCTCCTGGGCGATACCGTCTGCCCGGTCGACGGCGGCGGCGCGGTCGCCGCGGTCGGCGGCGGCGCGACCGTCGGTGCTTCGGCCTCGGGCGCCCGGGCGACCGGCGTGTGCGGATTCCCCTTATCGGGCGTGCGCGTCGCCAGGTGACGCCCACCCAGGATCGCGGAGACGATCAGCACAGCCGCCGCCAGACCGCATCGCAAGAGCACATGGAGCCGCCGCGCCGGCCTGCGCGCGGGCCAGGCCGATCGCGACGGCGCCGCCATCGGCTCCAGCAGCAGGAGCCGGCGCGTCCGCTCGACGGCCAGCAGGGACCGCTCCACCGACGGCACCAGTGCATCGAATCCGCTAAACAGCCTCTCGTCATCGGCCAGTTCATTCGACATCGGTCATCTCCGTTGTCCGCGCCTCGTCGAGCCGGCGTCGGAGCCGCGCGACCGCCTTGCAGCACAGCGCCCGCACGCGGTGGGCCGTGGAGCCCACGTGCGCGGCGAGCTCTTCGTACGAGCTTCCATGGAGGAACCGCAGGACGAGCAGCTCGCGGTCGGCGGGCGGCAGTTGCTCGACGGCCGCCATGACGCGCGCGAGCTCCTCGCGCCGGATGGCCTGCTCCACCGGCGTCCCGCGCCCGCAGGCCACGTCCTCCCGCAGCGGCGACGCTTGCCGCCTTCGCCGCCTCCAGTCGAACGCCAGGTGGATGGCCGCGCGGAAGAGGTACTGCTCCGGCCTGTCGGCGGCGGCGAAGCCCTCGGCCTGCCGGAGTTTCAGGAACAGCTCCTGGAGCAGGTCGTCGGCGGCCTCCTCCCGCAGCGTGATCCGGGTGAGCAGGGCGTGCAGCCGCACGCCATGCTCGTCGAGCAACGCCAGCAGTCGCGAGGTCGTCTCGTCCAGGGTTGCCTCCCGTGTCCACACACATAGACGCCGGAAGGGGCGATGCGCAACCGAATTCAGTTGCGCGGCTTCTCTCGGGATACGGCCGGTCCACCGACCCCACGGTAAGCCACGGCGGACCGGCGTCAGGTCCCGTCTTCGGGCGTCGGGATTGCGCTACCGGCAATGCGCCGCAGGCATCGGCGGAGCTGGAAGCGGGGGGGCAAGACGCCGGTGCACCTGGCCGGCGCGTTCGTGGCGAAGAACCATGTTGGGCCGGGGCAACTGGCCGCCGGCGGCAGGGGCAACGGGATCACGGCCATCCCCGGATCCAGGCCCTACTTGCCTGAATGCGATAGCCCTAACGGCACCCGGCGCTGCTCGCGCTACCGACTCGCGGAGCCCTTTACGCCTTCCCCAACTCGAACGCGTCGTGGACGATTTGCAGCGCCTTGGGGGCGTTTTCCTTGTCGATGATGCAGGAGATCTTGATCTCGCTGGTGGTGATGTTCTGGATGTTCACCTTGGCGTCGGCCAGGGCCTTGAACATCCGCTGGGCGACGCCGGTGTGGACCCGCATGCCCACGCCGACGACGCTCACCTTGGCCAGGTCCCCCTGATAGACGGCCTTGGTCGTGGGCCCCAGTTCCTTCACGATCCGGTCCACAACGAGCTTGATGTCGTGCAGGTCGCCGTGCTCGACGGTGAAGCTGACGTTGGCGGTGTTGTCGTCCGAAACCGTCTGGATGATGTCGTCCACGACGATGTTGGCCGAGGCGATGTCGCCGAAGATCCGGGCGGCGATGCCGGGGCGGTCGGGGACGTTCTTGATCGTGACGCGGGTCAGGTCCTTCTTCAGCGCGGCGCCGGATACGACGATGTGTTCCATGTTCGGTGTCTCCGCGACGATCCAGGTCCCCTCGTGGTCGTTCTGGCTGTTGCGGACGTGGATCGGCACGTTGTACTTCTTGGCGAACTCGACCGCCCGGGTCTGCAACACCGACGCCCCCAGCCCCGCCAGTTCCAGCATCTCGTCGTAGCTGATCCGGTCGACCTTGCGGGCGTTCTTCACCACCCGCGGGTCGGCGGTGAAGATGCCGTCCACGTCGGTGTAGTTCTCACAGACGTCCGCCTTCAGCACCGCCCCCACCGCCACCAGCGTGGCGTTGCTCCCGCCGCGGCCGAGGGTGGTGAAGTCGCCCTCGGGGGTGATCCCCTGGAACCCGGCGACGATGACGATCTTGCCGGCGTTGAGCTGGTCGAAGATCCGCTGCTTGTTGATCGACTGGATGCGGGCCTTGGAGAAGGCGGTGTCGGTGACGAGGCCGATCTGACCGCCGGTGAAGCTGATCGCCTCGTGCCCCTGGGCGTGTAATGCCATTGCCATCAGGGCGATGGTGACCTGCTCGCCGGTGGCCAGGAGCTGGTCCATCTCCCGCTTCGGCGGGACGCACTCGCGGCCGCCGTGGCAGCAAACCTGCCGGGCCAGGTCGATCAAGTCGTCGGTCGTGTCGCCCATGGCGCTGACGACGACGACGACCTGGTTTCCCTTCTCCTTGGCCGCAGCGGCGCGGCGGGCGGCCTTGTGGATCTTCTCCGCGTCCGCCACGCTCGTGCCGCCGAATTTCTGGACGATCAGGCCCAAACTCGTTTACTCCGTAAGTCTCCAACCGACTCCGTCAGGGGGAAGGCGGGATTATATTCGCGGCAGGGGAATCCTCAACGGCGGCGAGCCCAATGGCCCGCAGTGCCGCCCGCCACTCCACGTAGCGGTACGGCACCTCCAACTCCTCGTGCAGCCGGCATAGCTCGGCGTGGAAACGCTCGTAGGCCTGATTCTGCCACTCGGTCGCGGTGGCGTCGCAGAAGAACATCCGGCACCCGAAGGGCCGGATGGCGTGGACGCCGCAGAGGCGCCCCGCTTGGAACGGGCAGCCGGTCCCGACCCATCCCGGCCGTCCCACGGACTTCCCGGCCCCGGCGGATTGCTCCAGCTCGTGCAGGAACGCCGCCAGCTCGATCGTGGTCACGAACAGCCGGTGGCCGAACTCCTCGAACCGGCAGCAACGCCCCGATATCTCGCACCTCGGCCGCCGGGCGTCGATCTCCCGCTGGACGGCGGCGTATACCGCACGCACCGCCTCCCGCACCCCCGGCCGGGCCGCGGCTTCCCGAACGATCTGTCCAAACTCTTCGTCCACGTCGTGCGAATCATAGCCCGCACTCGGCTATACTCGCGCACGAGGACTCCCGAGGTTGGCCCATATGCCCGTACCCGTCCTGATCCCGTTCTACAAGAACCGTGTCCAGCTTGACCGTTGTCTGGCGGCCCTGGCGGCCCAGGACACTCCCGTCGAGCCGTGGGTCCACGACAACTCCGAGACCAACCTCTACTTCACGGTGGCTCAGAACCTGGGCTTGAAGCGGGCGATGCGGGAGGGACACGAGTTTGCCGTCCTGTTGACACAGGACTGCTACCTGCGGCCGGATGCCGTCTCGAAGGTGCTGGCGTTCATGCGCGGCCACCCGCGGTGTGCGATCGGCGGGATCAAGCAGGTGCTGGCGGAGGACCAGGACCTGATCATCCACGGCGGGTGCTCCACGGCCTTCCCGGCAGGCAGGCATTACAGCGGCAGCAAGGCGCTGGGGCATTGCGCGGTCAGCGCCCGGATGCCGTGGGTGAACGGGGCGTGCATGGTGGCCCGGCTGGAAGCGGTGGTCGAGTTCGGGCTGATGGACCCCAACATGAAGATGGTCGGGTCGGATTCGGACTGGTGCTACACCGCCCGGGCCCGTGGGTGGGAAGTCTGGTACTGCGCCGACGCCGAGGCGGCCCACGAGGTCGGCGTCTCCGCCCGCATGCCCCCTCCGGATACCTTTGCGGTGTGCCGCGCGGACATGATGTACTGGCGGGACAAGTGGGTCGGGACGGCCTTATACGCACGGTTGGTATCGGAACTACCGCCGCCCCCTCCGCCGTTCACGTACCAGCTCAAGTAATCGCCGCCTTCCGGGGCCTCACACGCCTCATACGCCTCACACCCTCACACCGCCGGTCGTCCCTCTCCCTTGCAAAACCCCAACGACTCCCCACAATACCGCGGTTCGGTCGCCCGAGGAAAACCCTTTTCTTGCAAGGTCCTGTGAATGCAGAAGTTGCTCGTCGCCAACCGGTCGGAGATTGCCATTCGCGTGTTCCGGGCGGCGACCGAATTGGGTCTGGGGACCGTCGCCGTCTACACCTACGAAGACCGCTTCTCGCTGCACCGCTTCAAGGCGGACGAGTCGTACCAGATCGGCCCGGCGGAGGGCGGCGCGCCGGTCAAGGGATACCTTGACATCCCCGCCCTGATCGCAATTGCCAAGGAGCGGGAGGCGGATGCGATCCACCCCGGCTACGGATTCCTGGCCGAGAACGCGGACCTGGCCCGCGCCTGCGCCGCGAACGGCATCACCTTCATCGGACCGACCCCCGAACTGCTCGAAACGTTCGGCGACAAGACCGCCGCCAAGCGGCTGGCGAAGCAGGCCAATGTCCCCACCGTCCCCGGCACGGAGCACGGCATCACGGACGCGGCGAAGGTGAAGGCCGCTGCCAAGGAGATCGGCTACCCGGTCATCATCAAGGCCAGCTTCGGCGGCGGCGGCCGCGGGATGCGGGTCGTCCAGAACGAGGGCGAACTTCAGGGCAAGCTCGAAGAAGCCCAGCGCGAGGCCGGGGCGGCGTTCGGCCGGGGCGAGGTGTTCATCGAGCGGTACATCGCCCGCGCCAAGCACATCGAAGTGCAGATCCTCGCCGACGCCCACGGCAACCTCGTCCACCTGTGGGAGCGCGACTGCTCGGTCCAGCGGCGGCACCAGAAGGTAGTCGAGATCGCCCCCAGCCCGAACCTGCCCGAGGGCCTGCGGCGGGGCATCTGCGACGCCGCCGTCCGGTTGTGCAAGGCGGCGAACTACCGCAACGCCGGCACGGTCGAGTTCCTCGTGGACCTGGACCGGGGCGAGTTCTACTTCATCGAAGTCAACCCGCGCATCCAGGTCGAGCACACGGTCACCGAGGTCGTCACCGGGGTGGACCTGGTCAAGAGCCAGATCCTCGTCGCCCAGGGGCACCGGTTGCACGAGGCGCCGATGAACGTCCCGCCGCAGGAGAAGGTGGGGACGGACGGGTTCGCGATGCAGTGCCGGATCACGACCGAGGACCCGGAGAACTCGTTCATCCCGGACTACGGGCGGGTGAGCACCTACCGCTCGCCGGGCGGCTTCGCCGTCCGCCTCGATGGGGGCAACGGGTTCGGCGGGGCGGTCATCACCCCCTACTTCGACTCCCTGCTGGTCAAGCTCACCACCTGGGGCACGACCTTCAAGGAGAGCATCAACCGGATGGACCGGGCGCTCCGCGAGTTCCGCATCCGCGGCGTCAAGACGAACATCCCGTTCCTGGAAAACCTGATCCGCCACCCGCAGTTCGTCAGCGGCGACGCGACGACGACGTTCATCGACGCGACCCCCAAGCTGTTCCACTTCCAAACCCGCCGCGACCGGGCGACGAAGACGCTCAGCTACCTCGGCGATGTCATCGTCAACGGCCGGCCCGAGGTGAAGGGGAAGCTGGACCCGAAGAAGGTCCTGCCGGTGCCGGTCGTGCCGGAGTTCCCGCACGGCACCCCCCCGCCGCCGGGCACGCGGAACAGGCTGCTGGAACTGGGGCCCGAGAAGTTCTGCCAGTGGGTCCGCAAGCAGAAGCGGCTGATGCTGACCGACACGACCATGCGGGACGCCCACCAGTCGCTGCTGGCGACGCGCGTCCGCACGTACGACCTGCTCCAGATCGCGGACGCCAAGGCCCACCTGGTGCCGGGCCTGTTCAGCCTGGAGATGTGGGGCGGGGCGACGTTCGACACGGCGATGCGGTTCCTCCAGGAAGACCCGTGGGACCGGCTCGACCAGCTCCGCGAGCGCATCCCCAACATCCTCTTCCAGATGCTCCTGCGGGCGAGCAACGCGGTCGGCTACACGAACTACCCCGACAACGTCGTCGTCGAGTTCACCAAGCGTGCCGCCGAGCACGGGATCGACGTCTTCCGCATCTTCGACTCGCTCAACTGGGTCGAGAACATGAAGGTGGCGGTCGAGGCGGTCCGCGAACACACGTCCTCGATCTGCGAAGCCGCGATCTGCTACACGGGCGACATCCTCGACCCCAGGCGCACGAAATACAGCCTCGACTACTACGTGCGGATGGCCAAGGAACTGGTCAAGATGGGCACCCACGTCCTGGGGATCAAGGACATGGCGGGATTGTGCAAGCCCTACGCCGCGCAGGCGCTGGTCAAGGCGCTTCGGGACGAGGTGGAGGTGCCGATCCACTTCCACACCCACGACACGAGCGGGATCAACGCCGCCAGCATCCTGCGGGCCAGCGACGGCGGAGTCGACATCGCGGACGCGGCGCTGTCGAGCATGAGCGGCACGACCAGCCAGCCGAACCTGAACTCGATCGTCGCGGCCCTGCAGCACACGCCGCGGGACACGGGGCTGGACCTGGACGCGCTGAACCGGCTGAGCGACTACTGGGAGGCGGTGCGGGAGTTCTACTACCCGTTCGAGGAGGCCCCTAAGTCCCCCACCGCCGAGGTCTACCTGCACGAGATGCCCGGCGGGCAGTACACGAACCTCCGCCAGCAGGCCAAGAGCCTGGGGCTGGAGGGCCGCTGGCACGACATCGCCGAAGCCTACGCCGGGGTGAACCAGCTCTTCGGCGACATCGTGAAGGTGACGCCGTCGAGCAAGGTGGTCGGCGACCTGGCGCTGTTCCTGGTGACCAACGGCCTGACCACGCAGGACCTGCTCGACCCGGCCCGGCGGACGAATTTCCCCAAGAGCGTCGTCGAGATGATGGAGGGGATGCTCGGCCACCCCGAAGGCGGCTGGCCCAAGCAGATCCAGAAGATCGTGCTCGACTCGGCCGGGGTCAAGCCGTTCAAGGGCCGCCCCGGGGCCAAGCTCCCGAAGGTGGACTTGAAGGCGACGGCGAAGGACCTGGCCGAGAAGATCGGCCGCGAGCCGCGGGACGTGGACGTGATGTCCTACCTGATGTACCCGCAGGTGTTCCTCGACTACGACAGGCACCTCAAGGCGTACGACAACACGAGCGTCATCCCGACGCCGCCGTTCTTTTACGGCCTGCAGAGCGGCGAAGAGATCAACATCGACATCGAGCCGGGCAAGCGGCTGATCATCCGCTACCTGACGACCAGCGACCCGCACGAGGACGGCACGCGGACGATCTTCTTCGAGCTAAACGGTCAGCCCCGCGAGGTGAAGGTCCCCGACCGATCTCTCGAAGCCACGCTGCACAAGCACCCCAAGGCCGACCCGGACGACCCCGACCAGGTCGCCGCCCCGATGCCGGGGAAGGTGTCGAACGTCGCGGCGAGCAAGGGGCAGATGGTGAAGGAGGGGGAGCGGCTGCTCAGCATCGAGGCGATGAAGATGGAGACCGCCGTCTACAGCCCGCGGGCGGCGAAGGTGCGGGACGTGCTGGTCAAGACGGGGACGGTGGTCGGGGCGGGGGACCTGTTGATCGTGCTGGAGGGGTGAGCTTGCCCAGCCGCCTATCGGCCCAGACTACGATATGGCGTACTTCCCCGACCTGTCGCCATGCACATACGTATCCCGGACGACTTCGTCACATGCGCTTGCAGTCGGCTGGCTTGACAGAAGCCACGGATACCCGCAGGGCGACGTGCCGCGGGGTTTTCCGGATGCGCTGTGGCGACTCTGCCAAACCCCTGCGATAAGACACAGAGGTTTTCATAAATGCGAGTTGTGCAGGCAATCGCCCGGTCCACTGAAGGTTCGTAACGGACCCCATGAACTCCGGCTTGGGTTTGGCGTGATCTGCGTCCGGGGCCAGGACGGTCGCTGCTACGCCGCTCCCGATCTCATATACCATTACATCACATCGCACGAGTACCGGCCGCCCGATGAGTTTATCGCCGCTGTAATGCCGCCTTCGTCATCGGGTAAGCGCGAGCCAGTAGTCCGTACCAACTCCTTTGATCTTGACCGCCTCCGCACCGGCCTCAAGCCCTTCCGGCTCTACTGGTTCCCTACCCTGGGCAGCACGAACGACCATGCGGCCGCCCTGCGGAAGCGCGGAAACCTGTTCGCCCCCGCCGTCGTCCTCACCGGCCGCCAGACGGCCGGACGTGGCCGCGGCGACCACGCCTGGTGGTCCGGGCGGGGCTGTCTCACCGTCACGTTCGTCCTCCCGGTGGACGAGCAGACCGCCCCGCACCAGATCCCGTTAATCGCCGGACTCGCCGTCCGGAACGCGGCGGCCGAACTGGCCGGGAACGACGCGATCCAGCTCAAGTGGCCGAACGATCTGCTGTTCGACGGCCGCAAGCTCGCCGGATTGTTGTGCGAGCGGGTGGAGAAGGCCGACCTCGTCGGACTGGGCCTGAACGTCAACCTGGAGCCCCGCACCGCCCCGCCGCACCTGCGCGGCCGGGTGGCGTCGCTGTCGGAAGTTGCCGGGCGGGAGATCGACCTGACCACGGCCCTTGCGACGGTCGCCGGGCACCTGCAGCGGATGCTCTTGCGGCAGGCGGACCGGCCGTTTCAGGCCCTGCTCCGCGAGTATGATGAGCACCATGCCCTGATCGGCCGGACGGTCGGTATCGTCACCTGCCCCGGTTCGGCTCCGCTCACCGGCCGGTGCGAAGGGTTGGACGAGATGGGCCGCCTCCTGCTTCGGTCGCGGTCGACGCTCCACCGGGTTATCTCGGGCCAGGTGGTGATGCGGTAGGTTTCCACTGGCCAATGACGCGATGGCGACGACTCGAGCCAAGCTTGTTCCGTGGGCGATGGTGCTGGGACTCATCGCCGCCGGGTGCAACTCGTTGCCGGCCGGGCCGCTGGACGCCGTCCGGGCCCATTCCACGGCAGTGCGGCGGGGGAACGTTTACCTGATCCGCGGGTGGAACGGCCTGTGGTCACAGGGGGTGGACGATCTGGCGGCGGAACTGACTGCGGAGGGCATCGAGGCGCATACGTACCAGCAGGGCCAGGCCGCCGCGCTCGGCGACGCGATCCGGGACCGGTTCCGCTCGGCGGCGGACCCCGACCCGCTGGTGCTGGTCGGCTTTTCGTTCGGCGCCGACGAGGCGATCCGGATCGCGAGGAAGCTGAACGACGCGGGTCTGCCCGTAGATCTGCTGGTCACGCTGGATCCGGTGACGCCGCCGGAGGTTCCGCCGAACGTCCGGGCGTGCCGGAACTTTTACCAGTCGAACGGCGTGTGGGACGCCCTGCCGTGGCTCCGCGGCGTGCCGGTCCGGGCGGAGGGGACGCAAGGCACCGCCGCCCGCGTCGTCAATACCAACATACGAGACGACCCGGGCCTGGCGGAGCCCGACACCGGGCACGGCACGATGGCCGCCAACCGGATGCTTCACGCGCGAATCGCGGAGGAGGTTCGGCGGGTCTGTCCGACGCGCTGAGCGCCCGGCGGATCGGCCGCCCCCGACCGAATTATGACCCGCTGGCCGGTCATCCTCCCCTCCCTGCTCCTCGGCCTGACCGTGGCGGCTTACTGGTACCGCGTCCTGCGGATGGCGTATAAAGCCCGCAGACTGACCGGCCGCGCGGCCCACTTCCTCCCGCCCGAGCTGCTTGGCCGCTTACTTCGCGCTGTCTGGATTCCAGTCGTTGTGATCTGGGTCGCGTCCCCGTTCCTCGACGCCGCCCTGACGGCTCCCCCGCGACCGGTGCGGCCGCTGTGGCGCTCCGCCCCCCTTTCGTGGTGCGCGACGGCAGTCGCGGCGGCCTGCTTCGCCGCCACGCGGGTCTGCTGGCGCAGGATGGGTAAGGCGTGGCGGATGGGGATCGACCCCAGCGAGTCGACGTCCCTGGTTGCAAACGGCCCCTTCGCCTACGTCCGCCACCCCATCTACGCCCTGTCGGCGGTGATGATGCTCGCGACCGTGGTGGCCGTGCCGACCCCGGCGATGATCGGCGCCGGCGCGGCCCACGTCGCCCTGCTCGTCTGGGAGTCGAGGCGGGAGGAGCGGTACCTGCTGCGCGTCCACGGCAACGCCTACCGAAGCTACCGGGCGAGGGTGGGCGCCTTCCTCCCGCGGCCCCGGAAGCGGCCCGCTGGCGCGAGGTGAGCCGGTCCCTTGCCAATCGGCGGCGGTTCGAAAGAATTCGTGCGGGCCGAGACGCCCAGACCGTATTCCGCCGAGGCGCAACCCGTTGTCCACCCAGTCCACGAACCCCGTCCCGTTGAACGCCTTCCAGCGCCTGGTGCGCGTGTGGGAGAGGGTCCACCCGTACAACGCCGCCCAGGTGATGCGGCTCCGCGGAGAAGTGGACCTGTCGGCGGTCACGCGGGCCTGGTCGGACGCCCTGACCGCGACGGGCCTGGGGCGGGTCCGCGTGGACGGGCGAACGTTCCGCCACGAGACGCTCAACGGCGAGCTGATTCGCTACCCGGTCGCCGTCCTGCCGCCGGGGCAGTCCCTGGCCGAGCACCTGTCGGCGGAACTGAACCGGCCCTTCGCCGACCCGGCCGAACCGCCGTTCCGGCCGTTCGTGGCGGTCGAGGGGGACGGGGCGGACGGACATTCCTTCGGCGTGGTGTATCAGCACTGGGTCGCCGACAGTGCCGCCATCCGGATGTTAATGCGGGAGTGGTACGGCCGGCGGTACGGCACGGCGCGGGCTCGCGCCGGACCGCTGCGACAGCCGGACGCCGGCTACCGGGACCTGTTCGGCCCGCGGTCCGGCCGGTGGGAGACGACGCAGGTGCTCCTGTCGCTGTTCCGCCGCCACATGCGCTACCGGCGGGCGCGGAAGGCGCAGACGTTCGGCCTAGGCGACTATCCGACTGCCGTGCTGTTGCGGGCGGCGCCGGACGGGCTGATCGATGGGTTGTATGACCGGGCGCGGGCGGAAGGGGTGAAGCTGAACGACGTCTTCCTCGCCGCCGCCGCCGAAACGTGCCACCGGTTCGTCCCGGCACAGCGGCGGGCGAACCGCCCGGACCTGGCCGTCGGGTCGATCGTGGACCTCCGCCCGCACGCGGCGGAGGCGGGGCGCTCGGGCGCGGGGCTGACCGATACGTTCGGCCTGTTCCTGGGCTTCACCGAAGTCGTCTGCCGGTCGGCGGAGTTGCGCGATTTTGGCCGACTGGTGCGCTCGATTGCGGCCCAGAACCGCCGGCACCGGCAACAGGGGATTGGCCCTTCGAGCCTGGGGTGGATGATCGCCGCGTCGACGGCCGGGCGGCTCGTTCCGGACCACGAACTGTATCACTTCTACCGCAAGGAGACCCCCCTGCTCGGCGGCGTCTCGAACGTCAACCTGAACGGCACTTGGGCCGCCGACGAGCACCCGGAACGGCTGTTCGAGTATATTCGCGTCTCGCCCACCGGACCGCTGACGCCGCTGGTCTTCACCCTCACGACCCTTGGCCGGCGGCTGCACCTGAGCATGACGTACCGCGCGGCCCTGCTGGATGAGGCCGCCGCCGGCGAGGCGGCGCGAGTGTTCCTCGACCGCCTGATCTGCTTCGGCCTTGCCACGAGCGGAACGTAGACCGCCGTGATTGCCCCCGCGAAAGCGGGCCACCCCTCCGAACCCGCTAAGGAAGATATGATGTATCCGGGTGATATCACTTGACTTCGGATTCAACTTCCCGTTTAACAGCTATCGCCCACTCGCGGCCTGGCCGACTGCCGTCAGGGGCCCGCATGGTGAACCGGCGGGGCACCGTTAGAAACCTCACCGTGCGTCGATCCCGATCGGCCGACCGAAATGACCGGGCAACGAGGGAGGAACTTGAGCATGTGGACGACCGGGGAAACGGGGGCCATTCTGTGCGCGGCACGCCGCTACGTCATTTGCAAGTCCGACGAGGGCGTGACCGTCGGCCTTCAGTTCGACGGCGGCCATTACGCCGAGGTTTGTTCGAAAGAGGGGGACCTCGACGCCGCCATCCGCGAGGCGTTTGCACGGGTGCGACAACGCGAGCAGCCCGACGCCGTCCATCCCGGGCAACGCCCGACCGGGCCCGATGCGCGGGTCCGGCGCCCGTAACCTGTCGCCAGTTGCCCGTCGCCGGTAGCCCATTCCTGCCTCGGTCCCTGTATGCCGTCCGTGCGGCGGGTATCGTGTGCGGCGCGAGTTTCGCCGAGTTTGCCGAGGAGGTATGCCTTGCCACCGGCACCGAAGCCCGCCGCCCCGCCGGTTGATGAATCACCGGCGCCCCTGTCGCCCCTCGAGCGCCCGACCCGCGTCCGCTACCGGGTCATGGCGATGCTGTGTGCCCTCTCGTTCCTCACCTACTTCGACCGGTTCTGCATCGTCCGTGCCCAGGGGGACATCCAGCGCGACCTGAGGATCGGCGACGCGCAGATGGGGCTGGTCCTCGGCGCGTTCTGGCTGGCGTATTGCCTGTTCGAGATCCCCGGCGGGTGGATGGGGGACCGGTTCGGCGCCCGCCGCACGCTGACGCGGATCGTGCTCGCCTGGTCGGTGTTCACCGCGCTCTCCGGCTGCACGGTCGGGTTCGTGTCGCTGCTGACCTGCCGCTTCCTCTTCGGCGTGGGGGAGGCCGGGGCGTACCCGAACATGGCCCGCGTCCAGTCCCGCTGGCTGTCGCCGCGGGAGCGGGCGCGGATGGGCGGTCTTCTGTGGCTCTTCGCCCGCTGGGGTGGGGCGTTCGCCCTGCCGCTCATCGGCGTGTTCATCACGGCCGTGGAATCGCCCCCCGTCATGCACCTGCGGCGGGCTCTGGCCGGCGTGCCGGTCCTCCGCACCGTCAGCGACGGCGGGTCGTGGCGGCTGGCGTTCTGGATCTCGGGGCTGCTCGGCCTGGCGTGGGTGGCAATCTTCTTCCCCTGGTTCCGCGACGACCCGGCAGACAAGCCGTCCGTCAACCGCGCGGAACTCGACGTCATCCGCGGCCGCGGGATTGGCGGCCCCGCGTCCTCGACCGGCCATCCCCCAGTCGTGGAGCGCGGCGGGGACGGCCATCACATGCCGCCGGGGGCGTGGGGGGCGCTGTTCACCAGCGGGTCGCTGTGGGCGATCCTGGGGCTGTACCTGTGCGGCAGCTTCGGCTGGTCGTTTTTCGCGAGCTGGATGCCGCGGTACTTCCAGGACGTCCACGGCCTGACGTTCAAGCGGTCGGAATGGCTGAGCGGGATGCCGCTGTTCTTCGCCGGGCTGTCTTGCCTGGCCGGGGGCTGGGCCTCGGACGCGATGGTCCGCCGCACGGGCCGCAAGAGGCTGTGGCGGG
>JADMIO011222172.1_pt1 | contig 38113 bp, 42 predicted proteins | sample 8958161 | NCBI WGS metagenome assembly JADMIO01 (sample SAMN16585339, study PRJNA669376) | soil metagenome | isolation source: Crop rotation soil | place: USA: Cullars Rotation, Alabama | collected 2011 | reverse complement strand
AGGGGCGGGTGCTGTTCCGATACGCCTCGCCGGACGGCATGATCGACCCGGACTGGAACCACAACGGCGCCATCAACGCCATCGCCGGAATCCTCAACGAGGCCGGCAATGTTCTCGGGATGATGCCGCATCCGGAGAACCACGTGGAGCCGTCGATGGGATGCACCGACGGCCACGGATTGTTCGCGGGGCTCGTGGACCACCTCAAGGCGGCGGCATAGCCGCTTTGGCGTTGCCGTCGTGTCGACGCAGGCGATCAGGAGCTGAGGCGGATGCCAGCGATCTCGTCGGCAATGCGGCGGAACACCGGGCCAAGGTCGCCGGCATTGCGGACCTCATGATACATCGACGGTGAGCTGGCGCAGCCGCGCAACAGGCGCGCATTGCCCTCGATCACCCGGATGGCGTGGATCGCGACGCCGCGGGTCTTGGCTTCGTCGCAAGCCTTGCGGGTTCGGTCGTCGATATCGGACGCGTTGTCGGTGTAGCGGTTTTGGGTGTTATCGCCGTCGGTCAGCACGATCATGATCTTCTTGACCCGTGCTGTGCCGAACGCCGTGCCTTGATCGAGGGGCGCGCTTGGGCTGAGCGATGCCAGTCCCCAGGCCACGCCGATGGTGATGTTGGTGTTGCCAGAGGGACGCATGTCGTCGACGGTCCTGCGCAGATCGCTGAAGTTGCTGGTGAGAGGACGGATCTGCGCAAGCGAGCCGGTGCCGCAGCGGACCGCAGGGTAGCGCGTGTTGGCTGCTGAGGGTGCCGCGTCGTTGGTGTCGAAGGGCATTGCGCGGTCGGCGACGCAGCCGCGCCAGTCGCGCTGGTCGACGCGAAGGTCGCGTCCGACATTGGCGTCGAAGTCGAGCCACGAGGCGTTGCGGTTGTCGTCGCCGACGTTCACCTGGGTGTCGAAGGGAACGATCGAGATGCGGATGGCGTTGCGCTCGGACGAGGCGTCCTCCAGCGTTGAGAGGAGATCGCGCACCGCCTTCTTCAACTCCTGCATCTTGTTGGAGGTGGCCATCGAGCCGGTGTTGTCGAGCACCAGTGCCAGCTCGATCCGGTTCTGCCCCCACGCGACCTCGCTCGTCGCGGTCAGCTCCATCGTGTTGATCTTGAAGACGCCCATGAACACGGTTTGCAGGCTGGCGTGGGCCGTGACCTGGATGGACCGGGCATTTTTTGACACGGCGATCGACTCGATACGGGCGCCGGGGCGATGGAAGTTGGCCCGGAACACCTGCTGCACGCGATCCGTCAACTGAGCGGTGCCGGCTGTCCGGACGTCGCGGGCGGCGAACAGCGCTGCCGCGTCCGCCGCCGCCTGCATGGAGGTTCGGACATTGGCGGCCCGGCTGTAGTCGACAGCGGAGCCGACGGCGGCCATGAGCGGCAGCAGCAGCAATCCGAACGTAATGGCCGTGGCACCCCGCTGATCGTTGAAAAACGATGTCATCGTGGTCATCGAACGCCTCCGAACGCGTCGTTTATTGGATTGCTAAAATTGTATTCTTTCCATTTTTAAATAGAAAGCCTTGATAGACATCAACCATAACGAATGATTAGCTATATTGTTGGATATTCGTTAAACCAGATTAACCCATTTATTCTCAATATACTGTTGATTTACTTGATAGGAATGTTGGGATTTCGGCAAGGTTTTGGAAATTTGGCCGATCGCGGTTTCGGGCATTTTGCGGAGGGCTTGACCCGCGCAACCCCGCAGGCTCATCACCTGTGGACGTGATGCTCTCGCGATTGCCGGGCTGGGCCCGGCAATGACATTTTGGGACCATGGCCAGGATCGCAAAGAAGACCGCAACGAAGGCGGCCAAGAGGACTGCAAAATCGTCGGGTCCGGCGATCACACCCACTCTTGTCGCGGCGCATGGGCTCAAGCCCGACGAATACGCGCGCCTGAAAGCCTTGATCGGACGCACACCGAAGTTCACCGAGCTCGGCATCTTCTCGGCGATGTGGAACGAGCACTGCTCGTACAAGTCCTCAAAAATTCACCTCAAGACCCTGCCGACCAGCGCCTCCCACGTGATCCAGGGGCCGGGCGAGAACGCCGGCGTGATCGACATCGGCGACGGCCTCGCCTGTGTGTTCAAGATGGAGAGTCACAATCACCCGAGCTACATCGAGCCGTACCAGGGCGCGGCCACGGGTGTCGGCGGTATCCTGCGCGACGTGTTCACCATGGGCGCGCGGCCGATCGCCTGTCTCAACGCCTTGTCGTTCGGGGCCCCCTCGCATCCCAAGACCCGCCAGCTGGTGTCAGGCGTGGTTGCCGGCATCGGTGGCTATGGCAATTCCTTCGGCGTGCCCACCGTGGGCGGTGAGGTGCGCTTCCACACCCGCTATGACGGCAACTGCCTGGTGAACGCCATGGCGGTTGGCATCGCCGAAAAGGACAAGATCTTCTATGCCGCCGCCTCCGGTGTCGGCATGCCGATTGTCTATCTCGGCTCCAAGACCGGGCGGGACGGCATCCACGGCGCCAGCATGGCGTCGGCAGAATTCGACGAGGATTCCGAAGAAAGGCGTCCAACCGTGCAGGTCGGCGATCCGTTCTCCGAGAAGCTCTTGCTCGAAGCCTGTCTCGAGATCATGGCCAAGGACTGCGTGATCGCGATTCAGGACATGGGCGCCGCCGGGCTGACCTGCTCAGCCGTTGAGATGGGCGCGAAGGGCGAGCTCGGCGTCACGCTCGAGCTGGATGACGTGCCGTGCCGCGAGACCGGCATGACCGCCTACGAGATGATGTTGTCCGAGAGCCAGGAGCGCATGCTCATGGTGCTCAAGCCGGAGAAGGAGCAGGAGGCCGAGGAGATCTTCCGCAAATGGGGCCTTGATTTTGCGGTGGTGGGCACGACCACGCCGAGCAAGCGATTCACGGTCAAGCACAATGGCAAGGTGGTCGCCGATCTCCCGATCATGGAGTTGGGTGACGAGGCGCCGGTCTACGACCGGCCGCACGTGGCGACGCCGAAGCAGGCCGTCGTCAAGGCGGCCGATGTCGATCCACCGCTCAATACGCCGGACGCGCTGATCAAGCTGGTCGGTTCGCCCGACTTGTGCTCGCGCCGTTGGGTCTGGCAGCAATACGACCATGTCATCCTCGGCAATACGGTGCAGCGGCCGGGCGGCGATGCCGCGGTGGTGCGCGTCAATGACGGGCCGAAGGCGCTGGCGCTGACGGCCGACGTGACGCCGCGCTACTGCGAGGCCGATCCCCACGAAGGCGGCAAGCAGGCGGTGGCGGAGGCCTGGCGGAACCTCAGCGCGGTCGGGGCGAAGCCGCTCGCTGTGACCGACAATCTCAATTTCGGGAATCCGGAGCGGCCCGAAATCATGGGCCAGCTGGTCGGCTGCATCCAGGGTATTGGCGAAGCCTGCGCCGCGCTCGACTTCCCGGTCGTCTCGGGGAATGTGTCGCTCTACAACGAGACCAACGGCCGCGCGATTCTTCCGACCCCCACGATCGGCGGCGTCGGCCTGCTCGACGATTTCCAGAAGTCGGCAACGCTCGCCTTCAAGGCGGCCGACCAGACCATTTTGGTGATTGGCGAAACCCGCGGCTGGCTCGGCCAGTCGCTTTACCTGCGCGAGATCTGCGAACGCGAGGAGGGCGCGCCGCCGCTTGTCGACCTCGCCGCCGAACGCCGCAATGGTGAGTTTGTGCGCGGCCTGGTCGGAGCGGGCGCCGTGACCGCCGTCCACGATGTGTCGGACGGCGGGCTCCTGGTGGCGATTGCGGAGATGGCGATGGCGTCGGGGATCGGCGCCGAGCTGCAGCATCCGCTGATTAGCGCGCATGCTTTCTGGTTCGGCGAGGACCAGGCCCGCTACGTGCTCACGGCCGATCCGGCCACCGCCCTGCGGATCGTCGACCGTGCCAAGGTCGCGGGCGTGCCGGTGCGGGAAATCGGCGTCACCGGCGGCGATTCCGTGATCGTGTCGGGGGAGCGCCCGATCCCGGTGGCGAGGCTGCGCGAGGCCTCCGAAGGCTGGCTGCCAGCCTATATGTCAGCCGGGGCGTAATTCTATTTCACAGCGTCCACCGCTCGCTGACAGCTGGCCGCGAGCTTGCCCGTATGCTTGCGCAGGCAGAGCAGCGCCCGCCCATCGGTCGGCACGCCAGGACAGAGGCGGGCAAAATCGGCTTTGCAGTTTGTGCGAATGGCGTCGATCTGCTCCGGCCTCGGCTTCTGCGCGTGTGCCGATCCGCCAGCTGTCAGCGCGACGGCCAAGCTACCTGCGAGCCATGCGATATTTCGCCCATTTTTTGTCATGATGGTCCTCAATGCGTGCGTGAACCTTGAATTTGGCGCGTTTTCCCGATCCGCTCAACCGCGCGACGTTGACCTCTGGGGGTAACTGCCGCATTTTGGTTTGCCTGCGGAGAGAGACAACCCATGGCGATGGCGGCAAACGATATCGAGCGGCTGATCAAGGTCCGGATTCCGGATGCCGATGTCACAATTCGCGATCTAGCTGGCGACGGCGACCACTATGCCGCGACGGTGATTGCGGAGAGCTTTCGCGGCAAGTCACGTGTGCAGCAGCATCAGATCGTCTATGAGGCTCTCAAAGCCGAGATGGGTGGCAAGCTGCACGCGCTGGCGTTGCAGACCGGGGTGCCGGAATCCTGAACGTCGGTTTAGCTGCACCGGTATTTCCGAAAAAAGATTTTTGAACTGATCTGGTGGCGCCGGGTTCGCTCCCTTATGTGCGGCCCGCCCCGATCGGGCTGTCCGTCCAGGAGAGAATCATGGAAGCGGCACGCACCGCCTTCGAAGAAACAGTGACGCTGCGCCAAGCCAAAAAACTGATCCAGTGCATGGCGCACGAGCAGAGCTTCCTGCTCCTGTCCGCGCCGGGCGTGGGAAAATCCGAGATGGTCTACGAGGCGGCGGCCGAGGCCGGCTTGCCATGCCGATCGCTGCTCGGCACGCAGATTGCACCCGAAGATGTCAGCGGTATTCCGCGCATCGTTGGCGAGCGGTCGGTGTTCTGTCCGCCGCGCATCCTACTGCCCGAGCGTCCCGAGCCCTTCTGCCTGTTTCTCGACGAATTGCCCGCCTGTGCGCCCGACGTGCAGAAGGCGTTCTACTCGTTGCTGCTGGAGCGGCGCTTGGGTGAGCATGCTTTACCGGCCGGCACCTGGGTGGTCGCAGCCGGCAACCGAATGCAGGATCGTGCGCTGGTACGTGCCATGAGTTCTGCGCTCGTCAACCGCGTCACCATCCTGCATCTGCGCGTCGATACCGACGAATGGCTCGCCTGGGCGGCGCAGCATGCCGTCCGCGCTGAAATTCGCAGCTTCATCATGAGCATGCCCGACGCCTTGATGCGACCGGTACCTACCGAACCGGTGCCGTTCTCCACGCCGCGTGCCTGGGTTCTGCTATCTCGCGCGCTCGACATGGCGGAGGCCTCGGGCATCCTCACCAACGAGACCCGACGCGCGCTGGCGTTCGGTCGCTTATCGGGCGAGGACGCGGTGGTGTTTTGCTCACTCGCCGAAGAGGCGATCGGCCCCGTGCGACCCCTGAGCCACTACATCATGAAGCCCGAACTCCTGCCGGCCGCGGACTCGCCACGTTGGTTCATCCTCAACTGCATCCGTCAGTTCGTACGCGACGGCAAGGCGGCAACGATCAAGCCGCGCGTCATTGATCGCTTCCTGCGCAGTCTGTCATCGGAGCATCAGCTTACGGTGCTGACCGAGCTGGTGGAGGAATGGGGCGCGCTCGGCGCTGACCGTGCGATGTTCGACCTGCTCAAAAAGGTGACCGCGGCATGACCACTGGGGCCGGCACGGCGTCCGATGCGCGGCGCATGCTCGCGCGCATTGAAAAGGGATTGCGCATGGTGACGGTGCCGCTTCCGCATCTGGCGGGCCTCGCCGCCGCGGTGCGCGTCGCCATTGACGATCGCGTGCCGACCATGGGCGTGTTCGCGTCAGGACGGCTCGTTGCCAATCTCCAGTTTACCGCGCGACTGACCGACAGCGATCTCGTCTTCGTGCTTGCCCATGAACTCCTGCACCTGGCGCTTCGCACGCACGATCGCGCCAAGGGGTCGGGCCAGCTCGAGTTCAATTACGCTCATGACTACATCATCAACGACATGCTGCGCGTGGCGCTTGGCGTCCCGACAATCCCGGCCGGCGGTCTCGACATGCCTGGCGCGCGCGACCGCTCGGCTGAGGAGATCGTGGTCGAGATGCGCAGGAATGGAAACTTCATCGCCGCGCGCACCCGTGTATGGGACGGTGAGGTTGCGAGCGCGGGCGGTGTCTTTGGCCGGAGCGGATCGGCCGCCGACGGGGCGGGGGATGTCTTGGATGTCCGTCAGGAACGCGAGCTGTTCCCCGGCGATTCCGCCGATCAGGACCGGCGCGCGCGCCAGATCCAGGATCTTGCGGCCCGCGGTCTGGCGCTCGGTCGGGCGATGGGCGCGATGCGGGGCCCGGGCCGTGAAGCCGCTGCCTCGCAGCAGGTCGTGACCGCGCTGCGCGGTATCTATTCGACGCCGTGGCAAGTCGCGCTGCAGACTTGGCTCGAAGGTGTCGCTCCGGGCGAACGGACGTTCACGCGGCCGTCGCGCAGGGGCGCCGACCGGCACGATGTCGTCATGCCGGGCCGCAAGCGCTATGCCTGGATGCTCAATGTGGTGCTCGATACCTCCGGTTCGATGTCGGAGGAGATTCCCCGGGTGCTGGGTGCCATCGCCGATTTCTGCGACGCCGCTGCGGTCGACGATGTCCGCGTCTTGCAATGTGACACCGCGGTTACCTCGGACGAAGTCTTGCCTCCGGCCGCGCTCGCCGCCTACCACATCAGCGGCTATGGCGGCAGCGATCTGACACCGGCGATGCACGCATTGGCCGACGATTCGCGGGTAACCGCCGCGGTTGTCATCACCGACGGCGACATCACGTATCCGACCGAACCCGTGCCCTACGCGGTGCTCTGGGTTCTGCCGCCGCACGCCGTCCCCGGGTTCCGGCCGCCCTACGGGCGCGTCATCACCATGCAGCACGGAGAAATACGATGAAAGTCGTCCAGGAACTCGTCAATTATTTCGATCGCCGCGGCAAGCTGTCACCGAAACAGCTTCGCGCACTGCTCGATCAGGGTTTCCTTGCGGCCGATGCCCCGCCCACCATGCAGGGCCTGTGCGACGCGGTGGGCGCCACGTTTTACTTTCGCGTGATCGGCCAGCTGGACGGTTCATTATGGGGGACCGACATCTATACCGGCGATTCGCAGATCGGCGCGGCCGCGGCCCATGCCGGTCTGGTGAAGCCGCTGGAGGTTGCGGTCATCAAGGTGACGGTCGTCGCCCCGCCCACGCAGTTCGTTGGCTCGGTGCGCAATGGCATAACCAGTCATGAATTCGGCCGTTATGGTACCGCCTATCAGTTGACGGCAGTTTGACCCGTGTCCCCTTGCGCATGGGGGCAAAAAGTCTGATTTTAGAGAACGACTCGCCGGCCTCGGCGAAAGGAAGGATTTCCGATGAGCATCGATCAATTCATCGACAACGAAGTGAAAAGCAACGACGTGGTGCTGTTTATGAAAGGCACGCCGCAGTTCCCGATGTGCGGGTTCTCGGGGCAGGTGGTGCAGATCCTCGATCACCTCGGCGTGGCCTACAAGGGTCTTAACGTGCTCGAATCCGACGATTTGCGGAACGGCATCAAGACCTATTCCAGCTGGCCGACCATCCCGCAGCTCTACGTCAAGGGCGAGTTCGTTGGCGGCTGCGACATCATCCGAGAGATGTTCCAGGCTGGCGAGCTGCAATCCCTGCTCAAGGAGAAGGGTATCGCCGGCAACGCCCCAGCGGCCTGAGTCAATCGCGCCTGTTCTCAAGACTATCCGCATGCGGCGCGGCGCGCCGCCGACGCTGCGGGGTGGATGAGCGCCCGCACGTCAGGTCAATTCCCGAGGGTTCTGGCCTTACTGCGCATAACCAAGGTTGTTGGGATGGTGCTGGCCATCGCCTGTGCCGGCCAATCATGGTCACGGCAATCGTCTGCTCTCCGAGTACGACTTGAACTGGGCATTCGCGAGTGCGAACCATGTTGTGGCGAGCCGCTTTACGCTCCACAGCTTGGCGTGAAAAATCAATTTTTTGGCCTCAGACGACATGGATGCTCGGAGTTGAATCTCGGATAGCTGTCTATCGGCACAACGGCCAGTCCTGTGGACGCTGTTGTGAAGATACGATGCAAAACCATTCGATGCGATTGCCTCCAATCACCAAAACCAAGGCTCCTCTCCCCACAGACCGGCATGTGGGTCATCGCATTCGCATGCGTCGCGTGATGCTTGAGATGAGCCAGGAGAAGCTGGGACAGGCGCTTGGTCTCACGTTCCAGCAGGTACAGAAATACGAGAAAGGGATCAATCGCGTAGGAGCAAGCCGGCTCAAGCAGATAGCGGACATACTCCAGGTCCCGATTGCCTTTTTCTTCGAAGATGCGCCTGGTCCATCGGATCACCTGTCGAATGCGCCAGGGGCGGACTATGTGAGCGAGTTTCTGGCGACATCCGAAGGGCTGACGCTCGCGCGGTCATTCGTGCGGATTGCGCGACCAGCCCTTCGACGGAGCCTCGTAAGGCTCGTGGAAGAACTTTCCGACAGTTCTGGATGATCGGCAAAGCTCCCCGACGCTCGAAGACATGAGCGAGGAGCAGGTCGTCGTCTTTAGCCACCGATCGGCGCAGGACGTTCAGAGCGAACCCCCGGCAAAAGCGGCCAGGGTCGCAACAGGTCTGCGGGCGCAGGACGTCGGTTACGCAGTATCAGCGCGAATAGAACTCCACCACCAGGTGTGGCTCCATCATCACCGGGTAGGGCACTTCGCTGAGCTGCGGGACGCGGGTGAGCTTCGCCGTCATTTTGGAGTGGTCGACCTCAATGTAGTCCGGGACGTCGCGTTCGGCCAGCCCGGTGGCTTCCAATACCAGCGCGAGTTGCTTTGACGCATCCTTGACCTCGATCGGCTCTCCGACCTTTACCTTGTAGCTTGCTATGGTGACGCGTCGGCCATTCACCTTGATATGGCCGTGGCTGATGAACTGCCGCGCCGCGAACACCGTCGGGACGAATTTCGCGCGGTAGATCACGGCATCGAGCCGGCGCTCCAGGAGCCCGATCATGTGCTCGCCGGTGTCGCCCTTTTCGCGCCGGGCCTGGGCGTAGATGCCGCGGAACTGGCGCTCGGAAATGTTGCCGTAATAGCCGCGCAGCTTCTGCTTCGCGCGCAGCTGCACGCCATAGTCGGAGAGCTTGCCCTTGCGGCGCTGGCCATGCTGGCCGGGGCCATATTCGCGGTGATTGACGGGGCTCTTCGGGCGGCCCCACACGTTCTGGCCCATGCGGCGGTCGATCTTGTACTTCGCCTGGTGGCGCTTGGTCATCGCGTCCTCATCGTTCGGTTCAGGTTGAGGATCGCGCCCTCCTTTGTCCGCCCCTCCGTTCATTCTCCTCCCCCGCTTGCGGGGAAGGTCGGGAAGGGGGAACCGACAGGTTAGGGCCGAAGCGCAACGTGTTGCGAAGACAGCCGAAACCGCGGGTGCGAAACACCGCGCGGGCCGATCGGCCCGCGCAGTGGCGGTTATCTAGGGGGTGCCGCGCGGCAAGTCAAACGTCCGCTACTCCACCTCCTGGTACACGTCGATTTCGACCGACCCGCCCAGCATCATCCGCCACGACTGCAACATGGCCTGTACCCGCGGGTCGGAGGCGAACTGCTGGCGGTTGAGCTCGATCGTCTCGTGGGTCTCGTATTCGATCTCCTGCACATAGCGGGCGGGATCGTCGACGTTCTGCAGCAGGCGGAATTTCTTGCCGCCGAATGCCTCGTGGAACGGCCGCGCCGCCTTCAACAGCGACAACAGAGGAGTGGCGTCCTTGGTCGGCAGCGTGAACTTGAACTGGAGCGTCCGCCGCACTGTCTCGCTGGCCATTCGCTTGCGCCTGTTCTCACGGAGGTGGGGTTCGCCATGCTATGGGCCGAAGCCGGAATGCGCCAGGGCCGTGGCGAGCGACGGCGAAGGCAACCGCCCGGAGGTAAAGACGATCCGGGCGCGATGCTTGTCGCTCGGGCCTGCCGCCGGACCGATCAGGTCGAGCACCCGGCGGGCAATGGCAGGCGCCGGATCGATGAACGTCACCGGCCAGGGTGCGAGCCGCGTGAACCGCTCGAGCAGCAGCGGATAATGTGTGCAGGCAAGGACGACGGTATCGGTGCGGCGGTCGCTGGAATCGAGAAAGCAAGGCGCGATCTCGGCGGTGATCGCGCGATCCTCGGCGGGCGAACCTTTGAGTTCCGCCTCGGCGAAGCCTGCCAGATGGGCCGAGCCGACCAGCGTCACCTCGGCGCCGTTGGCAAAATCCCGGATCAGCGCGCGGGTGTATTCGCGGGCAACTGTGGCGTCGGTGCCGAGCACCGACACCCGCTTGCTGAGCGACGCGGCACAGGCCGGCTTGATCGCCGGCACGGTGCCCACGAACGGCACCGTGAACCGGGACCGCAGGTGCGGCAGCACCAGCGTGGAGGCGGTGTTGCAGGCGATCACCACGAGGTCGGGCCGATAGGCCTCGATCAACTCGCCCGTGAGCGAACCGACGCGCGCGATCAACGCGTCCTCCGTGTGGCTCCCATAGGGGAAGAAGGCGTCATCGGCGACGTAGACGAACTGTGCATCAGGCCGCGCCGCTCGAATCTCGCGGTGCACGGTCAGTCCGCCCAGGCCGGAATCGAAAATTAGGATGGTGGGTATACGGGGCATGGATTGGAACTCCATGCCTTGAAAGCTTGCGGCGCTCAAGCGGGTGCTTTCGAAAGCGAAATGACGCCGGTTCGCGGCCGGCCCGCTGCCGATCCAATGTCACTGCGACTCAAGGTCCGGACATCTCAAACCAATGTGACGGAACCCTGGCGCACTTGCAGGAACGCACGCGGCACCCGCTTCGTTGTCTCCCCGGTGGGCGGTCAACATCAGCAAATGTGAGGAATTCATGGTGAGAGTGAGAACATTGTCAGCCGCTTTGGCCGTGCTTGTCGTGTCGGGCGGCGTTGCCGCCGCGGCCGTGGCGACCAATGACCTGAACATCCACGCCAAGCCGGGACCTGGCAGCCAGGTCGTCGGCGTCATTCCGGCGGGGCAGTCGGTTGCCACGCTTGGATGCGAGGACGGCTGGTGCAAGGTCCGTTACGGGAGACGCACCGGCTTCGCGAGCGAGAGCTACCTTCGCGGCGAGGCCCGCGGCCCCGCTGCCATGGCGCGCGGTGCGGGCGTCTACAAGCCGAATGACGCTTACGCTTATGACAACGGCCCGGACGTCGGATTCGGATTCTCGTTCGGCGACAACAAGTGGTAGTGGCTGATAACGACGTATAACGTTGTGCGGGGCGGCAGCTTCAGGGCCAAGGCGTCCCGCATTATTTCTCAGTGGCGCCGAACACCCGCTTGAAGATCGTGTCGACGTGTTTGAAGTGATGAGCGAGGTCGAAGTTGGTCTTCAACTCGGCCTCGCTCAAATGCTTGCGCACGTCCTTGTCGGCCTTGAGGAAGGTGAAGAAATCGCCTTCACCACGCCAGACCCTCATCGCATTGCGTTGCACCATCCGATAGGCGTCTTCGCGCGCGACACCTTTCTGGGTGAGCGCAATCATCACCCGCTGTGAATGCACGAGCCCACCGAGCCGGTCGAGGTTCCGTTGCATGTTTTCCGGATAGATCACCAGCCGGTCGATGATGCCGGCCAGCCGGTTGAGTGCGAAATCGAGGGTGGCGGTGGCATCCGGTCCGATCATTCGCTCGACCGATGAATGCGAAATGTCGCGCTCGTGCCATAGCGCGACATTCTCCAGCGCCGGCGTGACGTAGGCGCGCACCATGCGCGCAAGACCAGTCACGTTTTCCGACAACACCGGGTTGCGCTTGTGGGGCATGGCGGAGGAGCCCTTCTGCCCCTCCGAGAAGAATTCTTCCGCCTCCAGCACCTCTGTGCGTTGCAGATGCCTGATCTCGGTGGCCAGCCGCTCGACTGACGACGCCACGACGCCGAGAGCGGCAAAGTACATGGCATGGCGGTCGCGCGGAATGACCTGCGTCGACACCGGCTCCACGCGCAGCCCCATCGCCTTGGCGACATGCGCCTCCACCCGCGGATCAACTTGCGCGAAGGTGCCGACCGCGCCGGAAATGGCGCAGGTGGACACTTCCTCGCGCGCCGCAATCAGCCGCTCTCTGGCGCGGTCGAATTCCGCGTAAGCCTGCGCCAGCTTCAATCCGAAGGTCGTCGGTTCGGCATGGATGCCGTGCGAACGGCCGATGGTGGGAGTGAGCTTGTGTTCGATCGCCCGGCGCTTGAGTGCAGCAAGGAGCTTGTCGGTGTCGGCGATCAGAATATCAGCGGCCCGCTTGAGCTGCACGTTGAGGCAGGTGTCCAGCACGTCGGATGACGTCATGCCGGCATGCACGAAGCGCGCCTCCGGCCCGACGATCTCGGCGAGGTGCGTGAGAAAGGCGATGACGTCGTGCTTGACCTCACGCTCGATGGCATCGATGCGCTCGATGTCGAAGGTGGCGTTGCGTCCCTTGTTCCAGATCTTCTTAGCTGCCGACTTCGGAATGATGCCGAGGCTTGCCATGGCGTCGGCGGCGTGCGCCTCGATCTCGAACCAGATGCGGTAGCGTGTCTGAGGATCCCAGATCGCAGCCATCTCGGAGCGGGTGTAGCGCGGGATCATCGCGGCCTTGCTGTCATTGCGCTCATCGGACCCGGCCCGTCACCGCGATGAACCGCCGGTCCGGGCCTTCGAATGCCATGTAGAAATACTGGATCAGCACGGCCATCGCCGTCGACCCATCGGGCATTGGCAGTTCGTGCACCTCCGCGATGCCATAGTGGTCGGGGCAACCGCGCGACGCGGGGATGGTCTGGTCGCGGCTCAGATGGATGGTCGGGCGACCCTTGCGTTCCACCGTCAAACCGAAACCGCTCGGGTGGTCGCCAGGGACGAGGTCCTTGCAACGCGGCAGCGCAATATCGAACTCACGCAGCTGCAGGCGCGCATCGGGGCCGAACCGTGCGGCCGGCAGCGTTACAGTCGCCACGGACGTCTTGTTGACGTTCCTGACCTCCTCGGCATCCAGCAGGGAGCGCGAGCGACTGGCGGACACATCCACCATCTGGTTGCCGGCCTCCGAAATGCCAATCTGCTTGAGGAGCGGCGCTGCATCCGCCGCTGCTTTGGCACGCACCGCGGCAAGACGTTGCTCGGGTTGCTCTTTGGCGAGGGTGGGATCGTCCTGCTCCATCAAGGCGGTGAGCGGCATCCCCTTTACCGGCCGGGCGTCGCCGATCACGATCGCGGTGATGGTGGAGTAGAGGGACCCGGAGCCATCCTGCAGGCCGTACTGCTCGAACGCGAAGAAACGGCCATCGGCGGAGAAGCCCAGCACATTCAGGGCGGCGCCATCGCCCGCCGTCGCGGCATGTGCGCCCAACGCGCACGCCAGCGACAGCAGGATCGTGGAGGCGATTCGCGTCATGACCACAAGTTTACTCGAATCGGAAGCCTGCGGCACGTCTACGCTGCTTCGCCACGGGCGAGTGCGGCTGCGTTGCGGATGGCAGCAATGTTGGCGCGGTAGGCGTCGGACTTGCCACCCTTGAAGACAGCGGATCCTGCCACCAGCACATTGGCGCCGGCTTGCGCCACCTGCTCGGCGTTCTCGGGCGTGACCCCGCCATCGACCTCGATATCGATGGGTCGGTTGCCGCACATTGCGCGCAGCCGCGCGATCTTCTCCAGCGCGAACGGAATGAAGATCTGCCCGCCGAAGCCCGGGTTCACCGACATCACCAAAATCAGGTCGACCAGGTCGATCACCGGCTCGATGGTTTCGACCGGCGTGCCTGGGTTCAGCGTCACGCCCGCCTTCTTGCCGAGCGCATGAATCGCCTGCAGCGAACGATGCACGTGCGGGCCCGCCTCCACGTGCACGGTGATGATGTCGGAGCCGGCCTTGGCGAAGGCTTCCAGATAAGGATCGCAAGGTGCGATCATCAGGTGCACGTCGAGCACCTTTTTGGTGTGCGGTCGGATGGCCGCCACCACCGCCGGTCCGATCGAGAGATTGGGGACGAAATGACCGTCCATCACGTCGACGTGAATCCAGTCGGCGCCAGCGGCATCAATCGCGCGCACCTCTTCGCCGAGCTTCGCGAAGTCGGCCGACAGGATCGACGGACTGATTAGCAAGGGCCGGTTCATGCCAGTCGGGTACCACGCGAGGGTGCAAGGGGCAACTTGGGCCCGCGTGCTGCTCACCAGATGTTGTAGGGCGCCTTAACCTTATTTCGCCGGCAGCCGAAGCGTCGCAAGATCGGTGGCAACGACGATGTTTCCGGTGAAGCCGCCATCCTGCGCGGCCTTGCGGTAGTCGGCTTCGGTGAGTGGTCCGCCGGGCACTTTCCAGACTCCAAACGTTGGCGCTCCCGGGGTCGGCATCAGGTGCGTCAACACCAGATTCTTGGCGCCCGCGCGCTGCGCCATTCTGCCCAGATCGTCGGTCGCACTTTGGCGATAGAAGCCGTCCGGTCGCATCCCGCTGCCGCGGTCGGGGGCCATGACCGGGTGGATGGTCGAATGCACGATGATGTCGGCGCCCTTGGCAAGCATCTCCACCTGCGCCGAGGTTGAGGACACGCGCGGCGGAGCCGGAGTGTCGTTACCGGCATCGCCGCCGATCACCACGCTGCCGGCCGGCGTATCGACGCGATAGGAGGCGTGTCCGGGGATGTGGGTGGAGCGGATCGCCCTGACCTTCACGTCGCCCGAAGACCAGACCAGTTGCGGCTCGTTCTTGGGCTGAAACGTCATAAGGTTTGCGAGCGCGGCCGGGCCGGCGGCGGGCCGGCGCTTATCTTCGGTGACACGTTGCGCGATTTCACCGGACTCGATCAGCGTGTCAGCGATGTGGGCGACGAATCTCTTGCAGCTGAGCGTGAAGCCGAACGGCGAGACGGCATCATCGCTGCAGACCACATCGATTTTTGGTCCCGTGGGAAAGCCGAACCACCGATGCATCAGAAGGTCGATGAAGCCCTCGCTGTGGTCGTTGTGCATATGGGTGAAGAAGATCGCGTTCAACTGTGCCGACTGCACCTTGAGCTGCGAGAGCCGCAGCAGCGTTCCGCGCCCGGAATCGAACTGCAACCGCACGGCGCTGCAGTTGTCCGCGTCGTCGCCGTAGCTGATCAGCGTGCCGGGGCCAGCCACGCCCTCATAGACCTGCGGCCCGCCCTGTGAACCGGTGATGGTCACAGTCAAACAGGGTGCGGCCTGCGCCACGGGCACCACGGCCAGCGCCCATGCGCCGACGATGAAGGCAATTAATGTTGATTTTGTCATTGTGGCGATCCTCCCATCGGCATGATTACATGCCGCAAAGCGCCGCGATAGCGGTTCATACGATCCTTGAAAGGCAACCCATGGCTCGCACCGATGTCGTTGTGCTGGGCGCCGGCATTGTCGGCGTTTCAACGGCGCTGCATCTTACCAAGCGCGGGCTTTCAGTCGCGCTCGTCGACCGAAGTGGGCCGGGCGAGGGGACCTCCTACGGCAATGCCGGGGTGATCGAAGGCAATACGCTGCTGCCCTATCCATTCCCGAAGCTGGGCGCACTGATGCGCGTCGCCTTCGGCCGCGCGCCCGACGCCAGCTATCATCTTTCGGCTTTGCCGAAGCTCGCGCCCTGGCTGATGGCATACCGCGCGAATTCCACCATGGAGCGCCGCATCCTGTTCGCCAACCGGATGCGGCCCTTGTTTGCCGCGTCGTTGCCCGAACACGAGGCGCTCATGCTCGAGTCCGGTGCGACGCATCTCCTGCACCGCGAGGGTTGGCTCAAACTCTATCGCAGTGAAACTGATTTCGCGGCGACCGAACCCGAACGCGCGCTGGCAAAGGAGTTCGGACTACCGCATTCGACCTTCGACCAGGCTGGAGCGCTCGCGCTTGAGCCGTCGCTGTCTCCGGTTTTCACCAACGGCGTGCTGTGGACGAAAGCGGCAAACGTCTCGAACCCATTGGCTTTGACGCGCGCCTATCTCGCGCGCTTCACCACGCTCGGCGGCATTGTGCTCACCGGCGATGCACGCAGCCTGCACCGCTCCGGCGACCGCTGGCGTGTCGACACGAACGAGGGGCCGGTCGACGCGCGTGAAGCAGTGGTGGCGCTCGGGCCGTGGGCGCAGGATCTCCTCGACCCGCTCGGGGTCAAGTTGCCGCTCGCGGTCAAGCGCGGCTATCACCGTCACTTCAAGCCGCGCGGCAATGCCGGGCTGGTGCGGCCGGTGGTCGACGTCAAGTACGGCTACATTGTCGCGCCGCAGCAGCAGGGCCTGCGCCTTACCACCGGTGCCGAATTCGCCGCGCGCGATGCGCCGCCGACGCCGGTCCAGCTCGAACGCGTGATGCCGGCCGCGCGCGGGCTGTTTCCGCTCGGTGAGCCGGTCGAGGCCCAGCCGTGGATGGGCTGTCGGCCGACGTTCCCGGATTCCATGCCGGTGATTGGACGCGCGCCCGGCCACGGCGACCTCTGGCTGAACTACGGCCATACTCATTGGGGATTGACTCTCGGACCGGCGACCGGACGGTTGCTGTCAGAGATGATGACCGGCGCGACGCCGTTCTGCGATCCAGCCCCGTTTGGTGCGGAGCGGTTTTCTCGTTGACGCGCTATTCCACCGTGCGCACGACGCTCTCGGTGGGACGCAGGCTCACCGTCGGCAGTCTGTGGTTCGTACGCACCTCTTCGTCATAAATCGGGAGCGTGCTGACCGGGTACTTCGCCCGCATGTGCACGACCCGATAGCCGGCGGCTTTCAGGTCGGCGAGCAGGCCGGCGGCCGCTGCAGCGGTGGACTGTTGGAAGTCGTGCATCAGGATGATGCCTTTGCCGTGCCGCTGAAGCTTGGCCAACACGGATTCCCGCACCTGCTCGGGGTGCCGGATCCTGAAATCGAGCGAGTCGAGATCGGTCGAGAAAATAGCGATGTTGCGTTGGCCGAGATACTCGACCAGTTCCGGAGGATGGCGCAGCGCCGGGAAGCGGAAGAACGGCGCCGCCGGGTGTCCAACCGCCCACGCTACGGCGCTGATGCCCTTCTCAATCTCGGCCTTGCCATCCTCCAGATGCGCGCCCTTCCGGGCGAGGTTCTTGTGGCTCCAGGTGTGGCTGCCGATGGTGTGACCGGCCGCGGCGACTTGTTGGAGAAGCCACGGTTCGGCGACGGCGTTCTTGCCGATGGGAAAGAACACTGCCTTGGTGCAATGCGCCGCTAGCGCCGCCAGAACTTCGGACGTGCGACCAGGCCACGGGCCGTCATCGAAGGTCAGCACGACTTCGCCGGGTCGTAGAAAGTCATGTTGTTTGAAATGCTCGAAGCCGAAGCCGGGACCGCCGGTGGTGTCGATCTCCACGGTGCGCGAGACGCCGAGCGCATTCGGGTTCGAACAGGATGGCTCCGTATGGTGAACGGCGGGCGGGATCGCGGTCGGCGATGTTACCGATGCAACGGTCGTGCTCTGCGCAAAGGCTTGGTCGGGCGCCGTCGAAACGCGAGACGGTGGGATGATCTGCGCCCCATCGCGTGCGGCCGGCGGCTTTTCCTGCGACGCCATCGCCGTCGCCACGGGCCGCTGCCTGAATTCCGGATGGCTCCAGAGCAGAAATCCAAATACCGCAACGAAAGCCGTGATCACAAGCCCGCCTGCAGCAACAGCCCAACGCATGGTCTCTCCAACCAAACGACGCCCACCACCGTCCTTTGCGTCGTCTCAACAAGACCCCGTGGCCATAGGCGCGACCGTTCACGCCGCCGTCAAGAAAGCGCGATGGATTCTCGAAATTAAGGTTTCGAAGCTCAGGCGAAGCGGTCGCGCCAAGCCGGCAGAGCGCCGGGATAGGGAAGCGCAGAAGCCTCGAAGATGCCGCGCGCCACCGCACGGGCCAGGACATTGGCCGCGATGGCCCCGATCTCGCTGACCTCATTCACCGGATTGCGCAATGGCCGCAAGCCAGTGGCGGCCGCGAACACCGTGTCGCCATCCAGCGTCGTGTGCACGGGATAGATGGCGCGCGCCAAGCCATCCTGCGCCATCACCGCGACCTGATGGGCCTGCGCTTTGTCGAGGGCGGCGTCGGTCGCCACCAGTGCGATGGTGGTGTTTTCACCCGGCCGGCCTTTGGCCCGCGGCATAAGCGCCTCGGCCGGCACGCGTGCAAGCGATCCGCAGCCGCCGAATTCACCATTCTGCTCGAACGGCGCCGCCCAGAAATGCCGGGTGTCGCCGATGGTCACGCTGCCGCAGGCATTGACGGCGACGATGGCACCGACCGTGTGACCCTCGCGCGTCCGGTCGGACGCGGAACCGAGCCCTCCCTTAAGGTTGATGGTGGTGGCGCCGAAGCCCGCGCCCGCGGTGCCGAGATTGAATTCGGATGATGCGGCGTCCGCGGCGGCATAGCCGAGGTCGCGATAGGGCGGAAACCGGCCCCAGTCCTTGTCACCGCCGTTAAGCATGTCGAACAGCGCCGCGCCGCAGACGATCGGAATGCAGATATCGCCGACGGCAAAGCCGCGGCCGCGCCCGCGCAGCCAGGCCTGCACGCCGGACGGGGAATCGAGTCCGAAAGCCGAGCCGCCGGATAGCACGACGGCATCGACCGTCTGTACCGTGCGGTGCGCGTCGAGCAGGTCGGTCTCACGTGTGCCGGGCGCACCGCCGCGCACATCGACGGCGGCTGCTGCTGCTCGGTCGAACAGGATCGCGGTGACGCCGGAGGCGAGGCGAGAATCCTCGGCATGACCCACCTTCACGCCGGCGACGTCGGTGATGAGGTTGCGCAGCACCATGGCGGCAAGCCTATCAGAGTTCGCTGCGACCGTATGATAGGGCGCGCGGTTCGGCCCTACCAAATGCGGCTACAGGCCGGTCAGGTCCCACAGCTTGAGCGTCTGGTCATAGCTGCCGGAGATCGCAGTGCGGCCATCGGGCGCGAATGCCACCGAGCGGATCGCATCGGAGTGTCCGGTGAAGGTGCGCAGTTCGTTGCCGGTAGCCAGTTCCCACAGCTTGAGGCTTTCATCCTCGCTGCCGGACAGAGCCGTGCGGCCATCGGGTGAAAACGCGACCGAATTCACGGCGCCGGCGTGCGACTTGAACGTGCGCAACAGGCCTCCCGTTGCCGCCTCCCAGAGTCTCAGCGTGGCATCGGCGCTGCCGGAGAGGAGGGTCTTTCCATCCGGCGACACCGCGACCGAACGCACCGATTCAGTATGCCCCTTCAAGACACGCAGTTCGTTGCCGCCCAACAGGTCCCATTGTCGAAGTTCGTTGTCGGCCCCGCCGGAAAGTCCAGTGCGGCCGTCCGGGAAAAATGCGACCGAAAGGACCCAATTTGAGTGCCCTTCAAAGGTTCGCAGCTCTTTGCCGGACGTCACCTCCCACAATTTGAGCGTCGCGTCGTCGCCGCCGGAGAGCGCGGTTCGGCCGTCGGGGGAGAATGCAATCGAGCGGACCGCGACCGCGTGCCCCGTGAGCGTACGGATTTCCCGCGCGTTCGTTGTATCCCACAGCTTGATCACGGCGTCGGAATCGCCGGTCAGCGCGCTGCGGCTGTCGGGCGCGTAGGCAACCGACAGGAAATGCCCTTTGAAGCTGCGAAGCTCCTGCGCCGTGGCGACGTCCCACAGCTTCATCGCCTCGCCGCAGGAGAGAACCGTGCGCCCATCCGGTGCGAAGGCGACGGCGAGCACCCATTGCGAATGACCGTTGAAGGTGCGCATCAGAGGATCAGCCGGGGGCTGCGGATCCGGCGTAACAGGCGGTGTTTTGTCAGGCGGTGGGCCACCGGATACAGGCGCCGGCGCGGTGCCGGAAGGGGGACGCGGCCACAGCGCCCACATGACACCGGCCCCGGCAACGGCGGTGGTGGTCACGCCGGCACCGAGCAGCAGCCGTCGTCGTGTCGGCACCGCGATCCGCCGCAACCTCTCTCGCTCGGCGCGTGCAGCCTCTTTCGCCGCCACCGCCTCCAGCCGCTGCAAACGAAGTTTGGCCTCGGCGGCTGCACTTGCCGCGGCGTCGCGAACCGCTTGTGCATCGGCAAGGGCGCTTTCGAGCGCCGCGATCAATCCTTGCGCGTCAGCACGGAAGCGTTCTTGAGTCAGCCGTACGGCGTGGCGGCGGGCCAGCGGCTGCAGCGTCTCCGGCAGGTCGCTGGCGCGTGGCATCTCCGTGTTGTTGATCAGCACGGGAATGATGCGCTTGCCGAACCGCAATGCCGATTCAACCTCCACCCGGACGAAGTCATCCGGGTTGTCGATGCGACGGGCTCCGGTTTCGTCCGCGGCGTCAAGCCAGCCCGGTCCAATCAGCGCGAGCAGCACGTCGCACTGCGCGACCTGGGTTTCCAGAACGTGTACGAAGTCGAGCCCGGCTGGAATTCCACCTTCGACGTCCATGAACACTTGCGCGGCCGAGAAGGCGTGTTCGAGCCGGCCGTAGAGCGCCAGGGCAAATCCCGGCTCGTCGCCGCGCCGATAGTTGATGAAGATCTTGCCGGGCATCTCGCAGCCGTGTTCGAAGCGTCCACTGGACCTTAGCGGATCGCATGGCGTTGCGGCAGACTGCGGGCAAGCATGCGCGGCCGCTGTGATTTTTGGGGACCTCGCCGGTCAGGGCGTGCAATGGTTGCCGCAAGCGGTGGTTCACAGGCCCATCACATCGCCGCGACGGCCGCCCCAACCCGCCTTGCAATCGCCGCCCCGCCGTCGCATCGAAAGGGAATGGCGCCCGACGTTTCCATCCTGGCCGCGCTGTTCGCAGGCTTGATCAGCTTCCTCTCGCCCTGCGTGCTGCCGCTGGTGCCGCCGTATCTTGCCTATCTCGCGGGCGCTTCGATGGAGCGGCTCGCCGATGCCGCGCCGCAGCCGCTGGTCCGCCGTGACGTGCTGCTCGCCGCCGCGCTGTTTGTCGGCGGCTTCTCAACCGTCTTCGTCGGCCTCGGCGCCGGCGCCAGCGCGATCGGCGGCCTGTTGCGGATGTATGCATACGAGCTGTCGCTGGTGGCCGGCGTCGCCATCATCGTCATGGGGCTGCACTTTCTCGGCATTACACCGATCGCCTTTCTCTATCGGCAGGCGCGCGTACAGATGCCGAAGCCGGTCGGCCTGTGGGGCGCCTATGTGATGGGTGTGGCCTTTGCGTTTGGCTGGACGCCCTGCATCGGTCCGATCCTGGCGGCGATCCTGGCAGTGGCGGCGTCGGAGGCGACGATGGTCAAGGGCGCCGGCTTGTTGGCGGTTTATTCGCTTGGGCTTGGGGTGCCGTTTCTGATTGCGGCGCTGGCGGTGGAGCCGTTTGCAGCGTTTGTGTCGCGCTTCAAGAGCCAGCTTGCGCATGTCGAGCGTGTCATGGGTGGACTGTTGGTGCTGACGGGCCTGGCTTTCTTGTTCGGTTTCTTCACCCGCCTCAATACTTGGCTGATCGAGATGTTTCCCGCGCTGCAAAGCATCGGGTAATGCATCAACGCCGCGGTTGGCGCGGCAGCGTGCGGCTGTGTACGATGGCGGCGGCGAGGGTGCGAAGCGGCGCCTGATAGTCAAGGATCGGGGAAGGACCATGCTGACGGACGATCTCATCAAGGCAGGTCTTTGCGCGTTTGTGTTCGCGGTCGCTGCAGCGTTGATGGCCCCGCCAGCAGCAGCGCAGGATTCGGTGGCCGATTTCTACCGAGGCAAGAACGTTCAAGTCCTTATTCCAAGCACCCTGGGTGGTTCGGTAGGTCTCTACGGGCGGTTGTTCACAGATCACATCGGCCGCCACATTCCGGGACATCCGACGGTCACCCTGCTGTCGATGCCTGGCGCCGGCGGCGCCCAGTCCGTCGAATTCGTCGCCAATGTCGGTCCGAAGGACGGCACTGTGATCGGCGAGATTTTGAGTCCGGCGATTCTCGTGCCGATGATGCAGAAGGTCCGGTACGATCCGAAAAAGCTGTTGTGGCTCGGATCCTTGACCGCGCGTCCCGGAGTCGTCGGCGTCTGGCACACCGCCCGTGCCACCACGCTGGAGGGTGCCAAGAAGGTCGAGCTCGTTCTCGGTTCGACCGGCGTCGGCGCGGGCAACTATCAGATTCCAACGATGTCCAACGCCATTCTCGGCACCCGGTTCAAGGTCGTAACGGGCTATGGCGGCGGTGATCTCATCAACCTTGCCATCGAGCGAGGCGAGCTTGATGGGCGCTTCAATTACTGGTCGGCATGGACAACCACGAAGCCCGAGTGGCTTCGCGACAAGAAACTCGTGTTCATGTACCGGACCGGGCCAAAGGCGTCCGACATGCCGGATTTGCCGGCGCTGCGGGATCTGGTCAGCGGTGAAGACCGGCTGATGGTCGACATCCTGGATGCGCCTGACAATGTCGGTGTCGGCTTCTACATTTCTCCCGAAGTGCCGTCGCTCCGTGCCGCCGCGCTCAAGGCCGCCATGGAGGCTATGATGCATGACCAGAAATTCCTGGCAGAGGCGGCACGGCTGCATGCGCCGATTGATCCCGTGACCGGTGACGAGCTTCAGAAGATCGTCAGCAACATCTATTCGGCATCTCCGGCCCTGATCGAGCGGTTCAAGCAGGCGATCTCGGCCAAGAGGTAGCTTGTGTCGCGGCCCATTGGCGTGAAGAATGCGTCCCACGTATGCCTGGGGCGCATCTACAGAAATCCATGGCCGGCAGGCCGCGCAATTTCCACACAGCTCACCGGCAATGGGCGGCAGGCCAAGCGTCGGCCGCTATTGCTCGGATACAAAGGAGAAGTCGATGAATGAGCACGTCAACCAGCGCTTCCTCAGCGAAGCGCCCGTCAACCTGCCCGCCAACCGGATCGAGGCGCAGTACAACTCCGACGCTATGGTCGAACTGCTCGGAAAGCTCGACATCGACTACGTCTTCCTCCTCCCAGGCTCGAGCTATCGAGGACTGCACGACTCGCTGGTCAATTACGGCCGCAACCACAAGCCGAAGATGGTGCTCGCGACTCACGAGCAGATCGCGGTGTCGATGGCGCACGGCTACGCCAAGGCCACCGGCCGCGTCGGCGTGTGCATCCTGCACGACCTGGTCGGCCTGATGAACGGCTCGATGGGCGTCTACAACGCATTCGGCGACCATGCGCCGGTGCTGATCCTCGGCGGCTCAGGGCCGCTCGATCCCGCCGACCGCCGCTGGATCGACTGGCTGCATTGCGCCTCGACCCAGTCGGACATCGTCAAGAACTACGTGAAGTGGACGGAGGAGCCAACAACCGCGCAATGGCACCTCGACGCCATCGCCAAGGCGCACAAGGTTGCCCTGACCGCGCCTCGCGGCCCGGTCTATGTGACGCTCGACTGCGGCATCCAGGAGCAGAAGATCAATGGCAAGCTCGATATCCCCGACCCGCAATACTTCCAGCCGGCGCTGCCGGTCGCGGCCAATCCGGATGCGTTGCAGGCTGCTGCCGATACGCTCCTGAATTCCAAGCTGCCCGTCATTGTCGGCGGCCGCTTCGGCATCAACCCTGCGGTCACCAAGCCGCTCTCCGATCTGGTCGAGCTGACCGGCGCGGTCTACCGCGATGACCTCGGCATGATGTGCATGCCGACCGCGCATCCGCAGAACGCCAGCGGCGATCGGGAGATCGTCAAGGAGGCCGACGTGGTGTTCGCGATCGACGTCCGCGACCTCGCGAGCCTGCTCGACAGCTATACCGAGCACAAGGAGAACGTCGGTTCGGGCCGGCTGCGTCCCGGACGCAAGGTCATCGACATGTCGCTCAACGACATGTCGCCGAGCTCATGGTCGTATCTGCGCGGCCCGGCGCCGCTGGTCGACGTGCAAGTCAACTGCGATCCCATCCTCGGCATGCAGCAGCTTGCGGCCGTCATCCGTGCGCGCCTGGAGAAGGACGCGGGCGCCCGCGCCCGGGTCGAGGAACGGCGGAAGGTCGCGCAGGAACGCAGCAAGGCTATTCGGGCGCGGCAGGTCGAGAACTGGCGCAAGGGCTGGGACGACAAGCCGATCCGTCCTGGCCGCATGGTCTCGGAGTTGTGGGACGCGGTGAAGAACAAGAACTGGCTGCTCGCCATGCGCAACCAGGCCAGCTTCCCGGAAAACATTTTCCAGTTTCCCGGCGCCGGCTCGTATCTCGGACCGAACGGCGGCGGCGGCGTTGGTTACGGGCCGGGCGCGATGGCGGGCGCCGCCATCGCCTGCCGTGACCAGGGCAAATTCTGCATTGGCCTGATGGGCGACGGCGATTTCGTGATGTCGTCGGGCGCGATCTGGAGCGCCGTGCACCAGCGCGCGCCGATGCTGCTGGTCATCAACAACAACACCACCTGGGGCAACGACGAGAAGCACCAGATGCACGTTGCCGAGGACCGGAAGCGGCCGATGGAGAACGCCTGGATCGGTCAGCGCATGGTCGATCCCGACATCGACCACGCCACAGTGGCGCGCGGTTATGGCGCCTGGGCGGCGGGACCGGTGTTCGAACCGGGCGATCTCGCCAAGGTGTTCAAGGAGGCGGTCGCCGAGGTCGACAAGGGCCGCGTCGCTGTGGTCGAGGTCAGGACGCAGCTTGTCTAGGACGGCGGAACTCGTGTGCGGTCATCCGACACAGTTCCATCGGGCGTTATTCATCACGCGTTCAGCCGCCCCTTGATTAACCAGCCCCATCATCGGCCGCATTCGGGATGGCGATGATGGGGATGGCCGCAAGGCTCCCGCCCTTTTCCAGACGGGAGATCTGACGTGCCGATTCTTCGGCTCTTGCAGAACTGTGCCTTCGATCAGGAGGCAATCGAGATCTTGGCGACGGCATTTGATGGTGCATGCCGCGCTCTCCACCTTGCCGAAGGTCATCCGCGCCGGGAAGACGTGGCCAAGGCGGTCATCGAACTTGCGCAGCAGGGATTGCGCGATGCAAACCACCTGCGTGATCGGACCGTCGAGATGATCGGGTCGACCTAGCACGTTTCGCCACTGATCCCTCTGCAAGCGGAGGATATGCCGGCTTGCGGCTGCCATTGCTTCTGAGTCCGCTTTCGCGCGGGCCATCAACTATGCGCCCCGCACCTTCGGCATATTGATGAATTCCCACGGCGAGGGCAGGGGGCCGACCGGCACCTCGATCAAGCTCGGCTGGTCGCGGCGCTTGAGAGCGCGCTGAAGTGCGGGGCGCAACTCCTGCGGTGTGCGGGCGCGCTCTGCGGCTGCACCAAAGCTATCCGCAAACCGCACGAAGTCGGGATTGGTCAGGTCGGAGGCGATCAGCCGGTTGCCGTAGCGCTCCTCCTGAATGCGCCGCACATTGCCGTAGGCATCGTCGCGGAACACCACCACGGTCAGCGGAATGCCGTGGTGCATGGCGGTGGCCATTTCGGTGGCGGTGAACAGGAAGCCGCCGTCTCCAGAGATTGCGACCACCGGAGCGTCGCGCAGTGCGTCCTGCACGCCGAGCGCCGTCGCGTAGCCCCAGCCGAGCGGGTCCTGGAATCCGGGTGAGATGAAGGTGCGGGGCTTGTAGACCGGATAGGTGACGCGAGCCGCGAATGCCATCTGGGTGATGTCCTCCACCAGGATGCCGTCTTCGCCCAGTTCGTCGCGAATGACCTGGAGAAAGCCGATCTGTGGCGCGAGCTTCTCCAGGCGCTTGCGCCATTTGGACCGGAGCTCGACCATTTCGTCGTGGCGTGAGGCACGCTTGTGGCCGGCGAGCACGGCAATGAGGCTGCGCAAGATCGGCGCGGCATCGCCGATCAGCGCCACGTGCGCCTTGCGGAAGCGGTCCGGCTCCTCCGGATCGGCGTCGATACGGATGACCGTTAGCTTGTCGTCGACGCCCCACTGCTGGAAGCCGTAGAACAGCCGCGTGCCAATCCCGAGCACAACGTCGGCCTCGCCCCACAACTCGCGGCCGAGCGGCAGCGTCACAGAGAACGGGCTGCGGCCATCGAGCACGCCGCGCCCGCGCCGGAATGCCATCACTGGCGCCTGCAACAGGCGCGACAGCTCGGTCACCTCCGGTCCGGCATCCTGCGCGCCGCCGCCGGCGACGATCAGGATGCGTTCGGCACCGGCCAGTCGCTTGGCCGCCGCGGCGATGGCGTCCTCGTCGATCGCCGGTTCGGCGAGGGGCAGTGGCGGCGTCAACGCGACGGGCGCGCTTTTGCCCCACATGTCCATCGCGCATTCCAGCGCCGCCGGGCCCGGCCGGCCACTTCGCATCGCGCGGACGGAATCGGCGACCAGGGCAGGGGCCTCCGACGGTGCCTTGATGCGTGCGGTGAAGCCGACGATGCGCGCAATCATGCCAGCCTGATCACGGATCTCGTGCAGATGGCCGAGGCCGCGGCCGATGTCGGCTTGCGCGATCTGGCCGATCAGGGCCAGCACCGGTGCGTTGGTGCCCTGGGCGGTGAGCAATGCGGTTGCAGTATTGAGCAGGCCAGGCCCCGGCACCACGGCGTAAGCCTGCGGCTTGCCGGTTGCCAGCGCGGCCCCGAGCGCCATGAAGCCGGCACCTTGCTCGTGCCTGGTATGAACCGTGCGGATGCGGTCTTTCGCATTGAACAGGGCATCGAACAGAGGGTCGTTGTGGACGCCGGGCAGCGCATAGAGTGTGTCGAGGCCGTGCGCGATCAGGCCTTCCACCGTCGCCTCGGCCGTGGTCATACGCTGCATGGAATTTTCTGCCCTGCTTTATGAAGTCCGTTCAACCCTTTCTTAGCTCAGGAGAATGTCATCTGTCGCCGTGCTCATCGCCTTGACAAAGCGAGCCCTGCATGTGCTTTTCCGGCACCGCAACGATCGGCCACACCGGATTCTCCAGGTTTCGTTATGCACCGAAACGACATTGTGACCACGGTGCGGCAAGCATCTTTGCGGCAACTGCACGCTGCGATCGACGTCTTCGAGAAAGGGCAATTCGAGGCTGCGATCACTCTTGCCAGTGCGGCTGAGGGAATTCTTCCAAGTACGGACAAACCTCATCTGTTCACGAAAATACAGGACATGATCAAGTCTCTCCCAGGGGACGCAGACGGATCGACAGATATCAACGCGTTTGCAAATTGGGCCAAACACGGCACTCACGAAAAGGCGACCATTTCGGAACTCGAAGTCCTTGGGACAATCTTGCGAGCAATGTCGAAGTTTATAGCGCTGTACGACGCCCAAACTCCGCAAATGAAGCGCTTTTCCGAATGGGCACTTAATTGGTTGCAGGTTGATAAGGCGGCATTGGACGTTTCAGGGGTTCCGATGCACCGCTACCGCACCCACACCTGCGGCGCACTCCGCGAAGCCGACATCGGCACCGAGGTGCGCTTGTCCGGCTGGTGCCATCGCATCCGCGACCACGGCGGCGTGCTGTTCATTGATCTGCGCGACCACTACGGGCTGACGCAGGTGGTGGCCGACCCGGATTCGCCCGCCTTCAAACTGGCCGAGACGCTGCGCTCGGAGTGGGTGGTGCGGATCGACGGCAGGGTGCGTGCCCGGCCGCCCGGCACCGTGAACCCGGAGCTGCCGACCGGCGCGGTCGAGGTCTACATCCGCGACATCGAGCTGCTTGGTCCCGCCGGCGAGCTGCCAATGCCGGTCGCCGGCGAGCAGGAGTATCCGGAGGAGATCAGGCTCAAATACCGCTTCCTCGACCTGCGCCGCGACAAGCTGCATCAGAACATCATGACGCGCGGCAAAGTGATCGATTCGATCCGCCGGCGCATGAAGGAGCAGGGCTTCTTCGAATTCCAGACGCCGATCCTGACCGCCTCGTCGCCCGAGGGCGCCCGCGACTATCTGGTGCCGTCGCGTCTGCATCCGGGCAAGTTCTACGCGCTGCCGCAGGCGCCACAGCAGTTCAAGCAGCTCACCATGGTCGCGGGCTTCGACCGCTACTTCCAGATCGCGCCCTGTTTCCGTGACGAGGACGCCCGCGCCGACCGTTCGCCCGGCGAGTTCTACCAGCTCGACCTGGAGATGAGCTTCGTGACTCAGCAGGACGTGTTCGAGGCGGTCGAGCCCGTGATGCGCGGGGTGTTCGAGGAATTCGCCAACGGCAAGCCGGTGACGCAGAAATTTCCGCTCATTCCCTACTCCGAGGCGATCCGCAAATATGGCACCGACAAGCCTGACCTGCGCAACCCGATCGAGATGCAGAGCGTGACCGAGACGTTCCGCGGCTCCGGCTTCAAGGTCTTCGCCGGCATGATCGAGAAGGATCCCAAGGTCGAGGTCTGGGCGATCCCTGCGCCGAAGGGCGGCAATCGCGCATTTGCCGACCGCATGAACGCCTGGGCGATCGCTGAGGGTCAACCGGGGCTCGGTTACATTTTCTGGCGCGAGGGCGAAGAGGGCGGCGCCGGCCCGCTCGCGCGCAACCTGGGGCCGGAGCGCACCAGGCAGATTGCCGGCCAGCTCGGTCTGGGGGTCGGCGACGCTGTTTTCTTCATCGCCGGCCGGCCGGACCAGTTCGTGAAATTTGCTGGACCGGCGCGGACCAAGGTCGGGGAGGAGCTCGGTCTGATCGTCAAGGACCGCTTCGAGTTCTGCTGGATTGTCGACTTCCCGATGTACGAATGGCACGAGGAGGAGAAGCGGATCGATTTCTCCCACAACCCGTTCTCGATGCCGAACATGGCGGTCGACGCGTTCCTGGCGCTGGACCCCGCCGACCACGAGACGATCCTGTCGATCAAGGCGTTCCAGTACGACATCGTCTGCAACGGCACCGAGCTGTCGTCCGGCGCCATCCGCAACCACCGCCCGGACGTGATGCGCAAGGCCTTCGCCATCGCCGGCTACGGCGACGAGGTGCTGGAGCAGAAGTTCGGCGGCATGCTGCGCGCGCTCTCGCTCGGGGCGCCGCCGCACGGCGGCATCGCTCCCGGCATTGACCGCATCGTGATGCTCCTGTGCGGTGAGGAGAACCTGCGCGAGGTCGTGCTGTTCCCGATGAACCAGAAGGCCGAGGACCTGATGATGGGGGCGCCCTCGGAGGTCACGCCCAAGCAGCTCCGCGAGCTGCATATCCGGCTCGCATCGTCCGAGAAGCGCGATTGATCCCTGCGTTTCTCGATGCTCGTCCGCCAGTGGCGCCTGCCGCTTCCGCGCGCGACCGGCAGAGTGCGTCCGCGACAGCGGCGGGTGACGGCGCTCACCGGACTGTGACGACGAATCGGTGTGGCGATGGACTGGCGGTGCTCGCGCGCTGCGATCGTGTCGCGCGCAGAATGTTGATGACAAAAACGGTTCGTTGACGTTTGCAGTGCAGAATCTTCTTGACTCCGGGGTCTTTGGCCTTATGTGGGGAATTGCCGCTGTCATGGGTCCGTCATGCAGGACTATGTAGCGGCATTCGCATTCCGTAGCGCCCTTCGCGGCACTCGGGTTGGATCACTGGTTGGGGAGGACGGCGATGCGCCAGAACGCCCTCTTGCGATCGGAGAAGGGCCTGGAGGTTCCAGGCACCGCCCGAAAGAGAGACACGAAGGTTGCCAAGGTCGCGGTCGTGAAGCCGCTCGATGACCGCCATGACCATTTTGCCATTCGCAAGGGCGTGCGCTGCGCCGGCGTCCATCTGATCGTTGATCTGCATGGTGCCAAGGGTCTCGATGACATCGACCTCATCGAGAAGACACTGCGCCGCTGCGTTGACGCGGCGCAGGCGACCCTGCTTCACATCCACCTGCACCACTTCCAGCCTAGCGGTGTCTCGGGCGTGGCGGTGCTGGCCGAGAGCCACATTTCCATCCACACCTGGCCGGAAGCCGGCTATGCCGCGCTGGACGTCTTCATGTGCGGCAATGCCGACCCGGACGCCTGCATTCCGGTCCTGCGCGAGGCCTTCAAGGCCAGCCGTGTGGACGTGGAGGAAATCCTGCGCGGCAAGGATGCCTGACGTCGCCTCTTCCTGAACTGTGGACAATGCGGTGGCGGCCGGGTCATGCCCGGCCGTTTGCGTTATGAGGTTTTCTAGCCATGGCCGAAAAGCGCTGGATTCCCGAGACCTTGTTCGACCCCGAGGGTTTCCGCATGACCTTCGAAGTGGAAAAGGTGCTCTACGAGATGCAGACCGAGCACCAGCATCTCGTCCTCTTCCAGCACAAGTTCTTCGGCAAGGTCCTGATGCTCGACGGAGCCACTCAGGTCACCACCAAGGACGAGTTCGTCTACCACGAGATGATGACGCATGTGCCGATCTTCGCCCATGGCCGGGCGAAGGAGGTGCTGATCGTGGGCGGAGGAGACTGCGGCATCGCCGAGGAGGTGCTCAAGCACAAATCGGTCGAACGGCTGACCCAGGTCGAGATCGACGCGTCGGTGGTGGACTTCTCGAAGGAACATTTCCCGGAGTTCACCAAGCCGGTCCTGGGTAACAAGCGCTTCGACCTGGTCATCGACGACGGGATGAACTACGTCGCCACCACCGACCGGCGCTTCGACGTGATCATTGTGGACTCCACCGATCCGGTGGGCCCCGGCAAGATTCTGTTCAGCCCGCGCTTCTATGCCGCCTGCAAGCGCTGCATGAAGCCCGGCGGCGTGATGGTGACGCAGAACGGAGTTCCTATTCTGCAATCCGGTGAACTGACCACGGGCATCACCAAGTTCAGGCGGCTGTTCGCCGACGGCTCTTGTTACGTGGCGGCGATCCCGACCTATATTGGTGGCCATATGGCCATGGGATGGGCGACGGACAACAATGCGTTGCGGCAGACGCCGCTGAGCACCCTCGCAAATCGGTACAAGAAGGCCGGTGGCTTCAAGACCAAGTACTGGACGCCGGAGGTTCACAAGGCCGCCTTCGCCTTGCCGCGCTTCATTGCCGAACTGGTGGACCGCGCCAAGGCGCGCTGATGGCCGCAGGCCGCTACGGTGTTTCGTGGCGCAGGAAGCCGGCGCGCGCGTGTTGAAAGTCTGCCTGGATGGGCCTACACAACGACATCATGTTCGTCGCCGACAGCCCATGCCGCCAGCCGACACGCTGCGTGCTCGTGCTTGCAACGACCGCTGCGCTGAGCGTGTTGGCGGTCTCAGCCCACGCGCAGCCGATCACCGGCCATGCGCCCTGGTGCGTGAATGTGCCGTTCCACGGCGGTAACCGTGACTGCGCGTATTACACGTTGGAACAATGCATGGAGAGCGCGCGCGGTGTCAGCAATCAGTGTGAGCGTAATCCCTGGTACGAGCCGCCGCCGCTCAGGAGTTCAAAAAGGCGCTATCACCGGTGACGAGGCTTCAGCCCGCCACCGCCATTGATCCAGTGCTGCCGCGGCTCTTCAGGCGGGTCCGGTAGAACCCGAGCACGCGCCGGGCGGTGTCCGGCTGCAGCTTCTCATAGGTCCGCAGCGCGTTGTCGAGGTCCTGCGCCGAGATCCCACGATCGGCGGTCTTGAGCAGCAGCAGCGCCTTGGCGGACGTGGACGAGAAGCCCGCCAGCTTGGCAAGGATCAGCGTAATCTCGTGGCCGCGGTCGTGCAGTGCACGTTCCACTGCATCGAGCTCGATTCCGCACAGCATCGACAGTGCAACGGCCGCCTCCTCGAAGCGGCCTTCGCGCGCGAACTTGTAGACCTCGGCCTCGCCCAGCCGGCCAGCCAGCTTGAGCTGCTCGACCGCTTTCGCGGCCTCCGCGTAATTCGAGGACACCTTGCGGGTGTGCGTCCGGATACCGCCGACGACTTCGGTGAGCACGCCCTCGACGGCAGCGGCGGCATTCGGGTTCTCTGCCGCCAGACGCGTACGCACGGTGGCGGAGGCTTGTTCGAGCAGCCGCAGGAAGTGTTGCCGCGGCAGGTCGCGACGGCCGCCGACCTGCAGGGCCAATGCATCGTCGGTCGACGATCGCTTCACCAGCATGCGGAAGCCGGCATCGGAGAAGCGCGCGCCGGCGTTTTTTGCGACCGTATGCACCACCGCGCGGTCACCGCGGGTCACCAGCACGTCGGTGACGGCTTCCGTCAGCGAGCTGCGTTCCGAGATGGCGGCTAGGTGGCCCTGGCCCTTGCTGGTGGCATTTTCCAGGAGGTCCGATTCGGCGAGACGCTCGGATTTCTTGAGCACCGGCCGCGCCACCTCGATGTCGTCATCGAAGGCGAGCATCCGCACGACGCCGGCCGGGGCCGTTGGCACGTCGGCAAGGCGGATGGACAGCTTGGCGCGAGCCTTGGCCTCGATCGCGGTTGCAAGCTTGGCGATCACCTCGTCGAACAGGTCGACCTGCTCGACCGAATAGCGGTTGGCGCCAGTCATGAACAGGTCGGTGATGCGCGACAGCATCTCGACGCGCTGCGCATTGCTGCCGCCTGCCAGCGCACGCTCGAGGTCTTCTATCAGAGATATCTGCGTCGTCATGGGCCTTCTGGCGCGATGCCTGGGCGAGGAAGGCGGGACAGAGGCGACGCGCGTGATGCGACAGCCGGTGTCCACTGGGGCCTTTCGGCGCACAGCAAGGCCGCCAGAATGGCGATCAGTCGTGAAGAAACGATTTCTGCCGGCGTGTGACGGGCGCTGGCGACAGAAGGGCGGCCGCAAGGCCGCCCAGTTGATCACGCCACGCGGGGAGGAACGATGATGGGTCGGCCTCCGACGTCGCCGGCCCGCGTGTGTCAGTGTCACCCTTTGGTCTCATCAAGGTCCTGATTCGTCAAGCGGATTCTGGGATCCCTGGTTCCGCGGCGGAGGGCATGGACGAGCCAGGGCCGGTGGCCTGTGGGCGAGCCGGGAACCGTCGGTTAACATTACTGTCGCCGTCGATTCGGCCTGAGGTGCTCCATGTCCATGGTGGCGCTCGCCTTGATGGTGGTCCTCACCATTGCGACAGCAACTTTCTACATAGCGGGCGTTTATGGGGGCGGCATGCCCTGGGCGCGCGACGTCTGTTCGCTGTCACAGGATCTCTGTCACGATCCGGCCTGGATGGCGCTGGCGACCGCGGCTTCCGCGATACTCTATCTGGTGCTGAGGATGTTCAAGCTGTAGGTGGTGAAGCGGTCAGCGCCGCCAAGTCACCATCGTCGCGTGTCTGGCATCATCCAGCACGCGTTGCGGTCCAGCCTTGAGGCCGTGCGCAGCCAGCACATCTTCCGGACTTTTGCTCGGGCCGATGCCGGGAAACACCGGCACGCCGCCCGGCAAGCGCACGCCGGCAACACGCGACAGGTGGAATGCGTCGAACCCGGGGTCGAGAAAGATCTGATTGACGTCCGGCCCACCGATCACCGCCAGCATGCCGTCGGGCGCCCCGAGCTGCGCCCAGGCCTCCGCGAGCGATGCTCCCTTCGGATTCCAGAGCAGTGCTTTCGGCCGCGATGGATGCGGCGCCAGCCCCGGCACGCGATGCGTGGCCACCAGCCGATGCCGCAAGTCGGCACGCGGCCCGCCTTCATGCGAGTGGCGCCCGTGCACCACGACGGCGGCGTGCTCAAGGCTGCCGTGAAAGAAGTTCTGGTCCGCCTCGACGACCAGTTCAGGCGGGATGTGACGGCTGGCGTCGGCCAACATCCCATCGTCCGAGACGATGGCAAAACCCTCGATGCTGGTGGGTCCCGGCATGCGTCGCGACCTAGAACACCGCAAGATATCGGAGCAGCGAAATAATGCCGATGATGATGACGATGACCTGGACGATCTGCTTGGCGCGGCCGTCGAGCGGCAGCATCCTGACCAGATAGAGAACGAGGATGACGACGACGAATGTAATGAGCACGCCAATCAGGGTGTTCACGGGTCACTCCTTCTGCCGTAGGGCCACGAAATGAAGGGATAGTCGCTTAGCGCTGACAGTCTAACGTGTTGCGGTGCGCTGACAGTCTAGCGTGTTGCGGTCGCAATGCCATGGGCTGGCCGGCAACCCCTCAACGCCTTGATTGCCTGGCGCGTTCCGCGCCCCGTCTACAGCGACCCGCTCAGCGATACGGGTAGGCATCCAGCAGCGCCGCCTGCCAGGTTTTGCGCGCGGCCGGGTCGCCCAGCCGGCGGATGAACTGCTGCGCAGCGTCGGGAGCAGTCCCTTTGGCAAGGACCGCGGCCTCGTAGAACGTATAGTCCTGCAGCGGCACCGGCACCGGGCCGGCGAGGCGAACGCCGGCTGGCAGTTCGACCTGATTGAACAGTGCAATCTCCACATTGCCGTTAGCGACCATGGCCAAGCCGGGTCCCAACGCGGCGGGGCGTAATTTCGGTTTCAGAACATCCAGGATTCCGGCCCTGGTCAGGATCCGCACGGTGACTTCGCCGCTCTGGTTCGGCATTGCCGGATTGCCATAAGCGATCGACTTCGCAGCCAGCAGCGTCTTTTTGAACGCCTCGGGTGTGGACACGTCGGGTGTCGGTGCGCTGTCGCGGATCATAACCCCAATGCCGGCGCGCGCGAGCTGCGCGCGCGTCCCGCCGCGGATGGCGCCGGTCTTGTCGAGCGCAGCGACCACGGGGACTGAGGCGATCAGCATGTCGTAGGGATTGTTTGCGAGCCGCTCGGCGATGCGGTCGGGAGACACGATGGTGAAGACAATTCTGTGGCCGGCCGTCCGCTCGAACTCCGCCGCCAGGACCTTGGTTGCGACCTGCACCGAGCCGACGCTGAGCACGCGTATGTCGTCGGCGGCAGCATGTGATGCTGCTATCAGCGCCACGACCGCGGCCATGCATGCAAGTCGACGTGGCATCCGATCACGATTCTCCAGCCGCTCACTACGAGGGACGCGGAAGCTCCTTGGCGATGGCATTGATCACGCGCGCGTCCATCGGCTCGACGTCAGTGGCAAATACCGCTGCGATATGGCCGTCATGTCCGATCAGGTATTTGTGAAAATTCCAGCGCGGCGCCTCGAGCGGCCGCTCGGTCGCAGCCCAGCGATAGAACGGATGTGAATTGCTGCCGCGCACATTGACTTTAGCGGCCAGTGGAAAATCGACGCCATATTCTGATCGCGCGGTGTGCGAGATTTCCGTAACGCCGCCGGGCTCCTGCCCGCCGAAATCGTTGGAGGGCACGCCGATGACGATCAGACCGCGCTCGCGATAACGCGACCATAGCTGCTGCAGCCCGGCATATTGCGGAGTGTATCCGCACAGCGAGGCGGTGTTCACAATGAGGATCGGCTTGCCGGAATAATCAGCCAGCCGGATGGCAGGGCCTTCCAGGCCGGCGAAACTGAAGGCGTAGGCCGTCACGCGGCTCATGGCCGGAGATTGTGCAAGGGCGCGGGATGGCAGCGCAAGAGCCGCCAGCATGGTCAGGAACGATCGGCGACTGGTCGGTACACCGGCTGTCATGCGCCATCATTGACCGTATTTGATCAGCACCGCCTGACAGGCTTGGCTGATTCGCTTGCGATTGTCCTGCAGGCAGCCCAGCACCCGCAATTCGTCCGGCATGGCTGCTTTGCAGTATCGGGTGGCGTCAGCTTCGCAAGCCGCCCGATCTTCCGGTGTTCCGCCCGCACCGGGCAATGGCAGCGGAAGAGGCAGCGGCAATTGCGCGAGCGCTACGCTCGAACTGGTGGCAACGGCAGCGATGACGATTGCGATCTTATGGAGCATGCGTGTGGCCCTCCCGGAGCGTGGGATCATAGGTGCAGGACTGGATTGTCACAATGTCCGTAAAGCCACACCCGACGTCCAATTGCCGCCACCGCTCGGGTTCCCCGGCTCAAAAACCCGGAACCAAGACCCGCACTTGGCGGTTGTCTGAGCAAGGCTCACTATTGGAGGACGCCATGACAGACTATCGCGACCCCAATTATCGCGATCCGAATCGGCCAGGTTATCGTGATCCAAGCTATCCGGCGGCAAGTTGGTCCAATGCGACCTGGGGCTGGATCGCTGGTATTTCGGTGGTCGTGCTGATTCTGATCTTTGCGTTTGGCATGACTGGCAACGATCAGACGGCAAGAGATACGACAAATCCGCCGGCCACCACTGGCCAGCGAACGGTGCCGCCGGCACCGCCGGCCGTCGCGCCGCAACAGGCGCCGTCAACCAATCCGGCTCCGGCTCCGGCCCCCGCGCCGATGCCGCCAAAACAATAGCCGGTGTAGCGTAACGAACTTCAGGGAGATCCCCCGGTCCGTCGGGCCGGGGGTTCTTTTTTTCGTTACGGCAGCTCAGCCCTCAATCTCAAGGAACGTACCCGATGGCTTCGACCTCCAGGCCGCAATCCATTGGCGTGCGGCCGGCCTGCATGCGGGTGCGCGCAGGCAGGGTTTCGGTGCTTGTGAAGTAGCTCCGATAGATGCGATCGAATTCTTCCTGCTGGCGTTGGTCCTTGAGCCAAACGATCACCTTCAGCAGACAATCCATGTTGGATCCTGCGGCTTCCACCAGCTTCTTCATGTGATCCATCACGATGCGCACCTGCCGCTCGAACGGCAGGTCGGGAAACGGCGGAATCGGCAAGCCGCGCGCACGCGCATCGCGAAGCTTGGAGGCGTAATCCTCGTCAAAAGGCGGTAGGCCGGAGATAAAGATCAGGTCGCCGTGCCGGACGCACAGGTTGAACGGTCCGGCTGTTTCCGGCACATCCGCCTTGATCACTTGCTTCTGCATGGGGAGACGTTTCCTTTCGCGGCCGAAGGCACAAAGGGATTGTGATGACGGCTCCTCAAAAATCTGCACGAGATTCCAGGCTGCGCAAGGTGGGTTCGGCGGGCGTTTCGCACTGCGTGGTGCAAAGCAAAGAGCCGGCGGCGATGCCGTCGGCTCCAGGACGACTTCCGATGAGCCAGACCTCAGGCGGCTTCAGCGAACGCCACGACCGTTTCGAATCGATACCCGCAGGTATCGCAGGTCCACAGGTGGCGCACTCGCTGCTCGCTCAGATACTCGGACCATTCGGGCATGAACATGATTTCACCGCACTGGGCGCAGTGATTCGTCAGACGAGGATAGCTGGTACGGGAGCGCGTGCGAGCGTCCATGGGGCGATTCTCCCTAGCACAGTCCAACCCCCGCCCCCTTCTATGACGGACGGTATCGAAATTTTCGCGGCATTGAAGCAGCCACGCTGACCTAATTGAATTCGACACGATTCATAGCGCAAATTTGACCAATCGCGGGGGCGGCGTGACCGTGGCGTACACCTATCGTGCGAACCAAGTGGCCGCCGAACCGACAAAGACCACCAACGCCAGGCCAACCCCGACAATTGCCGTTGCATTGGCCTTGATCGGCCGGGTGGTGAAAAAACTGATGGTGTAAAGCCCAAAATAAAAAGTCCAGATCAGGACCAGGACTGCGAGGATTTGTCCTCCCAGAACGCTGAGATCGTCGATGCGTGACATGTCGTCAAGAACGATCCGGCGATGCAGGCCGGGCAGGAATATCCGCTCGGCCAGCACCTCCACGAACGCAATCACCGTGCTGAGCACGATGTCGCGTGGGATCATGTAGCGCCACGGCAGATATTGCGAGGTTTTCAACGAAGGTAACTCCTGGCTTCCGTTCGATTGAGCCTACACTGCCCGATCAAAATCCTAAAGAACGCGCCAATCTATCGATTAATAGGATGCTGACGGAACACGCGGGGACGGGGTCGCGTTGCATTGGGCGCACGTCCGAGGAACGGAGGATTGAGGAGACCCCTGTCCCCGCAGGTTCTCAGCCGGTCCCTGACAACAGCCCGCCACGGTTCTATCCCGTGCAGTTTCATCCGGAATTCGGCTATCTCGCGCCGACCTTGCGTTTCCGTAGCAAGCTGTCGCTGATGGGAAAAGGTGCCGCATTCGGGCTGGTCGCGCGGCCGGACTTTCGGCCTGGGATGGTAGCCGGCATTCGCCCGGGCGAAATCGACCGGATTGCACAGCCATTCGAAAGCCGCGCTATAGTGGCCGTCATTCAACATGAGGAGGGGCGGATGCCTGAGGTCTATGTTCACGTCGTCAAGGGGCGCAGCGCCGAGCAGAAGAAGGCGCTGGCGCAGGACATCACCACGGCGGTGATGAAGCACATGAACGCGC